>Ga0180215_1000061_pt1 | contig 162258 bp, 146 predicted proteins | sample eDN3rd37CBELigBY_FD_128871 | JGI IMG/M metagenome (GOLD analysis project Ga0180215, IMG submission 128871) | Enriched backyard soil microbial communities from Emeryville, California, USA - eDNA 3rd pass 37_C BE-Lig BY (version 2) (version 2) | ecosystem: Environmental > Terrestrial > Soil >... | reverse complement strand
GCATAGCGGGATCGGTGGTCGTGGAGGTGATCCCCAACGTCGGGGTGGTGCGGGTGGAGCCGACGGAGCTCGTCCTCTTCGAGGGGGAGAGCGCCCCGCTCGCCGCGGTGATCATCGGCGCGAACGGCGCCGCACTAACCGACCGCGAGGTGGAGTGGAGCTCGTCGGTCGCCGACGTCGCCACCGTCGACGAGAGCGGCATGGTGCGGGCCCTGCGCCCGGGGAAGGCGACGATCTACGCCGAGGCCGAAGGAGAGCAGAACCTCGCGACCGTGGAGGTGAAGGCGCTCCCTGCCACGCTGCGGATCGAGCCGCCGTCGCTGCTCCTGCAGGTCGGCACCACCTGGGGCCTCGGGGCGATCATCACCGACACGATCGGCGCGGAGCACGCCGGCGAAGGTTGCACCTGGCGCTCGCTCGACCCAGAGGTGCTCCGGGTCGGCGACGACGGCGCGGTCCACGCGCTGGCGCCCGGCATGACGCACGTGGAGGCCCGCTGCGAGGGGAAGCAGGCATCCATCGAGACCGAGGTCCTCCCCCGCGCCGAGCTCGCGATTCTCGGACCGGACAGGGTGGTGGTGGGCGAGAGCATCCAGATCGAGGCGTCGATGGAAGGAAGGGCCCCCGGCGGCAGCGTGGAGTGGTCGATCGGATGGGAAGAGCTCGGGCAGCGCGAGATCGCCGAGCTGGACGACGACCTCATTCTGCACGGGCTCCTCCCGGGGCGGCCGTGGATCTTCGCGCGAGCCGAGGGGCGTGCATCCAGCCGCGAGTTCCTCTCGGTGCTCCGCTTCACGGCGCTGCGCGGCGGCCCCTGGCACACCTGCGGCCTGGCCACCGTCGGCGAGTTCTTCTGCTGGGGGAACAGCCGCCTGCGCTTGGAGGGCGAGCTGGCAGCCTGGCCCACCCCGATCCCCCACCGCATCGTTCCGCCGGGCACCGCAATCGAGGACATCGCCCTCGGAGAGATCCGCAGCTTCGTCTTGAAGGGAGGCGACCTGATCACCTGGGGATGCCCGTCGATGGATGACGAAGTGAATCGATGCAAACAGGAGGCGCGGGGCTCCGGTCTCGAGCCGAGGGAAAGAGGATCGTACACGCGGGTCTCGGCGGGATACGCCATCGATCCCAACCCCGGCGACACCGCTCTGGTGACGAAGTTCTACTGCGCGATCGAAGCCGACGGGCGGATTCGCTGCTGGGGCTCCAGGCCCACGGGCTTCGATTCCCAGGGCTACGCGCTTACCGAGCAGCGCTTCGTCGACGTGGGGGCCGGAGTCGCGAGCGTCTGCGCCCTCACCGCCGACGGCGAGGTCTGGTGCTGGGGGACCGGTGGGATCTTCGCCGAGGACGGCTTTACCTTCGAGGAGGGCACGGGCTCGCCTCTTCCTGCACCCCTCCCCGGCGCGCCGGCGCTCGCGTCGCTCTCGGTGGGCAAGTACCACGCGTGCGGCGTCACCCCCGCCGGAGCCGCGTGGTGCTGGGGCCATAGCCGCGAAGGCGCTCTGGGCGCGGGCTTCTCCGGATCGAGCGAGGCGCCGGTGGAGGTCGCCGGTGGTCTCGCCTTCCGGCACGTGTCCGCAAACATCGAGCACACCTGTGGTCTCACGGTCGACGACGAGATCTACTGCTGGGGCCGAGGGGAGCCGGAGCCGGTGGCAGTGCCGCTGGCCGGCACCTTCCTACAGGTGGTCGCAGGCGCGGAGCACGCCTGCGCCCTGCGCGCGGACGGCGTGGCCCTATGCTGGGGCGACGGGACGCTCTTCCAGACCGCCGATGACCACCAGTCGGCCCACGACGGCGCCCCCAGGCCCGTCTACCCGGAGAACCGCGAGCTCCCATGAAGCCGCGGCGCGCGGCCAACGCCGCTGCGCCGGGGCCTCGAAGGTACGGCGACCGCCTTCCCGCGCGGAACCTAGCAACACAGAGCGAGCGTTCCTCTGCGAGCCGGCCCGGCCCCGGACGTTTGAACTGCAAACACTGACCGACTCTCATCACGACGTGATGCAGGGCGGAAGCGCTTGCTTTCTGCACGTGTGCGATATTTCATCACTCCGCCTCACCCATCACAAAGACGAGGTTAGGAAATGAGTTTGCCGTTTTCACGGCCTCTCGCCCTCTGCGCGCTCGGCGTGCTGGCGGGATGCGGAATGATGAACCCCTATACCCCTCTCAACGGAGGACCTCCCAATAGCAAGCCCGAGCGCATGGCGGTCTATGACATCGACTGTCGGGACACGTCGCGTGCGTCGGGGGCCACCACGGTCCAGGGCATCGGCGAATCGGTGATGAACCGTGGATTGCCGTATTACGCTGCGTGCACTTACGAAGGTAAGGCGCTCCCCTGGGAGGTCCTCGGGGTGTTCCATGCCGGCGCGGACTCGGAGGAGAGCTGGGAGTCCTGGCGGAAGGGCGCGATCGAACGGGCGAGGGACGAGAACTGCCCCGCCGTCGGGCTGCGGACCTTCCCGCCCACCTATGGCGACACGAACTACGAGGCGGTCGGCGCCTTGTGCCTCGCGGCGGGAGGCCAGTGATGAAGAGCATCTTGAAAGACACGACCCCGTTGTTGGTTCTGGTCGCGATGGTGGCCGCATCGTCCGCGTGCACACTGAAGGGCACCGTGGCGTCGTTCCCCGGTTACGACGTCCCTGTGCTGCTCGGCCCGACCGATCGCATCGGTGGCGGCGAGCCGCTCGCCACCAAGGTGCGTGGGGAGTTCGAGGAGGAGGTGGAGTACATGCAGTCCGAGTCTTCCTACTCGACCACCACGCACGACGTCCGCGTCTCGGAGCAGAGGTGGTCGGGGCCCTACAAGCTGACCTCCACGGCCCGCAGCAAGGTCAAGACCGACAAAGGCTTCAACATCCGGCTCACTGACGTGATGCCTGCGAGTTACACGATGTTTTACATCGCCGGCATGAAGTCCAAGGTCTACGTCTCCGTCGAAGGCGACATCGTCGAGTTGGAGGAGAAGCGATGAGCACTCTCTCGCGACACGCGATCTCGATATTGGCCCTCGCCCTCCTCGCCACGGGCTGCTCGGGCGCCCGGTCCCACGTCGTGGCCGACAGCGCCCGGTACCCGATCTCCCTCTCGGACGGCGTCCGGGACCAGGACGGCAAGCTCCTGCCGGACGAGCAGAAGCAGGTCGTGGGCGGTTTCACCTACTCGTACCGAGCGTGGGGCTGGCTGTGGCGTATCGTCTCCTTCACGGGCGATCACGACATCTCCGACGCGGTGAACGAGCAGGTCGCCGCCGCAAACGGGGACGCCATCGTCAACATGTCGGTGAAGGGGGAGATGTGCCTCTGGAACCTCTTCACCATCGTCGGCGTCCTCCCCGACTGCTCGAACGTCAGGGTTCGGGGGCACATCATCAAGGCGGCGCCGCCCACCGGCCCGCAGCCTGGTGACGTCGAGGCGTCGGCGCCTTCCGCCGCCCTCGACGGGCCGACGGACCGGGAGCCGCTCGCGGCGATCGCAGCCGCGGACTGACGGCCGTCGCAGCTTCGGCTAGCGAGAGGGCGCCCGGCTCGATTCCGGGCGCCCTCTTCATGTTCCGGGCGCCGTCGCCTTTTGCGGCGAGCGAGAATCGTGGTACCTCGCCGGCCATGAGCGAAGCGGAAGGTCGCGCGGTGGCCGAGGCGTTCCTCGGCCATCCGGAGCACGAGCTGTACGACGAGGCCACGCCAGGCGAGCTCCAGGGCCTCGAGCGCCTGCTGGGCGTGACCCTGCCGCCGTCCTACCGCGCGTTCCTCCTCGTCGGCTCGGGGGGCGTGCTGGCGACGGGCGCGCTGCTCCTTGGCACGAAGGATCCCGAGCAGCTCGGGGCCACCCTGCACGGCGTGACCTCGGAGCTGCGGCGCGAAGGCCTGCCCCTCCACCTCCTCCCGATCGTGGACGGCGAGCGGTTCTACTGCCTCGACCTCTCCGCGCGGGACGACGGGGGCGAGTGCCAGGTGGTGGAGATCGACCCCGAGAGCTTCGCGCCGATCGCGACGCTGGGCACGTTCGCGGCGTTCGCGCGCGAGATCCTCCTCCCTTCCTGACGGCGACCGGACGGGCGCCCCCCTTTTGCCCGCAGCGCTCCGCCGCCCCACCTTGATCTCACGTGCGTCGATCGCCGCTTCGAGACGAGGGGGACGTGACGAATCCGATCAAGGGAGAGCCGGCGAGCGTGGTGCCCTTCGAGCCGCCGAGGCCTCTGACCCAGGGGACGCCCACGATCGATCACCGCTCCGCCGTCGAGCGGGGCGCACACCTGCTCGCCCTCTCGACGCTGAAGAACGCGGAGATCCCGTACGTGGTGGCGGGCGCCTACGCGCTCCACGTTTACACCGGCGTCTATCGGGAGACGAAGGACCTCGACATCTTCCTCCGCCAGCAGGACGTGGAGCGCGCCCTGGAGGAGCTGGCGACGGTGGGGTTCAAGACGTCGATGCTGGATCCCGTGTGGATCGCCAAGGCCTACGCCACGGACGACTACTTCGCGGATCTGATCTTCAACTCGGGGAACGGCGTCGCGAAGGTCGACGATCTGTGGATCTCCCGCGGCAAGCGGGCCGTGATCCACGGCCTGCCGATCCTCGTGGCGGCGCCCGAGGAGATCATCTGGTCCAAGGCCTTCGTCTGCGAGCGGGAGAGGTTCGACGGCGCCGACGTGAACCACGTGATCCTCGCGTGCGGCGAGACCATGGACTGGAGGCACCTTCTGCGACGCTTCGGCCCCTACTGGCAGGTCCTGCTCGCCCACCTGGTGATGTTCCGCTTCTCCTACCCCGGCCTGCGCCACTGCGTGCCCCGCTGGATCTGGGAGGACCTCCTCGATCGCGCGAAGCAGGAGGGGGACGAAGCGGGACAGGAGGCGCTGTGCAGGGGCCTGCTCCTGTCGCGGACGCAATACCGGGTGGATCTGGAGCAATGGGGATTCCAGGACGCGCGCACGTTGGAGGTGGAGGCCTTCGGTGGCAACGGACGGCAAGATTCGACTCGCGGCGGTCGGTGACCTGCACTGCAGGACCGGCGGCCATGGACACTTCCGCAAGCTCGTCGACGACACGAACGCCGCAGAGGTGGACGCGCTCGTCCTCTGCGGGGATCTCACCGACCACGGCCTCCCGGACGAGGCCAAGGCCCTCCTGGACGAGCTCTCCCGGGTCCGCGCGCCGATCGTCGGCGTGCTGGGCAACCACGACCTGGAGTCGGGCAAGGGGGAGGAGGTCTGCTCGATCCTGCGCGAGGGCGGCATCCACATCCTCGACGGCGATCACTGGGAGCCCAAGGGGCGCGCGGTTGGCTTCGCCGGCACCAAGGGCTTCGCAGGCGGCTTCGATCGCGCCTCCCTCCAGGGCTTCGGCGAGGAGGTGATCAAGGCCTTCGTCTACGAGACCGTGCGCGAGGCGCTGAAGCTGGAGGCCGCGCTCCTGCGGGTGGACGCGCCCGTGAAGGTGGCCATCACCCATTACGCCCCGGTCCGGGCCACGTGCGCCGGCGAGAACCCGGAGATCCTGCCCTTCCTCGGCAGCTCCCGCCTCGCGGACTCGATCGATCTCTACGGCGCCGACGTGATCCTCCACGGCCACGCCCACTATGGCTCCGAGGAGGGGCGGACCCTCACCGGGATCCCGGTCTACAACGTGGCGTCGCCCGTCCTCCGCAAGGCCGATCCGGACCGGCGGATCCGGGTGGTGGAGCTGGAGCGGGCGCCGGCAGAGGCGGCCGCGCCCGTCGAGGGTCACGCTCCGGCAGGGTGAGGTTTTCCACAACCGGCGCCGTGGACTCCGCCGCGGATCGTCCTACGCTCTCCTCGTCGCCGTGGTTCTCGCGGCGAGAGCGAGCAGGAGATCTTCGCATGCAGACCGTGCCCATGCGCCGCCGCCACCCCCGGGTCCCCGCGGGCTTCCTCGTGAAGCTGCGGGTGGGCGATCGCACCCTCGTGCAGAAGGCGCGGGATCTCTCCATGACCGGGATGCTCGTCGACTGCGACAACGCCGCCATCGGCGAGCGGGTGCAGGTGGAGCTCGAGCTGCCGGACGAGAAGCGCCCCGTGTCGATCGCCGGGCAGGTGCTGCGGGCGAGCCGCCCCTATGGCACCCGCGCGATCCACTTCATGGACTTCGGCTGGGACGACATGTTCGCGCTGGCGCGCTTCCTCGCCCCCCGTCTCCCCTGATCACCTCCGGGGCCTGATCACATCCGGGGCCTGATCACATCCCGGCGGACTGGAGGATCAGCCGCTTGAGGAAGGAGAGGCCCAAGATCACCACCATCGGCGAGAGATCGAGCCCGCCGAAGGTCATCACCCTGGAGAGCGGCCTCATCAGGGGATCGGTGAGGGTCCCGAGCAGGCGGACGAGCGGATTCTCCGGATCCCGCACCACCCAGGACAGCAGGACCCGGACGATCACGATCCAGTAGACCAGGGTGATGAACCCGCTCAGCATCTGGGCGGTCTGCATCGACATCGTTCTTCCCTTCCGAATCGGGCCGCCGCCCGTTCCCGGCACAACGCCTCGCGCCCGGGCTTCATGCCCCGGGCGGCCGTCGTTGACGGCGGTGTGCCGCTCGGCTATCGCAAGCTTCCTACAGGAAAACCACCCACTTCGCAGGCTCTTCATGTCGACCCAGCAGCCGCCCCGCCGGGGCTCCGAGATCCGCGCGGCCTTCCTCTCGTTCTTCGAGGAGCGGGGCCACCGCGTCGTGCGCAGCTCGTCGCTCGTCCCGGCCAACGACCCCACCCTCCTCTTCACCAACGCGGGGATGGTGCAGTTCAAGGACACCTTCACCGGGAGGGAGAAGCGCGACTACAGCAGGGCGGCCTCCGCCCAGAAGTGCGTCCGGGCCGGCGGCAAGCACAACGACCTGGAGAACGTGGGGTACACCGCCCGCCACCACACCTTCTTCGAGATGCTGGGGAACTTCTCGTTCGGCGACTACTTCAAGCGCGACGCCATCGCCTTCGCCTGGGAGTTCGTCACCAAGGTCCTCGCGATGCCCGCCGAGCGCCTGGCGGTCACGGTCTTCGAGGGCACCGCGGAGATCCCCGCCGACGACGAGGCCGCCGACCTCTGGCGCGACGTCGCCGGTGTCGCGCCGGAGCGGATCCTGCGCCTGGGCGCCGCGGACAACTTCTGGATGATGGGCGAGACCGGCCCCTGCGGCCCCTGCTCGGAGGTCCACTTCCACCAGGGCGACGACGTCCCCTGCCAGGAGGAGGCGGCGGGCCGCCCCTGCCGCGGCGTGGCCTGTGACTGCGACAGGTGGATGGAGATCTGGAACCTCGTCTTCATGCAGTTCGAGCGCTCGGCGGAGGGCGTGCTCGCGCCCCTCCCCCGCCCGTCGATCGACACCGGGGCCGGCCTGGAGCGCCTGGCCGCCGTGGTGCAGGGCAAGCGCTCCAACTACGACACCGATCTGCTCCAGGCGATCATCGCCGCCGTGGGTGCGGTGACGGGCAAGCCCTACGCCGAGGCCACCGAGGACGAGAAGACCTCGATGCGCGTGATCGCCGATCATGCCAGGGCGACCGCGTTCCTGGTGGGCGACGGCGTGCTCCCCTCCAACGAGGGCCGCGGCTACGTGCTGCGGCGGATCGTGCGCCGCGCGATCCGCCACGGCACGCTGCTCGAGCTGGAGAAGCCCTTCCTCTTTGAGATCTGCCGGGCGGTGATCGCCGAGATGGGAGCGGCCTTCCCCGAGCTGCGCGACAACGAGAAGCTGATCCTCGAGGTGGCGCGCAACGAGGAGGAGGCGTTCCGCCGCACGCTCAGCAGGGGCCTGGGCCTCATCGGCGAGGAGATCGAGCGGCGCAAAACCGGCGACAGGCTCCTCCCCGGCGACGTGGTGTTCAAGCTCTACGACACCTACGGCTTCCCCGTGGACCTCACCCGGATCATCGCCCAGGAGCACGGCTTCCTCATCGACGAGACGGGCTTCGAGGCGCTCCTGGAGCAGCAGCGGGAGCGCTCCGCCTTCGCGGGATCCGGCGAGGCCGCGGTGGGCGCCGTGCACCTGCAGCTCGCCGCCGAGCTGGGCGACACCGAGTTCGTGGGCTACGACACCCTCGAGGCCCGCGGCGATGTGCTCGCGATCCTCCGCGGTGGCGCCCGGGTCGACACGGCCGAGGCGGGCGACGAGGTGGAGATCGTCCTCGATCGCACCCCGTTCTACGGCGAGAGCGGCGGCCAGGTCGGCGACCAGGGCGCGCTGAGCGGCCCCGGGATCGACGGCTCTCGCGGCGAGCTGCGCGTCGAGATCCGCGACGCCCAGAAGCCCGCCGGCAACCTCATCGTGCACAAGGGGAAGGTGGTCTCCGGCATCGTCCGAGTGGGCGAGCCGGTGGACGCCCGGGTGGACGGCGCCTCGCGCAAGGCCACCATGGCCAACCACAGCGCCACCCACCTCCTCCACCGGGTACTCAAGGACGTCCTCGGCGAGCACGTGAAACAGGCGGGCTCCGTGGTGGCGCCCGATCACCTTCGCTTCGACTACACCCACTTCCAGGCGCCGACGCCGGAGGAGCTGGAGGAGGTCGAGCGCCGCGTAAACGAGATGATCCGCGACGACGCCGCCGCTACGACACAGCTCCTCTCGCTGGACGAGGCCCGCGCCTCGGGGGCGGTGGCCCTCTTCGGCGAGAAGTACGGCGACGTCGTCCGCGTGATCCAGGTGCACCCCGAGTCCCGCGAGCTCTGCGGCGGCACCCACACCAGCCGCACGGGCGAGATCGGCTTCTTCAAGATCGTGAGCGAGGCCTCGATCGCCGCAGGCGTCCGCCGCATCGTGGCCTTGACCGGCGCCGGCGCCGTGGACTGGGTGCAGCAGCGGGACCGCGACACCCGGGCCGCCGCCCAGGCGCTGCGCGCGGCCCCAGGCGAGCTCGCCACCAAGATCGACGGCCTGCAGAAGCGCCTGCGCGATCTCGAGAAGGAGCTGGACGCCTCCCGCAAGCAGCTCGCCTCCGCCCGGTCGGGCGACCTCCTCTCCCAGGCCCGGGAGGTGCGGGGCGTGAAGGTCCTCGCCACCCGCGCGGAGGGCGACGCCCAGGCGCTGCGCGAGCTCGCCGACAAGCTGCGGGACAAGATCGGCTCGGGCGTCATCGCCCTTGGCGGCGCGTCCGACGGAAAGGCCGTGCTCCTGGTGGCCGCCACCGCCGACGTCGTCGCCAAGGGGATCAAGGCGGGCGATCTCGTCCGGGAGATGGCCAAGGAGGTCGGCGGCAGAGGAGGCGGAAAGCCGGACCTCGCCCAGGCGGGAGGCCCCGACGCGTCCGGCCTCGATCGCGCCCTCGAGAGGATCTTCGAGCTGATCCCATAGCGAGGGCGCGATCCCCCCCTCTCGGCCGACGCGCGGCGGCCGCGGGGGAGCAGCCGTCCCACGTCGCGCGAAGAGGATGGGTGGATGTCCGACGTCCTGAAGAACGTGTACGGCTCGCTGCTCGTGGTCCGCCCACCGGTCCCCGCGACCCTCAACAAGGCGGGCGCCAACTACAAGAGCGAGGTCACGCACCTCACCTACCTGCCCCGCGCGGCGTACGACGAGTGGCTCGCCATCTGCGAGGGGATCCTCGCCTTCGGCGGCGACGCGATCTTCGACTTCGAGGCGGATGACGATCGCCTCCTCGACCGCGGCGATCTGCGGGTGGAGGCCGACGGCACGCTCCGCGACGCGAAGGGTGAGGATCTCGGCAACGTGGACGACGTCCTCACCGGACGTGTCTTCGCCGCCAACGGCCCCTGGGTGACCGTGCAGGGCGGGACGCTGCGGGCGGTGATGCCAAACATGCTCACCCACCGCCTCGAGGAGCTGCCCTACTACCACCGCCTGCTGGAGCGGCTCGCCCAGGAGGGCGGCTACGAGCTCGAGATCGTCGACAACCCGCACCGCTGGGAGGGGATGGCGGACGTCGCTGTGGTCGGCGATCGGGTAGTCCTCACCTACACGGTGAAGGGGCACTACGACGGCGCGTCCGGCCCCAAGACCATGCGCTCCACCCGCGAGGGCGTGGACTTCGCCGCGGACTTCGCCGGCGTCCCGCCCTCGGCCCGCGTCCATGCCGAGCTGGTCTACCCCCACTTCCACGGCGACACCGTGCACTTCGGCGGGAGGCCGATGGGCGGCGGCGCGAAGCTCGTCCACTTCCCGGGCGGCCTCTGGGGCGACGGCGCGGCCACCTTGGCCCGAGCGCTGGGCGAGGGCGCGATCGTGCCCATCTCCCGCGACGACGCCGTGGAGCAGTACGCTGGCAACTCACGGCAGGTGGAGGGCGGCGTCCTCGTTCCAGGCGGCGTCAGCGACGCCTTCGTCACCGCCCTGGGGGACCTGGGCCTCCCCTCCCGGCGCATCGCCCTCTACGAACTCTTCGGAAAGGCGGGCGGCGGCCCCGCGTGCGCGACCCTCTACCTGCCGAAGAACCTCGCGCTGCCGGCAGACTCGAAGCTGCGCTACTCGGTCCGCCGCGACGAGGCCCGCGCCCGCCGCGAGCGCCTCCCCGAGAAGCTGGAGGTCGATCCCGGCTTCTTCGCCGGCCGCATCCGCGGCTGATCCGGCGGGGCCTTTCAGGCGCCGAGCGCCATGGCCTCCACGAGCTTCTCACGTGAGCGGCCCAGATCGCCGTGCCACCGCTCCCGCCAATGGTCGACGGGGGCGCGTCCCTCTTCGAGCCAGCGCTCGAGGGGCTGCAGCACCACCCGCTCGTCGGGCGCATCGCCATGGGGGCAGCGCTGCGCCTTCAGCCCGGCGGCGGCGATCGCGAAGAGCTCCCGGGCGAGATCCAGGACCTTTCCTCTCCCGCACGACGCCCGCAGGCCCAGCCTCGCCACGTCCTTCTGCAGCGCGAGGCGCTCGTCGAACGGCATCCCTGCCAGGAGCCGGTCGGCGGCATCGAGGGCCTGATCGTCGTAGAGGATCCCCTTCCACAGTGCCGGAAGCGCGGCGCTCATCTCCACGTCGCAGACGTCCGCGCCCCGCACCTCGATCACCGACTTCAGCCGGACCTCGGGGAAGAGCGTGGTGAGGTGATCCTCGAAGTCGCCCAAGGTGGCGACGTTCCCGTCGAGCCCCTCCGCCAGGTAGCGGCGGAAGGTGAGGTGGTGGGCGGGCAGGTAACGCCCCTGCCGCCGCACGAAGAACATGGGCACGTCCAGCGCGTACTCGACCCAGCGGCGGTAGCCGAAGTCTTCTTCGAAGACGAAGGAGAGCAGCCCGCACCGGTCCGGGTCGACGTGGTTCCAGACCTCGTAGCGGAACGACGCGTAGCCCGAGTCCTCCCCGTTCACCAGGAACGAGTTGGCGTACATCGCGGTCACCAGCGGCGAGACCGACATCGCCGCGCGCACCTTGCGGACCATGTCCTCCTCGGAGGCGAAGTCGTAGTTCGCCTGCACGGTGGCGGTCATGGTCATCATGTCGAGGGCGTGCTTGCCCCTGGTGGGCAGGTACGCCCGCATCACCCCGTAGCGCGCCTTGGGCATCCACGCTGCGTCGGCTGGGGTGCCGAAGGGGCGGTAGCCCACGGTGAGCCAGCGGATGCCCAGCTCGCTGCCGATGGCCCGCATCTGCGCCGCGTGGTGGAGGGTCTCCTCGCGGGACGCGTGGGCGCAGGGGAAGGGCCTGCCGGAGAGCTCGAACTGCCCCCCTGGCTCCAGGGTCAGGGTCGCGCCCGGCCTGCGGGCGGCGATGACCGCGCCGTCCTCCGCGTAGGGCTCGTAGCCGAACCGGGAGAACCGCTCGAGGGCCGCGCGGATGCCGTTGGGGCCGTCGAAGGGGACGGGGGCTTCGCCCAGCATCCCGATCAGCTCGTGCTCCATGCCCACCTTCCAGTCCGCACGGGGGCGCTCGGCGCGGCGGAGGATGGACACCAGATCGTCGACCGAGGCGACGGGGGGCGAAGATTCTCTGTCGATATCCAAGGACATAAGGAGGGCGGAACCTATGGAATGGAGGGGGGCCGCGCAATACGAATGGCGCTTCGATGCGGCGGCGGGCCGGACGTCGCGCGCAGCGGAGGAGTTCCCGCTATAGGAAGGCGTAGGCAAACCACGCCCATGGAGGCCGCTTGGATCAGCTCTTCATCATGGATCCCCTCGAACACGCGGATCCGACCAAGGACACCACCTGGTCCCTGATGCGCGCCGCGTGCGCGAGGGGCCATCGGATCCACCACGCCAGCGCCGGCGATCTCTCGCTGCGCGGCGGCACCCCGTGGGTGAAGGCCCGCCCCGTGGCGATCCCCGCGGAGGGGGCCGCCTTCGGCTGGCTCGGCGATGCGGCGCATCGGGAGGTCTCGTCCTTCAGGATCGTCTGGCTCCGGACCGATCCCCCCTTCGACGCGGCCTACCTCGAATCCACCTGGATCCTCGATCGGGTCGACGGGAGCCGCTGCCTCGTGGTCAACGACCCGGGCGGGGTGCGACGGGCCAACGAGAAGCTCTACGCCCTCCACTTTCCCGAGTTCTGTCCCCCCACCCTGGTCTCGTCCGACCGGGAGCTCCTCCGCCTCTTCGTGGAGGAGCACGGCGAGGTGGTCTTCAAGCCCATCGGCGGGCACGCTGGCAGCGGGATCCTCTTCGCCCAGGCGGGCATGCGGGGCCTGAGCGCCCTGATCGAGGTCGCCACGGCAGGCGGCGCCCGCACCGAGGTGCAGCGCTACCTCCCCGAGGCCGCGAGGGGGGACAAGCGCATCCTGCTCCTCGACGGCGAGCCGCTGGGCGCCGTCCTCCGCGTGCACGGTCCGGGCGAAGAGCGGAACAACCTGCACCTGGGCGGCTCGGCGGCGAAGGCGACCCTCGACGAAGGCGACCTGGCGATCGTGCGCACGCTCGCGCCCCGGCTCCGGGCGGACGGCCTCCACTTCGTGGGGATCGACGTCATCGGCGGAAGGCTCACCGAGGTGAACGTCACCTCGCCTACCGGCATCCAGGAGATCGAGGCGTTCGACGGCCCCGGCGCGTCCGAGCGGGTGATCCGCTGGGCCGAGGACCGCGCCGCAGGCTGACCCGCGGGGCTGATTTCAAACTGGTCTCGCCGCGTGGCCCCGCTCCGGGATCGTTTCCCGAGCGCCCGGTGTTACGTGCCCCGGCCGAGCCCTCGGGGATCGCCCCTTCGCCTTCCTTCGGGCTCGAGGCCAAAGAATTGCAGCCGGCGCCGCGTCTCGCTGCTTGAGAGCATCCGACCGGCTGCCTATGATCCGAGCCAGGCCCTCGCCACGACGGCGGGGCCTTCGCTCTTTTCCTTCGGCAGTTCCCGGGAGCTCTCGATGATCCGTTTCGCCGCGCGCGCGGCCGTCCTCCTCGCCCTCGCGGGGGCCTGGGGCCTCGTCGGCGGGGACCGCATGGTCGCTCCCCTCCTGCCGCAGGCCCGGGCCGAGTCCGTCCCGCTGGCGTCGTCGACGGAGGAGCTCCCCGATCTCGCCTCGCTGAAGGTCTTCAACCGGGTCGTGCTCCAGGTAAAGGAGAACTACTTCGATCCGGGGCGGATCCAGCCGAGGCAGATGCTCGTCGACAGCCTGGACTACGTCGAGAAGCAGATCCCCGAGGTGATGGTCGACGGCGACGCCAAGGCCGGCGAGGTGAAGGTCACGGTCGGCGGCAACACCCAGACCTTCGCCATCGCGGACGTCGACTCGATCTTCAAGATGAGCCTGCGCCTCGGCCAGATCATGGGCTTCGTGCAGAAGAACCTCGATCCCGGCCACTCAGCCGAGGAGCTGCGCAACATCGAGTACGCCCTCGTCAACGGCATGCTCTCCTCCCTCGACCCGCACTCGATCCTGCTGAAGCCCGAGTACTTCAAGGAGATGAAGCTCTCCACCAAGGGCGAGTTCGGCGGCCTGGGCTTCATCATCGGCATGACCGACGGCGATCTCACTGTGATGAAGGTGCTCAAGGGCACCAAGGATCAGCCGACGCCCGCGTCCAAGTACGGGATCAAGCCGAAGGACAAGATCCTCCAGATCGCCGGCGAGTCCACGGTGAACATGGACGTCACCGAGGCCGCCGAGCGCCTGCGCGGCAAGCCCGGCTCCAAGGTGCGGGTGCTCCTCATGCGCAAGGGCTGGGCCGAGCCCAAGGCCATGGACATCCCCCGCGCCAAGATCGAGATCGAGTCGGTCGTCTCCAAGCTCCTCTCGGACAAGGTCGGCTACGTCCGCCTCAAGAACTTCCAGGGAAACACCTCTCGGGATCTCCAGGCGGCCGTCCGCGACATGAAGGCCGAGGCGGGCGGCAAGCTCGCCGGCCTCGTGATCGATCTGCGCGGCAACCCCGGCGGCCTCCTGGAGCAGGCGATCCAGGTCTCCGACACCTTCGTCGACTCGGGCACCCTCGTGACCACCGTGGGCATGAGCAACAAGCTGCGCGAGGTGAAGAAGGCGACCGAGGGCAACCCCGACCTCGAGAAGAACCTGCCGCTCGCGGTCCTCGTGAACGGCGGCTCCGCCTCCGCCAGCGAGATCGTCGCCGGCGCGCTGAAGAACCTCGATCGCGCCGTGGTGATCGGCCGCACCACCTTCGGCAAGGGCTCGGTGCAGGTCCTCTACGACTTCCCGGATCAGTCGGCCCTGAAGCTGACCATCGCGCAGTACCTCACGCCCGGCGACGTCTCCATCCAGGAGACGGGCATCACGCCCGACCTGGAGTTGGTGGCCTCCCGGGTGACGAAGGACTCGGTGAACGCCTTCGCGCCGGTGAAGACCATGCGCGAGCAGGATCTGGACAAGCACCTCGCGAACCCCGCCGACCTCTTCGCGAAGGATCCCCTCGAGCGACCGGAGGCGAAGAAGAGCGATCCCGACCAGAAGCCGCTCTTCTCCATGCGCTACCTGCGCGACGAGCCCAAGGCGAAAGAGGGAGAGCCGGGGCTGGACGACGAGGACGCCGAGGACGAGGAGCTCTCCGACGACTTCGTCGAGGACTACCAGATCCGCTTCGCCCGCGACCTCCTGCTCACGGCGCCCTCCAGCTCCAGGCCCCAGATGCTCGCGAAGATCGGGGGCTTCGTCTCGAGCCGCTCCGCGCAGGAGGAGGCGCGCATCGACGAGGCCATCTCGGCCCTGGGCATCGACTGGTCCAAGGGGGGCACCGGCGCGGTCACCGCCGCGCCCACCGTGTCCGCGACGTTCACACCAGCCCCGGGCGCCGTGATCCGCGCCGGCGAGAAGGCCAACCTCAAGCTCGAGGTCGTCAACACCGGCACCGCGCCCATCCACCGCCTCAGCGCCTGGACGCAGTCCGACTCGAACCCGCTCCTCGATCGACGCGAGTTCCTCCTGGGGAGCCTCGCGCCCGGCGAGAAGAAGAGCTGGACGGTCCCGGTGGAGATCCCGAAGGACCTGGCCTCCCGACGGGATCCGGTGACGATCAAGCTGCAGGACGCCGCCGGGAACCGCTATGACGAGCTCCAACAGGAGATCAACGTGGCGGAGCTGCCCAAGCCCCGCTTCTCGTACGGCTGGCAGATCCTTTCTCGGAGCGGCCCGAGCGACGGGAGCCCGCATCCAGGCGAGAAGCTCACGCTGCGGGTGGACGTGAAGAACGTCGGCGAAGGCGCCAGCACCGAGACGACCTACGCGTCGATCAAGAACAAGGGCAACGAGAAGGTCTTCATCGAGAAGGGCCGGCAGAAGCTCGGCGAGCTGCAGCCCGGCGCCGTCGCGGAGGCCGTCTTCGAGCTGGAGCTCAAGGCGGGCTACGCCGAGGCGACCATGCCGGTTCAGCTCCTGGTCTTCGACGAGAAGCTGGAGGAGATCGTCGTCGAGAAGCTGGACATCCCCGTGGCGACGGAGGCGCTCGCGACCGCTCCCGCGAAGGGCGTGGTGCGGCCCCAGTCCGACCTGTCGATCCGCGCCGCCCCCAGGGACGACGCCCCCGTCCTGGCGACCGCAGGCAAGGGTGCGTCCCTCCCGGTGGACGGGCGGATCGGCGGCTGGCTCCGGGTGGAGTGGCGCTCGGGCCGCATCGGCTTCGTGAAGGCCGGCGACGGCGTCTCGGTCGCGGCCAAGGGCAAGCCGTCCTTCACGGCGGTCGCCCAGAACTTCTCGCGGACGCCTCCCGACATCGTCTTCGACGTCGACACCTCCACCGGCGGGATCGCCTCGACGGTGGATCACTACTCCCTGCAAGGCAGGGTCACCCACGAGGATCTCCGGGACGTCTACGTCTTCGTGAACGACCAGAAGGTCTTCTTCGCGCCGGGCAAGAAGGGGAGCGAGCCGCTGCGCTTCTCCGCCGACTTCCCGCTGAAGGAAGGCGCGAACCACGTGGTGGTGGTGGCCCGGGACGGCAACGACGTCACCAGCCGGCGCGCGGTCTCCGTGCTGCGGCGGAAGCCCGAGCTGGCGCAGAAGTCCGGCGGGCCGCACGAGGCCGATGGGGCGAAGGAGCCCGCCGCCGCGAAGGCCGCCCCGGCGCGCTAGCCGCCGGCGGCGCCCCGTCGCGGCGACGTTGGCGAGGCGCCGCGACGGCCCACGAGAGGCCACGCCTGCCAGGCCGCACCACGAGGTGCCGGCCTGTAGGTTCCCTCCTTACTCGGGGTTTCCGACAGGTGCAGCGTTCGGGCCCGAGTTGTGAGAAGATCCGCCCGTGTCGTCCCGCTTGATTGCCGTCGCCGTGTCCTTCGTGGTCTGCGCCGTTGCCCTGATCGCCTACAAGGTGGTCGTGCTCGGCTACGAGCTCGACCCCAAGCCAGCCCCCGACCGCTGGTCCATCCAGATGGAGGCGAAGCTCGTCGGCCCGGACGAAAAGTCGCGGGTCACCTTCTTCCTGCCGGCCGACGGGCCGTCCCAGCGGATCTACGACGAGCGGGTCTCCTCCGAGGGCATGCGCTTCTACATCCGCCCGAGGGAGGGAAACCGCGTCGCCGTCGCGGTGGGCAAGCCCGACGACGGCTCGCGCCTCACCTACCGCTTCTCGATGCAGACGCTGCCGGTGCAGCGGGCCGAGCTGCCGCGATCGCTGCCGGCCCTGGGCAACGCCGAGGCCCAGCAGCTGGCCGAGCTCCTCGCGCCGGAAGAGGCGATCCAGAGCGACGCCGACGCGATCCAGCGCCTGCTCCGGGAGCTCGAGGTCCGCAAGGAGGATCGGGCAGAGGCCCTGCGCCGCATCCACGCCTTCGTGGTCGACGACGTGGAGACCACCGACGGCCACGACGGGGCCCAGGACGCCCTCGCCGTCCTCGAGCGGGAGCGCGGCGGCATCCACGGAAAGGCCCGCGCCGAGGTGGCCCTGCTGCGGGCGGTTGGCATCCCGGCGCGGGTGGTGGCGGGCGTGCCCCTCGCCGAGCGCGGCGCCTCCGACGTCGTGCACTGGGTGGAGGCCAGGCTCGACGGCCGCTTCTGGCCCCTCGATCCCACGCGCCACCTCCACACGCCCTGGGACGAGAGGCTCGTCCTCCACGTGGGCGACGGCGTGGCGATCGATCCGGTCGGCGTGGAGAAGGCCTCGCTGCAGGTGTCGATGCTCCGCGAGCGCGAAGCGCAGTTCCAGATCTACCAGCGCCGGATCCAGAACTCGGATCGGCTCCTCGACAAGCTCTCGCTCTACTCGCTCCCGGTGAAGACGAGGGTCCTCTACCAGGTGCTCCTGTTGGTGCCGCTGGGCGCGCTGGTGGTGGCGGTGTTCCGCAACCTGATCGGCGTCCCGACCTTCGGCACCTTCATGCCCATCCTCGTCTCTCTCGCCTTCCGCGAGTCCGGCGTGGGCTGGGGCCTCCTCCTCTTCGGCGCCGTGGTCGCCGTCGGCTACGTGGGCAGGTTTCTCCTCGACCGCGCCAAGCTGCTGATGGTGCCCCGCCTCTCCTTCCTCCTCACCCTGGTGATCCTGATCATCGCCGGGATGATGGTCCTCGCCGAGCACCTGGGGAGCGACAAGGCCTTCTCGATCGCGCTCTTCCCGATCGTGATCATCACCATGACCATCGAGCGCCTCTCCATCGCCATCGTGGAGGAGGGGCCGCGCAACGCCGCGAAGCTCGTGGTCGGCACGTTCATCGTCGCGTTGTTCGGTTACTGGGTGATCGCCAGCGACACCCTCCAGCACTTCGTCTTCACCTTCCCCGAGGTGCACCTCGTCACGCTGGCGGTGCTGCTGCTGCTCGGCCGGTACACCGGCTACCGCCTCAGCGAGTGGACGCGCTTCCGGGCGTTCCGCACCGGGAGCCTCCAGCCGTGAGCTTCGGCTGGAGCACACCCTTTCGCTCGCTCGTCTCCGGCGCGCGTGAGCTCCTGGGCTCGCCGGCGACGCTCCGGGCCCGCGGGGTGTTGGGTATCAACGCCCGAAACGCCCGCTTCATCTCGCCGCACAACCCGCGGCGCCTCTTCCCCCTGGTCGACGACAAGCTGAAGTCCAAGGCGCTCTGCCGGGCACATGGCATCCCCTCCCCGGATCTCTACGGGGTGGTGGACGCCCACGGCGATCTGCGCTCCCTGCGTACGATCCTGGAGCCGTACCGCGAGTTCGTGATCAAGCCGGTGCGCGGCGCCATGGGAAACGGCGTCCTCGTGGTGATGGATCGCGACGGAGACTCTTGGGTGAAGGCCTCCGGCGCCCTGGTCGACGAGGCCGCCATGCGGCACTACGTGAGCGGCATCCTGTCGGGACTGTATTCGCTGGCGGGAAACACCGACCGTGCCATGATCGAATACCGGGTCAAGCTCCACCCGACGTTCCAGGCGATCTCGTATGGCGGCGTCCCTGACGTCCGGGTGATCGTGTTCAAGGGTGTCCCGGCGCTGGCGATGCTGCGCCTCCCCACCAGGCGCAGCGACGGCCGCGCCAACCTCCACCAGGGCGCGATCGCCGCGGGGATCGACCTCGCCACCGGACGCAGCCACCACGCCGTGCAGTCCAACCGCCTCGTAGAGATCCACCCGGACACCGGCAACCGCGTCATCGGCTTCGAGGTCCCGGCCTGGGAGGAGATCCTGCGGATCGCCGCCAAGAGCGCGGAGATGACCGGCCTCGGTTACCTGGGGGTGGACGTGGTCCTCGACGCGCACCTCGGCCCGCTGCTCCTCGAGCTGAACGCCAGGCCCGGCCTCGCCATCCAGATCTCCAACCTCCAGGGGCTCCTCGGCCCGCTGGAGATGCTCGAGCGGGTGGACACCAGCAGGCTGGACACCGAGGCGCGGATCGATCTCGCCAAGCGGATCGCCGCCGAGCTGCGCCCGGCGCGCCGGCCCTTCCCCGCCCCGGCGCTGGAGCGTGCCGGATGACCGCCCCCCGCCCGAGAGCGATCCTGCTCTGCATCGTCCCGGCGCTCCTCGCCACGATCTGCCTCGTCGGCGCCGTCTCGGTGGGCGACGACGAGAGGGCCGTGCAGGCGCCGAAGAAGAGCGACGCGCCGGCGACGCCCGTGTCCACGCGGGTGGTGCGCCTCACCGTGCGGGTGGAGGGCAACGGCGGCGACGCCTACGTCGAGCTGCCCCTCGCCCAGTCGGACGACCACCAGACGATCACGGACGAGAACCTCATCACCCGCGGCTTCCAGGTGGAGGAGGTGACGCGAGACGGCAACCGCCTCGCGATCCTCACCTTCCCCAAGCTCGAGGGGCCCAGGCGGATCACCTACCAGTTCACCGCCGAGACCAGGCCCACGCAGGTCGACGTCCCGGCGACGCCGGTCGCCGTGGGTGATCCCGCCGAGGAGGATCGAGCGTGGCTGCGCCCCACCCGCCACCTCCAGTCCACCTCTCCCATCGTACGCGAGAAGCTCATCGGCTTCGCGAGGCCGCGGATGGAGGCGGGGCACAACGACGCCATCCGCCTCTCGTGGGACCTGGCGCGGACGGGCTATGTGCGCAAGAAGGACGGGAGCCGCACGGTGCTCAAGGCCACCCGCACCGGCCACGCGTCGGACAAGGGGATCGATCGGCTCTTCGCGACCTTCCTGCGCACGAGCGGCGTGCCGTCGCGGCCGGTGATCGGGGTCGACGTCGGGAGGAAGCGGGGCGGCAAGCTGACCACCTGGGTCGAGGCGAAGGCGGGCGGGACCTGGGTGCCCATGTCCGCGCCCCGAAACCAGTGGGGCAAGCTGCCGAGCCGCTACGTGAAGCTGGCCCACGGCGATCGGCCGTTCATCGTCCGGGACGGCGTCGAGTCCGTGCGCTACCGCTGGAAGATCTCCCGTCCCGTCCAGACCGCGGAGGAGGCGCCGTGACATCCAGTCGAGCACTCGTGAGAGCTTCCAACACGCTCTTCGTCCGCGCCCTGGCGCTGGCCTTCCTCCTCGCGGCTGGCCCCGCGCACGCCGCCCTCGACGCGGACGTGGTGCTGATCTACGGCTCGTCCTGGAAGCAGGCGCTGCCGGCCTACGCGGCCGCCGCCAAGGCTCCGGACACAGGCTCCGCCGCGGTCGCGAAGCTCCCGCCCGTGATCCTCTGGAGCGCAGGGGAGGAACGTTGGACGGAGGATCTGCTCCTTCGCCTCGCGCCGAAGAAGGTGGTCTCGATCGGTCCGCCCGGCGCCGCCGCGGCCCGCCTCTCGATCCCGGGAAAGGTCCGCCACATCGAAGCGACGGACGATCGTATGGGCGCCGTCCTCGCGGAGGCCGCCTTCGGGGAGGCCGACGCTCCGAAGGCGATCTACGTCGCGGACGGCGCCGGCCTCGCGCCCGCCCTCGCCGCGTCGGCATTGGCGGCGGCGGATCGCGCGCCGCTCCTCGTCGCCGGCGCACGCCTCCACATCACCGTGCGGGAAGCGGGCGCCCTCGCCCGCAAGCTCGGCGCCCAGGAGATCGTCGTCGTGGGAGAGGGAGACGCGACGGCGCTCGCCGCGTCGGGAGGCAGGCGGGTCAAGGTGATCTCGGGCGAAGAGGCCCTCACCGCGTACGCCGGCCGCGCCCGCTCGCGGCACCTCGTCGTGGCCGCGCCCTCCGACGCGACCGGCCCGTTCTCGCCGCCGAGGCTCTCGCTCCTCTCCGTGCCCTACGCCCTGGCCAAGGGCGCTGCCCTCTCCTGGGTCGAAGGCCGTACCCCCGAGGACGTGGCGGCCGAGCTGGAGTCGCGGGGCGGCGGCCCCTTCGACTTCGTCACCATCGTGGGCGATCACCTCGCCGTCCCCATGGGGCACATGGAGGACATCGATCAGCGCGCCGCCGGCAAGGAGGACCCCCGCGTCCACAAGATCCCTCCCTTCGTCGATCCCGACGGCGCCGCGTCGGATCGCGCCGTGGGGAGGCTGGCGGCCCTCGACGCGTACGACCTCTCCCGCTGGGTGGCGAGGCTCGTCCACGACGTCAGGGGCAAGGGAGACGGCAAGGGCGCCCTCGTCCTCGCCAACGCCGACCACAAGTTCATCCTCGGCGAGGCGATCAGCCGCACCACGTCGGCCGAGCTCGCCAACGCCGGGGTGCAGGTGGAGTCTTTCTACCGGGAGGAGATCACGCCGGAGCTGATCCGCAAGGAGCTGCCGGGGCACGGCCTCGTGCTCTGGGAGGGGCACCCGCGCGATCTCACCCTGGACGACGACGCGCTCCCCGCCCCCGAGGCGTCGCTGCCGCCGGCCACGTTCTTCCTCCAGGGCTGCTACACCCTCGACCGCTCCGACCCCTACCTGCTTATCGAGAGGGGCGCCGTCGGCATCATCGGCACGTACATGGCGGTGTATTCGGCGAGCGGCTCCGGCTTCGCCAGGGCGTTCCTCAGCTCGCAGCTCCACGGCGGCGAGACCGCGGGGGAGGCGCTGGCCAGCGCGCGCAACTACCTGCTGGCCACCGTCGAGCTGAAGAAGCGCCGCGGCCACAAGGACTGGCGCAAGACGCTCCGCGCCGCGCTCTCCTTCGATCTGTGGGGCGATCCCACCGCGCCCCTCGCCGTCCACGCCGGGAAGACCCGCAAGGCCGCGGTGACCGCGAGCGTGCGCGGCGATCGGATCTCGATGCGCATCCCCGCCAGTCGTCTGCCCCGGGTAGAGGCCGGCCCGTACAACGCCGAGATCCGGCCCGGCGCGCAGCTCTCGGCGCTCTACGACGTAGACGAGTCGAAGCCCGGCCGCCGCCTGGTGGAGCTCTTCTTCGCCGAGGTGACGCTGCCGGCGGAGGTCGGCGACGATCCGCAGGTGACGGCGCCGTACGACGAGTCCACCTTCGCCTGGGTGTGGGCCCCGCGGACCCGCAAGCTCTCGCTGCTCGTCCACGAGGCGGCGCTGCCGAAGGGGTCGGGTCGCCGCGACGTCACCCTGCGCTTCAACGTCCGCCCCGGCACCCGCGACGCCAGGTGAAGCGCGCCGCCGGCCCGAGGTCAGCTGCAGACGGCGCGGCGGTCGGCGAGCGCGAGGGACCTACGCCGAAGCTGCGGCCGACGGCCCGGCGGTCTGCTCGTCGTCCTCTGTGACGCCGTCGAGGAGCGCGCGCAGCGGCCCTGCGCCGCCCACCCGTGCCTTGCGGTAGATCTGCTTGCGCCTCCCCCGGATCGTCTCGGGCGAGACGCCGAGCCTCGACGCCGCCTCCTTGCAGGAGAGGCCGAGCATGAGGTGCTGCAGCTCGGCGCGCTCCGCGGGCGACAGGCGCCAGCGCCGCCCGAGCTCGTCGAGGCGGGCGCCCCGCGCCACGTCCGCCGGCCGGGTCGCCTGCAGGAGCTGCAGCTCGCCGGGAAGCGAGGTGACGTCGAGATCCGCGCCCGGCCCCGTCGTCCGGGCCGCGTCCTCCAGCCTCGCAGCAGCAGCCGGCGCGCCGCCGTGGGCGAACGCACGCCCGAGCCTCGCGCCCCCTTCCAGGCCGAGGGCGCGCCAGAGGGGACCGGCCGCCCACATCAGCTTCCCGGCGTGGAGCAAGCCGAGCGGAACGCCCGTGCGGCCGGCCACCGCCTCGAGGGCGGCGACGATGACGGGATCCCGCGGCTCCGGCCTGGCAGCGGCGGCGGTCATGGCGCGCCGCTCGGCGTCGCCGAACTCGGCGTCGCGCCTGGCGGCGACCACCAGGGTCCTCGGGCGCCCGCCTTCCGCCCGCACGATCACCAGCACGCTGCGGGCCTGCCCGAGGATCGCGGCGTCGCCACGGCCACCCGTGATCTCCGAGAGCGATCCCGCCCAGCCGTCTCCCCGCGGTTTCGGCGCCGCCGCGGCCACCGCTGCGGCCACGCGTATCGCCGTGCGCCAGGCCGCCTCGTCCGCGATCCCCTTGCCGAACACCGAGGCGGGACCGATGAACGGCGAGTCGAGATCGGCGGCGACCACCACGTCGCAGGCCGCCGCCGACGCCACCCGCTCGGCGACCGCCCGGGGCGACGAAGGCCCGGATTCGAGTGCGGTCGCGATGGCGACGTTCTGCGCCTCGAAGCCGACCTCGGCGGTCGCCGACGGCTCGCGGTCGGCGGTGGGACGGAGAATCTCCTCCATTGCCAGCCCTCCGGGCATGTGCGTACCCCAAAGGCTCCTGCCGGTCGGCACCGCCCTCTGCGGCTTCTCATCCCGATCAGGAGACGAGAAGCTAGATGCTTCGTCGGAACCGGTGGAGCAAGGGCACCCTGGGGGGAAAGGCCCATTCGACGCATGCATTCCGTTGGAAATCGGACTGTGCGAGCGGCATCCAACCGTTGCGCGGGTTTGCACCGTTCAGGAATGGACAGGACTGCTCCCGCCCCTCGTTCGGGAGGAGACGGAAAAGACGCACCGCATCGTGGCTTTCGGCGGCCGGGCCGGTCGGGTCACCAGGAAGCGGGCGAGTCGCTGGCGGGGAAGGACTCGCGAGAGGCCTCGTCCACCGCATCCCCCCTGCCTGCCTTCGAGCGCCAGATGTCCCGGGCCGTCCCCTTTTCGGGGATGGCGGCGAACAGGTCGATCATCTCCCGGATGAACGCGGGCAGGTCGTCGGGCTTTCGGCTCGAGACCAGGCGATCGTCCACCTGCACCTCCGCGTCGACCCAGTGGGCGCCGCCGTTCTCGAGATCCACCCGAAGGCTCGGCCACGAGGTCAGCGTGCGGCCGGCGACGACCCGCGCGTTCAGGAGGATCCACGGCCCGTGGCAGATCACCGCCACCGGCTTGTCCGCGGCGAAGAACTCCTGGACGAAGCGGATCGCCTCCGGGACCGTGCGGAGCGCGTCCGCGTTCAGCGCTCCGCCGGGGAGGAAGAGCGCGTCGTAGTCGGACGCGCTCACCTCCGCGAAGGTGTGGTCGACGTCGATGGTCTTCGACTTGTCGTGGTGGCGGAACGCCTGGATCCGGTCCGGGCGATCGGAGACGACGTCTACGGCGGCTCCGAAGCCGGACAGGGCGGCGACGGGCTCCTCGAGCTCGATGCCCTCGACTCCGTCCGTGGCCAGGCAGGCCACGCGCAGACCATCCAGAAGCTTCGCCATTTCCCACCCCTCGCGCTCGTGAAGAGCCCTGCTACTTGGTCTCGCCCTCGCCCCGCTTGCCGGCGTTGATGAGCTCGCGGACCTTCTGGCCGCCCTTGCGCCCGATCTGGGAGAAGAAGCCTGGTCCACGTTCCTGCAGCACCGTCTCGCCGCCCTTGCGACCTGCCTCCTGCACGGTCATGCCGCCGCGGCCACTCTCGCCCTTGGGGAGATTCGGGTCTTTCCTTTCCGCCATGGTGACGCCCTCCTTGGATGATGTGCCCGCCGTTTGGCGCGGACACGTTGGATTCGGGACAATTCGAAGCTGCCCACGATCCGGCGCATGTGCACCCCACGCTCGCGCCACCACCACCCGCCACCTGCAGGGTGCGGCCGGCAAGGACCACCCGAGTGTGGTCGGAACCTTTCGGGCGCCCGGCCGGCTCGTGGTAAGCCCACCCATCCCCCAGGAGTCCCTTCCTTGAAGCTCTTCGGCATCGGCGATCTCCACCTCCCCTCCGCGCGCGGGAAGGACATGGACCCTTTCGGCTGGACCGGTCACCCCGGCCCCCTCGCGGCGGCGTGGGATGCATCCGTCGGCGGCGACGATCTCGTCCTGCTGGTGGGCGATCTCTCGTGGGCCACTCGCCCGGCCGAGGCCCGCGCCGATCTCGAGTGGATCGACGCGAGGCCGGGGCGAAAGGTGTTGCTCAAGGGGAACCACGACTTCTGGTGGCCCGACAGCCGCACCAAGCTCGAGGAGCTGCTGGCGCCGCACCCGTCGATCGTGGGCTTCCTGCACAACGGCAGCGCCCTGCGGATCGGCCGCTACGTGATCGCGGGCGTGCGGGGGTGGAGCGTGCCGGAGACCCCGCAGGCCCAGGGAGCCACGGGCGAGATGGGCCTCGAGAAGTACCAGCCGCACCTCGTGGAGCGCGACCTGGGACGGCTGCAGGCGAGCGTCGGCGCCGCCGAGGCCCTCGACGACGGCCAGGGCACGGTCCGTGTCGCCTGCATGCACTTCCCTCCGGTGTACGCCGGCCCCCGCCCCACCCCCTTTGCTGAAGTGATCGAGGGGTTTCGCCCGGAGGTCTGCGTGTACGGCCACCTCCACGGGCCGGGGATCGCCGCCGGGTTCGTGGGCAGCCGCGGCGGCGTCCGCTACGTCCTCGCCTCGTGCGACGCGGCCGGCTTCACGCCCCTGCGCCTGCTCTGACCGCGAGGGCTACGCCCGCTCCAGGACCTGCAGCGCCTCCGCTGGGCGGTTGGTGATCACGCCGTCCACGCCCCACCCTCGAAGGCGCGCGATCTCGGCGGGATCGTCGACCGTCCAGGCGTTCACGAGGAGCCCACGGCGGTGCCAGGCCTCCACGTCCCGGGCACGGACCATGGCGGCGTCGGGGTGGAGCGCGTGGGTCGCGCACAGCCTCCCCCAGAACGCCGCCCACGCCCTCTGCGCCGGGCCGCCGCGCTCCCACAGCCAGGCGGTGGGGATCCCGGGGGCGACCTTGCGCACGGTGAGGAGCGCCAGCGGGTGGAACGAGCTGACGAGCACCCGCCCCGCGAGCGGGAGCCGAGGGATCGCGCCGGCGACGGCTCGGGCCAGGCCCTCCGCGTCCTCGTGCCGATCGACCTTGATCTCGAGGTTCCACACCAGCCCGGGCCCGGCGCACTCCACCGCCTCCTCCAGGGTGGGTACGGTGGCGGACGTGCCGGGGAACCGCTGGGAGAGGATCGGGATCGTCCGCAGCTCGCCGAGCGGCAGCTCCGCGACGTGGAACGGCAGCCCGGCGAGGCGGTCCAGCCGCTCGTCGTGGCAGACCACCAGCTCCCCGGATCCGCAGAGCCTCACGTCGCATTCGATGCCGTCCGCGCGCTGGCGGGCCGCGAGCTCGAACGCCGCGCAGGTGTTCTCCGGCATGGCCGCGCTCGACCCTCGGTGGGCGTAGACCAGGGGGCGGTCGTCCCGGCGGAAGCGCGAGTCGTGGTAGGCTGCCTTCATGTCGTTGCCCGATCCCGCCCAGTCCGCGATCATCCTCTTCGTCGTCTTCCTGATCTTCGGCGCAGTGAAGGTCCCCGCCCTGGGCGAGGCCATCGGCGTCCGGCTCTCTCGTCGCGCCTCCAGGCGCACCAGGGATTAATCCTCGACGACGGTCGTCCCCGTGGGAGGCAGGGGCTCCTCTCGCAAGGTCACCCGATAGCCGATCCTGCCGGCGGGCACCTTCGCGCCGGGGAAGGCCACGACGAACGGCTGCTCTCCCCCGGGCCCGCTCCGCGCGAGGCCGCGGGAGAGGCGCTCCCAGCTCTCCTCGTCCACCACCGCCGCGATCTCCTCCGGCGTCGGCAGCGCCCCGGCCCACCCCTCGCTCCGGGTCACCACGGCCCCCTTCTCGTCGAGGAGCTCGCCCACGACGCGGATCCCCACGCCTTCTCCTCCGCTCGTGCGCCCTTCGATCGATCCGGTGAGGTAGGCGAGGCGCTCCCCGTCGTTCGCGGGGTAGACGCCTGCCACGAGATCGCTCGCTTGGAGCGCGGCGGTCCCCGCCCCGGGCAGCAGCCTCTCCCACAGCCGCGTGGGATCGCGATGAAGCCCGACGAGGACGCCGTAGACCAAGGCTCCCACCACGAGCGCGCTCCAGATCGTCTTCGAGACCGGACCCTCGACCGGCGCCTTCCGCGCGGCGGTGGCGAGGTGGAGGCGAGAGGCCGTCCGCTGCCGGGATCCGGCCGCCACCGGCTCCGCGCCGGCCGAGCGGGCCGACTTCTCCTCCTCGATGGGAACGGCGCCGGTCACGAAAGACGGCTCCCGGGCTTCGTCCGCGTCGATGCCGGCGAGGTTTCCGAACGAGACCTCCTCCGGCAGGGGCGGCGCCGAGAGTGACGCGAAGGGATCGTCCTCCGGTTCGGGCAGCGGCGGCGGGGGTGGAGGCGGGACCTCCGGGGCCGCCACCGCGCCCCACGGCGAGTCCTCGTCCGGAAGCGCCGAAGGCGGCAAGGGCGGCGGCGCTGGGGGCGCCTCGGGGGGCTCGCGCTGCACGGAGAATGGATCCGCCGCGCCGGGCGCGGCGCCGGCGGTCGCGCTCGAGTCGCCGACCGCGTCGGTGCCAGCGTCGGGGAGCTCCACGTCGGGCTCCGGCACGGGCTGGGGAGGCGGCAGCGGCTGCCGCGGGGCGGCAGGCGCGACCACCACGCGATCCCCCTCCCGCCGCAGGAGGAGGATCGACGAGCAGCCGGCGCAACGGGCGCGGACGCCGGACGCGGGCACCTTCTCGGGGGCGATGCGGAAACGGCCGCCGCAGTTGTCGCAGGTCACGAACACATCGGGATCCTTCACGCGTGAATCCCCGCCATCGTCGGCTTTTTCGACCGTCTACCGCAACAAAACCACGTCGGGACCGTCGATTGACAAGGGGAGGAGCCCCAAGGATGATCCCCGCCAGGAAGCGGCGCGTCGATCGCGTCGGCGAGGATCGTCTTGGCTGAGAACGAAATCATGGGCGACGGCAGCGCCGACGGGCGCGCGCCGAAGGTCATCAAGCGCTATTCGAACCGGAAGCTCTACGACACGGTGGAGAGCCGTTACGTCACCCTCGACGAGATCGCCGAGATGGTGAAGGCGGGGGCCGAGGTCCAGATCATCGACAACCGGACCAAGGACGATCTCACCTCGATCACCCTGGCCCAGATCGTCCTCGAGGAGGAGAAGAAGTCGTCGCGCCTGCCGCGCGCGCTCTTCCGGGAGATGATTCGCAGCGGCGGGGGCAAGCTCTCGGTCATCGCCGGCGAGGTGAACACCCGGGTCTCCGCCATCCGGGCGGGGGCGGAGCAGACCATGGCGCGGGTGCTCGGCCGGGAAGGCGACGGCTCCGCGAAGGACTTCGTGCGCAGCTCCCGCCACGCGTTCGAGGAGTGGCAGCGGCACCTCGACGTGCGGCTGCACCGGGCGGTGGAGACGGTCGTCGGGCTGCCGACCCTGCACCGTGAAGTGCAGGCCCTTCGCGACAAGCTCGCGGAGCTGGAGAAAAAGTTGGAGGACCATGCTGAATGATTCAGCATCGAACGCATCAGGTTCGCTGCTTGGCCGGCCAGCCGGGAACAAGCCGGGCGTCGGCGGGTTGTCGAAGTGGGCGGGCGCGAACGCCCGCCCCGTAAGAAGGAGGACGTGATGCAGTTCGTGGTGCATGGACACCATCTCGATCTGACGGAATCCCTCAAGGAGCGCTGCCGCCTGCACATCTTCGAGCGAGCCGAGAAGCTCGTCGACGACAGCGCCGCACGCATGGAGATCGTGCTCTCGGATCACTTCGGGAGCCGGAAGGGCAAGGCGGACAAGTCCTGCTCGATCGATCTCCGCGCGCCGGGCGTCCCCACGATCCACGTGACCGAAATGCGGCCGAACATGTACGAGGCGATCGACCTCGCCGCGGATCGCTTGATCGAGGCGCTCCGCCGCAGCGTGGAGAAGCGGGAGAACTTCAACCGGCGAGACAGCATCAAGAACCTGGCGGTCGCCACCGAGCCCGTGGCGACGGACGAGGCGCTCGCCGAGTAGGGGGCGCGGCCTCAGAGCCTGTGAACCAATCGCTACGCGCGTGGCGGAGGCGATTGATTCACGCGCGCTGCGCGCCCAGGGCTCTTGGTTGCGTTCGCTCGCCTTCGGCTCGAAGAGTTCGTGAATAAATTCACGAACTCTCAGCCGTCAGCCCATCGAGCATCCGGCCCCGCCTCGGCGGGGCTTTTTCGTGCGCGGGCGCGAGCGATCCTCCGCCCGGTGCGCGCCGCGCTCCAGCGCCCCACATTCGAAAAGTGGGGTCAAATCCCCAAGGAGGCGGTCTGTATGGACTTGGAGCTCAAGGCGCTGGGCGGCCTCGAACTCACCGACGATCTCGCCGAGTTCTGCCGGGTGAAGATCGTGGAGCCGATCCGGAGGATCTACGATCGGGAGGGTCCCACCCTCGAGATCGAGCTGTCCGATCTCTATGGCCCGAAGGGCGGAATCGACAAGCGCTGCCGCATCACCTACACGATGCCGCACACCCGCACGATTACCGTGACGGAGGTGGCGGACGACATCTACAAGGCGGTGGATGGCGCGTCGTTCCGGTTCCGGAGGCTGGTCGCGCGATACAAGGGGCGCAAGCTCGTGAAGACGCGGTACCCGACCAAGTACTTCGTCGCCGCCATCGAGAACCGGCTGCAGCCCGGTGAGACGTTCTCTCCTGCGGACATCACCATCGAGGAGGACTCGCTCGCGGCGGCGGAGAGGCGCCGGGCCGAGGAGCGGAGAAAGGCGGAGGAGGCACAGGAGGGCGCCGGCGCTCCCGGCACCTGATCCTCCGTCAGCTTCCCTTGGTGACACGGGCGTGGACCTCGTCCAGGAGCGCGAGGAGCCGCGGGGTAGGCCGCGGGCCCAAGGGGTTCTCTCCCCTGGGCGTCCCCCGGATCAACGAGGCGGGGAGCGCGCGCAGCGACGCCGCCGCCCGCTCCTTCGCGACGGCGAGCGGCTCCTCGGCACCCACCCGGCGCCCGCCCCTCATCACCGGGACGAGGACCGGGAAGGTCCCCGGTGGCGGCGGCTCGTCGGCGAGTGCCAGCACGTCCCGCTGGAGGATCCCGTCGCCGCCCACGCGGCGATGGACCTGCTTCGCCCCCGGCCACATCACCTTGTCGCGGGAGAACTTGGCGGTGGGCACCAGCTCCCCGCGCCGCTCGATCGCGACGACCTTGTAGACCACGCCGAGGGCCGGCGCGTCGGAGGAGGCTGTGAGCTTCGTGCCCACGCCGTACACGTCGATGGGCACGCCCCGCTCCCGCAGCGAGGCGATCGAGTCCTCGTCGAGATCGCCGGAGGCCACGATCATCGTCGTGTCCATCCCCGCGGCGTCCAGCATGCCGCGCACCGCGAAAGCCAGCGCCCCGAGGTCCCCCGAGTCCAGCCGCACGCCGGCGAGGCCCGGCCCGCCGGCGCGGATCGCACGCGCCGCTCCCTCGATCGTGTCGTAGGTGTCGATGAGGAGCGTCGACGTCGTGGGGAACGTGTCCACGTAGCTGCGGAAGGCGTCGAGCTCGGTGTCGTGCACCATCGTGTACATGTGCGAGGCGGTGCCGAACGCCGGGATCCCCCATCGCTTGGCGGCCTCCAGGTTGGAGGAGCCCGCGCATCCCGCGATCCACGCCGCCCGCGCCGCGTCGACCGCCGCGTCGGGGTGGGCGCGCCGGGCGCCGAACTCGATCACGGCGGCGTCCCCCGCCGCTCGCACCACCTTCGCGGCCTTCGACGCGATGGTGGTGGCGTGGCCGAGGATCGAGAGCAGCAGGGTCTCCACCACCTGCGCCTGCGCCAGGGGCGCCTCCACCCGCAGGAGCGGCTCTCCCGCCAGCGCGATCGTCCCTTCGGGCATGGCCCATACGTCGCCCCGGAACCGAAGGTCCCGCAGGAAGGGACGCAGGCCGGGATCGAGGAAGGCTGCCTCCAACTCCGGCAGGGACGCCAGGAAGTCGAGCTCCTCGTCGTCGAAGCGGAACGACTCCAAAGCCCGCAGCGCGATCTCGAGGCCGGCGACAACGAGGTAGCTGCGCCGGCGGGGGAGCTTGCGCACGAAGATCTCGCAGACGGCGCGGCGGTCGGCGATCCCCTCGCGGTGGTACGCCCCCACCATCGTCAGTTCGTAGAGATCCGTCCGGAGCGCTTCGCCCATCCCTCGAAGCTACGATCCGCCGTCGCGTGCGCGTCAGCAGGCGCGGCGCGCCCGGCTCGAGATCCGCCCGAGCGTCAGGAGACCTGGCGGGGCGACGCCTCGGCGCCGCGGACCTGGATCTCCCGGGCGATCTCCTCGAGGAGCGCCGCGCCCCGGGAGCTCGGGGCGTGCTCCCAGATCGTCTTGCCGTGGCTCTGGGCCTCGTCGATCTGCACGTTCCAGCCCAGCACCGTGCGGCAAAGCCGGTCGGGAAAGATCTCCTCCAGCTTGGCCAGGATCGCGTCCGCCAGCGACGTCTTGCGGTAGAGCACCGGGACCACCAGGCTGATCCGCAGCTCGCCGTGCCCCAGCTCCTTGCGGACCGACTCCACCGTCGCCTGGACCTCGGCACAGCCGTCGAGGGCGAAGTAGGTCATCGCCACCGGCACCACCACCTCGTCGGCGGCGAGGAGCACGTTGCGGGTCACCAGCCCCATGGACGGCGGCGCGTCGAAGACGACGTAGTCGTAGCCCGCCAGGTCGCGGAGCTTCCCGAGAAGGCGGCGCTCACGATCCGCCGCCGCCGCGACCTCCATGGGAAACCTGGCGAGGCTCTTGTTGCCGGGGAGGAGATCGAGGCCCGGGATCGCGGTAGGGACGAGCACGTCGTTCACCTGCACCAGGGGATCGATGAGCAGGTCGGCGACGGTAGTCTCCAGGGAGCGCACGTCGATCCCCAGGCTCTTCCCCGCGTGGCCCTGGGTGTCGAGGTCGCAGAGGAGCACCCTCGCGCCGCGAGCCGAGGCGAACCAGGCGGCGGTGTTGACGGCGAGGGTCGTCTTGCAGGTCCCGCCCTTCTCGTTGATGAACGCGATCCGCCTCATGTCCGCTGCCCCCGCATGGAAGGGTCTACTCCTGCTTCCCGCCGGCGCGCTTCGCCGGCTTGCGAGTGGCGGGCTTCTTCGCCGGCGTCGCCTTCGCTGGCGTCGCCTTCGCTGGAGCGGCCGAGGCCTCCAGGCGGCCGATCTTCTCGTCCAGCTCCGCGAGGACCCGCTCCAGGCGATCGAGGCGCCGCCCCAGCTCCGCCACGTCCGCGGTGGAGGGGAGGTTCATGGTGGCGAGGGCGCTGCGCAGGCTCTTGTCGAGGGAGCCCTTCGCGGCCAGCGAGGTGGCCACGACGCCCTGCACCGCGGCGACGAAGCGCTCGTTTGCGAGGAGCTGTCCAACGGCGCGATCGACCTGCGCCTCTCCCGCCTCCATCACGCGCTTGACCAGGGTCTTCGATCGGCTCGCCACCTGTCGTCTCCTCGAGGATCCCGCCGCTCGTCCCGCCGGGATCGGGAACATCTCCCCCGGCCCACGCCCTGTCAACCGCCGTCCAGTTTGACCGAAATGCGGTCGACGACTACGTTCCGCGCCATGTCGCTCCTCGACCGCCGCCTCCTCGTCACCGCCGGGAAGGGCGGCGTGGGCCGGTCCACGATCTCCGCCGCGCTCGCCGTGGCGGCCGCATCCCGCGGAAAGCGGGTGCTCGTCTGCGAGATCAACACCCAGGAGCGGATCGCCGGCCTCCTCGGAGCCCGCGACACCGGGAGCACCATCGGTCGGGTGGCCCATGGCGTGGACGCGGTGGTCGTCCGCCCCGACGAGGCCATGCGCCAGTACGGCCTGATGAAGCTGAGGTTCCGCGCCGTCTACGACGCGGTGTTCGAGAACCCCTTCGTCTCCCGGTTCCTCCAGTTCATCCCGTCGCTGCCGGAGCTGGTGATGCTGGGGAAGGTCCTCTTCCATGTGAAGGAGGGGAAGTGGGACCTGGTGATCCTCGACGCGCCGGCCACGGGCCACGGGATCACCTTCCTCGGCGTCCCGCAGGCGCTCCTCGACACCATCCCCCCCGGGGCCATGCGCGCCGAGGCCGAGTGGATGCGCGACCTCCTCCGGGATCCCGCCTCGACCGCGGTGAACCTCGTGTGCCTCCCGGAGGAGCTGCCGGTGAACGAGACCTTGGAGCTCGCGTCGGCGACCACCCGGCGCCTGGGGATGGCCCTCGGCCACGTGTACCTCAACCGGTTCGTCGACCCCCGCTTCTCCCCAGAGGAGCGCTCGGCGTTTCGGCCGTCGACGGCCGACGCGCCCCTCGACGCGGCCTTCCGCGCGGCGGCCGCCCAGGCGACCCGGGCGGAGATGTCCGCGCGCTACCGACTTCGCCTCGAAGGTGAGCTGAAGCTGTCTGTCACGCCCCTGCCCCATCTCCACCCCGCCGGGGCCTTCGACCGCGCCTGCATCGACGAGCTCGCGCGGCACATGGCGGAGACATGACACGGCCTTCACCCTCCCTCGATCTCGACTACGCGCTCCGCGAGCGCCGGGTGCTCGTCTGCGTGGGCGCCGGCGGCGTGGGCAAGACCACGGTGGCCGCGACCCTGGCCCTCCGCGCGGCGGCGGAGGGGCGCCGGGCGATGGTCCTCACCATCGATCCCGCCAGGCGCCTCGCCAACGCCCTGGGCCTCGAGCGGCTCGGCAACGTGGAGACGAGCGTGGATCTCGCCCGCCTCCGAGACGCCGGCGTCGATCCGAAGGGCGAGCTCTTCGCGACGATGCTGGATCTCCAGCGCTCGTGGGACGACTTCATCGCCAGCCACGTCCCGCCCGGTCAGCGCGAGGCGCTGATGCGCAACCGCTTCTACCAGACCCTCTCGTCGGCCCTCGCCGGATCTCAGGAGTACATCGCCACCGAGAGGCTGTACGAGATCCATTCACGTGGCGAGTACGACCTCCTCGTCCTCGACACCCCCCCGACGTCCCACGCCCTCGATTTCCTGGACGCGCCTCGGCGCATCCTCGACTTCCTCGATCAGGGCTCCCTGCGCGCCGTGGCCGGGCCCGCCCTCGCCGCCGGCCGCCTCGGCCTCAAGCTCATGACCCTGGGCGGCAGCGTGGTGGGCAAGGCCCTCTCCCGGCTCACCGGCACGGAGACGCTCGAGGAGCTCACCGCCTTCATGCTCGAGATCCAGGGGACGTACGGCGTGTTCAAGGATCGGGCGGCGAAGGTGAAGGCGCTCTTCTCCTCGGACGACGCCGCCTTCGTCCTGGTCACCAGCGCCCACGCCGCCAACGTCGACGAGGCGATCTTCTTCCACCAGCGCCTGGTAGACGAGGGGATCCCCGTGGCGGGCGTGGTCGCGAACCGGGTGCACCCGGACTTCCTCGACGGCGCGCCGACGCCCACCGCCGAGGAGCTCGCCGCCGCCCTGGCCACCGGCGGGTTCGCCGATCCGGGGCGGCCCCGCCTGTCGGAGCGGTTGGCCGTGACCCTCGAAGAGTCCCGCGCGATCGCGGGATCCGATCGCCGCAGCCTCGAGCGGCTCGCCCGCGGCACCCGCCCGAGCCCCTTGCGCGAGGTGCCGCGCTTCGACTCCGATCTGTATGATCTGCCTGGCCTGTGGGAGATGGGCCGGCACCTTCTCCAAAGGGGTTGATCATGGCGCGGGCGGCGCACGTGTTCGAGCTTCACACCAAGGGCAAGGAGGAGTTCGTCGATCTCACCGACAGGATCCGGAAGCTGGTCGAGCAGAGCCGCGTCCAGGACGGGACGCTCGTGGTGTACTGCCCCCACACGACCGCAGGCCTCACCGTCCAGGAGAACGCCGACCCGGCGCTGAAGCGCGACATCCTCGGCGCGCTGGAGTCGATGGTGCCGGCCGAGCGTCCCTACGGCCACACGGAGGGGAACGCACCCGCCCACGTGAAGGCGGCCCTCCTCGGGACCACCTGCACCCTGGTCATCGACGCCGGCAAGCTGCTGCTCGGCCGCTGGCAAGGGATCTACCTCGTGGAGTTCGACGGGCCCCGGGACCGGATGGTCCAGGTGAAGATTTTTCCTGCGTAGCTCCTTTCCGGCCACCGGGCGCCCGCCCGCCGTATGATCCCACCGTGATCCGCGTCGTCCTCGTCCTCGTCCTCGCCTTCGCCGCCGGCTGCGCCGGCCTCGACGCTTCGCGGCGCCACGCCGATCCCTTCGAGGCAATCGAGGCGGAGGTCGCCTCGTTCAACGCAGAGGAGCTCTTCGCCTGTGGGAGCGCCGCCTTCCAGGCGGAGGACTATCGCCGGGCCGCGGTGTGCTTCTCCCGCCTCGTCGATCGCTTCCCCGACAGCCCCCGCGCCTCCGACGCCCGGTTCAACGCCGGCGCCGCCTACGAGAGCCTGGGCGCATTCCAGCTCGCGCTCGACCGATACCGCCCCCTCCTGCGCACGCCCCCGCCGGCCGGCGATCTCGAGGTGGCGTGGCGGGTGGCGACCTGCCTCTACCAGCTCGGCAGTTACGACGAGGCGCTCGACCTCCTGGAGCCGCTCGCCCGGCGGCGGGACGTCTCGGTGGTCGACCGCATCCATGCCCGCACGCATGCCGGCGTCGTCAAGGTCGAGAAGGGCGACTACGACGCCGCCGAGACCGACCTGCGCAAGGCCCTCGCGCTGTACCGATCGAGCGAGGGGGAGGAGCGGATCGAGACGTACTTCCCCAGCCAGGCCCAGTTCTTCCTCGGGGAGATCTACCGGATCCACTTCGCGGACGCGCCCCTCGACGCCGTCGACGACGTGGACACCATGCGTGACCAGATCGAGTACAAGGCGCAACTCCTCCTCTCGGCGCAGGGGCATTACCTGCGAACGCTGCGCCTCGGCCACCCTCACTGGTCCACGGCGGCGGGGCAGCGCGTGGGCGGCCTGTACGAGGACCTCTACGACCAGATGATGGAGGCGCCGGTCCCCGCCGGTCTCGACGCCGCACAGGCCGATCTCTACCGGGCCATGCTACGTCGGAAGGTGCGCGTGCTCGTGCAGAAGGCGATCTCGATCTACGAGCGCACGCTCTCCGCCGCCGAGCGCACCGGCGTCTCCTCCGCCTTCGTCGATCAGACCCGCGGCAGCCTGGAGCGGATGAAGCAGGTGCTCATCTCCGACGCGGCCCGCGACGAGGCCGAGGGCGTCGAGGACGAGCCGGCCGACGCCCCCGCCCCGGGCGACGCCGACGCTGCGGCCCCCGCCCCCCGCCGCCCGGGCCTGTCCTCGGGCCGTTGACTGGGCCCTCCCGCGCTCCATAAAAGGTGCCGATGGGATTCATGGCCCTCGACGTGGGCGACAAGACCATCGGGGTGGCCACCTCCAACGAGCTCGGCTGGACCTCACCCGTGGTGACGATCCGCCGCACCAACCTCCAGGCCGACCTCGAAGCGCTGGCGCGGCTCGTCGAGGAGCACGAGCCGCAGCGGCTCGTGGTGGGCCTCCCGTTGAACATGGACGACACCGAGGGGCCCCGCGCGGCCAAGTCCCGGAGGTTCGCCGCCGCCCTCCGGGAGCGCTTCGGCCTGCCCGTCGCCCTCCAGGACGAGCGCCTCTCCACGTTCGAGGCCGAGCAGCGGCTGGCCGAGGCCGGCGTCCCGGCGATCAAGCGCAAGGCCATCGTCGACATGGTCGCCGCCCAGGTGATCCTCGAGGCGTACCTGGCCACCGGCGCGCCGGAGCCCGACGCCTCGGTGTGACCCCCGGCAGCACTTCCGCTTTCCTCATTCTCTCGCAAACGGTTAGCATCGGACGTTTCGCTCTCAAAGGAGACGAAATGGGCGCGTGGCGTTTGACGGTGGCGGTCGCTCTCCTCTGCGTATCGATCGGGTGCGGCAACGAGGATGCGCCGAAGGACGAGGGAGCCGGCGGTAGCGGCGGCATCGCCGGATCCGGGGGCGACGGCGGCTCGGGCGGCGACGGCGGCGACGGCGGCTCGGGCGGCTCGGGCGGCTCGGGAGGGACCGGCGGCACCGGCGGAAGCGAGCCCCGATGCGGCGACGGCAACGTGGACACCGCCGAGGAATGTGACGACGGGAACGAGATCGACGGGGACGGCTGCTCCTCTGCGTGTGAGTGGGAGGGGAGCTGCGCGGCTCCAATCGAGTGGGCGGTGGTCGCCAAGCCGGGCGCCGAGGACCCGACGCGCTTTTCGACCGGCGAGATCCCGCACCACGACAGCGGCGTCCCGGCGAGCGCCCGATGTGGCGAGGGCGAGTCGACGAGGGTCTTCCGGTACGTGGCCCCGGCGACGGGCCGGCTGGTGGCGGAGCTCGACGTCCTGAATGGTGGCTTCGATGGCAGGACCAGGCTGTCCCTCCGGACGAGCTGTGAGGATCCGTCCACCGTGGTGTGGAGGAGCTGCCAGCGGATCTTCGGCTTCGCGGAGAAAGACGTGGTCGAGGGCGAGATCCTCTACTTCGTCGCCGACGTCACTGGCGTGAGGCCGGAGACCGTCGTGCTCCTGAAGAGCCGGGTCCATCCCTACCGCGCCGAGAGCGAGGCTTGCGGCCTCGAATCCGGCGCCACGCTCGAGTTCCAGGCGCGGTGCGCCCCGGGCTTCACCTGCAGCGACCGCGCGACCCCCGACGTCTGCACGCCGAACGCGGCGCCGGTGCTCTCGTCCGTCCGGGCGCTGCGGGGCGGCGACACCGGCGACGACCTCGTCGTCCTCTTCGATGCGGAAGATCCCAACTCGGATTGGTGGATGGCCGATTTCTGGCTCCTCGACGAGGAGGAGCAGCCGATCGCCCTGCCCCCGAGCGGTGGTGGCTTCGACCTGGAGGCGAACCAGCTCGTCTACCTGCTCAATCAACACCAGTCGCAGATTCGCGCGGCGCAGATCCTCCCGGGCGCCTTCGATCGGTTTGGCGCCGTCGATCGGGTGGACGTCCGCGTGCGCGATCGGGGCGACCTCCTCTCGGCCGTCGTCGCCGCGCAGGTGGAGACGCAGCCGCGCGCCGCCGAGGGGGAACCCTGCGATCCGGAGCGCTTCGAGAGCGTCTGCGAGAGCGACGAGCTCGCATGCAAGGTGCTGGCGCCCGATGCGCCCACCTGTGAGTCGCGGATCCCGGATCGCACCCTCGCCTGCGCGGACGCTCCGCTGCTGGAGGTGGGCAGCCAGGTTTCGATCCCCTGGGATCGGGAGGACTTCGTCCGAGAGGCGGACTGGCCCTTCGCCAGGGCGTGCCTGGGCACCACGAACGACAGGAACACCCGTTTCGACCGTCCGGAGATGGTGTTCCGCCTCCACCTCGACGAGGCCCGGACGAACGTCCGCCTCCTCTCGGGCGATTTCACCTTCAGCGCCGTCGCCCTCTATGCGGGTTGTGGCCTCGTCGGCGAACCGCTCGCCTGCGATGGAAGGGCGAGCTCGAGGCTCGAGCTCGACGAGCTGGCCGCGGGCGACTACCTCGTGGTGTTGAGCCTGCCCACACGGTCCTTCGGCACCGCGGAGCTCCTCGTGGAAGCGGATCCCCTGCCAGACGCCGAGCCAGAGTGATCGCGCGGTCGGTTCGTTGCCGATCCGCGTGCCCCGCGGCGGCGCTTTCGTTTTCCCTTCCACGAGGATGATCTCGGTTCAATCTGGAGGCGACATGGGCTTGTGGCGTTTGGCGGTGGTGGCGGTCGTCGTGCTCTTTGTCTCGATCGGCTGCGGCAACGAAAAACCCTCGGCGGTCGATGGCGCCGGCGGCACCGGCGGGATCGCGGGTGCAGGGGGCGGCGGCGCCGGCGGAGACGGCGGTACCGGTGGGACCGGCGGAGACGGCGGGACTGGCGGCACCGGCGGCAGCGAACCCCGCTGTGGCGACGGGAACGTGGACGCCGGAGAGGCCTGCGACGACGGCAACGAGATCGACAGCGACGGCTGCTCCTCCAAATGCGAGTGGGAGGGGAGCTGTGAGGATCCCATCGACTGGGCGAAGGTCAGCACGCCGGATTCCGATTTCCCGAACTTCTTCGCGAGCGAGGTCCTGGACTTCCACGGCTTCGAGGTCCCCGGCGCGGGCAGGTGCGGAGGAGGCGGAAAGAAGGTGGTGACGCGGTGGGTCGCCCCCGCGACCGGGCGCATGGTCCTCCTCATGGAGGCGGGAGGCGCAGAAGCGAGCGCCGCCCGCGTCTACGTGCGCCGTACCTGCGACGATCCCGCCACCGAGATCTGGCGGAGCTGCCACTCGCGCGGTCTCCAGTCGGAGATGGACGTGGTGGAGGGCGAGGTGCTCTTCCTCGTGTTCGACGTCCCCGGCGAGGAGCCATCCGTCAACTTCCAGCTCGCCACCGAGGTCTTCCCCCACATCGAGGAGGGCCAGACCTGCGGCCCGGACACCGGCCTCCCGCGCCCGCACATGTGGCAGTGCGCCCCCGGCTTCACCTGCCACGACGTCGCCACCCCCTCGATCTGCACGGCGAACGAGCCGCCGGAGCTCGTGTCCGCTCAGGCCTTGCGGGGCGGCGACAGCGGTGACGACGTCTTCGTCCTCTTCGAGGCGAACGATCCCAACGCCGACTACTGGTTCCTCGAGGCGAAGATGTACGACGAGGAGGGCGACCCAGTGATCGTCAGCCCGAACTCCGGCTTCTTCGACATGGACCCCAACGCCTACCAGCTCGCGATCGATCGGAGGAGTGGGTTAACCACCACCGGATTCCGCTCGTTCGTCACCGCGGCGGGGCTGATGGACCGCTTCCCCGACATCCATCGACTCGACATCCGAGTTCGCGACCTCGGCAACGAACTCTCCAACAGCCTCTCCACCGGGATCCTCCCACAGCCGGTGGTCACGGAGGGCGAGCCCTGCGATCCGTTCCGCGCGGCCAGCCGCTGTGAAGGCGACGATCTCGTCTGCAGGGGAGCCGAACCCACCTGCGAGTCCCTGGTGCCCGATCGGGCGGCTTCCTGCGCCGCCGCCGACGAGCTCGTCGTCGGAACGACCCCGTTCTCGTGGCGCATGCCGGCCGAGCCGGCGCCCCTCTCCTGGCTCATCCCCTCGGATTGCCTCAGGCTGCCCCACCTGCGCCGCGAGAGGTTCGAGGTGCCGTTACGCCTCCACCTCGACGAGAAGCGCACGAACGTCGCGATCCAAGTCGACGACGCCAGAGGCATCGCCGCCCTGGTGGCGCTGGCCTTCCATGAGGGCTGCGGCCTGCAGGGTCCGCCGCTCGCGTGCGTCGAGACCGTCACGGCCACGGAGGCGGGTCGCCTGGAGTTCTCCGAGCTCGAAGCGGGCGAATATCTGGTCGTGTTGAGCATCCCCTCGAACCGAGCGGTCATGGATCTCGTGATCATGGTCGAGGCGGATCCGCTGCCGGAGCCCTGATCGGGCCCGGCGTGAGCGCAGCCGCCCCCCTGGATCCCTGCGGTCGGGGGGCGGCCCACACCTTCGGCGTCGATCCCTTCATCCGAGGCCCAAGTCGTGCCCGTTCGGGCTATCGTTGGTGTTTCAAATCATTTCGAGGAGCGGCATGAGCATTTGGCGGTTGGTGGCGGTGGCGGTCGTTCTGCTCGGTGTGTCGATCGGATGCGGCGACGAAAAGGCGCCGGGGGCGGACGGTGACGGAGGGGCCGGCGGCATCGCTGGCGCAGGAGGCGGCGGCGCCGGTGGAGACGGCGGCACCGGCGGAGGCGGCGGCACCGGCGGAGACGGCGGGACTGGCGGGACCGGCGGCAGCGAGCCTCGCTGCGGCGACGGGAACGTGGACCCCGGCGAGTTCTGCGACGACGGCAACGAGATCGACGGCGATGGATGCTCGTCCAAATGCGAGCGGGAAGGGAGCTGTGAGAGGCCCATCGACTGGGCGAAGGTCAGCACGCCGGATCCCGCGTTCCCCGACTTCTTCGCCAGCCGGATCTACGACTTCGTCGGGCACGACGTTCCCGGCGCCGGCAGGTGCGGCGGAGGCGGCGACAAGGTGGTGTTCCGCTGGGTCGCCCCCGCAACCGGGCGGATGGTCTTCGTCTCGGAGGCGGGGGGCTCCGACGTGAGGAGCGCGCGGGCGTACGTGAGGCGGACCTGCGACGATCCGGCCTCCGAGGTGTGGCGGAGCTGCCAGTCGCCGGGCGGCCTGACCGATTCGGACGTCGAGGAGGGCGACGTGCTCTTCCTGGTCTTCGACTACCCGGGCGACGCGACGGACCTCAGCTTCCAGCTCGGCACCGAGATCTTCCCCCACATCGCCGAGGGGCGGACCTGCGGCCCCGACTCCGGCCTCACGCGCCAGCACATGTGGCAGTGCGCCCCCGGCTTCACCTGCCATGACATCGCCACCCCCAAAGCCTGCACGGCGAACGAGCCGCCGGAGCTCGTGTCCGCCCACGCCTACCGCGGCGGGGACAGCGGAAACGACGTCTTCGTCGTCTTCGAGGCGAACGATCCCAACGCGGACTACTGGTTCGTCGAGACGAGGATGTACGACGAGGATGGCGCCCCCGTGATCACCAGCCCGAACCCCGGCTCCTTCGACGTGGATCGAAACGAGCTGAAATCCCCGATCGACCGAACGAACCCACTCCTGACGACCGGCTTCCGCTCGTTCGTCACCGTGCCGGGCGGCATGATGGAGCGATTTCCGGAGATCCACCGGTTCGACGTCCGCCTTCGAGACCAGGGCAACCTCCTCTCCGACTCTCTCTCCCTCGGGATCCTCCCGCAGCCGGTGGTCGCCGAAGGCGAGGACTGCGATCCCGCCCGGGCAGCCGATCGCTGCGACGGCGACGACCTCGTCTGCAGAGGTTCCGGCGGCGCCGCTCCGACCTGCGAGTCCCTCGTGCCCGATCGGATGGCCGCCTGCGCGGCTGCCGAGCAGATCGGCGTCGGGGAGCTCTCGATCTCGTGGCAGGCGCCCGGCGAGAGGGCGCCCTCCTCCTGGTTGCTGCCCTATGACTGCGTCGGGTTCGCGGGACTACGTCACGAACGAGGAGAGGTGCCCGTCCGCCTCCACCTCGAGGAGAAGCGGACGAACGTGGTGATCCGCACCATGGACCACCGGGGCATCACCGTGGGGGGTACGCTGACCTTCCACGAGGGCTGCGGCCTGGAAGGGCCGCCGCTCGCCTGCGAGAACACCGGCGTCGGTCTCGCTCCCGGCCGGCTGGCGTTCGCCGAGCTGGAGGCAGGCGACTATCTCGTCGTGTTCAGCCCTCCGGCGGGCCGTTCGTCGCTGGATCTGAAGCTCGTGGTCGAGGCGGATCCCCTGCCGGAGCCGTGAGCCCGCCGCCGTCGGGGACGCGCAGCCGCGCCTCGAGCCCCGGCGAGGAGTGCAGCCGACCCGCGGCGTCGATCACCGCCACCTCGCACCCCTGCGAGGTGGCGTAGGGGATCCCCCGCTCCGGGCCGAAGATGAACACGGGCTTCGTCACCACCTCCGCGGTGGTGGCGTCCGGACACAGCGCGGTCACGCTCCTCGACGCGGTGGCGGGGCGGCCCGTGGCCGGATCGATGAGGTGGTGGTACCGCACGCCGTCCTTCACGAAGTAGCGCTCGTAGTCGCCGCTCGTGGAGAACGCCTGGTCCGCCAACTCGGCCATGGCGACGATGGCGTCGGGCCGCCGGGGATCCTGGATCCCCACCGTCCAGGGTCGCCCCGACGCGTAGAGATCGCCGCCGAGGCGGACGGTGAAGTCCCGGATCCCTGCCGCCCGTACGATGGCTGCCAGCCGATCGACGGCGTGGCCCTTCGCGATCCCGCCCAAGCCGAGCGCCATCCCCTTCTCCCGCAGGAAAATCGTCCCTGCGTCGTCGTCGACGACCACCCTGCGCCAGTCGACCTTCGCGCGGGCCCGCTCGATCGCCTCGTCGTCCGGGACCACGCCTTCCATCGCGTCTCCGAACCTCCACAGCCCGCGCATCCCCGCCCAGGTCGGGTCGAAGGCGCCGCCCGACAGCGCCGCCGCCTCGAGGGCCCGGGAGACGACGGCGCGCAGCTCCGCGCCCGCGGCGACCGGCCGTACGCCTGCAGAGGCGTTGACCCTCGACACCTCCGAGTCCGAGCGCCACTCGCTCATCACGGCGTCGATCCGGCGCAGCTCCGCGAGGGCCGCCCCGGCGATGGAGGCCGCGAGCGCCCGATCGGAGGTGCCCAGGGTGAGCTCGCAGCGGGTCCCCATGATCGGGAAGGCCGCGTGGTGGAGCCCGTCCTCCCGCCGGTAGACCTCGGGGCCGCCGCCTTCGCCGGCGATCTGCGGCCCGGGCGGCAGCTCGAGCCGGGGCCCCGAAGCGGTGGACGTGCAAGCGGAGGCCACCATCGTTACGCAAATGAGTACGGCGCTTCGCACGTGCGAGGGCTCCTTTTTTCCGGAGGAACCGCGTTGGTACCGCTGCGCTCGATCGAATTGCAAGGGAGCCGGCGCCCTTCGGGGGCCGTCGTGCGCGTCCGGCCCGCAGGTCGTAAGCTTGGACGACGAGGCGCCTGCCGAGCGCCAGGGAAACGAGGGAAATAGTCCGCCAGGGGATCCAGTTCCCCTTCCAGGAGCGCCCCGGCAATCGCGCGAAGCCACCGCCGCCGCCAACGAAACACGCCACTTTCGCAACGCAGGAGCAAGGTCCCCATGAAGGAAGCCCACGAGATGGAGAGCCTGGTCGCCCGCATCGCGGCGATGCAGGATCAGCAGAGCTACCGGGAGCAGCACTGGGAGGGGACCTTCGAGGACTACCTCCAGATCGTCCGGCAGAACCCCAAGGTCACGCGCACGGCCTACCAGCGGCTGTACGACATGATCCTCTCTCACGGGAAGACGGAGTACATCGACAACAAGAAGAAGCTGATCCGGTACCACTTCTTCCACGACGAGAAGTTCGAGGGCCGCGACGCGATCTTCGGCCTCGACGTGCCGTTGATGAAGCTCGTCAACGTCTTCAAGTCGGCCGCCGAGCGCTACGGCACGGAGAAGCGCGTGATCCTTCTCCACGGCCCGGTGGGATCGTCCAAGTCGACGATCGCCCGGCTGCTGAAGAAGGGGATGGAGCACTACTCCCGCACGCCGGAGGGCGCCATCTACACGTTCAGCTGGCTGCTGGACAAGCGGCGCTCGGACGGCTCGATCGAGCGGGAGGTGATGGCCTGCCCCATGCACGAGGAGCCGCTGCACCTCATCCCCTCGGAGTGGCGGCCGCAGATCTACGCCGAGCTCGTCGGCTCCAACGCCAACTTCCAGATCCCCGACACGGGCGAGCTCTGCCCGGCGTGTCGCTTCGTCTTCAAGGAGCTGATGACGGAGTACAAGGGCGACTGGAAGGAGCTGATCAAGCACGTGAAGGTGCGCCGGCTGATCCTCGCCGAGAAGGATCGGGTGGGCATCGGCACCTTCCAGCCGAAGGACGAGAAGAACCAGGACTCCACCGAGCTCACCGGCGACATCAACTACCGCAAGATCGCCGAGTACGGCTCCGACTCCGATCCCCGCGCCTTCAACTTCGACGGCGAGTTCAACATCGCCAACCGCGGGATCATCGAGTTCGTCGAGGTGCTGAAGCTGGACGTCGCCTTCCTCTACGATCTGCTGGGTGCTTCGCAGGAGCACAAGATCAAGCCGAAGAAGTTCCCGCAGACCGACATCGACGAGGTGATCATCGGGCACACCAACGAGCCCGAGTACCGCAAGCTCCAGAACAACGAGTTCATGGAGGCGCTGCGGGATCGCACGGTGAAGATCGACATCCCGTACATCACCAAGCTCTCGGAAGAGATCAAGATCTACGAGAAGGACTACAACCAGAAGAAGATCCGCGGGAAGCACATCGCCCCCCACTCCCTGGAGATGGCGGCGATGTGGGCGGTGCTCACCCGGCTCGAGGAGCCCAAGAAGCACAACCTCACCCAGCTCCAGAAGCTCAAGCTGTACAACGGCAAGTCGCTGCCGAACTACACCGAGGACAACATCAAGGAGCTGCGCAAGGAGGCGCTGCGCGAGGGCATGGACGGCATCTCGCCCCGCTACGTGCAGGACAAGATCTCCAACGCGCTGGTGTCCGACAAGGGCGAGGGCTGCCTCAACCCGTTCATGGTCCTCAACGAGCTCGAGGCCGGGCTGCGGACCCACTCGCTGATCTCCTCCGAGGAGGTCCGCAAGCGCTACCGCGAGATGCTGGCCACGGTGAAGCAGGAGTACGAAGACATCGTCAAGAACGAGGTCCAGCGCGCGATCTCGGCGGACGAGGACTCGATCAAGAAGCTCTGCTCCAACTACATCGACAACATCAAGGCCTACACCCAGAAGGAGAAGGTCAAGAACAAGTACACCTCGCAGTACGAGGAGCCGGACGAGCGGCTGATGCGCGCGATCGAGGAGAAGATCGACATCCCCGAGGCCCGCAAGGACGACTTCCGCCGCGAGATCATGAACTACATCGGGGCGCTGGCGATCGAGGGGAAGACCTTCGACTACCGGACCAACGAGCGGCTCCACAAGGCCCTCGAGCTCAAGCTCTTCGAGGACCAGAAGGACACCATCAAGCTCAAGAACCTGGTCTCCTCCGTGGTGGACAAGGACACCCAGGAGAAGATCGACGTGGTGAAGGAGCGGATGATCCGGAACTACGGCTACTGCGAGGTCTGCTCCACGGACGTGCTCAACTTCGTCGCGTCGATCTTCGCTCGCGGCGACGCAAAGGACTAGGGCCCTGTCTCTCAAGATCAAACAGGACCACGCCCGCTTCAAGGCGATCGTCCGCGGGAAGATCAAGCAGAACCTGCGGAAGTTCGTCCAGAAGGGCGAGATGATCGGCAAGCAGGGGAAGGATCTGATCACCATCCCCCTGCCCACCATCGAGATCCCCAGGTTTCGGTACGGCCCCAAGCAGCAGGGCGGCGTCGGGCAGGGGGACGGCGAGGTGGGACAGAGCCTCGGCCCCGGGCAGGAGCAGCCCGGCGAGGGCGAGGGAAAGGCGGGCCAGGGCGAGGGGCATCACCTCATGGAGGTGGACGTCAGCTTCGACGAGCTGGCGGAGATCCTGGGCGAGGAGCTGCAGCTCCCCAAGATCGAGCCCAAGGGGACCGATCGGATCATCACCGAGAAGACCCGCTACACCGGCATCAACACCATCGGCCCCGAGTCGCTGCGCCACTTCAAGCGCACCTACAAGCAGGCCCTGCGGCGGCAGATCGCCTCCGGAACCTACGATCCCAAGCGGCCCGTGATCGTCCCCTACCGCGAGGATCGACGCTACCGATCCTGGAAGGTGACGCCGCAGCCCGAGGCCGCCGCCCTGATCATCTACATCATGGACGTGTCCGGCTCGATGGGTGACGAGCAGAAGGAGATCGTTCGCATCGAGTCCTTCTGGCTCGATACCTGGCTCCGCCACCACTACAAGGGGCTCACCGCCCGTTACATCATCCACGACGCCGTGGCCCGTGAGGTCGATCGGGAGACCTTCTTCCACACCCGCGAGTCCGGCGGGACCATGATCTCCTCGGCGTACAAGCTCGCCGCCGAGATGATCGAGAAGGACCACCCGTCCTCCAGCTGGAACACGTACCTCTTCCACTTCTCCGACGGCGACAACTGGAGCGCCGACGACACGCGCTTCTGCATCGAGGTGGTGAAGGAGCGTGTCCTCCCCCACGTGAACCTCTTCGCCTACGGCCAGGTGGAGAGCCCCTACGGATCCGGCCAGTTCATCCGCGACCTGCGCGAGACCTTCGACGGAGACGACCGGGTGGCGCTCTCCGAGATCGCGGACAAGGAAGCGATCTACGGCTCGATCAAGGACTTCCTCGGAAAGGGGAAGTGAGACCTCCATGGCTGCTTTTCGCAACCGCTCCCTGACCCCGCGGCTCGCCGATCTCGAGCAGGAGATCAAGGGCTACGCCAAGGAGTTCGGCCTCGACTTCTACGAGGTGATCTTCGAGCTCCTCAGCTACGACGAGGTCAACATGGTGGCCGCCTACGGCGGCTATCCCAACCGCTATCCCCACTGGCGGTTCGGCATGGACTACGAGCAGCTCGCCAAGGGCTACGAGTACGGCCTCTCGAAGATCTACGAGCTCGTGATCAACAACGATCCCACCTACGCGTACCTGCTCGAGTCGAACCCCGAGGTGGATCAGAAGCTCGTCATGGCCCACGTGTACGGGCACGGCGACTTCTTCAAGAACAACTTCGCCTTCCAGCACACCAACCGGAAGATGATGGACGAGATGGCGAACCACGCCACCCGCGTGCGCCGCCTCATCGACCGCCTGGGCATCGAGAAGGTCGAGGACTTCATCGATCGCTGCCTCTCGCTCGAGAACCTCATCGACTCCCACTCGCCCTACATCAAGCGCGCGCCCTCCAGCGGCGAAGGCGAGGAGGAGGCGCAGCAGGTCCACGGCCTCCGCAACGAGCGGGAGTACATGGGCGGGTTCATCAACCCGCAGTCGTACCTGGACGAGCTGCAGCGCAAGGTCGACGAGGAGCGGGCGCAGAAGAAGCGCTTCCCCGAGAGGCCGCAGCGCGACGTGCTGCTCTTCCTGCTGGACCACGCGCCCCTCGAGCCGTGGGAGCAGGACATCCTCGCCATCGTCCGTGAAGAGGCCTACTACTTCGCCCCCCAGGGCATGACCAAGATCATGAACGAGGGCTGGGCCAGCTACTGGCACTCCACGATCATGACCACCCGGGCCCTGCGCGACTCGGAGGTCATCGACTACGCCGACCACCACGCCGGCACCGTCTCCATGCGGCCCGGCTCGCTGAACCCCTACAAGATCGGCATCGAGCTCTTCCGGGACATCGAGCGCCGGTGGAACACCGGCCGGTTCGGCAAGGAGTGGGAGGAGTGCGACTCGCTCCCCGAGCGGCAGAGCTGGGACAAGCAGCTCGGCCTGGGCCGCCAGAAGATCTTCGAGGTGCGCAAGCACTACAACGACGTCACCTTCATCGACGAGTTCCTCACCCCCGAGTTCTGCATCGACCAGAAGCTCTTCGTCTACGACTACAACGACAAGCGGCAGACCTGGGAGATCGCCAGCCGGCAGTTCAAGGCGGTCAAGGAGAAGCTCCTCCACCGCCTCACCAACTTCGGCAACCCGATCATCGAGGTGGTGGACGCGAACTTCGAGAACCGCGCCGAGCTCCTCCTCGTACACAAGCACGACGGCGTGGACCTCAAGGTGGACGACGCCCGCCACACCCTGCAGTGCCTGCAGTCGCTGTGGCGGCGGCCGGTGAACCTCTACACCCGCCTCGACGGCAAGAGCTTGATCCTGCGCTTCGACGGGCAGGATCACTCCGACCAGAAGGCGGAGCTGTAAGAGGCGCGACGTCGCCTGCGCGATCAGGGCGGCGCGCCCTGCTCCAGCCAGCGCCTGAGCATCGCCCTGCCGTTCGGCCCGACGCCGTCGCCCCACCTGGCGGCAGGGGGCATCTCGCCGTCCTCCACCTCGTCGACGATGTCGTCCGCCATCTCGTAGGCCCCTTTGAGCCTGTCGTCGTCGCGATCGTCGTCGCGGCCCCTGCGCCTGCGCGAGCCCTGCATCTGCGCGGCCGCGCCGCCGTCGAAGTCGTACACGTCGAGGCGGAAGTCGTTCGGCGCGCCGCGGTTCGGCGGGCTGCCGTGGCAGAGGTTGCAGTGATCGTCGAGCAGTGGCTTGACGTCGCTCGCGAAGGTCGGGTTCTCCGGCACCTCCGCGATGTCGGGCACCGAGAAGTCGCAGGCCGCCGCCAAGGCGAGCGAAGCCGCGGCTAGGACCGGGTGGCGCATCACTTCCTCTCCAGGGCGAGCTTCCCCCGGATCTCGAGGGCGTCCTCCACCTTGATCATCATCAGGCTCGGCCGCTCCACCTGGTGGGCCTCGAGGCTCGCCGGGAAGCTGAAGCTCGCCTCCGCGCGATCGGGGCTCTTGAAGTCGAGCGTCACCTCGATGTCCCGCGGGACCGACACGCCCTTCAGCTCCACCTGGGCCTTCACCGGCACCTTCACCACGCCAGGCGTCGCCGGCGGCTTGAAACCTAGGGCCACGCCCTTCACCACCACCAGCGGGTGGTTCGCCGCGTCGATCGCCTCGAGGGCGTGGGCGTCTCGGTTGCCGTTCCCGGACTTGAAGGAGGCGACCTTCGCCCGCGCCATCACCTTCAGCCCAGAGTCGTCGATCACGAGCATCACCTCCGGCTCGTTGGTGACGCCGACCACCTGGTGCAGCTTGTGGGTGAGGACGTATTCGACCTTCCCCTTCCCCGCCCACCGCGTGGACTGGACTTTCGCCGCCTCCTGCTGGGTGGGCGCGCCCTCCTCCGCCCGGGCGGCGGTGAACGCGGTGCAGGCGACGAGCACGACGAGAGCGGACTTCTTCCACGAGACGCTGCGCATACGACTACCTCCAGCCTTCCATCCTCAAAAAACCCAGACGCCCGTCGCGATCGCCATCAGGCCCACGGTCGAGTAGCCGACCGCCTGGTGGATCTGGGCGAACCTCTTCAAGTCCTTGGCGTTGCCCGCGTCCGCCGCCCGGGCCGTGGCGAAGCCGAGGCCCACCTGCGCGAGCATCCCGGCCGTCGCGCCGATCACTGCGATCTTGTGGGCGGTGGCGGTGTCGAACCCCGGATCCTTCTCGAAGGGCACGGGCGCGAAGATGCTGAAAGTCGCGGTGGCGAGGAAGGCGCCGGCGCTGGAGTACGTGGCCACGCGATGGGCCATCAGGTAGTCGCCGGTCCTGCCGCCGCCCCCGTAGACGTCGGTGTAGTTGAGCTGCCCCAGCACCGCCGAGGTGGTCATCAGCGCCAGGGTCGACAGGCCCAGGATCTGGTGGGTCTGCAGCATGGTCCGCCTCGTCTCGATGCGTCCGGCGAGGGTCGGATCGATCGAGGCCTCCTTCTGCTCCTCGGTGTCGCCGAAGAGGTCGAAATCCATCGAGTCGCCCGAGGGGGAGCCGCCTCCCGGGTCCCCCGCCCAGAGGAGGCGGAGCTGCAGGGGGGCGTGGTCTTCTCCAGCGGGCGCGGCGCCGGCGATCGCCGGGAGGAGCGCGAGGAGGGCTGTGGCTGCGCGAAGGACGTGGGGCGACATGGGCTTCCTGCTGGTGCCGGGCAGACGAGGGGGCGGCGCCGGCCTTCACGCCCCTATGGGTGGAGGATCTTGCGCGGATCCACGCGGCGAATCGAGCCCCTGCCGGCTCGGGCCCGCCTTTTCCCCTTCGTACCCGCTCGAATTGTTTTCATCGGTCCGACGGGTTAATCGAGGCGCAATGTCGCGAACCCTCATCCTCATCGGCCTCGGCCTCGTCGCCCTGGGCCTCCTCTGGCCGGTGATCGCCCGCCTCGGCCTCGGCCGCCTGCCGGGGGACATCGTGGTGGAGCGAGGGAACTTCCGCTTCTACGCGCCGCTGGCCACGAGCCTCCTCGTCAGCCTCCTGCTCACCGCGATCTTGTGGCTGTTCCGCCGATAGAGAGTCCGCCCGACTCGTCCACGAGCCCGAGCCTCCCCCCATTGATCTCGCACCGGTCGCGATCTCGTGGCAGGCCAGCCGGTAAACGGCGAGCGGTCAGAGCGCGCGCATGAAAGCGACGACGTCGCGCTTCTCGTCGGCGGTGAGGCGGGTCTCGAGCACCAGGTTGAAGAACTCCACCGTGTCCTCGAGGGTGAGGAGCCTGCCGTCGTGCAGGTAGGGCGGCGAGTCCTTGATGCCGCGCAAGGGGAAGGTCTTGATGGGCCCGTCGGCCGCCATGACCATGCCGTTCACCAGCTTCATCTCGTAGAACCGCTCGGCCTGCAGGTCGTGCATGAGGTTGTCGGTGTAGAACGGCGGCGGGTGGCAGCCGGCGCAGCTCGCCCTCCCGTGGAAGAGCTCCTCGCCGCGAAGCTCGGCGGCGGTCGCCTTCGTCGGGTCCAGGCGCCCGTCGACCACGCGGAGCTTGGGCGCCGGCGGGAAGTCGAGCAGCTCCTGGAACTCGGACATGTCCTGCACCTGGCTGCCGCGCTCGAGGATGTTGATCCCTTTTTTGGTGCCGATGACGGGATCTCCGTCGAAGTAGGCGCCGCGCTGCTCGAACTCGGTGAAGTCCTCGACCGTCTTCAGCGCGCGCTGTGAGCCGAAGAGGCGCTGGATGTTCACGCCGCGCAAGGTCGGCGTGTCGATCCGGTGCCGGAACTCCTGGGGCCGGATGTCCCCGACGAGGTGCGTCGCGCCGTTGGTGTGTCCGTTCGAGTGGCAGTCGAGGCAGGCCACGCCGCGGTGCGGGTGATCGCTGCGTCGGTCCTCGGTCTGGTTGAACTGCTGCTGCGGGAACGGCGTCAGCAGGAGCCGCAGGCCCTCGATCTGCTTCGGGTTCAGGATGCCGTTGAACGTCGCGTAGAAGTTCGCGAGCGTCACCAGCTTGCCCTGCGAGACATCGCCGAGATCCTTGCGCGTGGTCAGGAAGATCGGCGGCGGGAACTCCGGCATGAAGTGATCCGGCAGGTCGAAGTCGAGGTCGAACCGGGTGAGGTCCCGATCCTCCTGCCGCTTCAGCTCGTCGATCACGACCTTGGGAAACACCATGCCGCCCTCCCTTTGCTTCGGGTGGGGAAGCGGCATGTACCCGCCGGGGAAGACGCCCTTCGCGCGGACCTCGTCGGGGGTCATTCGTGCGAGCGAGTCCCAGGTGACGCCGCTCGCGAGCTTCGCCCGGGGCCCCTCCTGGAGCGGCTTCCCGCGAAACATGGTCGCGCCCTTGGCGGGACGGTTGGAGAGGTCGTAGCGGGCCTCGAGGAGCGCGTCGTGCTCCTTCTTCACCTGCGCCTTTTCGGAGACCGCCTTCTCCCGGATCTGCGCGAACGACTCGGTGATCGCGACGGGCATGTAGCTGGTCTCGCCCCTCGGCTGGATCTCGCCGCCCTTCTTGGCGCCGATCGCGCTAGTCCAGGCGATCGCGGCGGCGAGCCCCACCAGCGCGACGACGAGGCGGGTTCGGATCGATCCCACGACACCCTCCGGGCGACGAATGGCCACGATGAAAAGGCGTCCCGATCGGTCGGGCGCCTTCGCATGCTGGAGGAGGGAGCCGGCCCTCGGTATTCCTCGATTGGGGCGTGACCGCCGCGCGTCCGACGCGAATGACGAGGGGTGTCGGCCCCCGCGTCACATCCGCTTCATGCGCAGGTAGCGACGGGCGCTCGGGAACATCTTGAAGGCGGTGAAGATCGCACCGACGGAGGCGAGCATGCCGACGAGGGTGCCACCCACGCTGCGACGCGCGCGGCGCTTGGGCGAGACGAAACGTGCGTACTTGTACAGGGGCTTCAACGGGGCTTCCCTCCTCCGGCGCGGACGCTCGCGCCCACCAGCTCGTCGCGGAGAATCTTGTGCACGAGCGCAGCCGCCGGCTCGATCGCCGCCTCCACGAGAGGGCTGAGGCCCATCCCTTCGCCCAAGAAGGCGGGCTGGCAGCCCACGATCCGCACCGGAGGGAGCGTCCCACCCATGGCGCGCACCTGCGCGAAGACGGCGTGCACGTCCATCGAGTGGTTGTCGGCGATCGGGAGGGGCCCGTCGAGATCGGGCTCGATCACGAACACGGTGCCGGGCGCGGCCCCACGGGAGACGACGTCGACGACCACGAGGAGGTCGGGCGCTTCGAGGAGGTCGAAGGCCAGGTGGACGCCGCGGATGCCGAAGTCCTCGACGCGGACGCCCTCGGGCAGATCCTGCGCCGAGAGCCGGCGCGCCACCTCGACGCCGAAGCCGTCGTCCCCGAGGAAGACGTTGCCGACGCCGGCGACGAGCGCCCTCGCGCCCATCACGGCGCCGGCGGATCGACGGGCTCCACCTCGTCGATCCCGTAGTAGAGGAAGCGCCCGTACCAGCGGTGGAACTCCGCGGCGGGATCGTCCTCGATGGTCACGCCGAGGAGCTCGCGACCGTCCACGTCGTGGACGATCTTCTCCACCCGCGCGACACGACCCACGTAGAGGTGGTCCTGGGCGTCGGCGCGACGCACGCCCGGCTTGAGGCGCACCCGGTTGCCTGCCACGTACCGGTTCGGCGCCTCGCCGCCCGCCGAATCTGCGCCGCTTGCGCCCCACCCCGCCGCGTATCGGTTCGCCTCCGGGCGGCCTACGGCATCCCCGCCGCCTGCGCCCCTCCCTGCTGCGATCGATCCGACGGCCGAAGTCGGCGGAATCGAGGCGCCGGTCGCGGTCTCGAGGATCGACCGCCCCCGCTCGGCGGCGCCCACCAAGGCGGCGTTGGGATCGCCGCCCCTCGGCACCATCTCCGCCCGGTCGAAGTCCCGCAGCGCGCCGTGGAGCCGGGCCATCATCTCCGGCGGCATACCATCGGTCCGCCGGACGATGGCGGCGGCGCGCTCGTCCGTGGCCAGGGCCTCCCGCTTCTCCTCGTCGGTGAGGAGCATCGTCCGCAGCGTGAGGATCTCGTCGATCTCGGTGGCGTCGAAGAGATCGCCCGGACTCTCGGGCGCGATCCGGGGATGGTCGTAGAGGATGATCGGAGACGCGAGGACGAGATCGTCCGTTCCCGGCGCACCGGCGAGCACGGGGTAGGATCTCACGTTGGCGCACGCGGACGCGGCGGCCTCCGCCCACGCGGGCGGATCCAAAAGGGAGACGAACGACCCTTCGCACACCTTGAGCAGGAGGTGGGTCGACACGCACGCCGACCACATCGCCTCCTCGCGTGGCTTCGCAGGATCCAGGCCGTCGGTCTCGTTCTCCACGCGGAACGACACGCGGACGAGGGGCATCGAAGCCTCTACCGGCTCCCAGCGGACCCGAATCCTCCCCCGCACCGGCGCCTGCACCCTGCGCACCCTGCCGGCGACGGCGCCGTCCTCTCTGCGCACCTCAGTCATGGTCTCAGCGCTATCGGCCTCGAAGGGGATCTCGAGGGCTCCACTGCCTCCCTCCCACCCCGGGGCAACGGCGCAGCGGCCCAGGTCGCAGGTGAAGTCGATCTCGCGGATCTCGCCCTCCTCCCAGGGGACGAGGAGCTGGCCGCCGTCGTCCAGCGACTCGACCTCACGAAACGACCCGCCCTCCAGCCGCTCGACGGTCCGCCGCCGCACGTGCAGGAAGCGCAGGCGACCTTCGACGACCACCCGCCCCGCCGGCGCCACCAGCACCTGCGACTCCATCCACCACGGGTCGGTGCCGGTGGCCTCGCTCCAGCCTCGCGGGGCGAGGATGCCGAAGGACCATCGGAACTGGTTCTTCGTGGACGACGCCCGGTACGGATAGAGGACGTAGCCCTCCAGCAGCACCGCATCGGCGACGGCTGCGACGCTCGTAAAGCTCATGCGGCTCCTCCTTCTTCGGGGAGCGGACGGCTCCGCTTCCGCAGGGCGCCGAAGAACGCGCCCATCTTCGCCCGCACCTCGTCGCCGCCGTCGAAGCCCTTCCAGTCTCGGCGCACGATCCCCACCAGGTCGTAGCAGGCGTCGATCGGCACCAGCATGGCCTCGGGCTCGCCGCCGCCGCGGGGGCTGCGCACGAGGAGCGCCTCCACGTCCGGCTGGACCTCGCGCAGGAGCCGGCTCGACGCCACCAGATCGTCCATCGCCTCCAGCGGCAGCTCGGACTCGGTGGGGCCGGCGGGGCTCGGGTAGGTGACCACCCACCTGCCCAGCGCGCCGTTGAAGAACACGAAAAAGAGGCCCACCGGGATCGACAGCGCGTCCCACCGCTCGCGGTCGAAGGGCTCGGGCACGGTGCAGACGCGGGTCGGCACCGTGCGGTAGTGCCCCGCTCCGGCTCCCGGCTGCTCGAAGAGGAGCGCGCAGGGACGGCACGAACAACAGATCGAGCGCCGGTCCAGATCCACCACGTGGCGATGGGCCGAATCGAGCGGCGCCGCGCAGAGCTCGCAGCGCTCGCCGACCGCCCACCCGGGCCGGCGACTACGGGCGGTCGCGTACCGCCGCAGGGACCGCAGGTTCACCTCGCCACCTGTGGCAGGGCCAACTTCCGAGCGACGGTGTTCTCGTCCGCGACCCGGATCGAGACGATCTCCGGCGCTGCCTCCTCGATCGCGCGGCGTACCGTATGCTCCACCGTCACCCGGGACGAGGGGCATCCGCTGCAGGAGCCCAGGAGCCGCACGGTGACGCTCCCTCCGTCATCCAGCCCCGCGAGCTCGACGCCGCCGGCGTGCGAACCCAGCGCGGGCCGCACCTTCTCCAGGGCCCGCTCCACCCGCGCCCGGACCGGCAGGGGGTGGAGCCCGTGCAGCAAGAGGAGGCTCGACAGGAGGTCGTCGTCGATCACCCGCTCGTCGAAGCGCGCGGCGTCGCTCACCGAGGCCCGCGCGTGGGCCAGCGCCCGGGCGAGGCCGGCGCCGTAGGTGCGCAAGAGCCGCTCCATCAGCTCCTCGATCGCCTGCCACGTGCTGGGCCCTGCCATCCCCTGCAGGCTCTCGAGGAGCTGATCGATCCTCGCCGCGTCCTGCCTCGGATCCGCCTCGACCACGTTCGTCGCGCTCATCGCGTCGCCTCCGCTCCCGCCGCCCCCCGCGCCTCGGTCAGCTCGCGGAGCCAGTCGCACCACGCGTCCATCCCCTCCCCCGTCGTGGCCGACACCTCGAAGATCTCCAGGCCGGGGTTGACGCGGCGCGCGTTCGCGATGCACGCGGCCACGTCGAACGACACGTGCGGGAGCAGGTCGATCTTGTTGAGCACGAAGACGTCCGACGCCCGGAACACGTGGGGATACTTGAGGGGCTTGTCCGCCCCCTCCGTCACCGAGAGCACCACCACCTTCGACCGCTCCCCGAGATCGAAGAGGGCCGGACAGACGAGGTTCCCGACGTTCTCGATGAACAGGAGCGAGCCCGGCGGAGGCCCGAGGCGGGCCATGGCGCCGCCGATCATCGACGCGTCGAGGTGGCATCCTGCGCCGGTGTTGATCTGCAGCGTCTCGCACCCGGCCTCCCGGATCCGCCTGGCGTCCGCGTCCGTCTCCTGGTCTCCCTCGAGGACCGAGATCGCGGGGGCACCCGCCAGCCGCCGCGCCGTCGCCTCCAGCAGGCTGGTCTTCCCGGCGCCGGGCGCGCCGATCAGGTTGAGCGCGGCGATCGACCTCTCCGCGAACCACGCCCTGTTCTGCGCTGCGAGCTCGTCGTTCTTCGCCAGGAGCTCCTGCTCGATCCGCTCCATCCGCGCGCCGGCGACGAGGCCGCGGTCGCGCACCGCGTGGGGATGGCCGTGGCCGTGTCCATGCGCATCTCCGTGAGAATCGTCAGCGCCGTGATCATGTCCGTGATCGTGTCCGTGATCGTGTCCGTGATTCTCCCCGTGGTGCTCCGGGTGGTCAGCCGCACCGCAGCCGCAGATCGCACACATCTCTAGACCACCTCCACGCCTTCGAGGCGCAGCTCCTGGCCACGGATCACCTGCTGCTCGATCGAGCCGCAGGCGCATGGCGGCGGGATGAAGTCGATCTCCTGCTCCGCGCCGCAGCTCCTGCATCGAGATCGCCCGGCGATCTCGCGGACGCGCAGCGCGGCGCCCTCGAGCCTCGTCCCCTTGGCGCAGATCTCGAAGCAGAACCGGAGCGCGTCGGGCACCACCGCCGAGAGCCTGCCGATCTCCAGGTGCACGGCGACGACGCGCCCCGACTCGACCTTCTGCTCGATCGTCGTCACCAGGTCCTCCATGAGCGAGAGCTCGTGCATGGAGACCAAGGTAGGAGGATCCCCAGTGGGAGCAACCGCGCGGACGCCGCCACCGTTTACGGGCGTGCACCTCGTCGCAGCTCGTTTACCCCAATTTGAATTCCCGAACTTATGCGGAATGAGTGGCACCCCAAAGGGGCCAAGCTTTCGCTTTCAAGAAGATGCAGATCGAAAGCAGCTGCCAATACCACAAACGCGAGATCGCCACGGGCTTTCAGATACGACATTGAGTCACCAAGCATTTTTCATTTTCGTCTCAAGACCCTCGTGAGCCGTCGAAGACGACACAGGGAAATGAAGGACCGAATCGTATCGGTCGACCGAGAAACCCACCATCCGCCTGATAACGGCCCGGTCTGTTACTCAGCTACAAACAGATTCACATCCGGGCCACCCGACAACGGCAGCCATTCATCCACGCTACGGGCATACTCAGAAATAATCTTCCTTTTGGAGTCTTCATACGAATCAAACAACCAAGGAGAGATCGCAATGTTTTCGCACTTCACCAAGATCAACCGCGAAAGCTCAAGGGCTACATTCCGCCTAGGTCCGTTCATTATGGACGAATAAGCCTTGCGAACTTGCGGTCGGCACTCTCTGAGGAACGAAAAAATCGCTATAGTTTCTCGGTCCACGGGAATAACCGAAAGCGCAACAAATGCAGCCTGATCAGTTTGGGAAGAATACAATCCGGTCGACAGAAAAGAACTAACAGCGACCGTAGGTCCCACTCCAAGCCGTACGACCCAATGATCGAGCCGACGCCAATCGGCCGAAACGTACGCCAAGTCATACTCAGCCTTGACACACTCGATCATAAACGCCGCGACCATCTTCTCGACCGCAAGCATTCCAGCCTCAGACGGCGAATCAGACGGCCAGACCCCCATACTGGCACCTCGTTTATAGTTTGTCTGGAGATCCACCGCAGCCTTTCTTGACGCGTGACACTCTCGCAGGAGGGCGCGATATGCTAGGAGAAACAAATGCTGAGGGTCTCGCCTGTCGATCTCATTTTCTTCGATCGGGCGGAACAGCAGCGAATCGTGGCGACCACACAGCCCTGTAAACGTCGTAGCATTCCGACGCCCGATTTTCTCAAAAGCGACCTCAGGCGCTCCCCCCTCTCTAATCTGCAAACGCGGCACGACAACGTGCCCGTGAAGCGAGAGTTGCTCGAGTATCCGACCATTTTGAATTGAGTGGGCTCGGATGGCCTTGGCGGAGCACTGCTCACCTGGGAACAAGCACACGTCGTAGGTGGATTTTAGCTGTGCAATTCCATCACCGAAGAGCTTGCGGCGCAGCGGATCCATCGATTCTGTCCTCCGTCCGGGAGTCCGACCCTTGCTACGAACGCGACCGCATCGGCTCGTCCAGGCTCGTTATGCGGTGGCGCGGTAGCGGCCGTCGTCGTCGGTGACGAGAAGGCGGCGACCGGCGAGGCGCTCGAGGAGGTCGGCGACGCGCTTGCGCGGGGCTCGGGAGAAGTGGCTCGCCACCGCCTCAATGTCGAGGGCGCGGTTGGACGAGCGCATGAGGGCCAGGACGTCGGCGAGTTGATCGAGGGCGTCGGAGGGCCACGGGCTGGCGGCCGAGACCGCCAAGCCAGCAGGCCGCTTGCTCCCGAGAAGGTCTGCCTGCTGAGGCCGTGCCGGCCTCTGGTCCCTTAGCCAGCGGATGTGTCCGGCCTTTTCCTCTTCGGCGCGCTCGGCGTTCAGGTCGACCAGGCGGGAAAGAAGCTCCTCGTCGTCGATGTCGTGGGGCCAGCCGTAGGCGTCCAGTACGGCCCGATCGAGTTCGTCGTGGAGGCGCATGAGTTCGTCGGTGCCGACGAATGCATGGACCTTCCGTTCCTTTTCTGAGAAGGGCTCCTTCCGCCGATGCTTCGCCAAGAGGTTGTACATCCCTGTCAGCGTCACCGATGGGTCTCGCTCCTGCGCTCGCTTCCGGAACGCGTCCAAATCCTCGCCGAGTTCTCCGACGAGTTTGCTCGTCTCTGGAGTGGGCGAAGGGAATGGAAAGGTATCGAAGCACCGGCTGTTATCGTACGTCGGGTCGTTTCCGATACCGAGCCGTCCTCCAGTCCTTATGGCCCAAAGCGCATGACAGTGGGTTGAAAGTACCCCGAGAATGAACGGATCGTCGATGGCGATCGCGACCAACTTGCAATCCGGAACAACCTCCCATTCAAAAAACTGAAAGACGCGATGTTTCGAGGTCCGCGGAGTCGCGATGTACCGGGTCGAGCCATGGACTGCCGCACGGAGTTGGCGATTGGATCGGCCGAACAACCACCAATCGCGCCGCCGCTGCGCGTCTCGATTTTGATCTCGCTCCGGTTTCACGTGATCGAACAGCCACTGGTACGCCATGGGATACCTCTCCCGAAGCTCCTCCGCGGTGAATCCGAACGCATCGATCACGTACCGGCCCTCCCGCTTATGCATGAACTCCCGCGCATTCAGGTACGGCCGGATGAGCGGCGGCAGATTCGAGAGGTCGAAGCCAAGGGCAGTTACCTCCTCCGGCGTCAGCCGGAAGCCCTCGCCTACCAGGTTCATCCCCTGAAAAGAGACGCCCTGGTTCGCTTTCAGGGCAACGGCGGCGGCTGTGTTAGCGCCGGAGGTCAGATCGGCGTGGATTCTTCGAGCAGGCGTGAACTCCACCGCCACCTGATCGAACGCGCCTGATTCGTCGCGGACTTGCCCCAACTTCGACAGCCGCTTGATCCCCTTCCGTGCCCTTTCCGTGACAGTCATCGAGATGCGCACATCCGCGCCGGCGTCGACCCAGGGATGGTCGGGCACTGCGAGGACGATCCCCAGCGCTGGCTTGCCGTCGAGGTGTTTCTCGACCACCCGCCGATTGAAGGTCTGCACGATGCTGTTGGTGGTGATGAGCCCCATCCGCTCCACGTCGCCCGCGCGCACGGCCTCGGCAGCCCGGTGCCACCAGTACATGACAAAGTCGACGGTGTTGGGCACCTCGGCCACGTAAAGCGAGCGCAGCGCCTCGACGTATGCGTCGCCTAGCACCTCGCGCATGTGCTTGTTGCCGATGAACGGTGGGTTACCGACGACGAAGGTCGCCTTTGGCCACGATGCCCGCCGCACGCCTACGTAATCGACCACCTGCACCATCGCCGTCGTGTCGGGGACCTCCTTGCCGGTCACATGATGAAGCGTCTTGGTGGTCCCGTCCCACCGCATGAGGGGCGTGCCGTCGTCGCCCTTTCGCGGGACCGCCTCGGTCCACTCCACCAGCGCATCCCGGCACGAGATCGAGCGCTCCTCCGGAAGAATCGGATCCCGGATCGCGGTGCGGCGCTGGTGGAAGAGCTCCCACTGCAGGTGGCCGATCCACAGGACGAGCTGCGCGATCTCCGCCGCCCAGGGCTTGACCTCGATCCCCAGCATCTGGCTCGGCACCACCGCCGACCCGCCGCCCTCCGCCGTGATCCCGAGCTGTGCGCCGCCCACCAGCGCGAGCTCACTCAAGACCTCGTGCTCAATCTCCCGCAGCACGGCGTACGCCACGTAGAGGAAGTTGCCTGTGCCGCAGGCCGGATCGAGCACGCGGACGTCGTGCAGCCGTCGCAGGAACGGGAGGAGCACCTTCCGCGCCGCGTCGTTGCCCTTGGACTCCTGCTCCTCCGCGGCCCGCACCTCGGCGGCGCGCGCCTGCACCACGTCCCACTCCTCGCGGAGCGGATCTTCGATGGCGGCGCGGATGATCCGCTCCACGAAGACGCGTGGCGTGTAGTGGGCGCCCAGCCGATGCCGCTCGCGGGGATCGAGGGCGCGTTCGAGGAGCGTTCCGAAGATCGCGGGATCGACGTAGGCCCAGTTGAGCGCCGACGCCTCCGCGAGCATGCCCAGCGGCTTCGGTCCGAGGGGCAGCGCCTTGGCGTCGCGGAAGAGCGCGCCGTTGAACCGGCGGATGCGCTCGAAGTTGTAGGTGCCGCCCGCGTCCATGGTCTGGAAGAGGCGCGTCGCCTCCGGCTCGAAGGCGTCGGGGGCTTTTAGCGCCGCGTGGAGCAGCTTCGAGAAGTGCGCGGTCGGCAGGAGCTCCACGTCCTCGGCGAACATGCAGAACAGGCAGCGCATGAGGAAGCGCGCGACGTCCTCGGACGAGTGGCCCGCCGCCTCGAGCTCGGCGGCCAGCGGCGCGAGCTTCTGCGCCGCTTCCTCGGTGATCCGCTGCTGGGCACGGCTCGGGTCGAGATCCTCGGGCGACTCGAAGCAGGCCCACAGCGCCCGGGCGTTCTCCTCCTCCGCGATCTCCGCGATGCCGAACTCGATCCGGCGCGCGCTGTGGAACGCGTCGAACTGGCCCTCCGAGCCACGCCAGATCCAGAAGCGGTGGCCGATGTCCACGACAACCAGGAGCGGCGGAGGCCCCTCGGGCAGGAGCGCGGCGTACACCTTGGCCTGATCCAGGTAAGCGTCCTGGATGTACGAAACGTAGCGCTTCCCGCCTCGAACCGGTGCGGATCCCGGAGAGGCTGTGCTGCTGCGCCCGCACTTCGCCTCGAGGACGAAATGGCCCCGCTTGTACAGATCGATCCGGCCGCGCTCGCTACGGTCCGGGACGTCGACCCGCTTCTCGAAGCAGTAGTCGTCGGTGCTCCAGGCCTCGGACGCATAGGGGCGCGGCGTGCCGAGGGCGTCGCAGAGCTCGTTCAGGAACGACTGGCTGAGCTGCTGCTCCGTACCCTCCCGCCCCGCCCACCGCCGCGCGAAGTCGGCGAGTCGCTCGAGGGTCTCGACCGGGATCGGCCGGGCGTTCGGATCGAACACCGGCGACGGCGCGTTGCGTTCCACGAGTGTGCCTCCCAGGACCGGCGCGAGAGTTCTACGCCGGACACCACATCCCGCGAGAATGCCATCCCGCAGGATCCTTCGCACCATCCGAAGGCGTTTCCGGGCCCGTTCGACTCCGGCGGCCGACCGTTGACCCCCGCGCAATCCCGCCACGCGCCGCCTTGATCCACGTGGGCAGCGGCCTACCTTCGACACATGCTTCCGTCGCCACAGCCCCTTAGCCGGCGCGCGATCCGGATCGCCGGCGTGGTGCAGGGCGTCGGGCTGAGGCCCGCCGTGATCCGCTTCGCGCGCGACCTCGGCCTGGTCGGCTTCGTGGTCAACGAGACCGTGTCGGTGCGCATCGAGGTGGAGGGCCCCGCCGATCGGTTGGAGACATTTGTCGACCGGCTGCCTTCGTCGCTGCCGCTCCTCGCCCGCGTCGACTCGATGGAGGTGGAGGACGCGCCTCTCGGCGGCGAGACGGAGTTCCAGATCCTCGTCGGCGAGCGCGTGATCCCCTCCGGCGACGCCCCGGCGCTCGAGGCCATCCCGGCGGATCTCGCGCCCTGCGCCGCGTGCCTCCGGGAGATGGACGATCCAGCGAGCCGCAGGTATCGCTACCCGTTCATCTCGTGCGTGGACTGCGGCCCCCGCTACACGATCGTGGCCGAGACGCCGTACGATCGCCACCGAACATCGATGGCGGCGCTGCCGCCGTGCGACGCCTGCGAGCGCGAGTGCGCGGATCCGGGGGACCGACGCTTCCTCTCCCAGACGGACTCGTGCCCGTCGTGCGGACCGCGCCTCTCCCTGATCCGCAGCGGCGCCGCGGCCCTTCGCGACGAGGCGGCGCTCGCAGCCGCGGTCACGCTGCTGCGCGCCGGCGGCATCCTCGCGGTCAAGGGTGCGGGTGGATTCACGCTCGCCTGTGACGCGACCAACGACTCCGCCGTCGCCCTGCTCCGCGATCGCAAGCGGCGGCCGCACAAGCCCTTCGCGGTGATGGGCCGATCTCTCGAGGAGCTGGAGCGGATCGTCTCGCTCAGCGATCGAGAGCGGGAGACGCTCCTCTCCCCGGCGAGGCCGATCGTCCTCGCGGGCCGCAGGCGCCGGGCCCGTATCTCGCGGCACGTCGCGCCCTTCCTGACCGAGCTGGGCGTTTTCCTCCCACCCACGCCGCTGCAGCGGTTGCTCCTCCGCGACGGGCCGCCCCTGCAGGTGATGACCAGCGGCAACCTCTCCGGCGAGCCGCTGGCGAAAGACGACGACGAGGCGCAGGAGCGCCTTGCGCACGTCGCGGACGCCTTCCTCGTCCACGACAGGACGATCGTCGCGAGGGCCGACGACTCGGTGGTGCGGGAGATCGACGGAAGGGTCACCGCGCTCCGCCGGGCGCGGGGGTTCGTCCCTGCGGGGATCCCGCTCCCCCTCGAGGCGACGACCGCCGTCCTCGCGGTAGGGGCCGGCGAGAAGAACACGGTCTGCCTCGCGGCGGGAAGGAGCGCCTTCCTCTCTCCCCACCTCGGCGAGCTCGACGACCCGGTCGCTTTCGCCGCGTTCCAGGAAGCGATCCGCCGCCTGCAACGCCTCCACGGATGCCCGGCGGTGGCCGTCGCCCACGACCTGCACCCCGACCTTCGATCGACCCGCTGGGCCCTCGACTCCGGGCTCCAGGCGATCCCCGTGCAGCACCACCACGCCCACGTCGCCTCGTGCATGGTGGAGCACGGCCGCGTCGACCCCGTGATCGGCGTGGCGTTCGACGGCACCGGCCTCGGCGAGGACGGCGCGATCCGGGGCGGAGAGTTCCTGGTGGCCGACCTCCGCTCCTTCCGGCGCATCGGGCAGCTCCGGCCCATCGCGTTGGCGGGCGGAGAGGCGGCGATCCGCGAGCCCTGGCGCCTGGGCCTCGCCGCCCTCCGCGACGCCGGCTGCAGGATCCCGACAGATCCGAGCCCGGGAAAGGTCGGGGCGGTCCTGCGCCTCCTGGAGGGCCAGCCGCTCCACGCCACCGGCGCCGGGCGGTGGTTCGACGCCGTCTCCGCGATCTGCGGGCTCCGGGCAGAGATCTCCTATGACGCCCAGGCCGCCCTCGAGCTGGAGGCGACGGCCCGCGGCGCGTCCACCTGGCCGCCCTTCGAGTTCGACGTCCTCGACGCGGGCGGCACCTTCGAGATCGATCTGCGCCCCACGATCCGCGGGATCGACGCCGTGCTCCGTCGCTTCGGCGGACGCACGCCACGGCACTACGGCGCGGTGCAGTCCGTGGCCGCGCGCTTCCACGGGACGATGGCGGAGGCGATCCGCGCAGGCTGCAGGCGGGCGCGCAACGAGGGGGCGCCGGGCGCCGTGGCGCTCGCGGGCGGCTGCTTCCAGAACGCGCTCCTCGTCCACGAGACGCGACGCAGGCTCGAGGCGGACGGCTTCGAAGTCCTGGTGAACCGGCTCGTCCCGCCGAACGACGGAGGGATCGCGCTGGGCCAGGCCGCGATCGCCGCCGCCCGCCTCTCGCCTGCCGCAGGGAGCTGAAGAACGATGTGCCTCGCGATCCCTGGAGAGCTCGTCGAGCTCGCCGACAAGGAGGGCCTGCGCTTCGGCAAGGTGCGCTTCGGCGGCATCAGCCGGGAGGTCTGCCTCGAGTACCAGCCCGACGCCAAGGTTGGCGACTTCGTGCTCGTGCACGTGGGCTTCGCCATCTCGACGCTGAACCGGGAGGAGGCGGCGCGCACCCTCGAGGTGCTCCGGCAGATCGGCCAGACGTCGGAGCTCGACGAAGAGGAGGCCGTCCGGCTCGGGCTCGAACGCGACGCCCTGGAGGCCCGCTTCGACTCGGACGCCCATCCCGCCGCGGCCCCCCTCCGATCGGACGACGCTCTCCCTGACGACGGCCGCGATCCGCTCGGCGCGACGGGAACGGAAGGAGGCCACGGATGAAGTACCTCGACGAGTTCCGCGACCCGGAGCTGGCGAAGACGATCGTCGGCGCGATCGAGCGGACCGTGACCAGGCCTTGGGTGATCATGGAGATCTGCGGTGGGCAGACCCACTCGATCGTGCGCTACGGGATCGATCGCCTCCTCCCGAAGGAGATCGAGCTGGTGCACGGCCCCGGCTGCCCCGTCTGCGTCACCGCGCTGGAGACGATCGATCGCGCCCACGCGATCGCCTCCCGGCCGGAGGTGATCTTCACCTCGTTCGGGGACATGCTGCGCGTCCCGGGATCCCACGGCGATCTCCTGTCGCTGAAGGCCAAGGGCGCCGACGTGCGGGTGGTGTACTCGCCGATGGACTCCCTCCGCCTGGCCCGCGAGAACCCCGATCGCACGGTGGTCTTCTTCGGGATCGGCTTCGAGACCACCGCGCCCGCCAACGCGATGGCGGTGCTGCAGGCCAAGCGCGGCGGCGTGAAGAACTTCGCCATGCTCGCCTCCCACGTGCTCTGTCCCCCGTCGATCGCGTGGATCCTCCAGGCCCGCGAGAACCGGGTGCAGGCGTTCCTCGGCCCGGGCCACGTGTGCACGATCACCGGCTTTCGCGCGTACGAGGCGCTGGTGGATCGCTACCGGGTCCCGATCGTCATCTCCGGCTTCGAGCCTCTCGACCTCCTGCAGGGGATCCTGCTCACCGTGCGCCAGCTCGAGGCCGGCCGCGCCGAGGTGGAGAACGAGTACGAGCGCCTCGTCACCAGGGACGGAAGCCGCGCGGCCCGGGCCGTCGTGGACGAGGTCTTCGAGACCGTGGATCGCAAGTGGCGGGGCGTGGGCTTCATCCCCAAGTCCGGCTACCGCCTCCGCCACGAGTTCGCCGAGCACGACGCCGATCGGATCTTCGAGGTGGAGGACATCGCCACCCTGGAGCCCCCCGCCTGCATCAGCGGCCTCGTTCTGCGCGGGCTGAAGAAGCCGTCCGACTGCGCCGCCTTCGGCAAGACCTGCACGCCGCAGAACCCCCTGGGCGCCACCATGGTCTCCGGCGAGGGAGCGTGCGCCGCCTACTTCACCTACGGCCGGCACCTGCCGGAAGGAGCGCTCGCCTCATGAAGGAGTCCATCCTGCGCAAGGTCCGCGAGAGCACCGATCTCGCCCTGCGGTTCTTCGAGCGGAGCGCCGAGGATCTGGAGCGCTGCGCGAACACCCTCGCCACGCGGTTCCACGAAGGCGGCCGGCTCATCGCCATGGGCAACGGCGGCTCCGCCTGCGACGCCGCCCACGTGGTGGTCGAGTTCAACCACCCGATCCTGGAGAAGAGGCGCCCCATCCCGGCCTTGTCCCTCGTCTCCAACGTCGCGTGGATGACCGCGATCGGGAACGACACGGACTTCTCCCGCGTGTACCTCGAGCAGCTCGAGGCCCAGGCGCGGCCGATGGACGTCTTGCTGGGGATCTCGACCTCCGGCGCCTCCACCAACGTGAACCACGCCCTGCGCAAGGGGCGCGAGCTCGGCCTAGTCAACGTCGGCTTCTCCGGCCGCGACGGCGGCGCCATGGTCGATCTGTGCGATTTCTGTTTCGTGGCCCCCTCGTGGTCGGTCCACCGCATCCAGGAGACCCATACGCTCCTCCTTCACCTGCTCTGGGATCACGTGCAGGTGGCGCTGGGAGAAGAAGATGTCCTCTGAAGCGGTCGAACGCGCCACGCTCACGCCCGGCGGCAACGCCGCCGCCGGGCCGCTGGGCTCGTGCCCCGCGCCGATCGCCCAGCGGGATCGGATCCTGATCGGCCACGGGAGCGGCGGCCGGCTGACGTCCAAGCTCGTCGAGGAGCTGATCCTCCCAGCGTTCCGCAACCCCGCGCTGGAGCCGCTCGATGATCAGGCGCTGCTCGCGCTCCCCGACGCCGGCACCCTCGCCTTCACCACCGACTCCTACGTGGTGAGCCCGTACTTCTTCCCCGGCGGGGACATCGGATCCCTCGCGGTCCACGGCACCGTGAACGATCTCGCCATGGGCGGGGCGAGACCGGTGGCCTTGTCGCTCTCCCTGATCCTCGAAGAAGGCCTGCCGCTGGACGACCTCCGCAGGGTGATCGAGTCCGCTCGAGACGCCGCCGCCGCGGTGGGCGTCCCCGTCGTCACCGGAGACACCAAGGTGGTCGGCCGCGGGAGCGGCGACGGGATCTTCGTGAACACCTCGGGCGTCGGTGTGGTGCCCAAGGGGGTGGCGCTCGGCTCCTCGCATATCCGCGCCGGCGATCACATCCTCGTCTCCGGCACAATCGGAGATCACGGCATGGCGATCATGGCTCGGCGACAACGCCTGGAGCTGGAGGGCGAGCTCGTGAGCGACTCGGCGCCCCTCCACGATCTGGCGGCGTCGCTGCTCGCTGCCTGCCCCGGCGTGCGAGCCATGCGCGATCCCACGCGGGGCGGCCTCGCGGCGACGCTCGTGGAGATCGCCTCCCGCCGCCAACTCGGCGTCGAGGCGGACGAGACCGCCATCCCGGTCCGGGACACGGTGCGTGGCGCCTGCGAGATCCTGGGCCTCGATCCGCTGCACGTCGCGAACGAGGGGAAGCTCGTCGCCTTCGTCCCGGAGGAGGGCGTGGAGGCGGCGCTCGCGGCGCTGCGGGATCACCCGCTGGGCAGGGACGCCGCCTGGATCGGGAAGGTGACCGTCGACCACCCGGGGCTGGTGGTGCTGCGCACGCCGGTGGGCGGGAAGCGGATCCTCGATCTGCCCTACGCCGAGGCGCTGCCACGGATCTGCTGAAGGAAAGGGAGGCAAGAGATGGTCCAGAGCCAGGAGGAGCCGATCGTCCACGTGCTGTGGATCTCGGAGGGCATGAGCTGTGACGGGGACTCGGTCTCCATCACCGCCGCGATGAACCCCTCCATCGAGGACGTGGCCCGCGGGCTCATCCCCGGCCTGCCCAAGGTGAAGATCCACAACAAGGTCCTCGCCTACGAGAACGGACAGGAGTTCGTCGCGCTCTTCGAAAAGGCCTGGAGGGGGGAGCTCGACCCCTTCGTCTTCGTGGTGGAGGGGTCGATCCCCAACGAGAAGATCAACGGCGACGGCTACTGGACGGCGCTCGGCTTCGACGCGAACGGCGACGCGATCACCTTGAACGACTGGATCGATCGGCTCGCGCCGAAGGCGTGGGCGGTGGTGGCGGCGGGGACCTGCGCCACCTACGGCGGCATCCACGCCATGGCCGGGAACCCCACCGGCTGCATGGGGCTCGCCGATTACCTGGGGTGGGACTACGTGTCCAAGGCCGGCCTGCCGATCGTCAACGTCCCCGGCTGCCCGGTCCAGCCGGACAACTTCATGGAGACCCTCACCTGGCTGCTCTACCAGGCGGCCGGGAAGAACCCTCCCATCCCCCTGGACGACAAGCTCCGTCCCACCTGGCTCTTCGGGAAGACGGTGCACGAGAGCTGTGACAGGGCCGGCTACTACGAGCAGGCGGACTTCGCCCTCGACTACAACTCGCCCAAGTGCCAGGTGAAGGTCGGCTGCTGGGGCCCGGTGGTGAACTGCAACGTCCCCAAGCGCGGCTGGATGAACGGCATCGGCGGCTGCCCCAACGTGGGCGGCATCTGCATCGGCTGCACGATGCCCGGCTTCCCCGACAAGTTCATGCCGTTCATGGACCAGCCGCCCGGCGCGATGGTCTCGTCGGCGACCATCAGCGCCTACGGCCTGATGATCCGGCGCCTGCGGGGCATGACCAACCGCACGCTGAACATGGAGCCCAAGTGGCACCACAACGAGCCGAAGCTGACCACGGGCTATTCCCCCCGCTGGTCGCCGGGCTCGGGGCAACCGCAGGGCTGATCACACGATCCAAGGAGGCCACGGGCCATGCAGACCACGGGACTCGGGAAGCAGCAGAACCTCGTCGAGATGGCGTGGGATCCGGTGACGCGGATCATCGGCAACCTCGGCATTTATACCAAGATCGACTTCGAGAACCGGGAGGTGGCCGAGTGCAAGAGCACCTCGTCCATCTTCCGCGGCTACAGCGTGTTCATGAAGGGGAAGGATCCGCGGGACGCTGGCTTCATCACCAGCCGCATCTGCGGCATCTGCGGCGACAATCACACCACCTGCGCGAACTACGCCCAGAACATGGCCTTCGGGATCAAGAACCCGCCCCTGGCCGAGTGGATGATCAACCTCGGCGAAGCCGCCGAGTACATGTTCGACCACTCGATCTTCCAGGACAACATGGTGTTCGTGGACTTCTGCGAGCGCATGGTCGCGGAGACGAACCCCAAGCTCCTGGCCCGCGCGGAGTCCACCCCCGCCCCCCACGCGAAGATCCACGGCTACGACACGATCGCGGACATCATGCGATCGTTCAACCCGTTCACCGGGAAGACCTACCTCGAGGCGCTGCAGATGACCCGCCTCACCAGAGAGATGTTCTGCCTGATGGAGGGACGGCACGTGCACCCGTCCACGGTGTACCCGGGCGGCGTCGGCACCGTGGCTTCGCCCCAGGTCTTCACCGACTACCTCTCGCGGCTGGTGCGCTACCTCGACTTCGCGAAGAAGGTCGTCGGCATGAACGACGACGTGTTCGACTTCTTCTACGAGGCGCTGCCCGGCTACGAGAAGGTGGGCCAGCGGCGGATCCAGCTGGGCTGCTGGGGTGCGTTCCAGGACCCCGACCACTGCGACTATCGCTACGAGAACATGACGAGCTGGGGCCGGAAGATGTTCGTCACCCCGGGGATCGTGATCGACGGCGAGCTCGTCACCACCGACCTGGTGGAGATCAACCTGGGGATGCGGATCCTGCTGGGGAGCTCGTACTACGACGACTGGGAGGAGGAGGAGGTCTTCGTCGCCAAGGATCCCCTCGGCAACCCGGTGCACCGGCGGCATCCGTGGAACCAGACGACGATCCCCAAGCCGCAGAAGCGCAACCTCGCGAACGGCCCGTATAGCTGGGTGATGAGCCCCAGGTGGTACCACGAGAAGACGGGAGAGCACCTGGCCCTCGACACCGGCGGCGGCCCTCTCGCCCGGCTCTGGGTGACGGCGCTCGCCGGGATGGTGAAGACGCCCTTCGTCCGCTCCACCGGCCACAGCGTGAAGATCACGCTCCCCCAGTCGGGCACCTTGGGCGAGATGGAGCTCGAGTGGAAGGTGCCGAAGTGGGCCAACACCATCGAGCGAGACCGTGCCCGGGCCTATTACATAGCGTACTCGGCGGCGATGGCGCTCTTCTTCGTGGAGAAGGCCATGGAGCGCCTGCGCACCGGTGACGTGAAGACCTTCCAGGAGTTCGACGTGCCGGACGAGGCCATCGGCTGCGGCTTCCACGAAGCGGTCCGAGGTGTGCTCTCCCATCACATGGTGATCAAGGACCGCAAGATCGCCAACTACCACCCCTACCCGCCCACCCCGTGGAACGCGAGCCCCCGCGACAGCTTCGGCACGCCCGGGCCCTACGAGGACGCGGTGCAGGGCTGCCCCATCTTCGAGGAGAACGGCCCGGAGAACTTCAAGGGCATCGACATCATGCGCACCGTCCGCAGCTTCGATCCCTGCCTGCCGTGCGGGGTGCACATGTACCTGGGCGAAGGCAAAGTGCTTCACGAGGTGCACTCGCCCATGGCGGGCCTCGGCGGGGCCTGACCTCCATCCTCGTGAGTGGTCAACTTGCGTGAACTTGCAAGGAGGCGAGCGTGAAGAAGAACAACCTCGAGACGGGCCGTAGCCAGGCCCGCGTGGTGTGGCCCGCCCATGTGCCCGGCGTTCCCCAGGGCGGGAGCAAGGGCAAGCTGGAGAGGTCTGTCGGCCTCTACGCCGAAGGAGACAAGGTGAAGGGGACGGCCCGCCGCTCCACGGGGATCCGGCCGCACGATCGCAACCCGATCGATCCCCGCAGCCCGAACTTCTCGCCTCCCTGATTCCCGGTCGACACGCCCCCGGCGGTCTGCTTCGATCGGGGGATGGTTCGCACCTCGGGGCGGCGGACGCGATGAGCGACGCCGCCCGCTTCCTCTGGATCTGCCTCGCCGGCGCGATCGGCACCGGCATGCGCCACCTGGTCGGCGTCTGGGCGGGAAACCGGTTCGGCGTCTCGTTCCCCTTCGGCACGCTGATCGTGAACCTCGCCGGCAGCTTCCTGATCGGCCTGGTCTCCGCGATCGCGCTAGCTGTCGCGTCGTTCCCGCCGACCTTGCGCCTGGTGATCACCACCGGCTTTCTGGGCGGCTTCACCACCTACTCGAGCTTCAACCACGAGACCATGCGCCTCTTCGAGGAGGGCGCACGGGCCTACGCCGTCCTCAACCTCGGGATCACGGTCGTGGGTAGTTTGATCGCCGGACTGCTTGGCCTGGCGCTGGGGCGCGCGCTGGCCGGCTGATCGAAGGGGGGAAGATGAGGGTCTTCGACGGAGAGCTGGTGCTGGTGCGGATCTCCATCGGCGAGGGAGACCGGTACGGGCACCACCCGCTGGCCCGCGCGCTGCTCGAGCGGCTCCGGGAGGAGGGGTTCCCCGGCGCCACCGTGCTGCGGGGGATGGCCGGCTATGGCTCTCGCAGCCGGCTCCACGCCGAGTCGCTGGTCGATCTCTCGGCCGACCTGCCAATCCTCATCGAGGTCGTCGACGACTCCAATGCGGCCGAGCGCCTCCTGCACATCCTGGACGAGATGCTCTCTGGCGCGGCGGTGGTCACGCTCGAGAAGGTCCGGGCGATCCGCTACGCCGGGACCTGACGATCAATCTCCTGCCGAGACGGGCTGCACGCGGCGCAGCGCCACCTCCCGCACGATCGTCTTGCCGGCCGGAGCGATCTCGATCTCGATCGAGCCGCCCGGCGCGTCGAACTCCAGGGGAGCGGGGCCGGTGGCGAGCACCTTCTTCCCGCGCCGCACCTCGAGGGTGGCGTCGTCGCCGTAGGCGTCCATCGACAGCGTCCACCGCCCGCGTGGCAGATCGAACGGCAGCAGGCCATGGGCGGTGTCGAGGAGCCGCCCCGCCAGCCGCGCCTCCGCCTCCAGCCACACCGCGAGGCTCCCGTCTGTCCCGGCGAACATCCATCCAGGAAGGCTCACGGCTTCATCAGTCCGCCGGATGCCGATCTTCTCGCTCTCCTTGCGCACGAAGATCTTCGAGTGGACGACCCACGGCTTCTTGCCTGGAACCTCCTTCTTCCCCTCGAACGTGACTCGGCGGTATTCCCGGCGGAAGCTTGGCTGGGCGAGAAGCTCGCGATCGGCCCTGAAGCAGCCCCGGTCGCTGCCCCATGGGTTGCAGAACAGGACCAAGTCGGGCCGGCGCGAATAGACATAAGCCCCGTTGCCGAACTCGTGAGCGAAGTGGCCATGGCCGGCGTCTGGCGGAGGATTCATCGCCAACCACCGATCATTGAGGCCCAGCATGTCGAGAGAGGGCAGCTTCGACCAATATGGAAGGCAGCCCGCCGGATCGACTGCCATGAGAGGCTGCTGAGCCTCGAATGCCTTCCGGAGCACGAGCCCGATGGGCTCACCCGCGAGGTTCCATCGCTCCTTTCGAGCCCGCTCGTTCTCTGGATCGTGGATCTGGCCGAACAACAGCAGCCCCACGCAGGCGAGACCGGTCGCCCACCCGATGGCGACCCACCGGCCTCTCCGAGCTGCGGCCCACCCGAGCCCCTCTGCGCCCAGGAAGGCCAGCGACACCACCACAGGCACCATGTGACGTCGGCCTGGAAAGATCTCGCCGCCGATCAAGCAGACGTAGACGGTCCACGCGACGAGCGGGAGGCCGATGAGGAGGACCCGGCGCCTTCGCTTGGCGTCCACGATCGAACCGAAGGCCAGGAGGCCGAGGAGCGTGAGGCCAGAGAGCCACAAGTAACCCCAACCGACGTACTTGGCCCCGCCCAACACCCTGGTTCCGGTGAGCGCAACCTTTACTCGGGCGGTGTTCGCGACCCAGTCTCCGTAGTAGGCCAGACGGAATGCGAGTTGCCCGAGTACCGCCACCGCAGGGAGCGCCGAAACGCGCAGGGCCAGCGCGAGGGACGGAAGGGAGATCCCCCGGGCAAGGACGAGGGCGGCTGCGGTCGTCGCGGTGAAGAGAGCGCCATCTGGTCGCGTGAGGCAGAGGAGGGCCAGCGGGATGGAGGCCGGCAGCACCCTCGCTCGCGACCCTGCCTGCGCCAGCGGCAGCGCGAGAGCAATCGACCAGGCCAGGAGGCCGGCAACGAAGGGCTGCTCCAGGCCGCCGACCAACCACACGGCGAGAGGACCGGAGGTGGCCAGTGCGAAAACGCCGACCGTGCCCGGGAGAAGACCTTCGCGGAGCGGATTGCCGGCACGGGGCCGATAGGCCCACGCCAGCGCGGCGATGGCGGACACCATTCCTATGGCGCCCAGTACGCGGGCCGCCACCATGAGATCCATTCCGAGCAGATGCAAGGCAGCCGTAGCCAGCACCCAGAGCAGGTTCGAATAGCCTTCGACCCGCTCACCGTCCGTCCACGTGAGGCCTTTCCCCTGCGTGAAGCGCTCGGAATAGCGGAGGGAGATCTGCGCATCGTCCGCGAAGAACGGCAGGATGGTCGAGGCGTGCCAGAGCAGGGCTCCCGAGGCCGCTACGGCGAGAGCGACGGGTATCCACGGGCGAAGACGAGAGGGGATGGTCTCCATGGCGGCGGACCCTACCACGGCCCGTTCACCGAACGACGTTTGCACGGGCCACCGCTGCCGTTCGGATCCCATCTTCGCCCCACCGACTGCCCCTCTTCCGCCTACTCTGCCGCGCGGCATAGAATCTTGATCCCGCGCGAGAACCCGCATGAGACCGATGACCGCCCTCCTCCAACGCTCTCTGCTCGCAGCGGCCCTCGCCCTGATCACCTGGATGTTCGTGGTCCAGGCCTGGATGGTCGACGACGCCTACATCACGCTCCGGACGGTCGACAACTTCGTCAGTGGCCACGGACTCGGCTGGAACCCCGACGAACGTGTTCAAGCATTCACGCATCCGCTGTGGATGTTCTGCTTGTCGGCGCTGTACTTCTTCACGAGAGAAGGCTTCCTCACCACCCTCGCGCTCTCGTACGTACTGCTCCTGGCCCTCATCGCAACGGTGTGGTGGCCGCTGCGGCGCGAAGGGCCCGGCAAGCCGCTCCTCTTCGTCGGCATGCTCGTGGCCTCCAAGGCCTTCTTCGACTTCACGTCAAGCGGGCTGGAGAACCCGTTGACAGTTCTCCTCGTGGCGTTCTTCTACGGAACCTGGCTTTCGCCTGCTCCACAGGATGACGGCGCTCGTCTGCGGCGATTTGGCAGGCTCCTGTTCATAGCTGCGTTAGCCTTCTTCAACCGCATCGACACGCTTCTTCTATACGCGCCGGCATTGGCTTGGGAGACCGTAGAGGTCGTGAAACTCACGGGTCGCCGCGCCATCGCACCGCTGCTCGTGGGTACGCTCCCGGCCACCGGTTGGTTCTCCTTCGCCATTGTATATTTCGGCGCTCCCTTCCCGAACACCGCCTATGCCAAGGCGCTGGACAACGGAGTGGGCTTCGCCGCGTTCTTCCGCCAAGGGATCGAGTACTTCGTCAACGGGCTCGAGTGGGATCCAGCGACCCACGTGATCATGATCCTCGCGCTCGCACTCGCGTTGCGCTCGCGCCAGCGTGCTCCGATCGTTGCGTGCCTTGGACTGCTGCTCTACTTGACGTACACCCTAACAATCGGCGCCGGCGGAACGCACATGAGCGGTCGCTTCTTCTCCGGACCGCTCGTGCTCGGTGCGCTCGTCGTGCTCGCGACTTTGCCGAGCCGCCGCACCGCAGCAGGGGTTGCCGTGGCGGTCGCGGTCCTGGCAGTCTTGTCGCCCGGTGCGCCAGTCCGGTCGGCTGGAAGCCGACGAACCCTCGGCGACAAGGGCAAAGGTCGCGCAGGTATCATCGACACCCGGTGGTTCGTCCACCGCGAGGGCGCCGCGCTTCGACTGTGGAAGAAGGGAATTTCCTGGCCCAACCACGGCTGGTACGACCAGGGCCTCAAATTCCGAGTCGAGAAAGAGAAGGTCAAGGTTGGCGGCGCAAGCGGTGGCCTGCCGATCGGCTATTTCTCCTACGCCGCAGGCCCAGACAAGTTCATCATCGACGTCCTGGGCCTAACCGACCCTCTCCTCGCTCGGCTCCCCATGAAGAAGGGATGGAGATGGTGGGGAGGCCATTTCCTCCGCGACGTCCCTGCGGGTTACGTCGAGTCCGTGCGGAAGAACGCCAACTATATCGTCGATCCCGACCTGCGCGCCTACTACGACAAGATCCGTCTGATCACCCGCGGTCCGATCTTCTCGCTCGGGAGGTTCCGGGCGATTTACGAGCTGCAAACCGGCAAGTTTGATCCGCTGATCGTTAGATATTCAGCTCGAGCAGGAAGCTCTTCCCCAGCGCCCTCGACACTCCGTTAGGGGAATGGACTTAAGTTTGTTTCTTCGTTCGAATGAAGAGCAATCTTGCCTCTGCGTCTGGGGCATGGGTCTGGGCGCATCGCAGCTGAAGAATCGTCAGAAAGGATCCCAAATGACGACTCGCCTTCTCCGAACTCTCCCTGCAGTTCTTCTCGCTTCGATCCTGCCGGAAGCGGCCAATGCGAAAACGGTTCTCCATTCCTGTCATCCGATTTTCGAAATGGTCAGCGACATTTCGATTTATGTTGAATGTGAGGATGCCCAAGGTTTCGCTGTACCCACGAGCGACCCGCGCAGAGCCAACGCCTTCCTGGACCTAGTGACGACCGCTCTCCGCAGGGGCCTGAACCTCCAAGTTGAGTACGAAGACGTATTATCGGATCCCTCGGCTGCCGCCTGGGGCTGTAGCGTGTCAGGCAGCTGCAGGCATGCCCTCTCCATCGAACTTTTACGGTAGCGCGGGGAAAGCCATGCCAAACCATCCCCTTCTTCCCTGTCTGGCGTTCGCGCTCTACTTTGGCGTACCGACGGGCGCATCTGCCCTCCCGACTCAACCTCATTGGGATTATTTCCAAACCTGCAATCCCATAGGCCTAACGAGCACACGAGACCGTGTTCATGTCGAATGCCTCAACGCCACCCCAGAAGGCATACGCTTCTGGGCAGTCCCCGGCGCGAACACCGCGGAGGCATCGCGCCTGATTCGGTTTGTAATTGACGCCATGGTCGCTCGCTCGACCATCACCATCCATTACGCTCTGAGCGACATCTACGACAACAAGACGGGCCCCGAATTCGGGTGCTTGTTTGACAACTGCCGACGCGTGCGAATTCTATCCAGAGGAATTCCTCTAACGAAATGATGCTATTCCGCTCAACCAAGGAGGCGTTCTCATGCTCAGGTCAGCTGGAATCAAAGTCTTCACGATGTTCGCGATCATTGCGGCCACTCCCTCGCTCGCATACGGGGCTAGAATCTTCTGTACGCCCACAGGCGTGGTCAGCAAGGTCAACCTGGTCCACGTCGAGTGTTCATCCGCCCCAGCTGGGATCCGTTATTTTGCCGTAGACACGACCAGCTCTGCGGAAGCCGCAAGGTTCACCGATCTCGCAACGGCTGCGCTCGTAAACAATCTCATCCTCGACATCTTTTACGACGACACGGACACGCTAACTGGGCCAACCTTCGGCTGCGATGCCTCAAACTGTCGCCCCGCACTCACCATTAACCTTCAGTACTAGATCCAGAAGGCGGATAACCCACCCCTGCGCTTGCAAGCCAACTGATTCGCGGAGACACAATGGCGCAACGTCTATTCCTGCGGTCATGAAGTTGGTTCTCATTGCGACTTGTTCGGCGTGCCACGGTCTGGTATTGCACGTCTGAGCAAGTTATGCGCCGCGACGATCTCTTCGACTTCCGCCGGGTCTTCCTCCTGCTGATCGCCACGGTCTGCGTGCCGTCGCTGGCGCTGTCCACCTTCGGCATCCTCGCCATCAAGGCGGAGCGGGCGGTGGTGGAGAAGCAGCTCGAGGCGCTCTACGGCTCGCGCCTCGATCGCCTGGCGGAGGTCCTGGCGAGGCAGGTGGCCCACCCGGACGGTGACGAGGCGCCGGAACCCGCGGAGCTCGCCGAGCAGGTGCGCCTCCTGGGCAAACAGATGTTTCCTGGGGAGAAGGCCCGGTTCGAGCTGGTGAGTTTGGGCGCGCCCGACGGCCGTGAGGACGTGGTGAAGGCGCTGATGCGCTCGATCACCGGCCCGTCCGAGGGCGATGGCGAGTGGAGCCCGCCCATCGTCGAGCGGCCGCTGTCCGGCCCGCTCGCGGGGAACGCGCTCATCGTCCGCCTCGAGGAGGGACGCTCCGCCGCCAGCCTCGCCCTCGTCAACCGCGTGCTCTACGGCGCCCTGCTCTTCCTGCTCTACGCGGCTATCGCGGTCGGTGTGGTGCTGACGAGCCGCGCGGTGTACCGGGAGGCCCGCCTCTCCCGCCTGAAGAGCGACTTCGTCTCCCACGTGGGTCACGAGCTGCGCACGCCGCTGACCTCCATCCGGATGTTCGTTGAGACCCTGCGCCTGGGGCGCGTCCGCTCCGAGGAGGAGAGGGAGCAGTGCCTCGACATGCTCGACAAGGAGGCGGAGCGGCTCTCGGGGCTGGTCGATCGGATCCTCGACTGGGCCCGAATCGAGACGGGCCGCAAGGTCTACCGGAAGATCGCCGTCGCGCCCGCCGACATCGCCAGGGAGGCGGTGGAGATCTTCGATCGCCAGCAGCTCGCGCCTCCCGGCCTCGTGCAGGTGGAGATCCCCGAGGGGCTCCCCCGGATCGAGGTGGACCGCGACGCCGTGGAGGTGGTCCTGTTCAATCTGCTGATGAACGCACACAAGTACACGGGCAAGGAGAAGGAGATCCACCTGCGGGTACGGCAGGCGGGAAAGCGCATGCAGTTCGAGGTGGAGGACAACGGGCCGGGGATCCCGAGCTCGGAGCGCAAGCGGATCTTCGAGCACTTCTACCGGGTGGACGATCTCCTCACCCGGCGCACCGAGGGCACCGGCCTCGGCCTCGCGATCTCGAAGCGGATCGCGGAAGATCACGGCGGCCGCATCGACGTCGCCGGCGAGGGCGGCAAGGGAAGCCGGTTCGTCCTGGCGCTCCCCATCGCTGAAGAGAGGGCGGCGTGAGCGTGGCGAAGCTGCTGATCGTCGAGGACGATCCCTCCATCCTCCATGGCCTCCGGCACAACCTCTCCTACGAAGGCTACGAGGTGATGACCGCGAGGGACGGCGAGGAGGGCCTGCGCCTCGCTCTCGAGCACGCGCCGGACGTGGTGATCCTCGACGTGATGCTCCCGGGCATGAACGGCTTCGAGGTGCTCAAGGAGCTGCGCGCGCGATCGAAGGTCGGGGTGGTGATGCTCTCGGCGAAGGGCGCGGAGCACGACAAGGTCCTCGGCCTCGACCTGGGCGCCGACGACTACGTGGCCAAGCCCTTCGGCCTCAAGGAGCTGTTCGCCCGGATCAAGGCGGTGCTGCGCCGCCGCGCCGGCGAGCAGAACCCGCGGGAGATCCGCTTCGGCGACGTGACGATCTTCACCGACTCCCAGCTCGTGGAGCGGGACGGAAAGCCCGTGGAGCTGACGCCGCAGGAGTACCGGCTCCTCTCCTACCTGGTGGCCCGCGAAGGCTCCGCCCTGAGCCGCAACTCGATCCTCGACGGAGCCTGGGGCGTCGGCTACGACGGCACCACCCGCACCGTGGACAACTTCGTCCGAAGCCTCCGGGTGAAGCTCGAGGCGGACCCCGAGGCGCCGCGACACATCGTCACCGTGCGGGGCTTCGGCTACCGCTTCCAGCGCTGATCGGGTTTTCCTCAACGAACCCGGCGGGAACCTCCCCCCGGGGCGCCCGGCCTGCTATCGTCCGCCGAATGTTCCCCCGCGAACCCGAAATCGCCCGCTCCGCTCGGCGTCTCGCGCCGCTCCTCGCCGCGATCCTCGCCGCCGCGTGCTCCAAGGCGCCGCAGGAGGAGAAGAAGGTCGAGGCGCCGCCCGAGCCGGAACCGCCGCCCGCCCTCGTCCCCGAGCGATCCTTCGAGGTGCGGTCGGACAGGATCCAGCCGAACGACACCATCGTCGGCGCGCTGGGACGCGTGGGCGTCGACGTCGCCGCCGCCAACGAGATCGTCCGCTCGCTCGACGGGATCTTCGACTTCCGCAAGGCGAAGGTGGGCGACGAGCTGCGGGTCACGATCGAGGGCGACCTCTTGCAGCTCTTCGAGTATCGCCGCGGCCCGGTGGAGGAGTACCGGGCCCAGCGCCAGGGCGATCGCCTCGTGGGCGCGGCGCGGGAGTTCGTGATCGAGAAGGAGGAGGTGCGGGTCGAGGGCATCCTCGAGACGTCGCTGTGGGACGCGATCGCCGGCGCGGGCGCCGATCCCCAGGTGGCCATGGCGCTCGCCGACGTCCTCGCGTGGGACGTCGACTTCTACCTCGATCCCCGCAAGGGCGACTCCTTCCGCTTCGTCATCGAACGTCACGTGAACGAGGGTCGCACCGTCCGCTGGGGCGACATCGTCGCCGCCGAGTACGACGGGCAGCTCGTGGGCAAGAAGCGCGTCTTCCGCTACCCCAACCCCGCGACCGGCGCCCTCGAGTACTACGCGGAGAACGGCGGCGCCGCGAAGCGCACCTTCCTCAAGTCGCCCCTCAAGTTCGCCTTCATCAGCTCCAAGTTCGGCAGTCGGGTGCACCCGATCCTCAAGTACCGGAAGCAGCACCAGGGCGTGGACTACGCGGCGGGCACCGGCACGCCCGTGTGGGCCATCGCCGACGGAACCGTCACCCGCGCAGGCTGGGACGGCGCCTGCGGAAACATGGTGTCGATCCGCCACAACAACGGCCTGGAATCGATCTACTGCCACTTCTCCAAGATCGCGTCAGGCGTGCGCGCTGGCTCCCGTGTTTCGCAGAAAGCGGTGATCGGCTTCGTCGGCGCGACCGGCCGCGCGACCGGCCCCCACCTCCACTACGCGGTAAAGCGGGGCGGCAAGTTCATCAATCCGCTGAGCCTCAAGTTCCCGCCGTCCGATCCCCTCCCGGTCAGCGAGATGCCGAAGTTCGCCGAGGCGATCGCGCCCATGGTCGATCAGCTCGCCGACTCCAAGCTCGCATCCGCGCCCCACGAGATCGGCACCGTAGGCCCCTGACGACGGTCCTTCCCGTCAGGCCCGTTGCGACGACCACGCCGTGAGGGCGGCGACGAAGGGATCGCGCACCGCCGGGTCGCAGCGCTCCATCGTCAGCATCGCCTTGGTGGCGAGGGGGTTGGCGCCGCCGGGGTGGTTCTCGCCGTCGCCGCAGCACAGCACCATGGGTGAAGATCCGTCCCACGGACGCTCGAGAGGGAACGTGACGTCGATCGGGATGCGGGCGGCGTCGACCAGCGCCGTCGCGTAGGTGTGGACGTCGACGAGGCCGCCTGGCGGGACCGTGGCGGCCACCCCGTCGCCGAAGAGACGCCGGGCGTCTCCGCTATCGACCCGCCACACCCGGTGCACCAGCTCGATCCGGCGCTCGGGGAAGAGGTCGCGGCACACCAGCATCAGCAGCGCGTGCTTGGTGGAGCAGGTGCCCCGCCACGACTCCATCGCGCCCTCGGGCGTGCGGCAGGGCGGGCGGCCGTAGGGCATCGAGGCGACCGCGTTCACCACGTCGGCGAACGACGGGTCGCTCGTGAGGCCCGCTGCTTCGAGAAATCTCCGTCCCCAGGTCCATCCGCCCGCCGTAGACATGGCTGCGATCGTATCAGGGCCTCACGAGAAATGAGTCGCCGTTTTCTTTGCGATTCTTCGTTAGTGGCTAAGGTCCTGAGTACTTTTAGTAATGGACATTTGGGATCTCATGCGAATCGCCATCCTCTCTACCTTCGTATTTGCGCTCGCCGCCTGCTCCGAAACCTCCATAGAGTCCGACCCCGTCTTCGGCTCGTCTCCTCTCGGTCCCGTCTCGTCGGCGGACGTCGCCGCGTGGAACGAGGCCTACGCCTGGGGCGACCACGCCGCTGCCGGCTACCTGGAGGTGGAGTCGGATCCGCTCTTCGCCGCGTCCGCCGCGGCGGACATTCGGACGGGCGACGTCGCCTCCTGGGACGAGAGCGTCTCCTGGGGCAACCACGCCGAGGCGGGCTATCTCGCCCAGGAGTTCGATCCGTTCTTCGCCGAGTCTGTCGCGGCCGAGATCACGGAGGTCGACGTGCAGGCCTGGTCGGCGGCGTTCGCCTGGGGCGACCACGCCGAGGCGGGATACCTGACGACGGCTGCTTTTCAGGGCTCGGTGGCGGCGTCCCTCAGCGCAGGCGATGTCGCCGGCTGGTCCCTGGCGGCCTCTTGGGGCGATCACGCCACCGCCGGCTACGCCCTGCGTTCGGAGCTCCAGCAGATGCCGGCCGCGTCGATCTCGGCCGGAGCCATCGTCTCGTGGGACGAGGCGCACGGCTGGGGCGACCATGCCGCTGCCGGCTACCTCGAGGCTACCGAGTTCCAGCAGAGCCCCGCCTCGTCGATCACCTCTGCCGCGATCGGCGCGTGGGACGAGGCGCACGGCTGGGGCGATCACGCCGACGCAGGCTACCTCGAGGCCGCCGACTTCCAGCAAACCCCCGCCGCGTCGATCACGTCCGGCGCCATCGCCTCGTGGGACGAGGCGCACGGCTGGGGCGACCACGCCGCTGCCGGCTACCTCGGCGCTGCCGAGTTCCAGCAGACCCCGGCCGCGTCGATCACCGCCGCCGTGATCGGCGCGTGGGACGAGGCGCACGGCTGGGGCGACCACGCCGCTGCCGGCTACCTCGGCGCTGCCGAGTTCCAGCAGACCCCGGCCGCGTCGATCACCGCCGCCGTGATCGGCGCATGGGACGAGGCGCACGGCTGGGGTGACCATGCCGCCGCCGGCTACCTCGGCGCTGCCGAGTTCCAGCAGACCCCCGCCGCGTCGATAACCGCTGCCGCGATCGGCAACTGGGACGAGGCGCACGGCTGGGGCGATCACGCCGCCGCCGGCTACCTCGGCGCTGCCGAGTTCCAGCAGGCCCCCGCCTCGTCGATCTCTTCGTCGAGCATCTCCTCCTGGGATGCGGCAGCGTCCTGGGGAGATCACCGCCAGGCCGGCTATCTCGAGGTCGAGACCGATCCGAGCGTAGGCAATCTGATGTCGGACGCGATCCCCGCCTGGAAAGACGGTGTCCTCGACAACAGCGTCGTCTACGATCGGAATGGCCAGATCGGCGTGGGCACGAATGAACCCACGGCGGATTTCGACGTCCACACGAAGTCGACCCTCGGGCTGGTCACCGCCGCCTCGAACCTTGGGGGGCACTCCTTCGTCGGCGGCGGGAGCGACAACTGGCAGAGCTTCATCTCGTTGGCGACGGGATACATGGACTTCCTGGATCTCGACGTCCACTCCACCGTCGGTGGCCAGGTGACGATCCGCGTGTACCAGGGGCAAGGGACGGCTGGCCGCCTGCTGGCCACGAACTCCGCCATGCTGCCCTCCGGGGGGGCGTTGCGATCGCTCCGCCTCGAGAATGGCCCGATACTGGTCGCGGGCGAGACCTACACCTGGCGGGTCTCCGGGGTGAGTGCCCCCTTGTGGGCGCTCCCGGGGTACCCCGATGGCCAAGCCTGGCACCCGGATCTGGATTTTGCGTTCCGGGTCCAGGTGAACGAGCCCGGCGATTCGTCGGCAACCCTCCGTGTCCACCGGAAATCGGTCCACGTGAAGGACGTCCTCCACCTCGAACCCAGGGACGCCGCACCGCCGTTGCCGCAGCAGGGCCAGCTGTACTTCGATGCAACGATCCGCAAGCTCCGCTACTACGACGGTACTGCCTGGGTCGACCTCTGATCACCCCAACAGCGTGCCCCGGCCTCGCCCGCCGGGGCCGCGCCGCTACCGCTCGGCGCCAATGGCCTCGAGTACACCCGCCCACACCCGATCGCAGCGGGGCGCCTCGAAGCGCCACACCTCGACCGCGGCGGCGCCCAGGCGCTCCGTGAGGCGATCGCGCAGCGCCGCCTTGGCCCGGTGCAGCCTCGTCTTGACGTTGTCCTCGGTCACGTCGAGGGCCTCGGCCACCTCCGCAGTGCTCAGGCCCTCCACTTCGCGCAGGACGAAGACCGCCCGGTGGTGGATCGGGAGCCCGTCGATCAGCTCCTCCAGGATCCTCCCGAGCTGCCTGGAGCCGGTCTCCTTCTCCGGATCGCGCACCATTCGCATGTTCCACACCCCCGGAGCGCCGTCGGCGTCCGTGTCCACCAGCTCGACGAACCGCCCCTGCTTGCGCAGCCGCGCCCTCGCCTCGTGGATCGCGATGCGCACGAGCCAAGTGGAGTACTTCGAGCCGCCTCGGAACTGGGCCAGGTTCTGGAAGGCCGCGACGTGGGCGTGCTGCAACACGTCCTCGGCCTCCGCGTCGTCGCGCAGGATGGAGCGCACCGTCCGGTAGACGATCTGGTTGTGCCGGCGGACGAGAAGCTCGAACGCCGCCACCTCGCCTGCGAGCACCCGCGCGACGATCTCGTCGTCCGTCGCGCCGGAGATGGTTTTGGGACGCTCCGCCAGCTCGATCATGCCGCCCGCCTTTCGCCGATGTCTCGGCTTCCAGTCTACAGAGAAACCTTCCGGTCAAACGTGACGGCGCCACGTCACCGAACGCCAGCCCGGGGCTCCATGTATCGCGAGGGCCACCACCGGGCCCGTGAGGTGACTCGACATGCGTGCTTTCGGACATCCCCTTCATCCAGCCGTCGTGCACTTTCCCATCGCCCTGCTCGGGACGTCACTCGCGTTCGACCTGATCGGCATCGTCCGCGACGAGACGCTCTGGTGGTCGATCGCCTACTGGAACATCGCCCTCGGCCTCGTCGCCGCCGCGGTGGCGGCGGTCACCGGCCTCGCCGACGCCCTCGCCATCGAGGGGGACCCGCCGGCCACCCGCAAGGCCATACGGCACCTCGTCGCCGTCGTGTCCGCGGTCGCCTTCTACGGGGGATCCCTCGCGGTGCGGGGCAGCCCGCAGGTCCCGGAGGGCGCCGCGTTCGGGTGGGTGCTCGCCCTCGAGGGGCTGGGCCTCGGCCTCCTGCTCGTCGGCGGCTGGCTGGGAGGCGAGCTGGTGTATGGCGGCGCCGAGCCTGCCCCTGCGGCGGAGCCCACGCCCGCCGTCACGACCGATCACCCGCGGCACTGATCCTCGGGGCGCCCGGCATCTGCAACGGGCTGGCGCCCATCGCGGACGACCGATCAGGGGCGGCGCCAGGTCTCGAAGGTCATCGCGTGGGGGTTCTTCTCGTCGGCGGAGTGCGGCTCGCGCTCGACGAGCTCCCACCCCGCAGGGTCGAAGGAGAAGAAGGCGTCGCCCTCGAACGCGCCGTGCACCCGGGTGAGCCGCAGCTCCTCGCAGCGAGGCAGCGCCTCGGCGTAGAGCCGCGCACCGCCGATGATCACCACCTCCGGCGCGGCGGCGACCTCGGGGATCGCCAGGGCCTCGTCCAGGCTCCGGGCCGACACGCACCCCTCCGGCGTTGGCATGCTCCCCACCACCACGTTGAGCCTTCCGGGGAGCGGCCTCCCGATGGACTCCCAGGTGCGCCGGCCCATGACCACGGGCTTGCCCAGGGTGAGCCGCTTGAAGTGGGCGAGGTCCGCGGGCAGGCGCCACGGCAGCCGTCCCTCGATCCCGATGGCGCCGTTCTCGGCTGCCGCGACGACGGCGATGAGCTTCATCTCCCCTCCTGGAGGGCTTCCCCCTCGCGCGGATCGCACGTCCTTGGTCGATCCCACGAAGCGCCGGGGACCTCAGACGGCGACTGGCGCCGTGATCGACGGGTGGCTCCGGTAGCCCTCCAGGTGGATGTGCTCGAAGCGGAAGTCGTCGATCGAGCGCACCCCCGGGTCGAGGAAGAGCTGCGGAGCCTGGAAGGGATCCCGGCGGAGCTGCTCGTCCACCTGGTCGAGGTGGTTCAGGTAGATGTGCGCGTCGCCGAAGGTGTGGACGAACTCCCCCACGTCCAGGTCGCAGACCTGCGCGATCATGTGGGTGAGGAGCGCATAGGACGCAATGTTGAAGGGCACGCCCAGGAAGAGATCGGCGCTGCGCTGGTAGAGCTGGCAGGAGAGCTTGCCGTCCGCCACCCAGAACTGGAAGAGCACGTGGCACGGCTCGAGGGCCATCTTCGGCAGCTCCGCCACGTTCCACGCGGAGACGAGCAGCCGCCGCGAGTCGGGGCTCGATCGGATGCCCTCGATCACCTTGGCGATCTGATCGACGTGGCCGCCGTCCGGTGTGGGCCAGGAGCGCCACTGCACGCCGTAGACCGGCCCCAGCTCGCCCTCCGGAGTGGCCCACTCGTCCCAGATGCCGACGCCGTGCTCCTTCAGGTAGGCGACGTTGCTCTCGCCCCGCAGGAACCAGAGGAGCTCGTGGACCACGCCCTTCCAGAAGAGCTTCTTCGTGGTGACCGCCGGAAAGCCGAGACCCAGATCGAAGCGGAGCTGGTGGCCGAAGATCCCGAGGGTTCCCGTGCCGGTGCGATCGCCGCGGCGCACGCCCTGGTGCCTGACGTGCCGGAGGAGTTCGAGGTAATTTTTCATCGCCCGTCCTTGTAACAAATGCCGCCCCGGCGCTCTCGAACAAACGCGTTGCCGAGGGTCCGTCTCGAGGGGCCTCAGATGCGGCAAGTGCTCAATCATACTGGACTTCTCACGGCAAACCTCTTGACGTGGGGTCGCCGGTATCCGACCATTCGAACATGGCGAAAGACCGCAAGATCTACGTGACCACCCAGGACATGAAGCGTCTCCACGCTCTCCTCGAGGGCACGGCGTCTCAGCGCAACGCCGAGGCGGCCGAGGCCCTGGAGTCGGAGCTCGCGGGTGCCGAGGTGGTCGCGCCGGAGAAGATCCCCGCGGACGTGGTGACGATGAACTCCAAGGTGCGCTTCGCCGACGAGGAATCGGGCCAGCAGCGCGAGATCACGCTCGTCTTCCCGAAGGACGCCGATCCTGCCCAGCAGAAGGTTTCGATCCTCGCGCCGGTCGGCGCCGCGCTCATCGGCCTCTCGGTGGGGCAGTCGGTGGACTGGCCCATGCCGGGCGGCCGCGTGCGCCGCCTGAAGATCGTCGAGGTGCTGTTCCAGCCGGAGGCCGCAGGCCAGCCGGAGCTCTGACCTCCACGCCGCGAGAGAAACGACGCCTCCTCAGGATCCGGTGCGCTCGGCCAGGAGCGCTTCGCGCAAGGCGAGGGCCATCCTCCGCACGGCGTAGCCCTCGAAGTCGTCGACCGGATCGATCGACGGCGGGAACACCTCCAGGACGCCATTGAGAAACTCGAGGGCCCGATCGCGGCTCACGGACGCGTCGCCGGCGACCGCTCTCTCACAGAGAGAAAAGGAGCCGTTCACGAGATTCTGCCAGCGGTCCACCCGCCCCATCGCCACCCCGTCGCCGCGGCGCGCCGGAGGCGCCGCCTTTCGTGTGCCGCGGCGGCGCGCCTCCCGTGGGCGCGCCGTCCGCCGAACGTCCGGGGGGATCCCCCCGGAACCCTCGAACTACTTGCCCTGGAGGATGTTGAGCGCGGAGCCCGCCTTGAACCAGCCCACCTGCTCCTCGTTGAGCGTGTGGCGCAGCGGGATGCTCTCGGTGGTGCCGTCGGCGTGGTGCAGCACCGCCTCCACCGTCTTGCCCGGGGCGATCGACATCACGTCCTTCAAGGTGATGCGGTCGCCCGCCCTCACCTTGTCGTAGTCGCTCGCCACCTGGAAGGTGAAGGGCAGCACGCCCTGCTTCTTCAGGTTCGTCTCGTGGATGCGGGCGAAGGAGCGGACGATGATCGCCGCGGCGCCCAGGTGCCGCGGGCTCATGGCGGCGTGCTCGCGGGAGCTGCCCTCGCCGTAGTTCTCGTCGCCCACCACGATCCAGCGCTTGCCCCGGGCCTTGTAGTCGCGGGCCACCGCGGGGACCGCGCCCCGCTCTCCGGAGAAGGCGTTGGTGGTCTGGCCGGCGTCGCCGGTGAAGGCGTCGATCGCGCCGATCAGCATGTTGTCGGAGATGCGATCGAGGTGGCCGCGGAAGCGCAGCCAGGGGCCGGCGGGCGAGATGTGATCGGTGGTGGTCTTGCCCTTGGTCTTGATGAGGAGCGGCAGCTCGTCGTAGTCCCCTGCCTTCGGCGCAGCGAAGGGGGCCAGGAGCTGGAGGCGCTCGCTGTTCGGATCGACCTTCACCTCGACGGCGGCGCCGTCCTTGGCCGGGGCCTGGTAGCCGCCGAACGCGCGGACGAAGCCCTTCGACGGGAGATCGTCGGCCTTCTTGGGCGCCTGCAGCTTCAGCTTCTTGTCGCCCTGCACGATCTCGTCGCGGAGGGGATCGAAGTCGAGGCGGCCGGCGAGGCCGAACGCGAGCACCACCTCGGGCGAGGCGATGAACGCGAACGTCTCGGGGTTCGAGTCGTTGCGGGCGCGGAAGTTCCGGTTGAACGAGGTGATGATCGAGTTCTTCGTGCCCTTCTGCACGTCGTCCCGCTTCCACTGGCCGATGCAGGGGCCGCACGCGTTGGCGAGCACCGTCGCGCCCACCCGCTCGAACGACTCCATCTGGCCGTCGCGCTTGATCGTCTCGAAGATCTGGTCGGAGCCCGGCGACACCATCAGCGTCGAGCCCATCTTCAGCCCGGCGGCGGCGGCCTGATCCGCGAGCTCGGCGGCCCGGGAGAGATCCTCGTAGGAGGAGTTGGTGCAGGAGCCGATCAGCGCCGACGTGAGGTTGGTGGGGTACCCTTCGGCGATCGCGGCCGCCTTGAGCTCGCTCACCGGCCGCGCGAGGTCGGGGGTGTGGGGGCCGACGACGTGGGGCTCGAGGGTGGAGAGATCGATCTCGATCACCTCGTCGAAGAACTTCTCGGGGGCCGCCTCCACCTCGGCGTCGGCGGCGAGGAGGTCGCGGTTCTCGTTGGCCACGTCCGCCAGCGCGCCGCGCTCGGTGCCGCGCAGGTAGCGCTCCATCGCCGCGTCGTAGGGGAAGATCGACGTGGTGGCGCCGAGCTCCGCGCCCATGTTCGTGATCGTCGCCTTGCCCGTGCAGGAGAGCGCCCGGGCGCCGGGGCCGAAGTACTCGACGATGCGGTTGGTGCCACCCTTCACCGTGAGGATCCCGAGGAGCTTGAGGATCACGTCCTTCGGCGAGGCCCAGCCGTTGAGCTCGCCCACGAGCTTCACGCCCACGAGCTTGGGCTGAAGCACCTCCCAGGGGAAGCCCGCCATCACGTCCACGGCGTCGGCGCCGCCCACGCCCACCGCCGCCATTCCGAGGCCGCCGGCGTTCGGCGTGTGGGAGTCGGTGCCCACCATGAGCCCGCCGGGGAACGCGTAGTTCTCGAGCACGACCTGGTGGATGATGCCGGAGCCCGGCTTCCAGAAGCCGATGCCGTACTTGGCGGAGACCTGGGCGAGGAAGTCGTAGACCTCGCGGTTCTCGGAAGATGCGACGTTGGTGTCCATGAGGGCGCCGACCCGCGCCTGGATCAGATGATCGCAGTGGACGGTGGAGGGGACCGCCACCTCCGCCTTGCCCGCCTGCATGAACTGGAGCAGCGCCATCTGCGCGGTGGCGTCCTGCATGGCCACACGATCGGGCCGCAGGTTCAGGTAGGCCTTGCCCGCCTCGAGCGCCTGTCCCTTCGGATCGTCCAGGTGGCCGAAGAGGACCTTCTCCGCCAGGGTGAGAGGCCTGTTGAGGCGCTCGCGGACGATGGCGAGGTTCTTGCGCGTGCGCGCATAGACGGCGCGGACCAGCTCCGGGGTGCTCTCGATCACGGGCATGTGCTTCTCGTTCCTTTCGACGGTGCGGTAACGCCGGCGGTTGATGGCGCCGGCTTCTCTTCAGGCGATGGCTTCCCAGGCGTCCCCTGCCGGACGGACCCTGCCCCGCTTCTGCAGCTCGAGGAGGGAGGCCAGGGCGCTCCTTCCTGCGACGGGGTGAAGGAAGCTCGGAGTGTCCGAATAGACCCTTTTCACCACGTCGGCAAGCGGGAGCGGACCGGCTTCCAGGGCCGTCTCGATCGCCCGCATCCGCTCCTCCCGATGCGACAGGTACCGGTCCAGGAGCGAGGCACCGTCGGGGATGGGGAAGCCGTGGGCGGGGTAGAGGGTCCTGGCGGGGAGTCCTTTCAGCCGGCGCAAGGACTCCAGGTATACGCCCATGTCACCCTCCGGCGGATCGATGACGATGGTGGAGCCCTGGGCCACGAGATCCCCGACGAAGGCGGCGCCGCTCGCCTCCTCCACGAAGGCCAGGTGTCCCTTCGCGTGACCTTCGGTGAGGAGGCAGCGCAGGCTCATGGGGCGCGGCCCGTGTAGCGATATGGTGAGTCCATCGGCCAGCCGGCCGATGGCGCCAGGCACCCGAGCGGCGGTGGAAGCGCTGGCCCAGATCGGCGCGCCGATCCGCTTGGAGAGATCCAGCGCGCCGCCCACGTGATCGCCGTGGTGGTGGGTGAGGAGGATGCACTTGATCGTCCGCCCTTCGGCCACGAGCTCCCGGAGCCGCTCGTGGAACCATGCCTGCTCGTCCGGGTACGGCGAGCCCGGATCGATCACGGCCAGCTCGCCCGTGCCAACCACGTAGGCGTTGGTGTGGCGGGCGGGCGGCAGCGTGGGCGTGAGCAGCGGGTAGTAGAGGACGCCCCGCTGGAACTCGATGCGGGTGACCACGTGGCTCCCGCACATGAACGGCGGTTGGCGCAGCCGCGGTACCGCCGCCTCCGGGGCGAAGCCGGCGAGGGTGGCGTGGGCATGGTGGTTCGGCGGGTGGAGGAGCGCGGTGCCGGTCTCCCACCTGGCGAGGGCGTCGCGGGGGCGGATCCAGCCGCCGTCCGAGAGCTCGCCAGGGATCACCTCGGCCTCCTGGCCTTCGGGTGCGACGGCGAGGAAGAAGCGGGTGTCGAAGCGGATCGGCGAGATGTCGGGGGTCAGCCAGCGGCCGGCGGGGACGAGCGCCCTGGCGTCGAGCCCCAGCCCCTCCCGCTCGAGGAGCGCGGCGAAGGACGCGCCGCCGAGCAGCTCCTCCCGCAGCTTGCGCAGCGCCGCCGCGTCGAGGCGGGACGCCCCTCGCGCGAAGAGGACACCCGCCTCCTCGAAGGTCTCGCGGATCGCGGCGACGTAGAAGCCGGCGTCCTCGGCGGAGCAGCCCTCGATCGGCGTAGCGGAGTCGGCGGCGTCCACCTTGCCGCCTGGGAAGGCGTAGTAGCCGCCGGAGAAGCTCACCATCTCCCCTCGGCGGACCCAGAACACCTCCTGGTCCTCGACGCGGGCGCCGCGCACCAGGATCACGGCGGAGGCGTCCCGGATGCGGGCGGGAGGCGGCGTGAACTCGATCGACGGGATGTGCTCGCTCATGGCGCGGGCGAGCCTAACCGTTCGCGATCGCCGCCTCCAGCGGCATCGGCGCGCGCTATTGGGCGCCTTTGTCCTACGCGGAGGACGCCAGGAGAGCCCCAGCGGGAGCGATCACCGCTTTACGGCGCGGGTGAGGAGGAAGTCCTGCCGGATGGTGTTGTCCTCGAAGTAGATCGACGAGAGCGCGGTCACCTCGCGTCCGAGCTTCTCGAGGCGATCCGGCTGGCCTGCGAGGGCCTTGGCCGCGCTCGCCCCGGGGCCGACGCCCTGGGACTTGGCGGCCCAGAGGTGGTGCGGGCTGAGGATCGGCATGCGCATCCGGGCCCGATCGAAGACCAGGTCTCGTACCGCTCCGCCGAGGCGCTCGCGCACCACGTTGGGATCGCCCCAGAGCGGCGGCGGGGAGGCGCCCTCGGGAGGCGGCGCCGGCGCGTGGCGGCCCATCAGCGCGAGGAACTGGCCCATGAAGAGCTCGGGGGGCCAGGTGGAGAAGGCGATCGTGCCGCCGGGCTTCAGCACCCGCAGCATCTCGGCGACGGCGAGTTTCGGCCTCGGCGCAAACATGTGGCCGAACTGGCTGAGCACGACGTCGAACGAAGCGTCGGCGTATGGCAGGGCCTCCGCATCGCCCTCTGTGAAGTCGATATTCACACCTATGAGCTCGGCGTTCTGCCTCGCCCGCTCGAGGAGCGCCGGCGTCAGATCGAGGCCCGCCACCTCCGCCCCGAGGCGAGCGGCGGTGATCGAGACGACGCCGGTCCCGCACGCGACGTCCAGCACCTTCGCGCCGGGGCGCACCTCCGCGAACCGCACGAGCTTGGGCGCGGCCGTGCCGGTCATCGACTCCATCGGCACGAAGTTGGCCCACGTCTCCTTCGCCTTGGCCTTCATCTCCTCGAATGGATCCATGCCTGGCCCTCTCGCTCGCCGGTGACGGCGGAGAAGCATGCCACGGACGACCCCGGTCCGCAGCCTTGGGACACGCCGGCTGGCGGCGTGGCTCGTCGATCGATTGACAGCAATTCGCGGCTGGCCGGACCATTGGCTCCCCTACCCTCGCGGATTCTCGCCGCGGTGGTGGCCGGCGGACGCGGCCTCGGCCGTCCGAGGAGCGCGATGGCCAAGAAGCTCGCCCACATCCTCGTCCTCCTCGCTGCAGGCCTGGCCGGTTCGCGGCCGGCGCACGCGGTGGCGCCTCCAGAGGCGGAGCCGCGTCCCCTCGGGGAGCGCCCGCTCGAGCTGCCGTCAACGCTGCGTGACGGGCCGTACGAGCTGAGCTGGTCGGTGGATCTGCCGATCTTCCTGGGGTCCGCGGCGCTGTGGTCGACGATGTTCGTCCTGCGCGATGGGGAGGTCCGCCGGACCTGCCCCTGCTCGGGCGACGACCTGCCCGGCTTCGAGCGGATCGCCCTCGGCCGCTCGAGCGCGGCGGACACCGTGAGCGACGTGATGGTCGGAGCCGCGCTGGCCGCGCCCTTGCTCCTCGACGCCCTCGACGTGTCGCGTTCGGGAGCGAGCTGGCAGGGGTACTGGGAGGACATGGTCGTCGTGGCCGAGGCGCTGCTGGCGAACGGCGCGATCAACGAGGTGGTGAAGACGGCGGCGTCCCGCCCCCGACCTCGCATCCACGACCTCCCGGCTGGCGCCGGCCTGTCGAACGCCGACGATTACACTTCGTTCTACTCGGCCCACACCTCGAACACGTTCGCGGTGGGGATGGCGTACGCGTTCACCTACGCCCATCGACATCCAGACGATCCGATGCGGTGGGCCGTGTACGGCGGCGCGGTGGCGGTGGGCGCGGGCGTGGGCGCGCTGCGCGTGGCCGCTGGCGCGCACTTTCCCAGCGACGTGATCGTCGGCGGGTTGGCGGGCGCCGCCATCGGCACGATCGTCCCCTGGCTGCACCTGCGCAGCCCGGCGACGAACCTCGCGGTGGCGCCCACCGAGGGCGGCGCCCTGGTGGCGATCTCGGGCCAGCTCTGAGCGTCAGAGCCGCTTGTAGAGAGTCACGAGGTCGTCGCCCGGCTTGTAGAAATCGCGAAGGCGCGACGCCTCCGGGTAGTCGTGGCGATCGTAGAAGGAGCGGGTCAGGGCGTATTCGCCGCCGGACGAGGTCTCGATGCGCACCTGTCGCCCGCCGCGGCGGCGGACCTCGCGTTCCATGGCGAGGAGGAGGTGGGAGCCGGCGCCCTTGCCGCGGAGCGCGGGGCTCGACGCGATCCAGTAGAGGTCCCAGGTCGCCTCGGTCATGGGCGTGGGGCCGAAGCAGACGTAGCCGGCGAGGGCGCCGCCGTCCTCCGCGACGAGGAGCTTGTAGTCGGCGTGCTCGGCGGGAGCGGCGGAGACCGCGAGCTCGACGAGCTCACGCGCGACGTCCTTCTCGTCGGGCGTGAAGTTCTCGATCGAGTCGATGAGCTGGCGCAGCGGCGGAAGATCAGCAGCGGAACCCGGACGAACGTGCATGAGACCTCGCCAGGGCGGCGTCGACGATCCGCCCGATCATGGCAGGGTACGAGAGGCCCGCGGCCGCAGCGGCCTTGGCGAAGCCGGCGTCCGGCGCGAGGGCGCAGTTGGCGTTGACGTCGATGACCCAGGGCTGGCCGTCGGCGTCCACGCGCAGGTCGACGCGGCCGTAGTCGCGCAGCTCGAGGGCGCGAAACGTCGCCCGTGCGACCTGCTCGATGCGCGCTCGCAGACCCGGATCGTCGATGCTCGCCACGCCGGACGGCGTCTGACGCCAGTCCTCGGAGCCCTCGATCCACTTGGCGTCGTAGGTGACGATCCGCGGCCGATCGGGCGGCATCGCGGAGAAATCGATCTCGGTGAAGGGGAGCAGGTCGCCGCCCAGGAAGCCGACGTAGATCTCCCGGCCCTCGACGTACCTCTCGACGAGAGCAGCCTGGCCGAGGGATTCGTTCACCTCGCGCGCCTGGCGCTCGAGGGAGGCGTGGTCCCGCACCACGCTGTTGCGGGTGATCCCGACGGACGCGTCCTCGCGGGCGGGCTTCACGATCGCCGGGAGGGGAACGTCCGCCGAACCGAGCTCGGCGATCGCGCCGATGGTGACGCCTTCGGGGACCGGGATCCCGCTGCCCCGGAGGACCGCCTTGGCGAGAGGCTTGTGCAGCGCCAGCGCGAGGGTGGCGGCGCCGCTGCCGGTGTAGGAGAGGCCCAGGGTGTCGAGGATCGCCGGGACGGCCGCCTCCCCGCGGGAATCGCCGGCCAGCGACTCGCAAAGGTTGAACACGAGATCGGGCGGATCGGCGCGGAGCCGATCGACGAAGTCGAAGCTCGTGCCATGACAGGCGAGCAGCGCGGCTCGGGTGCCGGAGCGGGCGCCCAGCGCGTCGGCGACGGCGACGGCGACGCCGGCGATCTCCTCGCGGGCCTCGGCCCCGCCGGCAGCACCGCCGTCGCCGGGCTCATCGAAGTCCTGGTTGTAGAGGACGGTGATCTTCATGGACGTTGGCCACGCCGAGAATGCCACGGCGCCAGGACAAAGAGTTGAACGGCGTCGATCCGCCTGCCAAGGTGGGCCCCGTGACGCGGATCCGCGACCCCATCCATGGCTCGATCGCCCTCGACGCCCGCGAGCTGGCGGTGGTCGATTCGCCGTTCTTCCAGCGGCTGCGCTCGATCCGCCAGACGGGCTTCGCGGACCTGGCCTTCCCCGGCGCGACCCACTCGCGGTACGTCCACGCCCTCGGCGCCTGCCACCTCTCGGGGCGGATCTTCGAGAGGATCTCGCCTCGCATCCCCGGACTCGAAGGGGCCGAGCGGGATCGGGTCCGGGCGGCGCTGCGGCTGGCGGTGCTGCTGCACGACCTCGGGCACGCGCCATTCTCGCATTCGTCCGAGTCGATCATGCCGCCGCGGTCCTCGCTCCGGCTCCCCGCCTGGCTGGCCCAGGGATCGCCCACCGCCCAGGCGAACCACGAGGACTACACCCTCAAGCTCCTGCTCGACTCCGAACTCGCCGACGTGCTGCGGCGGGCGTACGGGCCTATCGGCGTTCCCCCCGAGGCGATCGCCGGCCTCATCGGCGGCGTGCGCCCTCCCGGCGGTCCCTACTTCGTCGTCGGCGGCGTCGACGTCGCGCCGCTCCTTCGCCAGGTGATCTCCAGCGAGCTCGACGCGGACCGGATGGACTACCTCCTCCGGGACTCGTTCTTCACCGGCGTGAAGTACGGCAACTACGACATCGACTGGCTGATCGGGAACCTGGACGTCCACGTGCACGACGGGATCGCCGAGCTGGCGGTGGGGAGCCGGGCGATCTTCGCGTTCGAGGACTTCCTCCTCTCGCGCTACCACATGTTCCTCTCGGTGTATTACCACCGGACACCGATCTGCTTCGACCGGATGCTCAGGCTGTACTACCGGGAGGTGCCGGGCGAGTACGAGATCCCCTCGACGCCGGCGGCGTACCTCGGCTGCGACGACGTGCAGCTCATGTCGGCGCTGCGGGCCTCGAAGAACCGCTGGGCCCAGCGGATCGCCAGGCGCCAGCCCTTCCGCCTCCTGCTCGAAGTGAACCCGTACGACACGGGGATCGACGCGGTGGACGTGGTGGAGCGGCTGCAGGCAGGAGGCGTCGACCACTTCGCGACCGAGTCCTTGGGTCTGGTGTCCAAGTACTTCGGCGCGGGCGAGGCGGGCTCCACCATCTGGGTCCACGTCAGCGACCAGCGCCGCTTCGTCCCCCTGGAGGAGTACACGCCACTCTTCCGCCGCTACGAGGAGCAGGTGCGCATCGACCGCGTCTACGTCGATCCCTCCCGGATCGACGAGGCGCGGCGGGTCGCTGGTCTCGCACATCTGAGCTGAGTGGGCGCCCGAGGAGGCCCGCCCCCCCCCCCCGGAGGCTCAGGCGGCGCGCGGCTCCTCGCCGCGGCCCCCCTCCACGATGGCGTCCTGGGACTTCGTCGTCCGCAGCGTGACGAAGCCGATGACGCCGGCGACGATCGAGGCCGTGAGGATCCCGACCTTCGCCTCCGTGTGGATGAGGGATCCCTCCTGGAAGCCCAGGCCGGCGACGAAGAGAGACATGGTGAAGCCGATGCCGCCGAGGAGCCCTGCGCCGACGAGGTGCCGCCTGGTGACGCCGGTGGGGAGCTGCGTGATCCGCAGGCGGACGGCCAGCAGGGTCGCGCCGATGATGCCGATCGGCTTCCCCGCAACGAGGCCGACGATCACGCCGAGCGCCGCCGGCTCGAGGAGCAGCGCAGGCGACGCCCCCACCAGCGTGACGCCCGCGTTCGCGAGGGCGAAGAGGGGGACGACGAGGTAGCTGACGTAGGGGTTGATCGCGTGCTCGAGCGTCTGCAGCGGCGCGTCCTGGCCGCCCGCGAACCTGGCCGGGATGCAGAAGCCCACGATCACGCCGGCGATCGTGGCGTGGATGCCGCTGGCGAAGAGCGCGAGCCAGATGGGAAGACCCACGAGGACGTAGAGCCCTGGCCGGCGCACGCCGCCCGCGTTGAACGCCACGAGCACCAGCGTGAACGCCGCCGCCGCGCCAAGCGCGGTCCACGAGATCGTCGACGAATAGAAGATGGCGATCACGAGGATGGCGCCGAGGTCGTCGATGATCGCCAGGGCGGCGAGGAACGCGAACAGGCCGATCGGGACACGCTTGCCCAGGAGGCGCAGGACCCCCAGGGCGAACGCGATGTCCGTCGCCATGGGGATGCCCCACCCTGACGCCGCCTCGCCGCCGCGCGCTACGGCCGCGTAGAGCGCCGCGGGGACGAGCATCCCGCCCATGGCCGCCAGCACCGGGAGCAGCGCCTTCGACGGCGTGTCGAGCTCGCCGGAGACGAGCTCCCGCTTGATCTCCATCCCGACGAGCAGGAAGAAGAACGCCATCGCGAGGTCGTTGATCCAATGGAGGAGGCTCTCCCGGATCTCCCAGGGGCCGATCCCCACCGCGATCGGCGTCTCCCAGAGGCCGACGTATCCGTCCCGCGCGGCCGAGTTGGCCCACACCAGGGCGGCGACGGACGCCAGGATGAGGAGGAAGCTGCCGAACGTCTCGTGCCGGATGAAGGAGGCTAGAGGCCGAAAGAGATCGAGGAATCGGGGGGAGAGCGGGTCGTGGCGCAGACGCGTCATGCATCGTTCTTTGTCAAACGCTCGCCGATCCCGCAATCGAATCCGCCCCTGGCCCGACCGATGGGACGGTACGCCCGCCCGCTCGATCACCCGGTGCGATCCACAGGATCACACCCAGTGCAAAGCGATCGATCGACCGGTTGGGTTATTCACAGAGTGCGGATCGGCGTTCACTTGCACCACGGATCCGGCGGGCCGACATTCCTCTCCCATGCGCCCGACCCTCGACCCCATCGCCCTCTACCCCAAGAAGACCGGCCTCGATCGCACCTTCCGCGTGGTGCAGGGCGACAGCCTCAAGCTCCTCGAGGATCTGCCGGACGCCTGCGTCGATCTCGTCTTCGCCGATCCGCCCTACCACCTCTCCAACGGCGGCTTCACCTGCAAGGGAGGCAAGCGGGCGAGCGTCGACAAGGGCGCATGGGACGCCTCCCAGGGGCTCGCCGCCGATCACGCATTCCAGAAGGCGTGGCTCGCCGCGGCGCAGCGGGTGCTCAAGCCCTCGGGGACCCTGTGGGTCTCCGGCACCCAGCACGTGATCTTCTCCATCGGCTTCGCGCTCCAGGAGCTGGGCTTCCACCTGCTCAACACCGTGACCTGGTTCAAGCCCAACGCCGCGCCGAACCTCGCCTGCCGCACCCTCACCCACTCGACGGAGCTGGTGATCTGGGCGGCGCCCAAGCGGCACAAGCAGCTCCTCCACACCTTCAACTACCGCGACATGAAGGCAGAGAACGGCGGCAAGCAGATGCGCGACGTGTGGCAGGTGCCGGAGGCCGGCGGGCCCCAGGTGCTCTGGACGCTGCCGGTGCCTGGCAAGTCGGAGAAGGTCCACGGCAACCACCCCACCCAGAAGCCCCTGTCGCTGCTGGAGCGGGTGATCCGCTGCTCGTCCTCGCCTGGTGACGTGGTGCTCGATCCCTTCAGCGGATCCGGCACCACCGGCGTCGCCGCGGTGGGGCTGGGGCGCCGCTACCTCGGCTTCGAACGCGAGGCGGACTACGTGGAGCTGTCCCGCAGGCGGATCCTCGCCGCAGCGGAGGACCTCGACGAGCGCCACGCCTCGGTGGGCTGAAAGACCGGGTGCGCACCGAGGGCCCGGCCGCTATCTTTCCGCGCCCAACCGGAGAGAGGCGAGCATGACCTTCCACATCTACACGAAGACGGGCGACAAGGGGCAGACGGGGCTCTTCGGCGGCGGGCGCGTCCGCAAGGACGATCCGCGGGTCGAGGCGTACGGCGCGGTGGACGAGCTGAACGCCGCGCTGGGCATCGCCGAGGCCTCGATCGCCGATCCCGAGATCAAGGGCTGGATCAAGAAGATCCAGGACGAGCTCTTCGTGGTCGGATCCGAGCTGTCCACGCCAGATCCCGAGGCGGTCAAGCGGCAGGTGATCCCGGTCGGTCCGGATCAGGTCGCGGCCATGGAGGCGATCATCGACGCCGTTGACGAGCAGGTGCCGCCGCTGCGCCAGTTCATCCTCCCCGGCGGTCATCCGGGCTCCGCCCACCTGCACCTCGCCCGCACGATCTGCCGCCGTGCGGAGCGGCGGGTGCTGACGTTCTCGGATCACGCGGAGGTGCGCACCGAGGTGATCACGTACCTCAACCGCCTCTCCGACCTGCTCTTCATGCTCGCCCGGCTGGTGAACCACCGGGAGGCGGTGGTCGAGCCCGTGTGGAACCCGCCGCTGAAGAACGGCTGACGGTTGCGGCGGCGAGGCGCCGCGAGCATTCTCCCCCCGCCATGTTGACCGCGGAGGAGAGGGGCGCGCTGGTGCGCCGGCTGGGCCGGGAGGTCGGCTTCGATCTCGTGGGCATCGCCCGGGCCCGCGCGCTGGACCGCGCCCCCTTCGAGCGCTTCTTCGCAGAGGGGCTCCACGCGGACATGGAGTGGATGAGGGACGAGCGTAGGCTCGATCCCCGCCTGCTCCTCCCCGGCGCCGAGTGCGTGGCGATGTTCGCGCTCAACTACTTCGATCCGAACGCGCCCGGGGGAAGGACTGCCCGTTATGCCAGGGGCACGGACTACCACTCGATCCTGCGCCGGAAGCTGCGCAAGCTCCGCAAGGCGCTCGGCGCCGCGGATCCGGGGGTGGGCACCTACGGCGGGGTGGACTGGGGCCCGATCTCGGAGAAGCCCTGGGCCCAGGAGGCGGGCCTCGGCTGGATCGGAAAGAACGGCTGCCTGATCACCCGCAGCCACGGGAGCTGGGTGGTGCTGGCGTCTCTGGTGATCGACCGCCCCTGTTCGCCCTACGACGAGCGCCACGCCGACTACTGCGGCTCCTGCACGGCATGCCTCGGCTCCTGCCCCACCGACGCCTTCCGCGGCCCCTATGTGGTGGACGCGCGCGCCTGCCTCTCGTACCAGACGATCGAGAACCGGAACGTGGTCCCGGACGGGATCAAGCCGAACGCCGACGGGTGGCTCTTCGGCTGCGATCGGTGCCAGGAGGCCTGCCCCTGGAACCATCGCTTCGCCACGCCCACGGGGGAGCCGGGCTTCGCGCCCCGCACACGGGGGCTCTGGGACGTCCCGCTCGACGCGCTGATCCGCATGGAGCACAGGGAGTGGGAAGGCCGCGCCCGGGGCACCGCCCTCGCCAGGCCGAAGCACTTCGGCACCGTGCGGAACGCCCTCCTCGCCGCGGGGGGGTCGGACGACGCCTCACTCCTCGAGGCCTGCGCGGGCCGGCTCGACGATCCCCACGAGGGCGTCCGGGACGCGGCGGCGTGGGCGGTCCGCCGGCTGGGGGGTGATCCGGCCGAGCTCCGGCGCCGCACGGCGCCCCTGCCGCCCTGCGGCGCAGGCCTCGATCCCGATTTCCACGGAGACGAATGAGACCGGGGGCCCGGGAGGGCCTCCGACCGCGTGGACAACCGATCGGCCGCGAGGGTATGGATCGTGGTTCTGCGCTCATGCCGACGCAGCCAACGGCCAACGACGGCCGCCCCCGGAGAGAACATGCGCAAGTCCTTCCAGCTCCCGCTCCTCGCAGCGATGTCCCTGGTGGCGATCCTCGCCTTCGCCGCTTGTGGAGATGACGACGGCAACGGCGGGACCGGCGGCACCGGCGGCACCGCGGGGGCGGGAGGCACGGGCGGGAACGAGCCGCCCGATTGCGAGGCCGCCTGCGATCACGTGACCGACGACTGCCTCGTCGTCTTCACCAAGCCGGACGGGAGCAAGGGCGACAAGCAGGATTGCCTGCGGATCTGCGCCGCCGCCGCGGATCGCGTGGTCGATTGCTTCACCAACGTCACCTGCGGCGACGACGGCCCCCAGAACGTGGCCGCGGTCGAGGCGTGCGTCGAGCACCCCGGCTGCGACGCCGCCTGCGCCCACGTCTTCGTGGACTGCTCGCTCGAGCCGTGGACGTTCTCCGGCTCCGGCGAGACGCTGACCCAGGCAGACTGCGTCAACGCGTGCAATCTCAGCTTCTCCGACTCCCAGATCACCTGCCTCAAGGACGTCGAGTGCGACCTCGCCGAAGTCCAGGCCTGCGAGTAACCGGCAGCCTCGGCTGAAGAGACGCCCCCGGGTGCGCGACCCGCGGGGCGTCTTCCCTCGACCGGCTTCCGCACCCACCGTTTGGTCGGCTGCTCCCGTGACGAGCGGCCTTGGGGGCACCCATGAAGGCTCTGAAGGGTCTGCTCGCGATCGCCGCCGGCGTGGCGCTCTCGCTGTCGGCGGTGGCCTGCGGCGACGACGACTCGTCGACGGGGGGCAAGCTCTCGGGCGGCGGCGCCGGCGGAACGGGCGGCACCGGGGGCGTCGTCGTCCCGCCCTCCTGCACCTCCTCCGATCTCGGGAACCCCACGTGTGTGTCCTGCGTGGGCCTGGCCATGACCTCGTGCCCCAACGTGGCGCTGCAGTGCTTCTCCGGGGGAGAGCTCTTCACCTGCGTCGAGGACGCAGGCTGCTTCTCCCTCGACCAGCAGCCTGCGCTGGACATGGGATGCGTGCTGTCGAACTGCGGCGCCCACATGCTGGCGGTCAATGTCTGCCTGGGCGCCTGCCCTCAATACACGGCCTGCTTCCGGTAGACGCGGGCGCCCCGCTCCTGCCATCCGAAGGATGACAAGTCGTCGGGCCCCCGTGGTGGTCCGGGCCGGGGGGCGCGGTTACCATGCGAAGGATGCATCGCCCCACCCTCGCCATCGACGCCATGGGCGGCGACTTCGCCCCGGACGAGATCGTTCGCGGCGCCGGCCGCCTCTCGCTGGAGACCGACCTGGACGTCGTCCTCGTGGGCGACGAGCCGCGCCTCTCGTCGCTCCTCGCCCGCAGCCGCCACAACCCCGAGCGCCTGGCGGTGCACCACGCCGCGCAATCGATCGGCATGGGCGAAGATCCGCGGCAGGTCCTCTCCCTGCGGCCGGACGCGTCGATCACCGTGGCGGCGCGGCTCCTGGCCCAGGGCCGGGCCGACGCCCTGATCACCGCCGGCAACACGGGCGCCTGCGTGCTCGCCTGCGCGTCGGAGCTTCGTCTGCTGCCCGGTGTGCGCCGGGCGGCGCTGGCCGCGGTCTTCCCCACCGAGCGGCGGCGCGGCGCCAAGGAGGATCCCTTCTCGTTGATCCTCGACGTGGGCGCCAGCCTCGACGCCGAAGGCCCTGACCTCGTGTCCTTCGCGGTGATGGGCGCGGCGTATGCCCGCGCGATCTCCCGCAACGTGGCGCCGCGGGTGGCGCTGCTCTCGACCGGCGCCGAGCCCGGCAAGGGCCCTCCCGCCGTGGTGGAGGCGCACCGCGTGCTCCGGGACATGCCGGGCATGGACTTCATCGGCAACATCGAAGGCCTCGACATCCCTCGCGGCGCGGCGGACGTGGTGGTGACCAGCGGCTTCGTGGGCAACGTGGCCTTGAAGATGCTCGAGGGCGTGTCGGAGACCGTCCTCGGGCTCGCCCGCTACGCCTACAAGGAGCGGCTGATGTGGCGGGTGGGGCTGACCATGCTCTCCGGCGGGATCCGGCAGCTCAAGCGGATCACGGACTGGGAGCAGTACGGCGGCGCGCCGATCCTCGGCTTCGACAAGGTGGTGATCAAGGCGCACGGCCGCTCGCGCGAGCAGGCGATCGTCAACGCGGGGAAGGTGGCGGCCAAGACGGTGGCCGCCGGGGTGATCGACGCGATCGCATCCCGAGCGGCGCCGCCGGCCCGCCTCGCGGAGGGGTGACGTGAATCAGGCGAGCCGGGTGTACCGGTGGGATCTCGACAAGACCTACCTGCGCACCGACTTCGACAGCCTGCGCGGGCTCCTGCGCGCGGCGCTGGAGAAGGCGACCGCGAAGGTGAACGTCGCAGGGAGCGCGGCCCTCCTGCGCGAGCTGCAGGCGGCGGAGGGCGCCCGGGTCTGCATCGTCAGCGGCTCCCCGCGGCAGATGCGCCGCACCCTCGAGGAGAAGCTGCGCCTCGACGGCATCGAGTTCGACGAGCTGGTGCTCAAGCCCAACGTGCAGAACCTCATCCGCGGCCGCTTCCGGGCGGTGCGCGATCAGGTGGGCTACAAGCTGCCGGCGCTCCTGGACGGCCGCATGCGCGTCCCGGCCTTCGCCAGGGAGACCCTCTTCGGCGACGACGCCGAGGCGGACGCCTTCGTCTACTCGCTCTACGCCGATCTGATCGCCGGCAAGGTCCCGGTGAGCACGCTCGCCGAGATCCTCGAGCACTGCGGCCTCTATGACGACGACCAGGCGCGCATCCTCGATCTCGCGGTGCGCGTTCCCCGCGGGGCGCCAGCGGTGGGCCGGATCTTCATCCACCTGGACGCCTACACCCCGCCGGCGCGCTTCGCGCCGTACGGCGTGCGGGTGGTGCCGATCTACAACTACTTCCAGGCGGCGGTGCTCCTCTTCGCCGACGGGCACTTCGGCCCGGCGTCGGTGGTGCGGATCGCGGCGGAGCTGTCGCAGGGCTACGGCTACTCGCTCCTCTCCCTCGCCAACTCGTTCCAGGATCTGGTGCGTCGGGGCCTCGCCGGCGCCCAGGACATCTCTGCGCTGCGCCTCGCCTTCGAGGCACCCGACGCCATGATCGAGGCGCTCAAGCCTGCGGGCGGCGTCATCGAGACCTTCCTGCAGCGGATCTCGATGGTCGCCGGCACCAAGGGCCCCAAAGCGGCGGAGGCCGCCATCGACTACCTCGGCATCGTCCGCGCCGAGGGTCCGCCGCGCAAATGGCGCAGCGGCGGGCGCCGCCGCAAGGCGGCCAGCGGACCGTTCTGATCGCGGGCGCCGCATCCTCCGGGCAACGGCCGGGCGCACGGACGGGCGGCCCCGTCCTCTGCCTCCCGCGCGGGCCGTGTGCCGGCATGCGCCACCTCCCTAGGTTTTTCGTCGGGAGGGGACCATGCGATCGACGGCCTTGGCGTGCGCGCTCGCCGCCCTGGCGGCCTCTGCCGCCGCGCGGGCGGAGGAGCCGGGGACCGCGACTGCGGAAGAGCCCGTATCCGGAACCATCACCAGTCGTGAGGCGGCCACGGAGATCCTGCCGGAGCCCCCTGCGCCCGGCGAGACGATCCAGACGCCGGAGGGGTGGTGGAGGATCGAGTCGGGCGAGGAGGAGCCTGGAGCGACGGGCTCCCTCACCGTGATGCGGGTGGCGGCCCCCGTCCCTGCGCCGGTCGCGCCGGAGGCCGCGCCGCCACCACCTGCGCCCCCGCCTCCTGGGGAGGTCGCCGCTGCGCCCTACCCCGGCTCGGCGGTCGAACAGGAGCGGTGCTTCGACGAGAAGGAGGCCTACGCCTCCGAGCTCTTCCGGATCGCGGGGATCTGGTACTTCGATCGCCCGCTCGAGCTGATCGAGGGGCTCCAGGAGACGCCGGGCCTGTCGTTGTCGCCGTGGGTGCGCTTCAACGTCTTCGGCCTGTCCACCGGGGGACCGCTGGTGAGCGCGGTCGGCGTGGATCCCGTGCGCCCCGTCGGCTGGGACGAGGGCCTGCGCTGGGCCGCCGAGGATCTGATCGACTGCATCCGCCAGGGATGGTCGAACGCCGCCCCGCCCTTCTTCGAGCATTGAGTCCGCGGTTCGCGACCATTGCAAACGCGTGGAACCGATGACGCGCATTGGATAAGGTGCCGGCCCCTTCGCGGTTGAACCGGCATGTCCCTCCTCCACGCAGACGACGTCAGCCTCTCCTTCGCGGGCGATCCGATCCTGGCCGGGATCTCCCTGCGGATCGACGAGCGCACGCGCCTCGGCCTGGTGGGACGGAACGGCGCGGGCAAGTCCACGCTCCTGCGCCTCCTCGCCGGCGAGCTGCAGCCGGACGCGGGCCGGATCCTGCGGCGCCGCGATCTGTCGATCGGCTGGCTCAAGCAGATCGACGAGGGCGAGGCGGGCACCGTGCTGGAGAGCGCGCTGGAGCCGTACCGCGATCTGACGGAGCTGGAGGCGGAGCTGCGCCGCCTGGAGCCCGACCTCGCGTCGGGCGATCCGGCCCTCCTCGAGCGGTACGGTCACCTGCACGAGCGGTGGGAGCGGCGCGGCGCGTATGTCGCCGAGGCCCAGGCGAAGAAGATCCTCTCCGGCCTCGGCTTCTCGCAGGCCGCCTTCGGGCAGTCGGTCCTGCGCCTCTCCGGCGGCGAGCGCACCCGCCTGGGCCTCGCCCGGCTCCTCCTCGAGGCACCGGATCTCATGCTCCTCGACGAGCCCACCAACCACCTGGATCTCGGCGCCACCGAGTTCCTCGAGGAGCTGGTGGGCGGCTACGCCGGCGCGGTGGTGGTGTCTTCCCACGATCGCGCCTTCCTCGACGCGACGGTCTCCGCCGTCGGCGAGATCGCCATGGCGCGGCTCGTCTTCTACACCGGCAACTACAGCTCGTTCCTCGCCCAGCGCGAGCTCGCCCGCGAGCAACAGGCCGAGGCCTTCGAGCGGCAGCAGGCCTTCATCGCCAAGACGGAGGACTTCATCCGCCGCAACATCGCCGGCCAGGCCACCAAGCAGGCCCAGGCGCGGCGGAAGATGCTGGAGAAGCTCGATCGGGTGGACGCCGTGCGCACCGACGGCACGGCGAAGATCGCGCTCGGCGTATCCGGGCGATCGGAGCTGGAGGTACTGGCCGCCGAGGGGCTCCGCCTGGAGGTGGGCGATCGCACCCTCCTCGACGGCGCGACGTTCACCGTGAGCCGCGGCGACCGGGTGGGGATCGTTGGGCCCAACGGCGCGGGGAAGACCACGCTGCTGCGCGCTCTCCTGGGCAAGCACGCCCCCGCCGCCGGCTTCGTCCGCGTGGGCGGCAAGGTGTCGGTGGGCTACTACGATCAGGAGCTCTCCGCCGTGGACGGCCGCAACACCGTCCTGGAGGAGCTCTCGAAGGCGCGGCCTTCGCTCCCCGAGGGATCCCTGCGCTCCCACGCGGGCCGGTTCCTCTTCTCGGGAGACGACGCGAAGCGCCCGATCTCGACCATGTCGGGAGGCGAGCGGGCCCGCGCCGCGCTGGCGAAGCTCACCCTCTCCGGCTTCAACCTGCTGGTGCTCGACGAGCCCACCAACCACCTGGACGCCGAGGCCCGCGAGGCCCTGGAGAGCGCCCTCGACGACTACGAGGGCACCTTCGTCTGCGTGTCCCACGATCGCTGGTTCCTGGAGCGGAGCTGCGATCGAATCCTCTGGCTCGACACGGACACGGAGGGCGGCGCCGCCCGCCTCGAGATCCACGGGGGCACCTTCCTCGAAGCCCGCGCCCGCAGGGACGCGGCGCGCGCCGCGCAGGCCGCGCCCCAGGCATCGCTTACCGATAGCGATGCGCGCGCCGAGCACGAGCGCCGCAAGGCCGAGGCCAACGCCCGCAAGGCCGCCGCGCGCCGCATCGGCGTCATCGACGAGGAGCTGCAGCGGCTCCAGCTCGAGGCGGACGCGCTCGATCGGCAGCTGAACGATCCCGCCCTCGCCGCCGACTACGTGCGCCTCGGCGAGCTGCAGGACGCCAAGGACGCCGCCGAGGAGCGCATGCTCGAGCTGATGCAGGAGCGCGAGGACCTCGACCGCATCTCGGCGTAGCCGGGGCGCCTCCGGCGGCGCCCATCATGCGGTCCGCGCTCTCTTCGCGAGCGCGGACCGACGCAGGGCCTTCAGCTTTGACGTGGGGATGGCCCGGTTGCCGAAGCGGGCCGCCTCGTAGGCCTCGATCGCCTCGCGTATGGACGGCGCGTTCGCCGGCGCAAGGCGCTCCGCGGCGGCGGCCCACTCGCTGCCGGTGGCGCCAGGAGGGAGGCGCGCGCCCTTGCGGCGCAGGTCACGCTTGATCGCCCGGTAGAGGAGCGCGGCGTCGCGCTGGGCGCGGGGCAGGTTCCGCCCTCGCAATACGAGCCACCTGCGTCGGGTCCGGTAGGCGAGCGCCGCCGCGGCGGCGACGAGCACGGCCTGCACACCCACCCGCGCGGCGCGCGAGAGGCCCTGACCTGCCCCCTCCCGACCGGAGAACGCCTCCGCTACCGAGGTGGCCAGGCCGATCTGGGCCGATCGATCGAAGTCGAGGATCCAGCCCGCCCACCAGTAGCGCAAGAGATCGAGGAGCTCGACGGCGCTCGCCACCAGCCCCTCCGCGGTGCCCGCGCGATCGTCCGGCGGCGTGGCGTCGAAGCGGGTCCACCCCCGCCCCGGGATCCACGCCTCGGTCCAGGCGTGGGCGTCGCCCTCCCGCACCACGAAGTAGCCGCCAGCCTCCACCCAATGGGCCCCGAAGTAGCCTGCCGCCACCCGGGCCGGGATCCCCGCCGACCGCAGGAGCATTGTCAGTGCGCTGGCAAAGTACTCGCAGTGCCCGGCCTTCCGCTCGAAGAGGAAGTGCGCGAGCGGATCCGGCGTCTGCCCCGGGAGCTCGCGGGTGTAGCGGTAGCCCTGGCCCAGCATCTCCACCATGGCCTGGGCGATCGCCAGGGGATCTCCGCGGTCCCGGAACGGCGCCGCCATCGCCGCGATCCGGGGATCGAGGTCGGCGGGGACCTCGAGGTACCCGCCGCCGGCGAGCGGTTCGTCGCCGACGCCGCTCCGCCCCGCGGTGATGGTGAACCGCGGCTCGACGGAGCCCGCGAACTCGAGGCTGCCATCTTCGCCCGTGAGGAGGATCGGCGGCACCGCCCGGCGCTTGCGCGGGATGCGCAGCTCGACCGGCTCGCCTGGGAGCGGGATGGCGGGCTCGCTCCCGAGCCACTCCACCTCCGCGATCGTCGTCTCGACGGGCGCGCGACCGAGCTTCCACACGCCGTGCACGCCAGCCACGGGGACGCGCTTCGGATCGCCGCGGCTCCATCCCTTCCCCGTCCATCGTTGGAAGGTCACCGTCCGCCAGTAGGGCTCGCCTCCCGGCGGCCCGGCGGGGAACCGCACCCGCATCACCGGCGTGGGATCGTCCTTGATCACCCCCACCCCGCCCAGCTCGATCCGATCCGTGGTCCCGCCCGTCGCGTGATCCTGTCCCGCCACCCGCAGCATCCCCGCCGACACGCGGGGAAAGAGGACGAACACCAGCGCGGAACCGACGAGCACCGCCAGCGAGAGGCCGCCGAGCGCGGAGATCAGGCCGGGGCTCACCCTCGACTCGCGGCCCCCTTCCGTATCCTCGACCTCGCGGCGCAGGTGCGTGAGGCAGAGGGCGACGGTGCCGGTGACGGCGAACGCGGCGAAGCAGAGGCCGTAGGCGAGCTCGCCGGTGAGGGCGGCGCCGCCGGCGAGCATGAGGAGCGCGGCGAGGAGCAGGAGCGCATCGTCGGCGGGGCCCTTTCGTCCCAGGAGACGGGACGCCGCCAGCACCACCGCGAAGGTGGGCGCGGCGACGATGATGGTCGTCGCGCCGAACCAGACCTGCAGGCCGAGGAGGACGAGGGCGCCCACCGCGAGGAGGTTCGCGCCGCTTCGGACCTGCCGCGCCGCGCCCTCCCGCAGCGCGAGGTTGATCACCGCCGCGCCCACGAACGTCGCCACGGCCCAACCGGCCAGCTCGCCGGAGATGGCGAGGGAGGCGAAGCCGATCAGCGACGCGGCGAGGAGGCTGAGGCGCTGCGTCTGCGCCAGGGTGACGCCCTTCGCGCCCCTCTCGGCACGGCCGCGGCCCGCCTCGATCGCCGGCGCCTCGGCGCCCGCCGCCGGGGCGATCGGCTCCACCTCGAAGCCCTGCGCGCCCCGATGCACCCGCGGCGGCGGCGCGGACGGCGGCGCCGGATGCAAGGCCGCGAGCGCGTCGCCGAGCTGGAGGAGCTGCGCCGATCCGGGCGCCGGCACGACGTCTCCGCCCGGCCAGGCGAGTCCGACGTCACAGCCTTCTCCGACGAAGCGGCGGGCCGAGCCGATCGCCGAGTCGGCGATCCCGTCGACGTCCTTCATGCCCCGGGTGTCGACGAGGAGGGTGACGACGCGGCGGCGCTCCCGCTCGCGCTCGATCACCACCGGCCTGCCGGTCTTCGCGGTGGATCGCCAGTGCACCGAGCGCGGATCGTCGCCGCTGCGGAACGAGCGCAGCCCGTGGAACTCGGAGCCGGTTCCCGGATAGGGCTCCGGCCGCTCCCCCGCGCCAGGCGCCGAGAGCGCGCGACCCTTCGGCGGAATCGCGCCGCCCGAGGGGTGAACCGGCAGCACGCCGCCGAGATCCTGCTCGCGGCTCTTCTCGAAGAGGCCGAACGGAAAGCGCGTCGTCACGCGCACCCGCCCGAAGGCAGCCATCCCGCGCCGTGGGATCGTGAGCCGGTAGCCGCGCTGCACCCTCGCGCCGGGGCCGAGGCGCTGCACCAGCACCGCGGCGCCCTCCGCCGGCCCGTCGACCTCCGTGACGATGAGCGAGTACGAGGCGAGCCGCGCCTTGCGATTCTCGATCTCCAGCTCCACCGCCACCGGCTCCCCCGCGACGGCCCGCCGCGGGAGGCGCCGCAGCACCCGCACCCCGCGCAGGGCCGACTCGGAGAGGAGCGCCGACAGCAGGATCAGCGAGAGCTGCAGGCCGAGGACGAGGTGGAGGAGGTTGTTGCCGGTGTTGATCGCCGCGGCGCCGACCACGATGGTGAAGCCGACGTAGAACCACCCCTCCCGCGTGACGCGCTGCATGCGCATCATGCGCCACCACAGCCGGGCGGTGGCCCGGAGGCGTCCGCGGTCGATCACTCCGGGGCCGGGGTGCGATCGAGGATCTCCTCGATCTCCGCTTCGGTCTCCCGGCGGTGCGGCTCGAACGCGTCACGCCCGGCGAGGCGCAGGCGGTGCACGAGGACGGCCGGCGCCACGAGCTTCACGTCGGAGGGCGTGACGAAGTCGCGGCCGTCGAGGAGCGCGCACGCCTTGGCCGCCGCCACCAGGGCCAGCGAGCCGCGCGGCGACAGCCCCAGGGCGAACCGCGCCGGGTCCCGCGTGGCCGCCGCGATGGCGAGGACGTGATCGGCCACCAGCGGATCGAGGCGAACCTGGGCGGCGCCGAGCTGCAGGCGGGTCAGCTCCATCGCGCCCGCGACCGGCGACAGCTCCGACACCGGCTCGAACCCGCGCCGCGACAAGAGCAGGCGCCGCTCGGTGGCCGCGTCCGGATGCCCGAGCTCGAGCCGCATGAGGAAGCGATCGAGCTGCGACTCGGGCAGCGGGTAGGTGCCGTGCTGCTCCTGGGGGTTGAGGGTCGCCACCACGAAGAAGGGCCGCGGCAGCGGCAGCGTGCGCCCGTCCAGCGTCACCTGCCCCTCCGCCATCGCCTCCAGGAGCGCCGACTGCGTCCGCGGCGGCGTGCGGTTCAGCTCGTCCGCGAGGATCACCGAGTGGAAGATCGGCCCGGGGCGGAAGGTGAAGGCGCCCTCCTTCGCGTCCCACGTCGAGAGGCCGAGGATGTCGGACGGGAGCAGATCGCTCGTGAACTGGATCCGCGCGAAGGGGAGGTCGAGCGATCGGGCGAGGCCGAGGGCCAGCGTCGACTTCCCCACCCCGGGGAGATCCTCGACGAGGAGGTGCCCGCGGGCGGCGAGGCTCACCAGCGCCATGCGGATCGAGTCGCGCTTGCCGAAGAGGGCCTGTTCGACGTTGGCGATCACCCGGGCCCCGAGGACACGCGCCTCCGCCGGGGACATCGGCTTGGGAGGAGCGTCGGCGGGGCGGAGGTGTCTGGGTTCCGGTGGCGTCACGCGAGGGGAGTATAGGGCAGGCGGCGGAGCTTCTCACGAGTTCGACCGCGGGCGTGTGGAGATGTGGGTCCCTTCGCGCCATCGCGGCGGGCGCGTCCACACGACGCACCCGCCGCCGCCTGCTCGGTCAGGTCCCGCAAGCGGGGATGTAGCGGATCGCGATGGAGGAGCCCGCGGAGGGCGCGTCGGACTCCGCGAAGACCACCTCGTTCTTCGAGGGGTCGTAGGTCCAGTCCGAGGTCGGCGTGCCGTCGATCGCCACCTCGATGGTCCCCTCGGGCGTGCCCGAGAGCGGGAACCGGAGGCGGTTGCCGAAGGTCTGCTCCGCGAGCTGGCCGAGGATGCTGCCCCAGTCGTTGGAGCAGATCGGCAGGACCAGGCCGCCGGTGGCGTTGCTCACGTCCATGTACCGCAGGCCCTCCTCCGCCGCCGCGCCGCAAGCGCGCCCCACTACGGAGTGCACCTTGACGCGATCCTCGTTGCCCGGGCCCTTGAGCCCCCGGAAGAACGTCGCGTAGCTCGCCGCGCTCTTGGGCGAGTGATCCTCCTCGTCCGAGACGATGATCACGGAGAGCTTCGCGTCAGGCCGGTAGAAGCCGAGGTTGCCGTCGTTGGGGAGCTGGGACTTCGGCGCCTGGGCCGAGTCCACCAGCGGGCTCGAGAGCGCGAGCCAGGCCGCCTCGAGCCCCTGCTCGTCCCAGTGGCAGATCCCGACCTGGACGTTGTCCGCGAACGTGCGCGCAGCGTCCGGCGTGGAGGGCGTGATCCACCTGGGGCGAAGCCCGTTGGCCGGGAAGAGCCGGCCCGCCTCGCCGCCGTCCACGCCGCCCGGGCAGGTGACGAAGCCGCCGGCGTACGGCTGGATGCCGGTGGTGGTGATGCCGATGTGGAAGTCGACGCCCTGGTCCAGCGCGTACTGCATGAAGCGCGCGGTGTTGACCATGAGGTTGTTCTGCTTGTCCGTCATGGATCCGGAGTTGTCGAGGACGAAGAGGACGTCGACGTCGTTCTTGCCCTGCTGGACGAAGCGATCGGTGCGGTGATCGTCGGTGCTACCCACGCCGTGGATCGGGATCGAGAGCGACTGGGTCTGCGTCGAGACCATGTAGGGCGCCGCGTCGTCTCCGTCGTCCACCGGATCGTACCGGACCTGCAGCTCCAGCCTCTGGCCAACCGCCAGAGCATAGGGCGCAGCGGGGCCCGTCACCGCGATCTCGCCGGGGGTGAGGACGCCGGCGCCGAGCGCCGCCGAGCGGATCTGCGCGACGCCCGCGCAGTGATTCTCGAGCCACACGGAGTGGGTCGTCGCAGGGCAGCTCAGCCGCTGCACGCCGAACTCGACGGCGGGCGGGTTCGCGACGAGGCAGCCGTCGTAGCCGTCGGCGCGCAGCGGGATGCGCCCGGTGCTCGCCGTCGGATCGGAGACGGTGAAACGGATCGCGCCCTGGTATTTGACGGCGCTCTGGGCCTGAAAGGAGACCGGGAGGGTCAGCGACCGGCCTGGCAACACGCTCGTCACCGCGATGGGGCCGTTGGGCAGGGAAAAGGCGGACGATCCCGGCTCGAGGTCCACCTGCGCGAAGATGCACTCGTCGGTGCCCACGTTCTCGATCCGGGTCGCGAGCGTCGCGGTGGCGCCGGTGGAGACGCCGCCGAACGAGAGGGACGACGGAAGCGCCTGCCAGCGGCATGGCGCGAGCGCCGCCGCCTCGCCGTGGATGGGCAGCGTCAGCGCGGGCTGATCGCCGTCGTTGGATCGGATGGTCACCGCGCCGTAGAACGAGCCCTCGATCTGCGGCTTGAAGGTGACCTCGATCACCGCGGGAGGATCGTTCGGCAGCAGCTCGGTGACCTGCGGCTGCGCCACGGAGAAGCGCGCCCGATCGTCGACCGTGACGCCTTGGATCACGAGGGCTCCGCCATCGGGCGTACCCACGTTGTATGCGAAGAACGACGCCTTCACCGTCATCCCGACCGCCACGCGGCCGAACTCGATCCCCTGCGGCGTCACCAGCAGGTCGGCGCCGCCGCCGGAGCCGTCCAGGCAGATCTCGATCCTCGGGTTGATCGGATCGTCGTTGTAGAGCAGGAGATCCGCCGAATAGGACGCGATGGTCTTCGGGCTGAACGACACCACCATCTTCGCGACCGAGTTGGGGGCGAGGAGCTGCAGCGGCACCTCCGCTCCGTCGACCTCCGTCGACTTCACCTCGAAGACGCCTGCGGTATCGGCGAGGCGGGTGGGTTCGAAGGTGACGGGCGCGTTCCCACCGTTGACCACGAGGAGCTCCCGGGTGGCGGTGGTGCCCGGGCTCACCGCGCCGAAGTGCAGGCAGCCCGGGGCCGCGACCAGCGTGCTCGCGTAGCCTTCCGCGAGCAGCTCCACGGCGACCGTGGGATCCTTCGCGCCCTTCACCTCGAAGATCGCCTCTGCCTGCGCCTTGCCCAGGCGGCTGGCCCGGAAGCGGACGTCGATGCTGACGCCGGCGCCAGGCTCCAGCGTGGCGATCGGCTCCTGGAGGTTCTCCCCCACGTCGAAGAGGTTCGCGTCGGGGCCGGCAGGCCCCGCCACCTGTAGCGCCGTCGGCACGCTCCCCACGTTGACGCACGAGATCGCCTGCACCGACTGGGTGTTGAGCTGCACCTTGCCGAAATCGATCGAGCGGGTGCAATTCACGGCGGCGTAGACACCCTCACCCGAGAGCCCCAGCGTGATCTCCGGGCTGCGCTGGGAGTCGGTACGGATGATCAGCGAGCCGCTCAGCTTCTGGGCCCGCCCCGGAGCGAACACCACCTCCAGCCCCAGCGGATCGCCGGGCGAGACGGTCCCCATCGGCAGCGCGGGGAGCCGGAACTCCGCGGGCAGCTCCGGGACCGCCTCGATCGCGAGGACGCGCAGCGGCGCGGTGCCGACGTTGGAGAGGGGCAGCGTGCGGCTCGAGGACACGCCCACCGCCACCTGACCGAAGTCGAGCGTCGAGGCGCCGGTGAGCTCACCGTCCCTCTCGCCCAGCTTCATGTCGCCGGAGCAACCTCCCAGGAACAGCAGCGCCGCGAGCAGGAGCAGCCCCGCGATCCCGGCACAGTCCTGCAACAACGCGAGCCGAGCTTCGTCGTGATCGCCTGGCGTGCGAGGTCTCCCGCAACCCGCGGCTTCGTGGCTCATCGTCCCCCCCCTCGGGTGCCGGGCGAGCCGGCGTCCTGCGACCAACGGTGGTGCCGGCCTTCGGGCGCAGCAACGCCGTGCCCCTGGAAGCGCAGCGTTCCGGGCGCCCGATAGGAGGTGTGACGATGGACGGGAGGTAACCCCCGGCGCACCAGCGCCGCAACGCTCCAGCGAGGGGGCGAGGGGGCACAGCGGCTCGACGAGAGCCCCTGCCCGCCTTCGAGCCGGCCACGACTCGGCGGGACGGGCCGTTCGCTTCTGCCGCCGGGGCGGCGCGATCGTGCGGCCGCACGGCGGGGCCCCCCTCCCGAGGCGAGCGCACGGGCGCCGGCCTCCCTCGTGCGCCTCCTTCCATCACCACCGGACCTCGACTCGGGAGAGCGGATGCGAACCAGGTGCCTCCTCGGCGCGATCGTCGTCTTCGCCGCGATCGCCGCGTCCGCAGACGAGCCGACGCCTCCCCCGGGAGGGGCGGACGATCGCGGTGCCGAGATGTGGGCGGGGCATCAGGCCACGGTCGGCGCGAGGCGCGTGCCGATCCTCGGCGTCCTGGTCACCCGCAGCGACACCTTCCTCCTCGCCCGGATCCGACGGGACGGCGACGAGGTGCACCTCGAGCAGCAGCTCTGCAAGCTCGACATCGCCCCGTTCGCCGGGGTGAAGGTCTCGCTCCTCGCCGAGGGCCTCCCGAAGATGCCGCGTACCAACATCACCTTCCGCCGGAAAGGGCCGAGGTGGGAAGCCGTGCCGTGGTCCACGAGCTGGAACTACGAGGACGTGGATCACGACGGGAAGCCTGGCGCCACCGTTCGGGTGGAGGCGCCGATCTGCGGCGGCACCGTCTACGTGGGGAGCAACAGCCAGGCGATCGCGAGGGGGATCGAGAAGGCCGGCGCCATCTCGGGCGAGCTCAAGGTGAGCATCGACCAGCGCATCCTGGAGACGTCGGGGGGCTGCCTCGGCCTCGTGGCCAAGGACACCAAGGAGCAGGTGACGGGGACCTTCGCCTACGCGCCGGTGCCGCCTGGTTCGACCTGCGAGTCGCTGCTCGCCGGATCCAAGTGGCCGGCGCACGCCAAGGCGCCGCCCGACCCGAAGGAGGCGGCGCCGCCGCGGGAGCGCGTGAAGATCAGGTGATCGGCGCTCGCGGGCAATCAGCGCGCCGCGAGGGCTCCGCCGCCCTGCTTCCAGTCTCCGGTGAGGATGGCGACGAAGAAGAGCGGGCCCACCAGCGCCTGGAGCAGGTTGCGCAGGAACGCGGGCGAGCGCTTCTCCCACACCACGTGGCCTGCGAGCTGGACCAGCCAGCCCGCCACCGCGACCGCCACCACCGCAGGCCACGGCGTCACCGCCGCGAGCGGGAAGCAGATCGCGAAGAGCAGCGCCATGGTGACGCCTAAGCGGACGTGGAGCGAGAGGTACCAGCCGATCGCCGCCAGGTAGGCGAAGTGGGCCGCGTTGACCTGGACCCCTGCCACCGTGAACAGGGGGATCCACGTCAGCATCGCCACGATGTGGAAGACGATGAGCGGGATGGCGATCTTGTGGGTGAGCCGGTTCATCGGGTGGCGGTGGCAGTCCGCGTATTCGACGAAGAGCGCTCGAAGCTTCGGTTTCAACAAGATCGCCTCCTGGCCCGCTCTCGGACCCCGGGCGTTCGGAACGAACGCAGGCGAGCCGGAGGCGAGCCAACGAAAGGTAGCGCCCTCGCGCGAAAGCGCGAGTCGAAGCCCCTGCCTCCGCACCTGCGGGGGCGGGGGCTTCGTGCGCCCTAGCGGAACTCGCGAGGCGTCTCGAAGACTCCCTCGAGGAGCTTTTCGCGCTGCTCCGACACCGCGGTCTCCAGCTTGGACACCGCCTCCGGCAGGCGATCGTACAGGCGCTTGAGTGGCCGGCGGCGGTCGCCATGCAGCAGCGAGTGCACCATCCACGGGAAGATCGCGGTGACGTCCGCGCGGACGTAGGCAGAGGCGTTCTCCACGCACTCCGCCGACACCTTGCCCCAGGTGTGGCCCTCGCCTGCGGGGCAGGACGAGAGAGCGCCGTTGTCCACGGTCTCCACGCAGAACTGCACGTCGATGTCGAAGCCCCGGGCCTCGAGCTCGAGGATCTGGCTCAGGGTGGGCTCGCCCTGGAGCGTGTAGTTCTTGGGGACGCCGCCGCCCAGGATCCACACCGCGGTCTCGCCCTCGTTCTGGGCGATCCACTGCAGCGCGGCCATGGCGAAGACGTCGGCGTTGCCGTCCAGGGCGAACTTGAACTTCTCGCCGAGGGCGGCGCGCAGCCGCACCGCGTTCAGGAAGATCGATCCGTCGCTGGGGGCGCCGACGAAGATGGGCACGCCGCACTCGTACGCGGTGGCGAGCAGCGAGTGCTGGTCCACGCCGATCTTCTTCTCCAGCTCGTAGAGGTGCTTGCCGAGGAGGTTGTGGAACTCCGCGGTGGTCATCGTGCGCTGGAACTCCTCCTTGGCCATCAGCCAGGCGAAGAGGCGATCCGTGTGGAGCAGCACGTCCTCGTGGAAGGCGAGGTCGTAGATGCGGATGATCCGCGCCGCGCGGAGCATGGTGTCGCCGGCGTCCGGGGCGATCTCGCGGATGCGGTAGCCGAGGATGCGGTGGGCGTCGTGGTAGAGGTTCGCGCCGGTGGTGGTGAGGACGTCGATCATCCCCTTCTGCATCAGCGGCACGATGCTCGAGCGGTGCAGGCCCGCCGGCGTCATGGCGCCGGACATGGTGCAGAAGACGGTGTGGCCCTCGTCGGCCGCGCGCCGCATGAGCCTGCCGGCCTCGCGGACCTGCCGTCCCACGAACGCAGGGAACGCGGACGCGAGCAGCTCCTCCGGCGTCTCGTTCCCGGTGATCGCGGCGGGACGCGCCTCGGGCGAGCGCTCGAAGGCGCCCAGGACTTCCTTGCTCTCGGGGGTGTCGTCGATGATCTCTGCCATGTTGGTTCCCTTCGGGTGACGGACTTCGTCCGGCTCCCTACAACAACCCGGCGATGGGTGCACGTCCCCGGGGCGAGCCGGATGGGCGGGGGGCCGTCGCCGGTTGATCCCGGTCGGCCCCGGCGAGCCGTCTGCGGAGCCTCGACAATCGACCGGGCGCCCGATATACCGACGCACCAAACCTGAACGGATGGTCACCCAAAGATGGAGCCGGATTCGATCCTCGTTCGCGGCGCCCGCGAGCACAACCTCAAGAACGTCGACCTCGAGATCCCCAAGAAGAAGCTCGTGGTGTTCACGGGCGTGTCGGGGAGCGGCAAGTCGTCGTTGGCGTTCGACACCCTCTACGCGGAGGGGCAGCGCCGTTACGTGGAGAGCCTCTCGTCCTACGCCCGGCAGTTCCTCGGGCAGATGGAGAAGCCCAAGTACGATCACATCCGCGGGCTGTCGCCGACCATCTCCATCGAGCAGAAGGCCGCCTCGTCCAACCCCCGCTCCACCGTCGGCACCATCACCGAGGTGCAGGACTACCTGCGCGTGCTCTACGCCAGCATCGGCGTGCAGCACTGCCCCAACTGCGGGCAGAAGGTGGGAAAGCAGTCCGCCCAGCAGATCGTGGAGGCGATCCTCGCCATGCCCGCGGGGAGCAAGGTGCAGCTCCTCGCCCCGCTGGTGCAGAACCGCAAGGGCGAGTACCGGGAGGTCATCGACGACGCGAAGAAGCGCGGCTTCACCCGCATGCGCATCGACGGCCGGGTCGTCGACATCTCCGCGGAGAAAGTGACCCTCGACAAGAAGGCCAAGCACGACATCGAGCTGGTGATCGACCGCCTGGCGGTGAAGCCGGACGTGGCGGTGCGGCTCACCGACTCGGTGGAGACCGCGCTGCGCGAGGGCAAGGGCCTGCTGATCGTGGCCGACGCCACCGCCGCCAAGGCGAACGATCGCATGTTCAGCGAGCACAACGCCTGCCACGCGTGCGGCCTGTCGTTCGGCGAGCTCTCGCCCCAGTCGTTCTCCTTCAACTCCCCCTTGGGCTTCTGCCAGGCCTGCAACGGCCTCGGCTCCCGGCCGGAGATGGATCCGGATCTGATCGTGCCCGACCCCACGCTCTCGATCCGCGAGGGAGCGGTGGCGCCCTGGGCGAGCGGCATGAGCCGCGGCGAGGGCTGGACCGCCGACTTCGTGGAGCAGCTCTCCCGCGCGTTCGACATCGACCTCGACAAGCCATGGGAGAAGCTCCCCAAGAAGCAGCGCGACCTGGTGATGTTCGGCACCCAGGGCAAGGAGTTCGTCCTCACCTGGCACGACGCCTCCGGGCGCGCGGGCCGCTACCGCATGGAGTGGGAGGGCGTCGTCAACCAGCTCATGCGGCGGTTCAAGCAGACCACCAGCGATCAGATGAAGAAGCACTACCTGCGCTTCTTCTCCGACAAGGCCTGCTCCGAGTGTGGCGGCGCGCGCCTCCGGCCCGAGAGCCGGGCGGTGAAGATCCACGGGCTCGCCATCCACGAGCTCGCCCACGACACCATCGCCGGCGCCCACGCCTGGCTGCGAGACCTGCCGCTGGAGGGTGCCGAGGAGGAGATCGCCAAGGAGCTGCGCAAGGAGATCCTCTCGCGTCTCGGCTTCCTCCTCGACGTGGGCCTCGGCTACCTGACGCTCGATCGACCCGCGGGATCGCTGTCCGGCGGCGAGAGCCAGCGCATCCGCCTGGCGTCGCAGATGGGATCCGAGCTCACCGGCGTGATCTACATCCTCGACGAGCCGTCGATCGGCCTGCACCAGCGGGACAACGGCAAGCTCCTGGCGACGCTGAAGCGCCTGCGCGACATCGGCAACTCCGTCATCGTGGTGGAGCACGACGAGGAGACGATGGAGGAGGCGGACTGGATCGTCGACTTCGGCCCCGGCGCCGGCGTGATGGGCGGCGAGATCGTGGCCGCCGGCACTCCCGCCCAGCTCCGCGCCGACCCGCGGTCGCTGACGGGCGCCTACCTCTCCGGCAGGCGCGAGATCGCCGTGCCCTCCAGCCGCCGCGCTGGGAACGGGAAGACCATCACCGTGCTGGGCGCCGCCGAGCACAACCTCAAGGGGATCGACGTCTCCTTCCCCTTGGGCGAGCTCGTCGCGGTCACCGGCGTGTCGGGGGCGGGCAAGTCCACCCTGGTGAACAAGATCCTCTTCCCAGCGCTGGCGCGGGCCCTCTATGACTCCAAGGAGCCGGTGGGCAAGCACCGGGGCGTCGGCGGACTCGAGGCCATCGACAAGGTCATCGACATCGATCAGCGGCCCATCGGCCGCACGCCTCGCTCCAACCCGGCGACCTACACCAAGGTCTTCGACCTCATCCGCAACGTCTTCGCCGAGACGCCGGAGGCCCGCGCCTTCGGCTACGCGCCCGGCAGGTTCTCGTTCAACATCAAGGGCGGTCGCTGCGAGGCGTGCGAGGGCGACGGGCAGAAGCTCGTCGAGATGCACTTCCTCCCGGACGTCTACGTCACCTGCGAGGTCTGCGGCGGCAAGCGCTTCAACGACGCCACCCTGCGGGTGCGCTTCAAGGGCAAGAACGTCGCCGACGTGCTGGAGATGAGCGTCTCGGAGGCCCTCGAGCACTTCGCCAACCACAAGGACATCGTGCGGGTGCTTCGCACCCTCGACGACGTGGGCCTGGGCTACCTCAAGCTGGGCCAGCCCTCCCCCACCCTGTCGGGCGGCGAGGCCCAGCGCATCAAGCTCTCCCGCGAGCTCGCCCGCGTGGGCACGGGCAAGACCTTCTACATCCTCGACGAGCCCACCACCGGCCTCCACTTCGCCGACATCGAGAAGCTCCTCGTCGTCCTCCAGCGCCTCGTCGACGCCGGCAACACCGTCCTGGTGATCGAGCACAGCCTCGACGTGATCAAGTGCGCCGACCACGTCATCGACATCGGCCCCGAAGGCGGCGACGCCGGCGGGCGCGTGGTCGCCGAGGGCACGCCGGAGGAGGTGGCCCGGGCGAAGGAGAGCTACACGGGCCGCTACCTGGGCGCCGTGCTCAAGAAGCACGCGGCGCGGAGGCGTATCGGGTAGCCGGCGTCGTCGTGCCATCGAGAGCAAGATCCGGAGTTTCGTTCCTTGGGCGACCGGATAGGAGTCTCCGAATCATGGTGGACGGAGCGACGGTTTCTCGGAGGGGTCGCAGGGACCCGGAGTCTCGTGCGGAGCAGTGGGCTGCCCGCGTGGCTGCGCTGTGCCGGCTGATCGAAGGGCGGGACGAGCCGCCGAGTCTGGAGGAGGTCGCCCGATTCGCGGGCTGGAGTCCCTCCCACACGTTGCGCGTCTTCAAGCGCGTGACCGGGATGACGCCGAAGGCGTACGCCGCAGCCCATCGCGCGAACGGCATCCGGGCCCGGCTCCGTGGGAGCGGCAGCGTGACGGAGGCGATCTACGATGCGGGCTTCGGATCGAGCGGGCGGTTCTACGAAAAGTCGGGCGAGCTGCTGGGCATGAAGCCCAAGCGTTATCGCGACGGAGGCGCGGGCGAGGAGATCCGGTTCGCCGTGGCCGAATGCTCGTTGGGCGCGATCCTCGTCGCCGCCACCACGCGGGGCGTCTGCGCCATTTCGCTGGGCGACGATCCCGAGGAGTTGGTCCACGATCTGGAGCGACGCTTCCCCAACGCTCGCCTCGTCGGCGCCGACACGGCTTTCGAGGGGCTCGTTGCGAAGGTGGTCGGCCTGGTCGAGCATCCGAGGGTGGGCGCGGACCTGCCGCTCGACATCCGAGGCACCGCGTTCCAGCAGAGGGTCTGGGATGCGCTGCGCAAGATCCCCGCGGGCCGCACGGCCACCTACACGGAGATCGCCCGGGCCATCGGCGCGCCCACGTCGGCGCGGGCGGTGGCCAGGGCATGCGCGACCAACGAGATCGCCATCGCGATCCCTTGCCACCGCGTCGTGCGCACCGACGGGGATCCATCGGGCTACCGATGGGGCATCGATCGCAAACGCGCCTTGCTCGCGCAGGAGGCGAATCCATGAACGCCACGAAGCGCGGACTTGTCATCTTCCACGACGCCGCATGATGCGTGGTCAGCTCGACCTCTTCGCGGCGCCTGACGTCGACTCCTCCTCGGAGACGATCGCCGACGGCGCCGTGCTGCTGCGTCGCTTCGCCCTTCCCGAGGAGGCGGCGCTGCTCGGCGACGTCGCGCAGGTCGAAGCCGCTTCGCCATTCCGCCACATGCTCACGCCGGGCGGCTTCCGCATGTCCGTCGCCATGACCAACTGCGGCGCGCTCGGCTGGATCACCGATCGCCGCGGCTACCGCTACGCGGCGGTCGACCCCGAGCGAGGCCAACCCTGGCCGCCGATGCCCGACTCGTTCCTCCGTCTCGCGACGTCCGCTGCCGCCCGCGCCGGCTACGAGGGCTTCCGCCCCGATGCCTGCCTCGTCAACCGCTACGACCCCGGCGCCAGGATGACGCTCCACCAGGACAAGAACGAGCGCGACTTCGATGCGCCGATCGTCTCCGTGTCCCTCGGCCTCCCGGCGGTGTTCCTCTTCGGCGGCGTATCGCGGACCGATCGGCCGGCCCGCATCCCCCTCGAGCACGGCGACGTGGTCGTCTGGGGCGGCCCCGCGCGCCTTCGCTTCCACGGCATCCTCCCGCTCCGCAAGGGCAACCACCCCCTGGTCGGCGCGCACCGCCTCAACCTCACCTTCCGAAGAGCCGCCTGAGACCACGCCCGTGACTTTCATGCCGCATGTTGGCATGATTCGTTCGGAGTTCTTCCTGGAGGCGGAAATGGCGACTGAGGACCAGGCTGAAAATGCGACCGAGGAAGTGAAGGTAATAGGTTCCAGCGGCCAAATTTCGCTGGGGAAACGCTTCGCAGGAAAGCGCCTGAAGGTCGAATACCGTGAGGACGGATCCATCTTGCTGACGCCGGTCGTCGTCATCCCAGAGAGTCAACTCTGGACGCTTCAGGAGCCGGATGCTTCGAAGATTCGGCGGGGCCTCGAGTGGGCACGCAGGAATCCGCCTCGCGAGACCGATCTCGAGGGCCTGCTAGCTCGCGAGGAGCCTCCCAAGCGACCGACCAGGCGGAAAGCAAGCCGTGGCTCGCGATGAGCCCCGCGGGAAAGTTCTACTGGACATGAACAATCCCGACTTCCAACGAGACTTGTTCGGGCTCGAGCGGAGTGAGCTCGCACAGGCAGCCGACGGTCTGCGGCGTCTGAGGGGGATGGACTGGAACGACGTCTACCGCTCGGCCGGCCTGAAGTGGGAACGCCTCCAGCACATCCAGGCAGGGAGCGCCCCGGTGTATTCCCTTCGACTGAGCAGGAAGTTCCGCGCCATCGCGCTTCGGGATGGCGACTGGCTTCGCATCCTTTCGCTCCATCCCGACCATGATTCGGCCTACGACTCGTAGGTCAGGCATGCTGCGACCTCATCTCGGGGTGCCCACTTTGGGGATCGGAGGTGATCCCAAAATGGCAGACGAGACGATGGAGCCGACCCGGCGTCCGCCCCCGACGCCGGAGAGGAGGCAGCAGCGCCACGAGTCGCGGACGGGGAGCACATACAAGAAGTTCCTCCACGACCTCGCGGCGGTGGGGAACATGGACATGGAGCTCGCGGAGTGCGCCGCGGTGTCGGTGCTCTGCGCGTTCGAGCGGCGGGTGTACGGCGAGGAGGCGAAGGATCTCGAGGCCCAGCTCCCCGTGAAGCTGCGCGAGCTGCTGACGTCCTGCGCGGTACACGAGGGCAAGCCCTCCGAGAAGTTCGGAAGGCAGGAGCTCCTCCAGATGGTGGCCGACGATCTGAAGAAGGAGCCGTCGGAGGTGGAGCCGATCATCCGCGCGGTGACGCTGGCGGTGCGGGATCAGATCACCGAGGGCGAGGCGGAAGACTTCGTCAACATGCTCCCTGGCGACCTGAAGGAGCTCTGGACGCTGCCTTCGTAGCCTGCCGGCCGGCGGTCGCGCACGCGCCGCAGCCGACGGCAGGTGCGACAAAACGTCCTCGACCCGGGGAACCCGCGTACGTATCGTGCGCGCGATGCGACGCTCCTCACTCGAGTACCTGCGCTGCCCCCGCTGCTGCGGCGGGCCGCTGACGGCGGAGGGCGAGAAGCCCCTGCTCGCCTTTGGGCCGGTGACGTGCGCGGCATGCAGCATGGCGTACCCCGTCGCAGACGGGATCCTGGACGTCTCCGCCGGCGCCGAGCACGAGCCGCGGCGGCGGCGTTCGATCGCGCAGCGCGCCCTCGAGTCGAAGACGGTGGCGCGGTTCTACGAGCGCGGCCTCCGTCCGGCGTTGGCGCGCTTTCCCCTCGACGGCGCTGGTGAGCGCTTCCTCTTCCACGCGCTGGTCGCGCCGGCGCCGGGCGAGGCGATCCTCGATCTCTCCTGCGGCACGGGGCACCTCGCCCGCGACCTCGCGCTGCGCCCCGGGGTCGGGCCGGTCTTCGGTCTGGACCTGTCGCCGGCGATGCTGGAGGAGGCCCGCCACCACCTGAAGGAGACCGGCGCCGCCGTGGATCTCCTCCGGGCGGACGCGAGCACCCTGCCGTTTCGCGACGCCACCCTCGGTGCCGTGCTGGACGTCGCCGCGATGCACCTCTACGACGAGCCCCGTGAGGTGATGGAGGAGGTGGCCCGCGTCCTCGCCCCTGGCGGACGCTTCGTCTGCGCGACCCTCCTCCCCGAGAGGATGAAGGCCCTCAACGACCTCGAGCGCAAGGCGGGGATCCACCGCCGCGAGGAGGGCGAGCTTCGCCGGCTCTGCGAATCCGCCGGCCTCCGGGGCTTCGAGCGCTTGGTCCTGTCGCCCTGGATCGTCTTCCGCGCGACGAAGCCCTGAACCCTCCCCATGCCCCTGGGATTGCACCCCGCACGCCGCATGGGGACGCAAGCCCCCGCGCAGGTCGGCGAAGGTGTAGTGTACCCGCCGAATTCGAACGGAGGGCCCCAGCCCGCTCGGGATGGAGGCCCTCGGAAGACTGGTTGCAACCGTATGGCGACGAATCTCGGTACCGGCAGCAAGATCAAGAAGCAGGACGCCCTGGACTACCACTCCTCCGGACGGCCGGGGAAGATCGAGGTGATCCCCACCAAGCCGGTGACGACGGCGCGCGATCTGTCGCTGGCCTACTCGCCCGGCGTGGCGGAGCCCTGCCTGGAGATCGCGGAGGATCCCGACCTCTCCTACAAGTACACGGCCCGCGGGAACCTGGTGGGCGTGATCTCCAACGGCACCGCCGTGCTGGGCCTCGGCAACATCGGCCCCCACGCGGGCAAGCCGGTGATGGAGGGCAAGGGCGTCCTGTTCAAGAAGTTCGCCGACATCGACGTCTTCGACATCGAGATCGCCGAGACGGACGTGGACGCGATGGTGAAGGTGATCCAGGCGCTGGAGCCGACGTTCGGCGGGATCAACCTCGAGGACATCAAGTCGCCCGAGTGCTTCGAGCTGGAGGAGCGGCTCAAGGCGACGATGAACATCCCCGTGTTCCACGACGACCAGCACGGCACCGCGATCATCTCCGGCGCCGCGCTGCTGAACGCGGTGGAGCTCGCCGGCAAGCGCATCGACGAGATCCGCGTGGTGGTCAGCGGCGCCGGAGCCTCCGCGATCGCCTGCTCGCGGTTCTACATCTCGCTCGGCGTGAAGCGGCAGAACCTGATGATGGTGGACACCAAGGGGGTCATCTACGAGGGCCGCCAGGAGGGCATGAACGCGTACAAGGCGCAGTTCGCCGTCCCCACCGACCGCCGCACGCTCGCCGACGCGATGGAGGGCGCCGACGTCTTCCTCGGCCTCTCGGCGAAGGGGCTCGTCGACCAGGACATGATCCGGTCGATGGCGAAGAACCCGATCGTCTTCGCGCTCGCCAACCCCGATCCGGAGATCTCCTACCCGGAGGCGATGGAGGCCCGGAGCGACATCATCATGGCCACCGGCCGCAGCGACTATCCCAACCAGGTGAACAACGTCCTCGGCTTCCCCTTCATCTTCCGCGGCGCGCTCGACGTACGGGCGAAGGCGATCACCGAGGGCATGAAGATGGCGGCGGCCCGGGCGCTGGCGCAGCTCGCCAGGCAGGAGGTGCCGGAGAACGTGCTGCGGGCGTACGGCGGCGCGAGCCTCGCCTTCGGGCCCACATACATCATCCCCACCCCCTTCGACACCCGGGTGCTCCTGTGGGTGGCGCCAGCGGTGGCCGCCGCCGCGATGGCGGACGGCGTCGCCAGGGTGGAGCTCGACCTGGACGAGTACCGGGAGCGCCTCCGCCGCTCGCAGTCGCGGGCCTACGGCGTCATGCGCTCGGTGGCGGAGAAGGCGAAGAAGCAGCCGGTGCGGATCGTCTTCCCCGAGGGCAACACGACCAAGGTGCTGCAGGCCGCGAGCATCCTTGCCGCGGAGGGGATCTGCAAGCCGATCCTCCTCGGCCCGGTCGACGAGATCCGCCGGATGATCGCCGAGCAGAAGCTCGAGGAGCTCGAGGGGGTCGAGGCGATCGAGCCCGATCACGCGCCGGACTTCGATCGCTACGTGGAGGAGTTCTGGCGGCTGCGCCAGCGGAAGGGCATCGCGCGGCGCGAGGCGCGCAAGCTGGTGCGGACGCGATCGACCTTCGGCTCGATGATGGTGCGTGACGGCAAGGCCGACGGCATGGTCCTCGGACACTCCATGAGCTACCCGGAGGCGATGCGGGCGCCGCTGCAGATCATCCGCACCGCGGCGGGCAAGACCGCGGCCGGCGTGTACGTGGTGGCCACCAAGAACGAGGTGAAGTTCTTCGCCGACTGCACGGTGAACCCGGATCCGACCGCGGAGCAGCTCGCCGACATCGCCGAGCGCACCGCGGAGCTGGCGCGGTACTTCGACATCGAGCCGCGGGTGGCGATGCTCTCCTACGCGAACTTCGGTTCGTCGCGTACGCCGAGCCCCATGAAGGTGGCCGAGGCGACGCGGCTCCTCAAGGAGGCGCGGCCGGATCTGATCGTCGACGGCGAGATGCAGGTGGACGCGGCGCTGGTGCCCGAGCTGCGGGAGGAGATCTTTCCGTTCTCCACCCTCGAGGGCGAGGCGAACGTGCTGGTGTTCCCCAACCTCGACGCGTCCAACGTGGCGTACAAGCTGCTCGCGCGGATGACGGGCGCCGAGGTCATCGGCCCCATCCTCCTCGGCCTGGACAAGGCGGTGAACGTCGTGCAGCTCGGCGCCAGCGTGAACGACATCGTCAACCTGGCGACCATCACCGCGCTGAAGGCCCAGGGGGAGGACTTCCGGTTCTGAAGCGCCCGCGGCGCGGGCGCTTCGGACCTCCTGCGAGGTCCGTCGATTCCGTGCGGCTCCAGGGCCCGTGCCGTGTTTCCCTGGCCCACGACGGCGTCGGCTGCGGTACGCTTCGTCTCTCCCAGGAGCCGACGAACGTATGACCAAGCGCCCCGAACTGGACGCCCGCCGGGTGCTCGAGCTGTTGCTTCAGCCGGACACCACGCCCGCGATGCTCGCGCCGAAGCTCGGCGCCTCCCCCGAGGCCATCGACGAGGCCCGCGCGCTCGCGCACGAGATCGACACCGCGGAGATCGACGCCGTCCTGGCGATGCCCCCCGTCCTCGGCAGGGCCCTGCTGCGCGCGGCGGCGCAGGCCGGGCGCCTGGAGATCGTGAAAGCCGCAGGAACCGAGGGTGACAAGGAGGTGCAGCGGGAGGCGAAGCGGCTCGCGCACGCCCTCAAGCAGCGGGGCGTGGAGCTGGAGCTGCCCCCCAAGGCCGTGGAGGCGCCCAGGCCCGTGGCAGAGCCGCAGCCCGCCGCGGAGCCGCCCGTCTTTCTCTCGAGCCTGGACGGCCACGGCGAGCGCGCCGTGTTCTGGACCCGCAACCTGCCGGGCCGCGGAGTGGAGCTGGCGCAGGTGGTCGTCTCCGACGAACGCGGCATCCTCGACTTCCTGTTGGCCGACCTCTCGCGCAAGCGCTTCCGGGAGCTGGCGGACGAGCTCCCCCGCCGGGGCGAGGTGACGATCCGCGAGGTGCCACGCGCCGAGGCCGCGCAGGTGATCGAGCGCGCCCGCGTCGCCGCCCGGGACGGCGGCGAGTGCCCCGGCTCCTTCCCCGCCTGGGCAGCGCAGGTGCTCGGCCCGGTGCCTGCCGAAGCCCCGCCGCCGCCCGCGCCCGCCGAGGCGCCGCCCAGCGACCCCGACGAGGTGCGGCCCCTGGTGGCGGGCTCCGCCGCTCTCCTCGAAGAGCCCGAGCTCGGCCGGTGGCGACCGGACGATCACACCCTCCGCAAGCTCGCGCTGCGCCTGGACGAGGTGGGGACCAGCGCCCTCTTCCTCGGCGGCGCCGCCGGCGACGTACAGCGGAACGAAGCGGCGGAGTCGGCCATCGAGGCCGAGATGGAGTCATGGTTCGACGAGCGTCGGCGCGGGCTCTACGCAGGCTGGCTCCTCGACACCGCCAGGCTCTTCGAGACCACCGATCGCGGAGAGCAGGCCCGCAAGGCGGTCGCCACCGGTCGCATGCTCGCGAGCGGCGCCCCCGTGGTCGAGATCCCCTTCTGCCGCGAGCTCTTCGCGCGCGTCTTCCGTCCGCGCCTCCCGGGCGAGCCGACCCCAGGGGACGAAGGCGCCTCGGACCTGCTCGTCCTCCCTGGCACCGACGCCCCCGGCGGTCAGGGTCGCTGACAGGCGGCCTGGGAGCGCAAGGGCGCGCGGGCCGCAGGTGCGTCGGGCTGCCACGCCAGCAGGCGGTCGAGGTGGTCGCGCTCCCAGGCGCGGGCGCGCTCGTATTCGGGGAAGCGGCGCTCGTCCTCGCAGAAGCGCTCGGTGTGTACGCAGCGCTTGCCGCCTCGGCGCGAGATGCCGTGCACGTGGTGCAGCATCTCGTGGAAGACGATCCACTCCACGAAGTAGCGGGGCACGAAAGCCTGGTCCAGCGCCGGGTGGATGCGGATGAGGCGCGAGTCCGCGGAGTAGGAGCCCAGCTTGATCGACGAGCGGGGGAGCCGCACCGCCGGCGCCGGCCCCCAGGTGATCTCGCAGTCGACGCTACCGCCCAGGGTGCGCTCGAGCCTGGCGATGATCTCGGCCAGATCGTGGTGGGTTCCCTTCGACCGGATCGGCACGCGCTTCCGCCGGACGTGCGGCGGAACCCGGCGGATGAGCCAGCGGTGCCGCCGGATGAATCGATCGAGGACCGTCGACGCGTTTGGGTCGTCCCCCCGGATGTAGCGGGCCAGCGCGTCGATCACCGGAGCCGGCGCCGCGAGGAACATGTGGTGGAGCCGCACCTCGAGATGTCCGGCCCGCCGCTTGAACGAGAGCATCGTGTGGACGTTGTCGGTGACGCGTATCGACACCTTCGGTGCACCCCTGCTGCGCAGGCGCCTGAGGAGCGCCTGGGTCCAGATCGCCTCGAGCGGGAGGACGGGCGCCGCGTTGCCGCGCGGCGAAAGGCGCGCGGTGCGCCCCATCCCTGCCGCTGCGGTCGCTCTCCTCTTCGTCCCCCTCTCGGGCCGCCCCTCCGGCACGATCCCCCCTCCTCGCTCCGTCTAGGGTAGGCCGCAGCCTGCGGCGGCGCAGGTGGCGCGGGGCGCGCCGTCTGCCCGGGAGAGGAGCGCCCGAGCCGGGCGCGAGTCGCCGCCCGAGGGCGCCCCGCCTCACCAAGTCGCGGATCCGGCTCGTCCGCGAAAAACCGGGGGCACGCTCCGCCGCCTCGGGCGTCAGTACTTGTAGAAGCCCTCGCCCGTCTTCCTGCCCAGCTTGCCCGCGCGCACCAGCCGCTTGAGGAGCTGGGGCGGACGGAACTGCGCGCCGCCCAGCTCGCGGAAGAGGTACTCGCCGATCGCCATGCGCACGTCGAGGCCCACCAGATCTGTCAGCTCGAGAGGCCCCATCGGGTGGCCGTAGCCGAGCTTCATCGCCTTGTCGATCTCGGGGGCGGTGGCCACGCCCTCCTCGAGCATGCGGATCGCCTCCATGCCCAGCGCGATCCCCAGGCGCGACGATGCGAAGCCGGGCATGTCGCGGACGACGATCACCTCCTTGCCCAGCCGCTCGCCGACGCCGCGCACCGCGGCCAGCGTGGCGTCGGACGTCTGGTGGGCGCGCACAACCTCGAGCAACCTCATCAGGTGCACGGGGTTGAAGAAGTGCATGCCCACCACGCGATCGGGCGCGGGCAGCGCCGCGGCGATCTCGGTGAGGCACAAGCCCGAGGTGTTGGAGGCGAGGATCGCGCCTGGCGCCGCCCTGGCCAGCTCGCCGAGGACCTTCACCTTCAGCGAGAGATCCTCGGGCACCGCCTCGATGGCGACCTGGGCCGCGCCGCAATCGGCGAGCGACGCCACGCAGCGGATCCGCGCGACCGCAGCCTCGGCGTCGGCGGCGGCGACCTTTCCCTTCTCCACGCCCTTGTCGAGGTTCGCCCGGATCGTCTGCAGCCCCTTCTCGGCGCGGCCCTCGCCCGCGTCGAAGAGGAGCACTTCGTAGCCGGCGGTCGCCGCCACGTGGGCGATGCCGCTGCCCATGGTGCCGGCGCCCAGCACCGCGATGGTTCGGATGTCGCTCGCTTCCAACGTCAGCTCTCCTTGGCCTTGCGCTTCTCGAGGAAGGCCGTCATGCGCTCGAACTTGTCGGGGGACTCGAAGAGGAGCGCCTGCCCCAGCTTCTCGATCGGCTCGGGATCGTTGCCGCGGGCGATCGCGTTGAGCGCCATCTTCGCCACCCGCACCGCGAGCGTCCCGTTGCGCGCGATCTCCGCGGCGATCTCGCGGGCCTTGGCCAACGCGCCGCCCTCGGGGACGACGTGCTCCACGAGCCCGATGTCGCGGGCCGCTGCGGCGTCGAGGATCCGCCCGGTGAACACCAGCTCCTTCGCCTTGCCCAGGCCCACCAGCTTCGGCAGGCGGTGGGTGCCTCCCGCGGCGGGGAAGATTCCCAGCCCCACCTCGGGGAAGCCGAGCCTCGCCGTCTCGCCTGCCACGCGCAGGTCGCACGCGAGCGCGATCTCGCAGCCGCCGCCGAGCGCCCAGCCCTCGATCGCGGCGATGGTCGGGTGCGGGAAGTCCTCGATGAGCTGGAAGAGCCGCGCGTTCACCTGGGTGAAGGCGTCGAGGGCGCGCCGCTCGCGGAGCTGCGCGATGTCGGCGCCGCCGGCGAAGGCCTTGCCGCCCTCCCCCCGCAGGATCAGCACGCGCACCGCGTCGGCGCGGGAGAGCTCGTCCAGAGCGGCGGTCAGCTCACGCACCATGGCGAGGTCGATCGCGTTGCGGACCTGCGGGCGGTCCATGGTGACGATGGCGAGTCCGCCTTCCAGCTCGACACGAATTGTTTCGTATGCCTTCACAAAACGCTCCAGATGCGGTTTCTCGCAGGATACCGCGGGAGGCGCGGGCGGACGCCTTTGTTTTCGAGCCCACGGCCATCGCCGCTGGAGACGAAGACCGAACGGCCGGATGCGCCGATCATTCGAGGCCGCGCGCCCGCAGGTCCGCCTCGTTCTCTCCCGCCAGGTGCCCGAGCTCGTGCAACAAGGTGATTCGCACCTGCTCCCGCACCCCGGCCGCGTCACGGGACGATCGCGCGAGGTTGCGGGTGAAGAGCAGGATCTCCCGGGGCTCCGGCGCGTCGAGCCCCAAGGGCGGGCCGCGGAACATCCCCACCGCGGTCGGGGACAGCGGCGGATCCTCCGCCCGTAGATCGTCCAGGGCGGGCAGCGCCTCGAGGCGCACCGGCACCCGCGCCCTCTCGAGGAGCCGCTTCTCGCTCTGCGGCAGCGCGGCGATCGCCTCGTCCACCCACCGCGAGTCCAAGGGGACGGGTGGCGGGAACGCCTCCGGATCCAGGCCCGTCGCCCTGGCGAGCGCCGCTTCGGCGAGCGCCTCCGCGCCGGGGATCCGCTCGAGGGAGAGGCCGAGGAGGAAGAAGGCCTCCGCGTCGTCCTCGCTCCGCGAGGTCCAGGACTGCAGGACGGAGGCCGCCTCCTGGAAGCGGGTCAGCTCGAAGAGCGCCCTCCCCAGCTCCACCTGGGCGTCGCGATCGTCCGGGCGCAGCGCCACCGCGGCCCTGGCGTGCGGGAGGGCGCCGCGAAAGTCGCCGAGATCCGCCATGCCCCACGCCGCGAGGAGGTGCAGCCGCAGGAGCAGCTCGGCTTCGGCCTCCCCGTCTATCCCGGCTTCGGCCTTGGCGAGGCCCCGCTCCGCCAACGCGACACCCGCGATCGAGCGGCTGCGGGCATAGGGCAGGCGGCTCACGTAGAGCTCTGCGGCGCCGGCGAGGATGAAGGGATCGTCGGGCTCGAGGGCCAGCGCCACCGTGTAGGCCTCCTGCGCGTCGCTCCACCGCTCCAGCGCCACGAGGGCGGCGGCGCGCAGGTGCGCGGCGTGGCCGTGTCGCTCGTCCAGGCGCAGGGCCTCGTCGGCGCATGCGAGCATGAGGGCGCCGTCGCCCTCGTCCTCCGCTTGCAGCGCCCGGGCCTCGAGCCGTTCGAGCGAGCGAGCCGCCAGCGGCGCACCAGGCGGCAGGCAGCGGGGGAGCCCGTCCGGCGCCCGCAGGGCGTCGCCGGACGCCAGACGATCGCAGGGGCCGCAGGCGGTGAAGAGCAGCAACGGGACCAGGAGGTGACGCACGGCGGCGATTCTACCTGAGGCGGAGGCGCAGGCATCGGCGGCAGTTCGACGCGGGAGGTCTCGAGCGGAGGCGACCCGCGGTCTCGGCGACACCCGGGCCAGGGCCACATGGAGGTGCCTTTCGTGCGCCGCGCGCTCGGCAGGCGGCAATGCGGGCGACAGCACGCTTGCCCGCCCGCTCGGGAAAATGCTTCCCTCGGGAGATCGCGTAGGAGGAGAGCGTCGATGCGTGCCGTCGTCATCCGCCGCCATGGCGGCCCCGAAGTCCTCGAGGAGGCCGAGGTGCCCGATCCCCAGGTCCGCGCGGGAGACGTGCGGGTGCGGGTGAAGGCCGTAGCCCTGAACCACCTCGACCTATGGGTGCGGGGAGGCCTCCCCACGCTCAAGGTCGAGATGCCCCACATCCTCGGCTCGGAGATCGCCGGCGTCGTCGAGAGCGTCGGCGCGGACGTGGTCGGCGTCTCGCCGGGCGACGAGGTGATCGTCCAGCCCGGCGTCTCGTGCATGCGGTGCCACGCCTGCCTGTCGGGGCGCGACAACTACTGCCCGAAGTACGGGATCCTCGGCGAGCACGTGAACGGCGGGTACGCCGAGCTGATCAGCGTCCCCCACCACAACGTGATCCCCAAGCCGCAGAACCTCTCGTGGGAGCAGGCCGCCGGCGCGCCGCTGGTCTTCCTCACCGCGTGGGAGATGCTGGTGCGGCGGGCCGCGCTGCAGCCGGGAGAGGCCGTGCTCGTCCACGCCGCGGGCTCCGGCGTGGGCAGCGCCGGGATCCAGATCGCCAAGCTGATGGGCGCCACCGTGATCGCCACGGCCGGCAGCGCCGACAAGCTCGACAAGGCACTCGCGCTGGGCGCGGATCTCGCGATCGACTACTCGACACAGGACTTCGTGGCGGAGACCCGCAAGTTCCTGGGCCGCAAAGGCGTGGACGTGGTCTTCGATCACGTTGGCAAGTCGACCTGGGCGGGGAGCGTGCGCGTCCTGGACGACGGCGGCAGGCTCGTCACCTGCGGCGCCACCACCGGTTACGACGTGGGCGTGGATCTGCGGCACCTCTTCTACCGGAAGCTGTCGCTGCTCGGCTCCACCATGGGCAGCAAGGGCGACTTGATCCGGGTGGTGGAGCTGCTCGGCAAGGGGAAGCTCCAGCCCGTGATCGATCGGACGCTCCCCCTCTCCCAGGCCCGGCAGGCGCACGAGCTGCTCGCCGAGCGCGCGCAGTTCGGGAAGGTGGTGCTGGTGCCATGAAGCCTCGCCTCGCGTAGCGAGAGGGCGGCGCGGGGCGCCCCCGACACCGGGCCGGGCAGGCCCGGGTGGCCAGCTTTTGGAAGGGGTGGCGCCCGAGGGGCGTTCGCCCAGCGTGCCGCAGGGATTCTGCCGAAAGGAAGGGCGCATGGCGATGAGGCGGCGAGCGAGCCAGGCTTGGCCCCTCTTCGCCTTGTGCGCGCTGGCGGCGCTCGTAGGCGCGCTCCTGGCGTACTGGATCGGCGGCCGGCACGAGGAGCCGCCGGCCCCGCGTCCCTCCGATCTCGGCGGCAAGGAGATCCACACCGAGGCCACGCCTCGGCCTGACGCGTCGGTCGTTCCATTGAATGGAATCGATCGGCTCGTCGCGATCTCCGACCGCGACGCCTGCGCGATCGACGGCGGCGCCATCGCCTGCTCGGACGACGCCGGCCGCACCTGGAGGAACGCGGGGGAGCTGGACGCGCGGGTCCTCGCCATCCTCCGATCGCCCGATGGACGGCTCGTGGTGGCGACGGACGACGGCGCGATCCACACGCTCGAGCCGGACGGCAGCCCGCTGCGGCGGCGCGCCCTCCCCGTCTCCGACGGTGAGACCCCGCAGGTGGTGGACGCGCAGGCGCGGGATGGGAGGCTCTGGATCCTCGCCCATCGCTTCGATCGGCCCGAGGATCCGATGAGGCTCCCCCGCGTCGTCGAGACGGCGGTCTTCGCCGTCGACGAGGACTCCATCGAGCATGCGGCCACGACCAAGGGGTTCATGGGCGATCGCATCCTCGCCAACGCGCAGGGCGAGGGCGTCACCTTCGCCTCGGCCGACGCCAGGGCGTGGAGGTACGACACCAGCGGCTTCCGCAGGATCCCCGACGCCCGCCGCTTCGGCGCCCGATACGACGGGATCGAGGTGGCGGTGGAGCGCTGGGCCGAGCGGGTGGAGGGCCCGGGCAGGCCCGCGCGACCCGCGTCCCGGGTCGTGGTGTCGCGCGACGGCGGCGAGAGCTGGGAGCCCGCGTTCCACACCCGGGGCGAAGCGCTGGTGGACTTCCAGGACGCGGACGTCGGCCTCGTCGTCGCCAGGGACGAAGGCACGGCGTGGCTCACCACCGACGGCGCGGGCTCCTTCGAGCCGGTGCGCAGGGACGATCGCCTCCACCAGGCGGTCTCCGTCGTTCACGTGGGCGGGCGGTTCCTCGTCGCGAGCGCAGACGGGCAGCTCCTGATCGTCGAGCCGTAGGCGCTCAGAACCCGACCAGCCGCGCGAACCGGGACCAGGCGTCGTTCATCCACTCGGCCACGGTCCGATCGGGCGGCTCCTCTTTCGCGAGCTCGTCGCGGATCGACTCCAGGGCGGCGATCCAGTCCTCCATCGACTGGAAGCGCGCGCTCCGATCCTTCGCCAGCGAACGCATGATGGCCGCCTCGAGCCTGGGCGGGATGGTGCCGATCACCATGCGCGGCGGCTTCGGATCCTCGTGGAGGTGGCGCAGCACCACCCCGATCGGCGAGCCGCCCTCGAAGGGAGGCCTGCCGGTGGCGAGCTCGTAGACGATCACGCCGAGGCTGTAGACGTCGTCCCGCGGATCGGCAGCGTCGCCGCTCGCCTGGCCGGGCGCCGCGTAGGCGGGCGAGCCCTGCATGCCGCCGGCGCCGCCCGAGCCGGGGGCGGAGGCGATCCCGAAGTCCAGCAGCGTGACCCGCGGCGCGCCATCTGGGGCACGGGACAGCAGCACGTTCGCGGGCTTCAGGTCGCGGTGGACCAGCCCCGCGGCGTGGACGTGCCTCATGGCGCCGGCGAGCTGCAGCGCGATCTCGACGGTCGACGGCGCGTCGAAGCGCTTCTTGTCGCGCAGCACCGAGTCGAGCGCCTGGCCCTCCACCCGCTCCATCACCAGGTAGCGGACGCCGTCCTCGTCGCTGCCGAAGTCGATCACCCGCGGGATCCCCGGGTGGTCGAGCCGCATCGACGCGGCGCCCCGGCCCATGAACGCCGCGCCGCCGTCGTCGGGATCGGCCTGGGACTCCACGATCTTCAGCGCCACGTCCCTGCCGTCGTCGAGGGCGGTGGCGCGGTACACCCGGCCGCCGGTCCCCGCGCCGAGGCGCTCCACGAGCTGGTACCGCGACGCGATCACCCGCCCGATCCATCGATCGGCGGCGCGGCTCCTCTCCTGGCGTCCGGGCGCTGCGTTCATGCGGGCGATCATCCCACGCCGCAGGACCTCGTCAAACCGATCGACCCTCCAGGCCGAGGCGCGGGGTCAAGGCTCCGCGCAGGTGACGGGGACCACGCGCGCGACGGGCCCATCCGCGAGCAGCACGAATCCCCACTCGGAGCCACCCGCCAACCTGCCGTAGGCTCCGGCGTGGATCGCCCCGCCCACCCCGAAATCGAGCGGCGGTCCAAAGCGGCCGTCCGGGGCATGGAGGTACAGGGTCAGAGTCCCTGCCGTCCCTCCGACCGCGATGTCGTCCAAGCCGTCGCCGTCGAAGTCTCCGACGAAGAAGTGCTGGCTCATCTCGGTTGGGCGCAGCGGCAACGGCTCCGGTGGTCCGAACGAAGCGCCGAAGGACACCGCCACGACGTCCCCCCAGCCGGCGAGGATCAGCTGGACCCGTCCATCGCCGTCGATGTCTCCTGCCGCGATCGCCCAAGCGCCGAAGTCGGCGATGCGCTCGACGTGAAAGTCGCCTGCCCTGTCGGCGAAGACCGCGATCGTCTCGGTGTTCGTGCCGAAGACGATGTCGTTCAGGCCATCACCGTTCACGTCGACGATCGTGACTGCATGGATCCAGTCGGCCGAGGTGGCGACCTGGCGGGCGGTCCCGCCCGAGAGGGAGTGGACGACGATCCCGTTTTCCAGGTCCTCTCGGCCGACCTCGACGACGGAGCCGAGCGGCTCGACTCCGACCCGGCCGACCGCGTGAACCACGGACCGGGACAGCTGGAGATCGATCTCGAACTCCTGCACCGTCTTCGTGGATCCGGCAGCGTCGATGGCGATCCGCCGACCGCCACCATCGGGATCGACGGTCACGATCTGGACGCTCCCGTCCTCCGTCGGATCGCCGACCAGTCCTCCGCTCCAGGCGAAGGGGCTGCTCACGATGCCCTGCGCGGGAGCCTCCAACGGGATCCGAGCCCACGCAGTCCATCCGAGAACCACGATTTCGGGTCGCCCGGACTCACCCCTGCAGATCGACATGTCGAGGGGCGGGAAAGGAAGCTCCAACAACCGCTCGGGGCCTTTGAAGCGTCCCTCCCTGTCGCCGCGGACCACCAGGAGTTCGGCGCCGTCCCACAAACCAGGGCGGACGACGAGATCGAGCACGCCGTCGCCGTCGACGTCTCCGGTCCTCAGCCTCCCATTCGCCTGGGTCGCGACGCGGACCCTCTCGAACGAACCATCCGTCCTACCGCGGAAGATCGTCAGAAACGTCTGCCCGGAATCGAACTCCGGTCTGACGAGATCGTCGAGACCGTCGCCGTCCAGATCCGCGGCGACGAGCTCGGGGAACGCATGGTCGGCCTCGAGGTCGAGGGTCTGCCGTGGGGCGAAGGTCCCGTCGCCGTTTCCCCCGAGGATCGAGATCCCGCCATGCGTGGCGATCGCGAGATCGGCCTTGTCGTCACCATCGAAGTCCCCGATCGCCCACGCCACGATCCGCTCGCCGCCGAACTGGAGCGACACCTCGTCGCCGAAAACGGGCCCGTCGTCCGTCAGCAGGACCGCGCGCAACGCCAAACCGAACCTCGACTGGGCGAAGAGATCGGACCGTCCGTCCCCGTCGATGTCCGCGGAGACCAACGCGCTGACGTCGAAGGGGAGATCCACCTCGGCGATCCGGCGCCAGGCGCGATCGCCGTCGGCGGAGAACCATCCGACCCGGAATGCCGTCCAGCCGTTGTCTGCGGCCGCTACGGCCAGGTCCATTCGTCCGTCGCCGTCGAAATCGCCGGTCGCCACCGCGAGCGGAAGCCATCCGGCCCCCATGAGATCCCTCACCACGGGCCAGCTCGACGCGCCATGGGTGGTGAGCCTCGCGCTCCCGTCTGCAGACCACTCGTCGCTCACGAACGCAGCGTCGCAGCCGCCATCCCCGTCGAAATCCTCCGCGGCCATGAGACTCGTGCCCGCTTTTTCGGGGAGGGGCTCGAGTGGCGAGTAGCCGCCCAGGAGCAAGCCGTCCGTGCAGGCCGATCGGTCGTCGGACCGTTCGCGTTCGATCGCCAGGGCGATCATCCCCTCCGCCGCGCCGACGTGCGCGGCGATCACGCGCCATCCAGCGGCGCTCGCGATCATCGACGTCTCGATCTCGCCGGAGTCGTCCGTGACGCCGTCCTGCGCCGAGAAGACGTCAGTCGATCGGGACGACTCGATCGAGACCCGCACACCCGCCCGTCGAACACCGTCGGCATCGGTGACGGTGACTACCAGACGGACGGGCTCCCCGACCCGCCCCTGCGCTGGGGTCGCTTCGATCGTGATCAGCCGCTGCGCGTCGCCTTCCACCGGACGTCGGTCCCCGCCGCACCCAGAGACCAGCCCGAAGGCCAACGCGATCGGCAGCAGCCCTCGTGCGACCCGCATGCGAACACCTCGCCGTCGACCACGAAGCGGATCCTCGCACGACTTGGGGCGCATGCGCCAGGTGTGATCAGTCGTGAGGCGCGGAGCGGCGGCGGTTGGCGAGCCGGTGCTCCCTTCGGGCGGCGGCGGCGGCCTGGAGATCGCGCTCCGTCTGCGTCTCGTGGGCCAGGGGCGGCACGGTGGTGGGCTTCCCGTCGGCGTCGAGCGCCGTGAAGGTGAGGAGCGCCGAGCAGGTGTGGCGCCGCTCCCCGGTGACGGGGTTCTCGCTGTAGACCTCGACGCCCAGCTCGAGGGAGTGCCGGAAGACGGCGTTCACCCGGCTCTTCAGGTGGGCGATGTCGCCGACCCGGATGGGCGCGTGGAAGTGGAGCTCGTCCATCGAGGCCGTGACCACCACCTTGCGGCAGTGGCGCATGGCGGAGACGGCGGCGCAGACGTCGATCCACTGCATGACGCGGCCACCGAAGGCGGTCCCGAGGGCGTTGCCGTCCGACGGGAGGACGATCTCCGTCATTTCGGTGATGGAGTCGCGGGCGGGCTTGGGCGGGTCGTGGTTCACCATGGGTGTTCTTGTAGGGCCGCGGCGCCCGCGCCGCAACCCGGTCACCGCCCCTTGAACGACGGGCTGCGCTTCTCCAGGAACGCCTGGAAGCCCTCCTTCGCGTCCTCGCTCTGGAAGAGCTGCTGCTGCAGCTCACGCTCGAGGGTGAGGCCGCTCTCGAAGCTCATCTCGAGGCCGGACTGCACCGCCCGCTTGATCGCGCCCACCGCCTTGGAGGCGCGCGCCGGGGGGACGAAGCGCTTCGCATAGGACACCGCCTGCTCGAGGAACGACGCTGCGTCCGGCGCCTCGAGGGTCTTGTGGACGAGGCCCTGCTCCCGGCCCTCCTCGAAGGTGAGGTTGAGACCCTCGATCATCCACTCGATCGCCTTGGCCTTGCCGACGAGGCGCGAGAGCCGCTGGGTGCCCCCGGTGCCGGGGAGGACGCCGAGCGCGACCTCGGGGAGCCCGAGCTTGCCGCCGCCCGCGCGAGCCAGGCGCAGATCCGCCGCCATGGCGATCTCGAGGCCGCCTCCGACGCAGTGGCCGTTGAGCGCCGCGATCACCAGCTTGGGCGTCTGCTCCAGGCGGTTCAGCGTCTCGTTGGCGTGCAGGCAGAAGTTGTACTTGAAGTACGGGTCGACCGCCTTGAGCATCTCGATGTTGGCGCCGGCGCAGAACATGCGCTCCCCCGCCCCCGTGATCACGATCACGTGGACGTCCCGATCGAAGCGCGCCCGGAGGATCGCGTCGTCGAGCTGGCGGAACATCGGGTACGAGTAGGCGTTGGCGGGCGGATCGCGGAGCGTGAGCACGGCGACGCCGCCGTCGGCGCGGTACTCGACCAGGGTCTCGTCGGAGGGCTTCGTCCAGTCGCGGATGCTCATGAGAGGTCCACCCACACCGACTTGAGCTCGGTGTAGTTCTCGACGGCGTGCATGCCCAGCTCGCGGCCGAAGCCGGAGGACTTGAAGCCGCCGAAGGGCATCGCCGCGTCGAAGAGGTTGTAGGCGTTCACCCAGACCGTGCCGGCCCGGAGCGCCTTCGCCGTACGCAGCGCCTTCTTCACGTCCCTGGTCCACACGCCTGCGGCGAGGCCGTAGTCGCTGGCGTTGCCGAGGGCCGCCGCCTCCTCCACCGAGTCGAAGGCGAGGGTCGCCACCACCGGCCCGAAAATCTCCTCGCGGGCGATGGTCATGTCGGCGGTGACGTCGTCGAAGATGGTGGGCTTGACGAAGAAGCCGGCCCCAGCGTCGGCGTTGCGCCCACCGCCGAAGACGAGCTTCGCGCCCTCGGCCTGGCCCTTCTCGATGTAGCCCAGCACCTTGTCCATCTGCGCCTGCGACACCTGGGGCCCGAGGCGGGTCTTGGACGAGAGCGGATCGCCCTGCGACGCCACGAGCTTCTCGGCGCGCGCCTGCACCTTCTCGAGGAACTCGTCCTTGATGCTGCGCTCCACGAGGAGGCGCGAGCCCGCCGAGCAGACCTCGCCCTTGTTGTAGAACACCGCGTTCACGGCGCCGCGCACCGCCGCGTCCATGTCGGCGTCGGCGAACACGACGTTGGGGCTCTTTCCGCCGAGCTCCAGCGTGAGGCGCTTCATGGTGCCGGCGGCCTCCCGCATGATCCGCTGGCCGACGGCGGTGGAGCCGGTGAACGAGATCTTGTCGATGCCAGGGTGCTTCACCATCGCCTCGCCCGCCTCGGCGCCGGTGCCGGGGAGCACCTGCAGCACGCCCTCGGGCAGGCCCGCCTCTAGGGCGAGCTCGGCCAGGCGCAGGGCGGTGAGCGGCGTGACCTCCGACGGCTTGTGGATCACCACGTTGCCGCAGGCGAGCGCCGCCGCGATCTTCCACGTCGACATGAGCAGCGGGAAGTTCCACGGCGTGATCACGCCGACGACGCCGACCGGCTCGCGCAGGGTGAAGTTCATGAGGCCAGGCCGCGCGGGGATCGTCTCGCCGTGGACCTTGGTCGCCCAGCCGGCGAAGTACTGGTAGATCTCCGCGGAGAGGGGGATCTCGATCGCCGTCGTCTCGCCGATGGGCTTGCCCGTGTCGACGGTCTCCAGCTCGGCGAGCTCGCTCGCGTGCTCGGAGACGAGCTCGGAGAGGCGCCACAGGATCCGCGACCGCTCGGCGGGCGAGATCTTCGTGGTCCACGGCCCCTGGGTCAGCGCCTGCCGGGCGATCTTCACCGCGGCGTCGACGTCCTCCGCCGAAGCCCCGGCGAAGGACGCCACCTTCTCGCCGGTGCCGGGGTACACCACGTCGATCGCCGACGCCGATCGTCCGTCGACGAACCGGCCGCCGACGAGGAGCTTCCCCGCAGGGAGCTTCGAGTGCTGGAGCTTGAGAGCCATGTTCTCCTCCTCTCGCGCGAGAAAGTCCGCGCGGGTTCCCGGCGGTCTTACCGCAACCCCTCCCCGCCGCGCCACCACGCGGACGTCGCACCGCCCTGCTCGAGTCAGACGCGCTCGACGAGGGCGGCGGCGCCCTGGCCCACGCCGACGCACATGGTGGCGAGGCCGGACCGGCCGCCGCGGCGGCGCAGCTCGTGGACGAGGGTGGCGATGATGCGGGCGCCCGAGCAGCCCAAGGGGTGGCCGAGCGCGATCGCGCCGCCGTTGACGTTCACCTTGTCCGGGTCGAGGCCGAGCTCCCGTATGCAGGCGAGCCCCTGGGCCGCGAACGCCTCGTTGAGCTCCACGAGATCGATCGAGTCCAGCGCGACGCCGGCGCGGGCGAGGAGCTTGCGCGTCGCCGGCACCGGGCCGATTCCCATGTAGCGCGGATCGACGCCCGCAGCAGTGCCGCCGACGAAGCGGGCCAGGGGCGTGAGCCCGTGCGCCTTCGCCGCGTCCGGAGAAGCCAGGAGGAGCGCGGCCGCGCCGTCGTTCAGCGTGGAGGAGTTGCCGGCGGTGACGCTGCCGCCGGCGCGGAAAGCCGGGGCGAGCTTCGCCAGCTTCTCGAGGGTCGAGTCGGGGCGCGGGCCCTCGTCGCGCTCCACCATGACGGCCGGTCCCTTCTTCTGCGGGATCTCGACGGGCAGGATCTCGTCGCGAAATCGCCCAGCCTCCCACGCAGCGATCGCCTTCTGGTGCGAGCGCAGTGCGAAGGCGTCCTGATCCTCGCGCGAGATCCCATGGCGCTCGGCGACGTTCTCGGCAGTCTCGCCCATCTGCTCCAGCGGAAAGAGCGCGGTGAGCTTCGGGTTGGGGAAGCGCCAGCCCAGCGACGTGTCGAAGAGCTGCGTGCCGCCGGTGGGGAAGCCCGTCTCCGGCTTGGGCATGACCCAGGGCGCACGCGACATGGACTCGACGCCGCCGGCGATCACCACCTCGGCGTCGCCCAGCGCGATCATCCGGGCCGCCTGCGTCGTCGCCTCGAGGCCGGAGGCACAGAGGCGGTTGACCGTGACGCCCGGGACCTCTTGCGGCAGCCCCGCCAGCAGGAGCGCCATGCGCGCGACGTTGCGGTTGTCCTCACCAGCCTGGTTGGCGCAGCCGAGGATCACCTCGTCGATCCGCGCGGGATCGATCCCGGCGCGCGACACCAGGCCCCGGATCGCGTGGGCGGCGAGGTCGTCCGCTCGCACGGACTGGAGGGCGCCACGCAGCCTGCCGATGGGCGTGCGCAGCGCGGCACAGATGAGGACGTCACGCATGGTCTTCCTCCGAGAGAGGGGGTGGTTGTAGCGCAAGGCCGATGGGCGCGAAAAGGCCGCTCACCGCCGCCGGTCGTCGTAGACGGCGAGGAGGCGCACCCGGTGTCGAACGAACCGCTTCAACGGGTAAAAGCAGTCCTGGGGGATGAAGTGGGCGTCGAACGAGCACCCCACGATCGGCGCCGGCGGCACGATGCGGAGGGCGCTGGTGAAGGCCCACCTCGTGCGCCTTCCTTGGGCCGGCGGAGGTCCCAGCGCCTCCGCCGCCACCACCCGTCCATCCCTCGCGTGGCCAAGCGCGATCCGGTCGTACGCGGGGATCCCGCTCGAGGAGACGAGCCGGGCCTCGACGAGCGAGCCGTCGGCGCCCTGCTCGAGCTCCACCACCGCCACGAGGGTGCGGGACAGGAGGCTGGAGTCCCCGATCGCCACGTCCTGCGGCCTCCGGAAGACCCGCGTCGCGACCTCGTCGACCACCTCGTGGGCGAAGCCCCGGCGGCCACCCGGCTCGAGCGGCGCGTCACCATAGGGCGTGCCGCTGGCGCCGAAAGCCGCGGCCTCCGCCCGGTAGGAGTCGATCGCGCCGCGCATCCCCGCGCTGTCGGAGCCGGGTCCCGCCTCCAGCAGCTCCTGCGGCGGCGCGAACCCCCGCTCCAAGCGGTGGCGCAGGTCCAGCCAGTACGCGTCGGCGCGGTGCTTGGCGGTCTCCACCGCGCGATCCTCCGCGAAGAGCTCGTCCAGGCGGCGCTCGATCCGGCGCTCCTCCGGCACCTGCGGGGCGGCGGGCGCGGGCTCGTCCGGCGGCGGCGCGAGCGGCGCCCGCAGATCGAGCTCCCGAGGCAAACGGAACCGATCGTCGACGGAGCGCGGCTCCTCCTCGGGGACGACGGTGATCGATCCTTCGGGGGAGCCGCCCGTCGCCGAGGCGGCAACGGCAGACGAGCCCTGCGCAGGAGCCTCGCCACCCGCGGGCGGCGTCGGGGGCGGAGCGTCCTCCCGAGACGCGATCCCCTCGACGGCCAGCGACTGCACCTCATCTGCAGCGATCGTCGCGTCCCCAGCCGACGGAGACGCGGCGGCTGAGGCCTCTCGCACTTCGCCCGAAGCGGGTGCGCCGCCCTCGGGGTGGGGCTCCCGGTCGGCGGCGGGCGGGACCTCGAGGATCACGACCTCGATCGGCCGCTGCCCGGCGGGCGGCGGCCTCGGCGTCACCGGCGCCGGCGCGAGCCAGAGGGCGAGCAGCAGGAGACCGTGGACCACGGCGGACACGGCCATCGCCGCGCCGAAGCGCAGCCGCCCGCCCACATGCCCCTGCGACCGGTCGCTGCCCATGACCGCATCTTATTTCATCGCGCACGCCGGCGGTCCGGTCGGGAAGGACGCCCCGCAGCTGCGACCGATCACCCCGTCTGGACGGCCCCGCCCGACGAGGGTAGCTTGCCGCCGATGCCGCCCCCCCGCACGCCCCTCTCCCTCCTCAAGCGCCGCTACCTCGACGAGGGGATGCCGCTCACCGCCGAGGCGCAGGCCTCGCTCGAGCGGGATCCGCGGGCCGGCGCGAAGGCGCTCCTCGATGCGATCGAGCGGCGCCGGAGCGCGAACCGCGCGGAGGGGCAGCGGCTGCGGAAGATGCTCCGCTACGAGCAGGAGCTGTGGTCCGCCGGGATCGCGCACGTCGCCGGCGTGGACGAGGCGGGGATGAGCCCGCTGGCAGGGCCGGTGGTCGCCGCCGCCGTCATCCTCCCGCAGGGCTGCCGCCTCCCCGGCGTCGACGACTCGAAGAAGCTCGACGCCACCCGCCGCGAGCGGCTGGCGGTGGAGATCCGCGCCAGGGCGGTGGCGTTCGGCGTAGGCGTGGTCGAGGCGGACGAGATCGATCGGGTGAACATCTACCGCGCCGGCCTGCTCGCGATGCTGCGGGCGGTGCGCGCGCTGAGCACGGAGCCGGAGGCGGTGCTGGTCGACGCGCGCCGCATCCCCGAGATCACGATGCGCCAGCAGGCGATCGTGAAGGGGGACGCGAAGAGCCTCTCGATCGCCGCGGCGTCCATCGTGGCGAAGACCACCCGCGACGCCCGCATGCTCGAGCTGGACGCGGTGTATCCCGGCTACGGCCTCGCCCGGCACAAGGGGTACCCCGTGGCGGAGCACGTGGCCGCGCTCGAGAAGCTCGGGCCCTGTCCGATCCACCGTCGCTCGTTCGCGCCGGTGCGCAAGGTGCTCGGCCTCGATCCCCTCCAGGCCGAGCTGTTCCCGAGCAGGCAGGAGGCGTAGCCCCCCTATTCTTCGTCGTCCTCCCGCAGCGCGGCGAGCACGCCGAGATCCTCGAGGGTGGTGACGTCCCCCTGCGCCTCGCGCCCGGCGGCGAGATCGCGCAGCAGGCGCCGCATGATCTTTCCGGAGCGGGTCTTGGGCAGCGCGTCGGCGAAGCGGATCGCGTCCGGCCGCGCGATCGCGCCGATCTCCTTGACCACGTGGCCCATGAGCTCGTCGCGGAGCTCGGGCGTCGGGACGACGCCCTGCTGCATCGTGACGAACGCCACGATCGCCGAGCCCTTCACGTCGTCGGGACGCCCCACGACCGCCGCCTCCGCCACGCGCGGATGCGAGACCAGCGCGCTCTCCACCTCCATGGTGCCCAGGCGATGCCCCGCCACGTTCACCACGTCGTCCACGCGGCCCATGATCCAGAAGAAGCCGTCCTCGTCCACGCGCGCGCCGTCGCCCGTGCAGTACTTGCCGGGGTACTGGGAGAAGTAGGTCTTCAGATAGCGATCGCGATCACCGTGGATCGTGCGGGCCATCCACGGCCATGGCTCCTCGATCACGAGGTTGCCGCCCTTCCCCTCGGGGACCCGCTGCCCGTGCGAGTCGAGGACGGCCGGGCGGATCCCCGGCAGCGGCAGCGTGGCGGAGCCGGGCTTGGCGGCGGTCGCGCCGGGGATCGGCGCGATGAGCGTGGCGCCCGTCTCCGTCTGCCACCACGTGTCGACGACGGGGCAGCGGCCCTCGCCGATGGTGTCGCGGTACCAGATCCACGCCTCGGGGTTGATGGGCTCGCCCACCGTGCCGAGGAGCCGCAGGCTGGAGAGGTCGTGTTTCTCGGGCCACGACTTGCCCAGCCGCAGGAACGTCCGGATCGCGGTGGGTGCCGTATAAAAAACGGTCACCCTGTGTTTCTCGATGAGATCCCAGAACCGATCCGGCGCGGGAGTGAGCGGCGCGCCCTCGTACATGAAGACCGTGACGCCCTGGGCCAGCGGGCCGTAGACGACGTAGGTGTGGCCCGTGACCCAGCCCACGTCGGCGGTGCACCACCACACGTCGTCGTCCCGCAGATCGAAGACCCACTTCGAGGTGACGGTCGCCCCGAGGAGGAATCCGGCGGTGGAGTGGACCACGCCCTTCGGCTTGCCGGTGGAGCCCGAGGTGTAGAGCACGAAGAGCGGGTGCTCGGCGCCGACGGGCGTCGCCGGGCATTCGGCGGGCTGTCCCGCGAGCACGTCCGTCCAGCGGCGATCCCGCCCCTCGCGCCACGGGACCTCCACCCCGGCGCGCTCCACCACGATCACGTCTCGGACGCCTGGCGTGTGGGCGACCGCCTCGTCCACCGCCTCCTTCAGCCGGACGATCGATCCCTTTCGATGGAAGCCGTCGGCGGTGATCACCGTCCGCGCGCCGGTGTCGGCGATGCGATCCCGCAGCGCCTCGGCGGAGAAGCCGGCGAAGACCACCGAGTGCACGGCGCCGAGGCGCGCGCAGGCCAGCATCGACACCACCGCCTCCGGGATCATCGGCAGGTAGATGCAGACGCGGTCCCCCTTCCCGACGCCCATCCCCCGCAGCGCGTTGGCGAGGCGGCCCACCTCCGCCGCGAGCTCGCCATAGGTGAGCGTGCGGCGATCGCCCGGCTCGCCCTCCCAGACGATCGCAGGCTTGTCGCGGCGCCCCCCGGCGAGATGCCGGTCCAGACAGGTCTCGGTGGCGTTGAGCTCGCCGTCGGCGAAGAAGGTGACGTCGGGGAGCGTCCCTTCCAGCCCGCGGGTGAAGGGCTTGCGCCAGGCCAGCTCCTCGCGCGCCAGCCGGCTCCAGAACGCGGACGGATCGGCGTCCGCCTCCACGTGCAGCGCCGCGAGCCTCTCGGCGTTCAGCCAGGCCTCCCGCGCGAACGCCGGCGGCGGCGGGAAGACCCGGTTCTCCTGCAACACCGAGTCGAGCGACGACGAGTCGTGGGGCATGCGCATGGGGCCTTCTCTCTCGCGAGGGTTTCCACCGACGGTACGCCCGGGCGGGACCGTGCGGCAACCCGCACCCGAGGCGGCCGCCCCGCTCACCGCACCTGGCGGGCCTCGAACTCGACCTCCTGCACGCAGGCGAAGGGGCAGGCCCGGTTCGCCTCGAGCTGGCGGCTGTCCACGATCCGCGCGACGCCGAAGAAGCGGCCGTCTTCGGGGACGGTCCCCTCGATCTGCACGTGGGTGAAGAGGAAGCAGGCGACGCCCTCGATCGTCGTGACGTCGTCGAACGTGCTGTCCGAGAGGAAGCGGGGATCCTCGCGGCGATCGTCGGGCTGGAAGACCCCGACCAGCGACTTCTGGTCGACGGCGAAGCGAAAGCCCGCGACGGGTAGATCGATGGTGATGGTCCGCCCTCGTACCGTCACGTCTCCCTCCCATTCGGCGGGGAGGGGCGGATCGACGGCGCAGCTCGAGCGGATCTCCTGGGTCCGCTGGAACTGATAGGTGCCGGAAGGCAGATCGTGGCCGCAGCCGCCGAGCAGCAACACCGACGCGATCAACGCGATCCTGCCCACGCCCCTCCCCGTCCGGGCAGCCTCTTCGATGACACGAGAAGCCGAAGGCGCCCTTGGGGAGAATCTAAGGCGCCCGGAACCGCAACCACGGTCGCGCGGCAGGAGCGGGCTTGACCACCGCGGACGACGGATGCCACCGTCCCGGTCCATGCCGAGCCATCGAAATCCCCTGCCGACCGTCGACTGCGTGATCGAGCTCCCCGACGGGCGCATCGTGCTGGTGCGCCGCAAGAACCCGCCCCACGGGTGGGCCCTGCCGGGGGGATTCGTCGACGAGGGCGAGCGGCTCGACGTCGCCGCGCTCCGCGAGGCGAAGGAGGAGACGGGGCTGGACGTCACGCTCACGGAGCAGTTCTTCACCTACTCGGATCCACGCCGCGACCCCCGCCGCCACACCCTCTCCACCGTCTTCCTCGCCGAGGCGAGCGGGGAGCCGCTGGGCGCGGACGACGCGGAGGAGGCGAGGGCCTTCACGCCGGATGCGCTCCCGGAGCTCGTCTTCGATCACGCGGAGATCCTCGCGGACGTGCTGCGCTACCGGCGCACGGGCGAGCGCCGGAGGCTCTGACGGGGCGCTCCAGACCGACGGGCGAGGTCGTCCGAGGGGCGCTCCCGTTCGTCCTCGGCGCACCCGGCGATCAAGCGAGCAGGTCGAGGAGCTCCTCGCGGGTGATCGACGTGGCCGCGTCCGCGCCGCCCAGCGCTGCGTCGGCGAGGGCGCGCTTGCGCTCCTGCAGCAGGAGGATGCGCTCCTCCACCGTGTCCGCCGCCACCAGCCGGTGGACGAAGACGGGCCGATCCTGGCCGATGCGATGGGCGCGATCCGCCGCCTGATCCTCGACGGCCGGGTTCCACCACGGGTCCAGCAGGAAGACGTGATCGGCGGCGGTGAGGTTCAGGCCGGTGCCGCCCGCCTTCAGCGAGAGCAGCATCACCGGCGGGCCACCATCCGCCTGGAACTCCGAGACCACCGCTCCCCGATCGACGGTCGAGCCGTCGAGCCGGGTGAACGCGATCCCCGCTTCGCGCAGATGCGGCTCGACCCTGTCCAGGAGCGAGGTCCACTGGGAGAAGACCAGCGCCTTGTGGCCGTCGGCCACCGCCTCGTCGAGCTGCTCCACCAGCAGATCGACCTTCGACGACCGCTGCGCCTCCTGCCCCGGCACGAGGCCCGCGTGACAGGCCGCCTGCCGCAGACGGAGGAGCGCCTCGAGCGCGGCGAGCACGCTGCCTCCGGCCGCCAGCCGCTCGACCACCTCCGATCGCGCTGCGGCGCTGACCGCGTCGTAGACCCGGCGCTCCTTCTCGTCGAGGGCGCACCGCAGCACCGTCTCGGTGCGGGGCGGCAGCTCCTTCGCGACCTCCGCCTTGCGGCGGCGCAGCACGAACGGCTTGATCCTCGCGCGCAGGGCGCCCGCCGCTCCCGGCTGCCCATCGGCGATCGCCTTGGCGTAGCGCTCGTCGAAGTCCTTTCGCCCGCCGAGGAGCCCGCGGTTCAGGAAGTGGAGCTGGCTCCACAGCTCCTCGAGCCGGTTCTCCACCGGGGTGCCGCTCAGGCAGATCCGGAAGTCCGCCGCCAGCCGGAACGCCGCCTGGGCGATCTGGCTGTCGGGGTTCTTGATCGCCTGGGCCTCGTCGAGGACCACCGTCTTCCACCGCCGCGTCGCGAGGGCTTCGGCGTCGAGGCGCAGGATCGCGTAGGTGGTGAGGAGCACGTCTGCGCCTTCGTCCAGCTCGCGCCGCGCCCCGTGGTACACGGCGACGCGCAGCGACGGCCGGAACCGCGCGAGCTCCGCCTTCCAGTTGTGGAGGACGCTGGTCGGCGCCACCACGAGGCTCCCCGGCCCCAGGGTGCAGGCCGCCTGCAGCGTCTTCCCGAGGCCCATGTCGTCGGCGAGGAGCGCGCCGAGGCCCGCCTTGCGCAGGAACGAGAGCCACGCCACGCCGCGGAGCTGGTAGTCGCGCAGGGACGCGCGCAGGTCGGAGGGGAGCTCGGGGGCCGGCAGGCCGTCGAAGTCCTCCAGCAGGGGGCGCAGACGCTCGATCCCCGGCGGCGGCGGGCGATCGAGCGACTCGCACAGGCGGGCCAGATCCGGCAGCGCGCACGAGGGCAGTTCGCCGCGCTCGTCGCGGGCGGCGAGCAGGTCGGCCACCTGCCGGCCGAACCTCTCCAGCCACCCGGCAGGGAGCGGCGACAGCCCGCCGCCGACCAGGGGGACCAGGTTCTCGCCCCTGCGCCAGGCCCGCATCACGCCGGCGGCGTCCGCCCTGCGCTCGGGCTGGCCGTCCACCCGAAACTCCAGGTCGAAGGTTCCATCACCAATCTCCAGGAAGGGATCGAGGGGCGGCGCGATGGCGAAGGCGGCCGCGCCGGGGCCCTTCACCTCCGCGTCGAAGAGCCGCAGGCGGCCGGCGAAGGCCGCGGCGTCCTCGCCGCGGAAGGTGGCGCGCTTGCCGGCGGCCAGGCCCAGATCCCGCTCGAGGCGCTGGGCGAGGCGCCGCTCGCCGTCGGGGTCGCGAAGCGGCAGCGCCACGCCGGCGCCGGCTGCGACGAGCCGCTCGCCGGCGACCCTGGCGCACGGCGGATCGCCGTACACGATCGACGGCAGCACGGAGAGGATCTCCCCCTCCTGCTCCGTCTCGACCAGGATCCGAGGCGGCATCCGCACCGCGTCGGGGAGCCGCGAGGTGCGGACGTCAACGGGCACGCGGCGGCGCAGCGACGGCAGCGTCTCGGAGACGAGCTCGTGGAGCCGATCCGGGCCGTAGCGCACCCCCGCCCGGAGCTCGCCGAGCTCGCGGCCGGTGAGGGGCGGCTCGGCGACGATCCGCAAGGTGTCGCCGCAGCGGGCGATCCCGTTGGCGAAGATCTCGCCGATGGAAGGATCCTGCACCAGCGAGAGCCAGAGATCGGGGCCGCGATCCTCCACCACCGCGCGGACGCCGACCCGCTCCCGGGAGACGCGGGCCTTCTCGCCGTCGACGGTGACGTCGGGCGCGTCGTCCAGCTTGTCGAAGATCCCTGCGAGCACCTCTCGCGGGAACCAGCCCTCCCGCCTGGATCCGAGCGCCAGATCGATCTCGAGATCGGCGGCGGTGGCCGCGAGGGGAGGCCCCTGCACCCTGCCCGAGGAGAGCGCGGTCAGGGTGGTGCGCAGCGCCTCGTCGACGCCGTCGCGGACGAGCACGCGGGAGAGGAGCAGGCCGGTATCGGCCCTGGTGAAGCGATAGCCCACCGTGGCGGGGCGCACCTTGGAGACGGGGAGCCTCGCCCCCGCCTTGCGCGCCTGGCGGACGGCGATCGCAGCGGCTGCCACGTGGACGCAGACGTCGTCGTGTCCCGGGCAATCGCACGCCCAGTCGGTCCCCTCCACATCGAGGGTCACCGAGCGGCTCGCGGGCTCGGTCTTGCTCGACACCCTGCAGAGGATCCGCTCGTCCGACTCCTCCTCGCCCTGGACCCCGCCCGCCCGGGCGAGCTCCACGCCCCTCGACCAGATGGCGGCGGTGCACGACTCTCGGATCGCTTCGAAGAGTTCCTGGATGACGTCTGCTCCCATGGCGCTTCATTACCGCCAACCACGCCCGACCGCGCGAAGAATCCCGGCGGCGCCGAAAGAAGACGGCCCCACCGCGCGTTGGAGGGAGCGATCCCTCGATCTTCGAGGCCGCAGGATCTGGCGCGACCGCGACCTTGCGTTACATTTGAGCCGACCGGCCGCCAGGCCGATCCCCGATGGTCGAAAAACCGATGCCGAAACCGCTCCGTCTCGTCAGCTACAACGTCCGCTACTTCGGCCACGCGGTCCGCGGCCTGGCCAGCACCCGTTCGGGCAAGCGCGGCATCGCCACCGCGCTGGCGTCGCTGGATCCGGTTCCCGACGTGGTCTGCCTCCAGGAGGTGGAGACCAAGTCGATCCGCAGCAACCTGGGCAGGCCCTACCCCGAGGAGACGCAGCTCGAGTCCTTCATGACGGAGCTGCAGCAGGCGTTCGCGCGGCGGGGGATGGAGATGCCCTTCCAGGCCCTCTACTTCCGCGCGCACAACTACCGGCTGGGAGAGATCTCCCTCTACACGACCGGGTTGGCGGTGCTCGTGAACCTCGACACCCTGCGTGTGGACGCCCACAACGCGGCGGCGCCTCAGGGGATCACCCACTACCGGACCGTGGCGTGGAAGGACACCAAGCAGAGCCGGATCTGCGCGCACATGCGGCTCGAGAACGGCGCGAACGGCTCCTTCCACCTCTTCAACACCCACCTGAGCCTGCCCAGCCCGTTCGCTCGGGAGTACTGGTCCATCAAGGACAAGATGGGCTGGGGCGTGAACCAGGTGAGCGAGGCGTCGCGGCTGGTGGACTTCGTTCGCGAGCGGGCCGGCGACGAGCCCTTCGTGATCTGCGGCGACTTCAACTCGCTGCCGGGCTCCCCGGTGTTCCGCCTCCTCGCGGACGAGGCCGGCTTCCGGGCGCCCCAGCTCGAGCTCGGCCAGATCGACCTCGACCATCCGCGCAACTTCCCCACCGCCGGCTTCATGCGGATGCGGATGCACCTCGATCACCTCTTCTCCGATCGCCGTGTGCAGTGGGTCGACCTCGAGGGCACCCGCCCGTTCGGCGACGGCCCGTTCCATGGCCTGTCGGATCACATGCCGCTGATCGGGCGCTTCGCCCTCCCCGGGAACAAGAAGAGCGCATAGCCCTTCGAAAACGCGGCGGGGATCGCGTACCTTGCGCCCCATGCCGTCCTCCGAGATCTTCGACGAGCTCGTCGCCGCCTTGCGCCCCTTGCGCTTCGGGCCCCCCGTCACCCACGTCTACGACCCGCTGGAGTACGCGCGGGAGCCCTTCGATCGCTACCTCGAGCGCTGGGGCACGGGCGAGCGGGAGCTGATTCTTCTCGGCATGAACCCCGGCCCCTTCGGGATGGCGCAGACCGGCGTCCCGTTCGGAGAGATCCGCATGGCCCGCGATTGGCTCGGCATCGAGGGGCGCGTGGGCAAGCCCGAGGTGGAGAACCCGAACCGGCCGATCCACGGCTTCGACTGCCGCCGCTCCGAGGTGAGCGGCGCGCGGATCTGGGGGTGGGCCCGGGATCTCTACGGCACGCCCGAGCGGTTCTTCCGGCGCTTCTTCGTCTACAACTACTGCCCCCTCGTCTTCATGGAGGCGTCGGGGCGGAACGTCACGCCGGACAAGCTGCCGGCGGTGGAGCGCAAGCCGCTCTTCGAGGCGTGCGACGCGGCGCTGCGGCGCGTGGTCGCCCAGATGAAACCCGCGATGGTGATCGGCGTCGGCGGCTTCGCCGAGGGGCGCGCCCGCGAGGCGCTGCAGGGGTTCGAGGTGAAGGTGGGCCGGATCCTCCACCCCAGCCCCGCGAACCCCCGCGCGAACCGCGGCTGGGCGGAGGCGGCGAGGTCGGACATGCGCGCGATGGGGATCGAGCTTCCATGAGCACGGCGATCGAGACGCTCCTGGCCCGGGCGAGGGCCGCGATCCGCGTGCACCCGGATGGCCCGAGATTCGACGGGACGGTCGGCCTCTTCGTCACCTTGCGCGACGAGCGCGGCGACGTCCGCGGATCCGTCGGGACGACGGAACCCGATCGGCCGCTCGCCGAGCTCCTGCCGTCGCTGGTGCGGGAGGCCGCCCAGGACGATCCTCGCCACCCGCCGGTGTCCGATGAGGAGGCCGGCACCCTCGCGCTGGAGCTCTGGGTCCTGCCCGAGCCGGCGCGGACGGTGGAGGATCCGGCGCAGATCGATCCGACCAGGGACGCCTTGCGTGTCCGCAAGGGCATCCACTCCGGGACGCTGCTGCCCGACGTGGCCGCGGCGGGCGGCTGGAGCGCCACCACCGCCCTGGCCTACGCGTGCCGCAAGGCGGGGCTCTCCGCCCACGCATGGCGCGAGCCCGACACCGAGGTCCGGGCGCTCCTCGCGATCCGCGTCACGGCGCCGTAGCGCGAGCTCCCCCGAAGGCTTTTCGCCGCGCGACGCCCCGGCTCGTCGCGAGGCCTGGCGCGATCGATCGGGTCGGCCCCGCGTGGCTGCGGGGCCGACCGAATCGTCGACGCTCGGGCGGAGTCTGGCTGATCAGCCGGTGGGCTGCTGCGACGGCTGCGAGGCTACGTTCCGGGCCTCGTTCCACTTCTTCCGCGCGTCCGTCACCTGCTGCTCCTCCTTCGCCAGCCGATCGCGGAGCTTGGCCTCATCCGCGCGCCGCCGCTGCACCGTCGCCTCGAACTCCGCCGGGTGCATCTTCTGGACGCGCGTGTCGCCGTTCTGCTGGAGGACCTGGTACTCCGCCATCTTCAGCTCTGCCTCGCGGGTGTTCACCCTGGCGTCGGCGATGTCCTTGCGGGTGGACGCCGCCTTCTCGTTGGCCTCCGCCAGGTTGACCTTGGCCTCGGCCGCCTTCTGCCCGGCCTTGGCGTGGTCGTGGATCGCCTGCGCCTTCTGGAGCCGCTCCGCGTTGCCGGTGTCCTTCGCCGCCTTGACCTCGGCCTCGGCGGTGGAGACCCGCGAGTCGGCGGTCTCCTTCTCCGACTTCGCGACCTTGGTCTGGTTCTTGGCGTCGGTCAGCGCGGCGTCGGCGCGGTTGGCTTCGTTCATCGCGGTCCGCTGCGCCGCGCGTGCATCGTCCACCGGCGCCATCTGGGCTGGGGGCACCCGCGCCAGCCACTCCTCCTTGATCGTCGGGTTCTTGTGCATGTGGCTGCAGCCCCCGACGAGCGCCATGCCCAACACTGCCACTCCGAACGTCGCCCATCTGTTCATGAAAGCTCCTCCCGGGAGGAACCGTGCGCACGCACCCCGCCGCTTGCACACCCCGAGCGGCCGCTTTGGGGGATCGGAAAAAGAAGACCGCCGCCCGCCCTGGTCGGGGCGCGGCGGCGGTCCTGGAGCTACACGATCTGGCGCGGGCTACATCTGGATGACGCCGCAGACCGGCGCGCCTTCCTCGAAGAAATAGCCAGGCTGGCAGATCTGGGAGTACACGCACCTGTAGCGGTCGGCGGAGGTCTTGCCGCGCCGGGCCGGCAGGCCGGTCACGGCGTCGACCGCCGGGCACGTGGCCTTGGTGGAGCCCTCGAAGTCGGGAGGCGTCGCGCCGCACCTGAGGATCGGCGCGATCGGGTTGTTGTCCTGGTCGCGGCTCACGTCGCCGAACCACTCGCAAGACCCGCCCTTCAGCCCGCAGGGGCTCGCGTCGACGCAGAACCGGTTCTTGATCTCCTCGTAGCCCGGGACTCCCTTGAGCTTCACCATCGCGCCGAGGCCGGCGTTGCAGCTGTAGTTGCCACCGCAGGTGCCCGTATCCGAGCACTCGCAGACCTTGAACGGCTCGAGGCCCTGGAAGTTCGCCTTCTGTCCGTCGACGATCGGCTCGACGCAGCGGTTGCCCGGCCCGCACTCGCTGTCCTCGACGCAGGTCTTCAGGCCGTGGGCGTTGGGGCGGAGCTCCGGATCCGGCGAGCAATTGAGCTCGAGACCGGCCGACTGGCAGCGCCAGCTCGACGGGCACTCCTGATCGTATTCGCAGCCCCAGAAGCAGGAGTTGGCGCCGAGGCCGAAGTCCATGCAGAGCGACGGGCTGTCCTTGTAGGTGGGGACGGGGCCGACGCCTGCGCAGTCGGCGTGCGCCTGGCAGGAGGTGCTGCACCACACGTTGACGTCCATGCCGGTGCATTCGCCGGGCGTGGCGCCATCGACGGAGACGACCTTGTCGACCTTGGAGCCGTCGAGGAGGCTCCTGTACTGCTCGCCGTCACAGAAGTTTCCGGGGGCGCAGCCGAGCTCCTTGCCGCCGAGGTCGATGCAGTCCTTCTTCTCGCAGATGCCGTAGCCGGTGGTGCCGGTCTCGGAGCACTTGAACATCTGGCCGGCGCAGTCCTGGTAGGTCTTGTCGGTGCCGCAGCCGAGGCGGGGATCGAAGCCGGCCCTGCACTTGTCCGTGACGCAGGTGTTCGTCGAGACGTCGCACCACGGCCTGAACATGCTGTTGGGGTCGTGGAGATCCTCGCACTCCGAGTCGTCGATGCAGCCCTCGGGGCGGCAGCGCTTCATGGACCCGTCGGACTTGCACACGAAGCCCGGGTTGCGTGCCTGGCACTCCGCGTTGTCGACACAGGGCAGCCCGCACTCGCCGATCCCGAAGAGCCCGGCCGTCTCGCAGCGATCGAGGTTCTCGGCCTTCATGCCGGCGGTCGTGGCGTGGCAGACGTTGTCCGGCGGGCAGCCGATGGTGGCGCCGCCGCTCACGAAGTCGACCGAGCAGCCGGCGACGCAGATCTGGCGGACCAGATCGCAGACCGGCGCGCTGGCCTCGGTGCAGTCGTCGTTGCTCATGCACGGCTTGTTCTTGGCGCAGTCACCGGACTGAGGCATGCACCAGCCGTCGTGCTCCGGGAACTCGGTGCGGTCCATGGCCACCATGCCCGGCGGGCAGCGGCCCCTCGACTCACGGGGGAGGCAGACGGGCGTGTTCTCGTCGCCCACGCGGAAGACGCGGCAGTCGGCCTCCACCGACTTGAAGGCGCCGCTGTTGCCACACTCGAAGTTCTCCTGGCAAGGCTGGCAGGTAGAGGCCACGCGCCAGCAGACGCCGGTGGCGGGAGCCGCGACGCTGGTGTCCGGGGCACAGACGCAGGAGCCCGTCTCCTTGCAATAGTCGAAGTCCTCCTTCATCGAGCCGCAGGTGGCGTCCTCCTGGCAGGGCTCGCCGGGGATGCACTCACCGGAAGGGATGTCGCAGTAGGTGCCGGTGTTGCGAGGGCACTGGTTGTCCGCGGTGCACCGCGGGACGCAGAACTTGGTCTCCTGATCGCAGCGCTCGTCGGCGTCGCAGTCGTCGGACACGACGCAAGGCTTCGGGGCCTCACCGCCGGTTCCCCCGGTTCCGCCGGTCCCTCCGACGTCGCCGGAGCCGCCTCCACCGCCCTTGCCTCCCTTGTCACTCGAACAGCCCGGTGAGAACGCGACCAGGATCGCGGCGATTGCTCCGAGTACGGGCAGCATCCCTGGGAAACGGGTAGACTTCATCTGAACGCTCCTAAGTCCTGCATGGCTGCCGCGATCCGGGTCGGGGCGTGGGTTTGCGGGGAGTCTGCCACGGTGTCGGGCCCGCCGGCAACTCGTCGGGGACCAAAACGTCACGGGGAGTCCGATGGAGATCCGCGTCCTCTACTTCGCCGCCGCCCGGGAGGCCGTGGGCCTGGCCGACGAGACCCTGGAGGTCCGGGCCGGGGTCGACGTGGAGGAGGTGACGAGGCTCCTGGCCGAGCGGCATCCCCGGGCGGGACGGGTCCTGGCCCGATGCCGCCTGGCGGTGGATCGGCGGCTGGCGAAGCCGTCCGATCCGGTGCCCGCCGGGGCAGAGGTCGCGCTGATCCCGCCCGTCTCGGGAGGGAGCCGTTGAAGGCGATCCGCCTCTCCGACTCCCCCCTCTCCCTGGACGAGGCGTTGGCCTCCGTACGGGGCCCGGGCATCGGAGCCATCGCCACGTTCGTCGGCCTCGTCCGGGACCGGACCCGCGATCGCGCGGTGATCGAGCTCGAGTACGAGGCCTTCGGCCCGATGGCCCTCGTGCAGCTCGAAGGGATCGCGGGAGAGTGCGAGTCCGGGTGGCCGGGCGCCAGGGTGGCGATCCACCACCGCGTCGGCCTGCTGGGCGTCGGGGAGATCGCCGTCGTGATCGCCGCGGCGGCGCCGCACAGGGCCGAGGCCTTCGCCGCGTGTCGTCACGCCATCGAGCGGCTGAAGGAGGACGTGGCGATCTGGAAGCGAGAGCGCTTCGAAGACGGCGCCGAGTGGGTCGGGCTCGGCCCATAGCGAGCGGCCGCGATCGTGCCGATCCTGTCTTTGGGTCGGGAGGGCCGCTTCGGCGAGACTCTCGAGGGGGGATGCGGCGATGGGACGCCACTACCCGGACGTCCAGGGCGATCCGGTCGAGCAGCACGGCTACTACTACTCCGGGAAGTTCAACAAGCTGGCGCGCCTGAAGGTCGGCGACAGACTGCCTCGGCACATGGGCCCGTGGGAGTTCATCGCCAGGGACGACCAGGGCACCTCCTCCCAGATCCTCCAGCTCTTGCGCACGATGCATCCGGAGCTGGATCCGTACCGGCTCACCTTCGCGACCTCCACGCCGGTGGACATGAACCACGCAGCGAAGGCCCGCCGGGTGCGGCTGGTCGGCTACACGATCGTGAGCGTCGCGGCAGCGGGGCTGGGGTTCCTCCTCCTGCGGAGGCGGCTGGCGCCACGTTGATCGCCCCATCCCGAAACCACGCGGCTGCGTTTCGGTCTACAATGGGTGGATGGCCGGCTGGAAGATCGTGATCGCGGACGACGACGACGCCGTGCGCAAGCTCCTTGCGCTCGCGGTGCGATCGTTCGGGCACGAGACCATCGAGGCGTCCGACGGCCAGCACGCGGTGGACATGGTGATGGAACACGTCCCCGACGTGGTCTTCCTCGACGTGCTCATGCCGCGCCTGAACGGCTTCGACGCCCTGGCCCGGCTCAAGGGCCTCGGCTACGCCGGCAAGGTCGTGGTCGTCACCGCCCTCTCCTCCGCCAACCAGGACGAGCTGGGCGCTGGCGCGACCCCGGACGCGCTCCTGGCCAAGCCCTTCCGGCGTCGAGACGTCGAGCTCTGCCTGGCGGGCCTCGCCGGCGGTTGATCCACAATCGGCCTCCTCGACGGACGGCGGGCGACCGGGCATCTTTGCCCCCATGTGGAGCTTGGCAAAGTTCGTGTTCCTCTGCGTCGTGGCTGCGGCCGTGGGGCTGGCGGCGGTCAGCGTCCCCATCGGCGACAAGACCGCGGCGGAGCACCTGCGCACCCTCGTCGAGGCGCACGCGCCGCGCGAGGACCCCGGGCCGGCCGCGCCGGCGCCCCGCCCCGCCCCCTCCCGCGGGGCCGCCCTCGCAGGCGATCGGCCGCCTGCCGACGACCACTCCGACGACGATCGCGCTGCGCTGGAGCGGCTGATCGAGAAGCGCATCCGGTAGCGTCCCGGCGTGCAAGCGCTGCCCCCTCGATGGCACGGCTGCCTCTTCCGTGCCCACCTTCCTTCGAAGGGGGTGGCGAATGAGGCAGGTCCGACGGGCGAGTCTACTCGTAGCGGCTGTGATCCTGCTGGGCACGCCGGGGATCTCGTACACGGCGAAACCGAGCCAGGTCTGGACGGAGCTGCGGGCGCAGGATACTGCCGCGGCACCCGCGAACACCAACACGGCGGCAGGCGCCACGGCGGGGCTCCCTTCTCTGAGCCGCCTGGTGAAGAAGGCGGCGCCGGCGGTCGTGTCGATCGTGGTGGAGGAGTGGCACAACCCGAAGGCGCGGGCCCGCGATCCCCTCCAGGACTTCTTCGGGCAGGGGTCGGACGAGCCCACCGAGGGACTTGGCGCCGGCTTCATCATCAACGCGTCCGGCCTGATCCTCACCAACGCCCACGTCGTCGAGAACGCGCAGCGGATCCGGGTCGTCCTCGACGACGACGGCTTTCCCCACGAGCTGGAGGCCAAGGTGGTCGGCGCGGACGCGGAGACGGACCTCGCGCTGCTCGAGGTGAAGGCGAACCATCCGCTCCCGGTGCTGCCGCTGGGGGACTCTGACGCGCTCGAGATCGCCGACTGGGTGGTGGCGATCGGCAACCCCTTCGGACTCGCCCAGTCGGTGACGTTCGGGATCGTCAGCCAGAAGGGGCGGACCGACGTGACGCCGCAGGGCCGGCACGGCTACTTCGACTTCATCCAGACCGACGCCTCGATCAACCCCGGAAACAGCGGAGGGCCGCTCCTGAACCTGCGCGGCGAGGTGATCGCGATCAACAACGCGGTGAACGCGTCGGGCCAGGGCATCGGCTTCGCGGTGCCGATCAACATGGCGAAGAAGGTCGTCCCCCAGCTCGCCGCCCAGGGGAAGGTGACCCGGGCGTGGATCGGGCTCTCGATCCGGGACGTGCCCTGGGAGCTCGCCCGCTCGCTGGGCCTGCGCCAGCCAGGCGGCGTGGTGATCAGCAAGGTGACGCCGGGGAGCCCCGCGGCAGCGGCGGGCCTCACCGACGGCGACGTGATCCTCCAGTTCGAGGGGCGCCCGATCCGCAGCGCCCAGGCGCTCCGCTGGGAGGTGGCGTGCAGCCAGGTGGGCGTCCGGGTGCCGGTGGAGATCCTGCGGAACGGCAAGCCCCTGCGGCTGGACGTGATCCTGCAGAAGTCGCCGCCCGAGCCGAGCGCCAAGGGCGGGGCACCGGCGGATCCCGGCAAATAACGGGCTCGCGCGCGCCGGCGTCCCGCGATTCGAACCGCAGGACGGTCGCCCGGCGCTTCTGCCGGCGGGTGCGGGCATGCTACACCCCACGGAGAATGAACCGTCCCTCCCGCGCCACGCTGACCCGCTGGGCGATCGCCGCCGCGGTCGTCGCCCTCTCCGTCATCTTCCTCCCCAGCCTCGGCCGGCAGGCCGCGGACGCCACCATCGCCGCCGCGCTGGATGAGGCGATCCCGGCCCTCGAGAAGAAGGTCGCGGAGGAGCGGCCCGATCTCGTCGGGCCCCTCGGGGTCGCCCTCTTCCCCGACGACCCGTTGGCGAAAGAGGCGTTGCCGCTGGCGAGATCCCGCCTCGAGCGCTCGGCGAGGTTCGAGCCGAAACCATCGGGGCGCCCCTTGCGCCTGCTCGTCGCCCGGGACGCGTCGGGCGGCGTGAAGCTGGGCCTCGCGTTCGACGAGGCCTCGGTGGCGCCGGTGGAGGTGATCGCCGAGCACCGCGCGGTGGTCCCCTGGTCGGTGCTCCCGCCGCTCCTCGCGATCGTGCTCGCCTTCGCCACCGGGCGCCTGATCCTCTCGCTGCTCGCCGCGATCGTGCTGGGCGCGGCGCTCTCCGTCGGCCTCGCTCCGCTCGACATCGTCTCCAAGACCGCGGTCGACTACGGCTGGCTGACGACGTTCACCGATCCGGACAAGCTCTGGATCTTCGTCTTCACCACGGTCCTCGTGGGGCTCGTGAACCTGACCACCCGGGCCGGCGGGATCCAGGGGATCGTCGATCGGATCACCCGGGTCGCCAAGGGCCCCCGCTCCGCGCAGCTCGTCACCTACCTGCTCGGCCTGGCGATCTTCTTCGACGACTACGCCAACACCATCCTCGTGGGGAACACGATGCGGCCGCTGACCGATCGCGTCCGCGTCTCCCGCGAGAAGCTGTCGTGGATCGTGGACTCCACCAGCGCGCCGATCGCGGGCATCGCCGTGATCTCCACCTGGATCGGCTACGAGGTCGGGCTCCTCGGCGACCTCGCGGTCGGCCTCGGCCTCGGCATGGACGGCTACGGCCTCTTCTTCCAGGCGCTCCCGTTCCGCTTCTACTGCATGTTCACGCTCATCTTCGTGGGCGCGGTCGTGCTCTCGGGGCGGGACTTCGGGCCCATGCTCACCGCGGAGCGCCGGGCGGCGCGCACGGGGATGCTGATCCGCCCGGGCTCCCAGCCGCTGAGCAGCGGCACGTTCCAGTCGAGCAAGGCGAAGGAGGGGATCCCCCGGCTGATGCACGTGGCCCTCGTCCCCATCGGCGTGCTGCTCGCCGGCGTCCTCGTGGGCCTGCTCTGGGACGGGGGCGGGATCGCTGCCGTTCGCGAGTCCCCCGCCGCGCTCTTGTCGAGCACCACGTGGCGCCTCGCCTTCGGCGCTGCGTCGTCCACCCGCGTCCTGGGCCTGGCGACGATCGCCGCCGCGCTCTGTGGCTTCGCCCTCGTGCTGGGGCACCGGCTGCTGTCGCTGCGCGAGTCCGCGGTCTCGTTCCTCGCTGGCATGCGGGCGATGTGGATGGCGATCGCGATCCTCACGCTGGCGTGGGGGATCAAGGCGGCCTGCGACGATCTTGGGACCAGCTACTTCCTCGTGGCGGGCCTTCAGGACACGGTCTCCGCCACCCTGCTCCCGCTGCTGATCTTCCTGCTCGCCAGCGTGATCTCGTTTGCCACCGGAACGAGCTGGGGGACCATGGGGATCCTCATCCCCACCGCGGGACCGCTCGCGTTCCACCTCGCCGGGCCCGAGGGGATGTTCCTCTCCCTGGCGGCGGTGCTCGACGGCGCGATCTTCGGCGACCACGTCTCGCCGATCAGCGACACGACCGTGATGTCGTCGATCGCGGCGGGCTCCGATCACATGGACCACGTGCGCACCCAGGCGCCCTACGCCCTCGTCGTCCTCGTCGCGGCCGGGATGTTCGGCTACGTGTGGAACGCGTTCGGCTGGGGCTACGGCCTGGGGTGGATCCTGGGGCCGGGTTTCCTCACGGCGGTGATCTTCCTGCTGGGGAAGAACGCGCGGGCGGGGCTCGAGCCGCGGCTCGACGTGGCGCGGACCGAGCTGGATCCGCAGGCGTGAGGCCCGCCCTTCGCCGCGCGGCCGGGGCCGTTTGGTCTGGGAGATCGCCGCGCGGCGTGCGGACCTTCGTCAGCGGGTTGGGATCACGGACCGCTGCACCTGCTTCGCGGCGGCGCTGAGGAGCTCCACCTCCCGGCGGGTGGGCTCGCCCCGCACGAGCAGGCGGCGCAGCTCTCCCAGGATCCTGTCGGGCTGCTGGGGGTTGAGGAAGCCGGCGGCGAGCAGCGCCTCCCGGGCGAAGCCCACGAGCCGATCGATCTCCTCCCTCGTGGCGGCCTGCGCGAGCTCACGGGGCGGGCGCTCCATCTGCAGCGCCTTGCGCAGCTCGTGGGCGAGGATCGCCGCCGCCTGGGCGAGGTTGATCGACGGCTGCTCGGCGAAGGTGTCGATCCGGCAGATCGCGTCGCACCTCTCGATGTCCTCGTCGGTGAGGCCGTGGTTCTCGCTGCCGAGGACCACGCAGACGGAAGACCCCGCGGCCATGCGCCTCGCCGCCTCCTCGCCGAGCTCCGACGGCGACAGCGCGGGGCGGCGTCGGATCCTGCGGCTCGTGGTGCCGCACACCCAGGAGAACGGCGCGACCGCCTCGGGCAGGTCGAGCGCCATGTACGCCTTGTCGAGGACGTGCTCGGCCTTGACCGCGCTGCGGGGATCGAAGTGCCAGGTCTTCGGGTCGGCGATGATCAGGCGTGAGAAGCCGAAGTTGACCATCGCCCTGGCGACCCCCCCCACGTTGTCTGCCATCCGCGGCTTGTAGAGCACGAAGCCCAGCTCGGCGGTCATCTTCTTCCTCTTCGGCGGCGCCACGGCGCGGCGCGGGCCGATGCGGTAGGTTTCGATCGTGATCCGAGTGGCCACGTACAACATCCTCCACGCCGCCCTCAAGGGGCTGGACGCGATAGCGGACGTGCTCCGGGCGATCGATCCCGATCTGGTCGCGCTGCAGGAGGTGGATCGCGGCGTCGCGCGGTCGGGGGGCGTGGACCAGCCCGCATGGCTGGCGGATCGCCTCGGGCTCCACCACGCGTTCGCCTGCGCCTGCCCGTGGGAGGGCGGGGAGTACGGCCTCGCGATCCTCTCGCGCTTCCCGATCGCGGGGACGCGGGTGCTCCGCCTCCCGTCCCGCGCCATCCTCTCGCTGGCCGATGGCGCAGAGCCCCGGATCATGTTGTCGGCCGGTGTCGACGCTCCCGGCGGCCCGCTCACCTTCAACGCGACCCACCTGGGGCTCCACCCAACCGAGCGGATGCTCCAGGCCGAGGCCATCGCGGGCGAGCTCGCCGGACGGCCGCGGGTGCTGCTCTGCGGCGATCTGAACGAGGGCCACACCGAGCCCGCATTCTTGCGGCTGGCCAGGGAAGGGTTCGTCGATTGCCTGGGGGAGCGCGGCGATCTGCCCTTGCGGAGCTATCCGTCCCACGCTCCCACGATCGGGATCGATCACGTGCTGCGGAGCGCCGACCTGCCCGCCGCCGGGGTGGCGCGGGCCGTGGCGGCGGATGCGTCGGATCATCTTCCCGTCGTCGTCGACCTGGGATAGATCGCGCCGATGATCTCCGACGACATCCTGAACCGCCAGCTCGGGCAGACGCTGCTCGAGACCCGTCTCCCCCTCCCGGGCCGCTACCAGGGCAAGGTCCGCGACACCTACGACCTCGGCGACCGCATGCTCATCGTCGCCACCGATCGCCTCTCGGCGTTCGACGTCAACCTCACCTCGCTGCCCTTCAAGGGGCAGATCCTCAACCAGATCGCGGCGTTCTGGTTCGAGTCGACCAAGGACGTCGCGCCGAACCACATCCTCTCCCAGCCCGACCCCTCCGCCGTCCTGGTGAAGAAGTGCAAGGCGCTGCCGGTGGAGGTGATCGTGCGCGGCTACATCACCGGCTCGCTCTGGCGCGACCTCCAGAAGGGCACCGCCGGCGCCTATGGCATCGACTTCCCGAAGGATCTGAAGAAGGACCAGGCCTTCGACGCCCCGATCCTCACGCCGTCGACGAAGGCGGCGGTGGGCGAGCACGACGAGCCGATCTCCAGCGCCGACGTGGTGAAGCGGGGCCTGGTGCCGGCAGACGTCTGGGAGGAGGTGCAGAAGCGCGCGCTCGCGCTCTTCGCCCGCGGGCAGGAGATCGCGCGCAGGCAGGGGCTCATCCTGGTCGACACCAAGTACGAGTTCGGCCTCTACGGCGACGAGCTCCTGGTGATCGACGAGATCCACACCCCCGACTCGTCCCGCTACTGGGAGGCCTCCGAGTACGAGGCGCGCTTCGCGGCAGGCGAGGAGCAGCGGATGCTCGACAAGGAGAACCTCCGCCAGTGGCTGATCCAGGAGCGGGGGTACATGGGCGAGGGGCCGGCCCCGGAGATCCCGGACGAGGTCCGCGTCGAGCTCGCCCGCAAGTACGTGACGAACTTCGAGCGGCTCACGGGCCGGGCGTTCGAGCCCGCCGTGGGCGACCCCACCGCCCGCCTCGAAGGGAACCTGCGAGCGGCCGGGATCGTCGGCTGACCGCGGGAGCCTTTACGCGCTCGTCGCCTTGAGGCCGATGATCGAGACGAGGAGCAGGCCCAGGAAGAGCAGGCGCGACGGGGACGCGGACTCGCCGAAGAGCACGATGCCGAGCACCGCGACCCCCAGGGCGCCGATGCCGACCCAGACGCCGTAGGCCGTGCCGATGGGGAGGCCCTTCACCGCCAGGCCCAGGAGGCCCATGCTCGCCACCAGCGAGACGCCGGTGAGCAGCGTGGGGAGCGGCCGGGTGAAGCCTTCCGTGTACTTGAGGCCGATGGCCCAGCCCGTCTCCAGCAAGCCCGCGATAACGAGTAGAATCCAGTAGTACAAGACGCACCTCTTCTTGCGTCGTCTTGTCCTCACCGGGTACGGCGCGTCTCGTCCGGGGTCCCGCCAGCCGGGCCAATGCATCCATGTCATCCGACGCCGGCTGGCGCGCCTTTTCGCACACCGCCGGATCCGTCGCGCTGCCCGCGGGGCAGGTCGAGGAACTCCTCCCCCGCGGGACCTATGCCCGCCCGAAGACCCGGCGGAAGATCTCGTCCACGTTCTTCGTGTGGTACCCGAGGTCGAAGACGCCCCGGATCTCCTCCTCGGAGAGGTGCCCGCGCAGCTCCTCGTCGCCCAGGAGCGCGTCGAGGAAGTCGGCGCCCTCCTCGTAGAACTTCATCGCGTTGCGCTGCACGAACACGTACGCGGTCTGGCGCGCAACGCCTCGCCGCGCGAGCTCGAGGAGCAGGCGCTGGGAGTAGATGAGGCCGCCCGTGATCTCGAGGTTCTCCTGCATGCGCTCCGGGTACACCCGCATCTCGGCGACCAGACGCGTGAAGCGATGGAGCATGAAGTCCGCCAGGATCGTCGCGTCCGGCGCGATCACCCGCTCGACGCTCGAGTGGGAGATGTCCCGCTCGTGCCACAGCGCGACGTTCTCGATCGCGGTGGAGGCATAGCCGCGCAGCAGCCGCGCGAGCCCGGTCATGTTCTCGGTGAGGATCGGGTTGCGCTTGTGGGGCATGGCCGACGACCCCTTCTGC
>Ga0180215_1000060_pt1 | contig 164192 bp, 152 predicted proteins | sample eDN3rd37CBELigBY_FD_128871 | JGI IMG/M metagenome (GOLD analysis project Ga0180215, IMG submission 128871) | Enriched backyard soil microbial communities from Emeryville, California, USA - eDNA 3rd pass 37_C BE-Lig BY (version 2) (version 2) | ecosystem: Environmental > Terrestrial > Soil >... | reverse complement strand
TGTTGTGAACGTTGAAACCGTCTGAAGTCGCGTTGTGTCCAGGCGCGCGGAGAGGTCGTCGAAAGTTTGGCCGACGTGGCGCTCGATGAGGTGTCCGCCGGCGTTTTCGCTCGCCGTCAGAAGGTCCCCGGAGACGCGCGGCCCTGGTTCGTGTCCGCCGCTCCCGCCCCGACCGTGGGCGCGGTGATGAACCGCGCCGGCAAGTTGATGCCGTGCGTCGGCAACGGCGTCGTGAAGCCGAACAGCGCCGGCATGGAGATCCCGCCGAGCGCGGATGGCCCCGCGGTGCCTGACCTGGTGTGGCTCTCCACCGAGGTGTGGCGCGGCACGGCACAGGCCGCGATGCGCAACGGAATGCCGTTCATGTTCGCCGCGCCGAGCGGCGGTGTCGCCGCCTGCCACACCGGGCTGCTGCTCCCGTCCGGTGAGGTGTGGGTGATGACCCGCTCCGGTGCCGCCCCGACCGAGGGCGTGGCACTGGCACGGGATCGCGATCAGTACGCATGCGGCGATCGCGTGCGGCCGGGAGGTGCCCGATGAGCGCCGTCACCGCCGCCCTGCGCGACTGGATCCGCAGCCCCGTCACCATGTTGGCCACCTGCTCGTCGCAGTCGCAGCCGGCGGGGCGCTCTGGCTGAGCCCGCCGCGCGGCAACGTCGCCGGGCCGCCAGCTGAGATCGGCACCGCACGCGTCGGCGGGTACTGCGCACGGATCGTCACCGGTTTCGACGACACCGTGTGGGCGCTCGCCCCGGGGAGTCGTGATGGTCGGCTGCACCGCGTCGACGCCGCCGACGTGGATCGCAACGCCGCGGAGTGCCGGCCGACTCCGGCTGCCGGCACGGCCACTCGTACCGGCCGTTGACCAGGACCCGAACAGCCCCGCTTCTCCTTGGAGAGCGGGGCTGTTTCGTGTTCGAGTCGCGGAGACGATCACCGCCGAAACATCTTGAGCTACACCGGGGGAGGCGCTCAGCCGGTCACCCTCCGTTCCCCTACTCAGCAACGCGGCCGCACCGCCGAGCGCCTCCCCCGGCGTGTGAACGTAGACGCGCATCGCCAGCACGCCTCCGTCGGCGTGGCCCAACCACGCCGCGATGATCTGCACGGGGCACCCACGCAGCGCGAGCAGCGAAGCTGCGGTGTGGCGGCTGGCGTGGAGGCGTCGGTGGTCGAGTCCGGCATCGCTCAACGACTTCGTCCACCACGCGTTCAACGTGCGCGGCGAGAGCGCCTTGCCGAAGTCGTGGCAGAACAGATGCCAGTCCTCACTGCCTTCCCACCGCACCCCGAGCCGCACCTTCGCGTGCACCTGCTCGTGCCGTACGCGACGCAGGATCGGCAACAGGTGCGGCGGGATCGGGAGCGTCCGCCGGGAGCTGATCGTCTTCGCGTCATCCTGCGTGATGATGCCGGACCCAGTCGATACCCGGGTCGCCTGCACGGTGATCGTGGGCATCTCGGCGGTGAGATCGACGGCGCTCCAGCGCAACCCGGCGAGCTCCGCGCGGCGGAGTCCAAGCAGCGCCAGATGCACGAAGAGTTCGCGTCTGCGTGCATACTCGTCGGAACCCTCGCCGTGCGCCGCGCAGAGCTGGTCGACCTCGTCCTCGCTGAGCGAGTCGTCGATCTTCAAGTCGAGTTCGCCAGACGGTTTCCGGAGCGGCTCCACGAGCGCCACGACGTTGCGGGCGAGGATGCCTTGCGCGTGGAGGTCTGCCCAGACCTTCTTCCACCGGGCGAGCATGGGGTTGATGCTGGTGCGCTTCCAGACGCCGCGGTCAATCGTCCCGGTGCGCAGCTCGGTGATCAACGCCTCGACATCGTGCTTGGTGATCGCCTGCACCTTGGTGTCGCCGTAGCGGTCCACCACCGGGGCCAGCGCGGCGGTGTACGCGTCGGCGGTTGTCGGCTTCACCCGTGCGGCCTTCGCGGCGAGCCACGCCTCGACTGCCTCGCGCACCGTGAGGTCCGACGGCGGGGTGTGCGTGCCGGCCGCAAGGTCGGCGGTCGTAGAGGAGTGCCAGTCCTTCGCCTCGTCGACGGTCTTGAACCTGCGCTTCGGTTGCACGCGGGTGCCGTCGGGCGCTACGTAGCTGACGCGCGCCTCGTAGGTCGGGCCGCGCTTGCCTTCGCAGCGGGTGATGTAGCTGGGGAGTCGTGCCATGTGTGAAATCCCATCGCGTGATCCGAAAAGGACCAGTTGCGCGGGACGACACGCCGATACAGCGCCGGACTCATTCCCCGGCGGTTGTGTCAAAAAGTGTCAATTTTCGGAGGTGACTGGCGCCTGGCTTGACGCCGAAACCCCTCCTGACCTGCGGTGGCGGAGGGATTTGAACCCCCGGACGGTGTTAGCCGTCTCTCGCTTTCAAGGCGAGTGCATTAGGCCGCTCTGCCACGCCACCGCCGATAAGAGTACGGGGCGGCGGCTTCCGCGTCAGACGCGGCCGAGCTTGGCGTTGTTGGCGCCGTTCTTGAGCCCGGCGCTGATGCGGCGGCAGTTCTCACCCATCGCCGCCACCTGCGGGCGGGTCAGCCGGCCGAGGTAGTGCGCACGCACGCCCTCGCCGTAGGTGACCATGGCCTCGCGCACCAGGGCGCGGCCCTCATCGGTGATGATGGCCAGCACCCCGCGCCCGTCGTCCGGGCTGGCGCCGCGACGCACCAGCCCCTGCAGTTCCAGACGCCGGATTTGCCGGGTCACCCTGCTGGGCAGCGACATCAGGGCTTCGGCGAGATCCCCCATACGCGCCGAGCCGGTAGCCGATTTGTCCAGGATGTCGAGCAGCCGAACGTCGTTGAGTGTCAGATGATGCGCGTCCACAAGCGACCGGTTCAGGGTCGCATACATCCGCAGGGCTGAGTCCAGGAAATTTTGCCAGGACCTCTCCTCAGCGATGTCCAGCCCCGGCATGTTACTTGCGGTACGCCCCGCGATTGTCCCCTCCATGACGTCATAGTAAACGTCGATCCCATTGCTGACAGGGGATTGGTCGCGCTCTTTTCGCAGGGTAGTAGCGTTATTTGAATGCAAGCGATTGTGGCCAGCAGTGAGGGTGGGCTTACCTGGCAGCAGGTTCCCGACCCCAGTCCCGGCGCCGGCGAGGTTCTCATCAAGGTGGCCACCGCGGGGGTGAACCGGGCGGACCTGCTGCAGGCGGCGGGCAAGTACCCGCCGCCGCCGGGCGCCAGTGAGATCCTCGGCCTCGAGGTCTCCGGGACCATCGCCGCGGTCGGCGACGAGGTATCCGGCTGGACGGTCGGGCAACAGGTGTGCGCTTTGCTCGCAGGCGGCGGTTACGCCGAGTACGTGGCCGTCCCCGCCGCCCAGGTGCTTCCGGTGCCCGCCTCGGTGAGCCTGCACGAGGCGGCCGCCCTGCCGGAGGTCGCCTGCACCGTGTGGTCCAACGTCGTGATGACCGCGGGCCTGACCGCCGACCGGCTGCTCCTGGTGCACGGCGGCGGCAGCGGCATCGGCACCCACGCCATCCAGGTGGCCCGCGCGCTGGGCGCCCGCGTCGCCGTCACCGCCGGCACGCGGCAGAAGCTCGACCTGTGCGCCGAGCTGGGCGCCGAGATCCTCATCAACTACCGCGAGGACGACTTCGTCGAACGCGTCCGGGCCGAGGGCGGCGCCGACGTGATCCTCGACATCATCGGGGCCAAGTACCTGGACCGCAACGTCGACGCGCTCGCCCCCGACGGCCGGCTGGTGATCATCGGGATGCAGGGCGGCGTCAAGGCCGAGCTGAACATCGGCAAACTGCTCAACAAGCGCGGCGGGGTCATCGCCACCGCGCTGCGCTCGCGCCCGGTGAGCGGCCGGGGCGGCAAGAGCGAGATCGTCGACGCCGTGCGCGAGCACGTCTGGCCGATGGTCGAGAGCGGTCAGGTGCGTCCGATCATCGGCGCGGAGTACCCGGTGCAGGAGGCCGGCGCCGCGCACGAGCTGCTGCAGTCCGGCGAGGTGTCCGGCAAGGTTCTGCTGCGCGTCTCGGGATAGGTAACGGGCAGCGGTCAGCCCAGCGAGGCCAGCACGCGGACCAGCTGGTCGACCTCCGCGGCGGTGGTGTAGTGCGACAACCCGATGGTCACCGCCCCGCCGATGTCGTTGACGCCGATCACGTCGAGCACCCGGGACTGGGCGCTGCCGATCGCCAGGATCCCGTTGTCGGCCAGCCGCTGCACCACCCGGTCGGCGGGCACGTCGTTGACCACGAAGCTCAGCGCCGGGATCCGCACCTCGGGGCTGCCGATCACCGTCACCGCCGACAGCGACCGCAGCGACATCAGCAGGTAGTCGAACAGCCTGTTCATGTACAGGTTCGCCGATTCCATTGACACGGCGAGCCGTTCGCGGCGGGTGCCACGCGCGGTCTCGTCCAGCGTGGCCAGGTACTCGATGCTGGCCACCACGCCGGCGAGCAGGCCGAACTGGTGCGCACCGGCCTCCAGCCGCGCCGGCCCGGTGGCGTGCGGGTCCAGCGACACCGACCCGAGCGTGTTCAGCAGCGCCGGGTCCCGGAAGACCAGCGCGCCGATCGGCGGGCCACCCCAGGCCAGCGCGTTGATCGCGACGATGTCGGCCTCGGACTCCTCGATGTCGAGCAGACGGTACGGCGCGGCCGCCGAATGGTCGACGACCACCAGCGCGCCCTGGTCGTGCGCGAGCTTGGTCACCGCGCGCAGGTCGGTCACCGTGCCCAGCGTCGAGGACGCCGACGCGATCGCGACCAGCCGGGTCGACGGGGTGACCAGGCTCTCCCACTGCCAGCTCGGCAGCTCCCCGGTCTCGATGTCGACCTCGGCCCACTTCACCTTGGCGCCGTAGCGGTTGGCCGCGCGCAACCACGGCGCGATGTTGGCCTCGTCGTCGAGTCGGGTGACGACCACCTCGTACCCCAGTCCGACCCGCGACGACGACGCGTCGGCCAGCGACGTCAGCAGGATCGTGCGGTCGGCGCCGAGCACCACCCCGCGTGGGTCGGCGTTGACCAGGTCGGCCACCGCCAGCCGCGCGGCCTCGAGCACCGCGGCGCTGCGCCGCGCCGACGGGTGCGGACCGACGGGGGTGGGCATGGAACCGCGGAACGCCGTCGACACCGCCCGGCCGACGGTGTCGGGCAGCAGCATGCCGTGCTGGGCGTCAAAGCGCACCCAGCCGTCGCCCAGGGCCGGGTGCAAGCCCCGCACCCGGGCGACGTCGTACGCCATGTCAGCCCACCTTCGAGCATCCGGAAAAGCACAAACCGCTTCGATTCTGGCCGATTCCCGGCCCGACCCGCCATGCCTGGCTGGGTCCGCTGGGCAGCCATACTAGTCCAGTGGGCTTCGGGTTCGGAGTGCCAATCGCCCCGTCGTTGCTGGCGTACACGCTGGCAACGACGCTGGTACGGCCGTATCGTGACCCGACCGGTCATTCGCCGGTCCGTCTAGCGACACCGACTAGTGTCGCTAGACGACGCCCACCGCAGAGCACGGCGGGGTGAATTGAACGGCGGGGTTTGATTGGACGGCGGGGTTTGATTGAACACAGAGGGAACACCGAGCATATGACCGACGACGACAACATCGAGATCATCAGCCGCAGCGACGGCGGCGGCGAGCGGGACGACGAGAACGAGAGCCGGTCGCTGACCGACCTGGTCGAGCAGCCCGCGAAGGTGATGCGGATCGGCACCATGATCAAGCAGCTGCTCGAGGAGGTGCGGGCGGCTCCCCTCGATGACGCCAGCCGGACCCGGCTGCGCGAGATCCACCGCACCAGCATCACCGAGCTCGAGGAGGGCCTGGCCCCGGAGCTGCGCGAGGAGCTGGAGCGGATCACCCTGCCGTTCACCGAGGAGGACGTGCCGTCCGACGCCGAGCTGCGGATCGCCCAGGCACAGCTGGTGGGTTGGCTGGAGGGGCTGTTCCACGGCATCCAGACCGCGCTGTTCGCCCAGCAGATGGCCGCCCGCCAACAGCTCGAGCAGATGCGCGGACAGGCTCTGCCGCCCGGGGTCGCGGTGCGCGGCGGTGCCCAGCACGGCACCGGGCAGTACCTGTAAGTCACGAGGAGACCGCTAGGTGACGCCGCGTATCGAGACGCGCAACGCGTGGGTGGAGTTCCCGATCTTCGACGCCAAGTCGCGCTCCCTGAAAAAGGCGTTCTTGGGTAAAGCCGGCGGCGCGATCGGCCGCAACGCCTCCAACGTCGTGGTTATCGAGGCACTGCGCGACATCACGATGTCGCTGGAACTCGGCGACCGCGTCGGGCTGGTCGGCCACAACGGGGCCGGCAAATCCACTCTGCTGCGGCTGCTTTCGGGTATCTACGAGCCCACCCGCGGTGTCGCCAAGGTGACCGGCCGGGTCGCGCCGGTGTTCGACCTGGGCGTCGGCATGGACCCCGAGATCTCCGGCTTCGAGAACATCATCATCCGCGGGCTGTTCCTCGGGCAGACCCGCAGGCAGATGCTGGCCAAGGTCGACGAGATCGCCGAGTTCACCGAGCTCGGCGACTACCTGAAGATGCCGCTGCGGACCTACTCCACGGGTATGCGGGTGCGCCTGGCGATGGGGGTGGTCACCAGCATCGACCCGGAGATCCTGCTGCTCGACGAGGGCATCGGCGCGGTGGACGCCGAGTTCCTCAAGAAGGCGCAGGGCCGGCTGCAGGACCTGGTGAAGCGGTCCGGAATCCTGGTGTTCGCCAGTCACTCCAACGAGTTCCTGGCCCGGCTGTGCAACACCGCGATGTGGATCGACCACGGCACCGTCCGGATGTCCGGCGGCATCGAGGACGTCGTCCGCGCCTACGAGGGCGAGGACGCCGCCCGCCACGTCCGGGAAGTGCTCGAAGAGACGCGGTCCGCGTGAGCGGGACGGCGGACCGGGCGGGTTCGCGGGAGCAGCAGATGATCTGCGCGGTGGTGGTCACCCACCGGCGCCGCGACGAGCTGGCCAAGTCGCTGGACGCGGTGTCGGCGCAGAGCCGCCCGCCGGACCACCTGGTGGTCGTCGACAACGACAACGATCCGCGGGTCGCCGAGCTGGTGGCCGGCCAGCCGATTCCCACCACATACCTGGGATCGCGCCGCAACCTCGGCGGCGCAGGCGGTTTCGCCCTCGGCATGCTGCACGCGCTGGCGCTGGGCGCGGACTGGGTGTGGCTGGCCGACGACGACGGCAGGCCCGCCGACTCCGAGGTGCTCGCCACCCTGCTGTCCTGCGCGACACGGCACGGGCTGGCCGAGGTATCGCCGATGGTCTGCGACATGACCGACCCGGACCGGTTGGCCTTCCCGCTGCGTCGCGGGATCGCCTGGCGCAGAAAGGTATCCGAGCTCCGCACGGACGCAGGTCAGGATCTGTTGCCGGGGATCGCGTCGCTGTTCAACGGCGCGCTGTTCGCCGCGTCGACGCTGGACGCCGTCGGCGTTCCGGATCTACGGCTGTTCGTGCGCGGCGACGAGACCGAGCTGCACCGCCGTCTGGTGCGCTCGGGCCTGCCGTTCGGCACCTGCCTGGACGCGGTGTACCTGCACCCGCAGGGCGGCGACGAGTTCAAACCGATCCTCGGCGGGCGGATGCACACGCAGTACCCCGACGACGAGCGGAAGCGCTTCTTCACCTACCGCAACCGCGGCTACCTGCTGGCACAGCCCGGCCTGCGCCGGCTGCAGTTCCAGGAGTGGGCCCGGTTCGGCTGGTTCTTCCTGATCTCGCGGCGGGACCCCGCGGGGCTGATGGAGTGGATTCGATTGCGGCGCATGGGCCGTAAGGAGAGGTTCGGGAGGCCTGCACAGTGACGTTCACCGACGCCGCCGCGCAGTCACGCACGATGAGCCGCGCCTGGGGTGACCTGGTCGACGGGTTCGCCAAGCGCGAACTGTGGCTGCACCTGGGCTGGCAGGACATCAAGCAGCGGTACCGCCGCTCGGTGCTCGGCCCGTTCTGGATCACGATCGCCACCGGTGCGACCGCCATCGCGATGGGCCTGCTGTACTCGAAGCTGTTCAAGCTGCCGCTCGAGGAGCACCTGCCCTACGTCACGCTCGGGTTGATCGTCTGGAACCTGATCAACGCCTCGATCCTGGAGGGCGCCGACGTCTTCGTCGCCAACGAGGGCCTGATCAAACAGCTTCCGACCCCGCTGTCGGTGCACGTCTACCGGCTGGTGTGGCGGCAGACGCTGCTGTTCGCGCACAACATCATCATCTTCGTGATCATCGCGATCATCTATCCCAAGCCGTGGTCGTGGGCCGACCTGTCGGTGATCCCGGCGCTGGGGCTGCTGATGCTGAACATGGTGTGGGTGTCGCTGTGCTTCGGCATCCTGGCCACCCGCTACCGCGACATCAGCCCGCTGCTGGTCAGCCTGGTGCAGCTGCTGTTCTTCATGACGCCGATCATCTGGAACGAGTCGACGCTGCAGCAGCAGGGCGCCGCCGATTACGCGCGGGTCGTCGAACTCAACCCGCTGCTGCACTATCTGGACATCGTGCGCGCACCGCTGCTGGGCGCCGAGCAGGAGCTGCGGCACTGGCTGGTGGTCATCGTGCTGACCGTGGTCGGCTGGCTGTGCGCCGCCTTCGCGATGCGCCAGTACCGCGCCCGGGTGCCGTACTGGGTGTAGCCCCTGCCCGGCGCCGACGCGATCAGGTCAGCGCGGCCCGCGGAGGCTGCCGGGTCGCGACGTTGATGCGGTTCCAGGCGTTGATGGTCACCGCCATCGCGATCACCTGGCCGAGCTCACGCGGGGTGAAAACCGCTGCGGCCCTGTTGTACACGTCGTCGGGTACGTGGCCATTGTTCAGTTCGGTGATCGCCTCGGTGAGCGCCAGCGCGGCCTGCTCACGCTCGCTGTAGAGCGCACCGGCTTCCTCCCAGGCGGGCAGCAGGGTCAGCTTCTGCTCGTTCACACCGTGTTTGCGGGCGTCGGTGGTGTGCATGTCGACGCAGAACGCGCAGTGGTTGAGTTGTGAGGCCCGGATCTTGATGAGTTCGGCCAGTTCCGGGTCCAGGTCGAGATGCGCGGCGGCGTCGAGTCCGATCATCGCTTGATAGAACTCCGGCGCCACCCGTGGCATGGTCAGGCGCCGAACAACGTTGTGGCCGTTGGCAGTTGTGGTGGTCATGTGGACTCCTCAGCGGGCCGGGGGCTGGGTGCGGACGCTGACGTTGATGCGGTTCCAGCTGTTGATGGTCACCGCCATCGCGATCACCTGGGCGAGTTCGGCCTCGGTGAAGACGGCCGCGGCCCGCTGATACACCGCGTCGGGCACATGCCCGTCGCCGAGATCGGTGATCGCCTCGGCGAGATCCAGTGCGGCACGCTCCCGTTCGGTGTAGAGCTCCTGCACCTCGCGCCAGGCGGCCAGCAGGTCGAGTTTCTGTTCGTCGACGCCGATCCGGCGGGCGTCCTTGAGGTGCATGTCGAGGCAGAAGGCGCAGTGGTTGAGTTGCGAGGCCCGGATCTTGATCAGCTCGCCGATCTCGGGTTCGACGCCGCGGTTCGCCGCGCTGCTGAGCGTCATCATCGCCTCGAAGAACTCCGGCGAGGTCTTGGCGAGGTCGATGCGTCCGGCGGTGTTGAGCAGGTTGGTTGTCATGGTCCCGACGCTACGGCGATATAGGCCCACATACATGGTTGAATTGCCCGGTGATTTCGTGGGCCAATTGTCCCGGAGGTCGGTATGCCGGAGCCCGATGATCGGCTGGCCCATTCCCGGGACCTGCACCTGGACCTGCGCGCGGCCATCACCCCGGGCGCCCGTGGGGTGCGCGAGCTGCTGCTGACCGCGCTGCGCGATGCGGTGCGTTCCGGCCGGTTGCCGCCGGGCACCTTGCTGCCGCCGTCGCGGGCGCTGGCCGCCGACCTCGGCATCGCGCGCAATACCGTCGCCGAGGCCTACACCGAACTGGTCGCCGAGGGCTGGCTGGCGTCGCGGCAGGGCGCGGGCACCTGGGTGGTCAACACCGCCGGTGCGCAGGCCCCGCCCCGGCCGCAGGGCCGGCCCGTCACCCCGATCCACAACCTGATGCCCGGCAGCCCGGACGTCGCCGAGTTTCCGCGCACCGAATGGGCGGCCGCCACCCGGCGCGCGCTGGCGTCGGCACCCACCGAGGCGTTCCGCATGACCGACCCGCGCGGCCGGCCGGAACTGCGCGCGGCGCTGGCCGAGTATCTGGCCCGCGCCCGCGGGGTGCGCGCCTCGCCGGACAGCATCGTGATCTGCGCCGGGGTGCGGCACGCGGTGGAGCTGCTGGGCCGGGTGTTCCGCGGCCCCCTGGCGGTGGAGGCCTACGGGCTGCACATCTTTCGCGACGCGCTGTCGGCGCTCGACGTGCCCACGGTGCCGATCGGCGTCGACGGCGACGGCGCGGTGGTCGCCGAGCTCGACGGGCTGGCGGTGCCGGCGGTGCTGCTGACGCCCGCTCACCACAACCCGTTCGGGATGGCGCTGCATCCGGCCCGGCGCACCGCGGTGGTGGAGTGGGCGGCCCGCACCGGCGGGTACGTCTTCGACGACGACTACGACGGCGAGTTCCGCTACGACCGCCAGCCGGTCGGCGCGCTGCAGGCACTGGCCCCCGAACGGGTGGTCTACCTCGGTTCGGCCAGCAAGAGCCTGTCGCCGGCGCTGCGGCTGGGCTGGATGGTGCTGCCCACCGACCTCGTCGACCCGGTGATCGCCGCCGCGGGCGGCAACCAGTACTACGTGGACGCGGTCACCCAGCTGACGATGGCCGAGTTCATCACCAGCGGCCGCTACGACCGCCACATCCGCCGGATGCGCATGCGCTACCGGCGGCGCCGCGACCGGTTGGTGCAGGTGCTGTCCGGGTTCACCGTCGGCGTCGACGGCCTGGCCGCCGGCCTGAGCCTCACCGTCACGCTGCCCGATGGCGCCGAGCAGGAGGTGCTGCGCCGCGCCGGGGAGGCGGGCATCGCCGTGGAGGGGTTGTCGATCCTGCGTCACCCGGCGGCCGGGGCCGACGTGCCGCGCCCGGACGGGGTGGTGATCTGGTTCGGCACACCCGCCGAGCACGCCTTCGGCCCCGCGCTGGATGCGCTGTGCGCGGTGCTGACCGCGTCCGGGCTGGCTCGTTAAGCTGCCTTGGTGGCCGAGCCCCCGATGACACAGCAGCTCAGCCTGGCGACCCAGGTCTGGCGGTTCCTGCTCACCGGCGGTTTCGCCGCCGTGGTCGATTTCGGTCTGTACGTGTTGCTGCTGGTGGCCGGGCTGCACGTCAACGTCGCCAAGACGCTGAGCTTCATCGCCGGCACCACCACCGCCTATGTGATCAACCGGCGCTGGACGTTCCAGGCGCCGCCGAGCACCGCCCGGTTCATCGCGGTCTGTGTGCTGTACGCGATCACCTATGCCGCGCAGGTCGGCATCAACTACGCGCTGTACATGGCCTGGCAGGACAAGTCCTGGCAGGTGCCGGCAGCGTTCGTCATCGCGCAGGGCACCGCGACCGTGATCAACTTCGTGGTGCAGCGCACGGTGATCTTTCGCTTCCGTGGTTAGCCGCGGGCGGCGGTGGGCCGTTGCGGCCCCGTTTACCCGCCGTCGTCGTCGTTTCCGCCGTGTCTTTCGGTGAGGTAGCGCTGGGGGTGGTGGTAGTTGTTGATCCTGGGCTGGCCGGTGTCCAGGGGCTGGGGCGGAATCCATTGGGTGCGACCGTTGGTGCGGGTGGTCCGCCAGTCGGTCTGCTCGATCAGGTTGTTGTGGGGCTGGCAGGCCAGGGCCAGCTCGTCGATGTCGGTGTTGCCGCCGGCGGCGAAGTCCTTGACCGCGTGGTGAGCCTGGGTCTGATAGAACGGCCGGCTGCAGCCGGGTTTGGTGCAGCCCCGATCCCGGGCGAACAGCGCCAGCCGCTGCGCGGCGGTGGCATTGCGTTTGGCCCGCCCGAGATACAGGACCTCCTCGGTGTGATCGTCGAACACGGCCAGGTAGTGGTGCGCGTTCGCCGCAGCGGCGATGACATCGCGCATCGGCAGTCTGGTGCCGCCACCGGTGTGGGCCCACCCGGCCGCCGATTCCAGCTCACCGAGGGTGGTGGTCACCACGATGGTGGCGGGGATGCCGTTGAGCTGTCCCATCTCCTTGCTGTCGACCGCGATCGACAGCGCGGTGCGCAGTGCGTCGTGGTTGCGCTGTTCCTGAGACCGCGTGTCGAGCTCGCCGTCCCGGGTGTGGGGGGCGCCGTGTTTGGCGATCACGACGTCGAGCAGGGCCCCGGTGACCGGATCGACCCGGCCGCGGACCTCACGCATGCCGTCCGCCCCCTGGGGGCCGACGACCAGGCTGCGCCGGCGCTGCTGGAGGTCTTCGTCGGGTTCGGCGCCGTCGGGGTCGATCAGGTCGACCAGGTGCTGGGCGACCTTCCGCAGCCCGTCGGCATCCAGGTTGCTGCCGTGGGCGGTGAGATCGGCCTCGATCCGGTCGCGGGTGGCGTCGTCGACCCAGCCGGGCAACCGGTCCAGGGTCTTGCGGATGACGTTTTCGTGCTCGGGGCCGAGCCGACCGTCGGCGACCGCCTCGGCCACATGAGCCAACTCGGCGGGCAGTTCCTCGCCGGTCAGCGCGCGCCGGGGCCCGAACCGACGGGCCGCCCGCAGCCGGCGATTCGCCTCGGCACGGGTGATCCGCAGCCGCAACGACAACACCTCACGCCAGCAGGCCTCCCCGAACTGGTGTGGATCGGCCTCGGCCACCAGATGCGCGGTGAAACGGCGTTCGATCGACGGCCACTGCCAGGCGATGGTCTTGAGCGCATCGAGCCGGGCCAGCACCTGCGGATTGGTCTGGGTATGCAGGCAAACCGACTGCAGGAACCGCACAGCGTCCTGGATGGCCCGGATCGCGGCGTCGATCTCCCCTTCCACATATCGAACACTAGTTCGAACCACCGACATCCCGCGCAACCATCCACAACCGCCAATCGATACCCAACTCCCACAGAACGGGCTGCGATCCCGCGGGCTGCACGCAGCGTTCGGCCTGCCGCTCCGGGGTGTCGATGAACTTCGCGACCCCCGGCCTGCCCGCCGTCTGCTCGATATCCGGCAGCTCGGCGATGTCGATCACGGGAACATCCTCATTCGGAATCGGCGAATCGTAGTCACCCTTGTCGCTGCTGCATCCGACCGTGAGAACCAGCCCGACCAGCCATGCCGCGCCCAGGCGGAGATACCGTCCGAACCCTGTACTCACCGCACCGACCTGTCTTCGTTTGTCGGGGTGGGAACGTCGGCGAGCCCCGCCGCGATCACGGCGAGGTTGTCGGCCGGCGTCCGCAACACCGTTTCACCGTTCGATGATTCGACCGGACGCGCCGGGTGACCGGCCCGGCCCGAGAACTCCTCCGGACTCGGCAGGTTGTCGAGTTCGTGCTGTGCGGTTCACTTCGAGTTCACAGATGTCGGCCAGCGAGTCCCAACCCGGCAGCCGGGGGGACCAGCTCCAGATCACTCGCCACGCCTCGATCACCGACAGCTCACCGACAGCTCACCGCCGAACGCGGCCGCAATCGAGGGCAGTGCGCCCACGTTCCACGACTCGATGTCGCTCAGCAGCAAAGCCTTGCTCCACGGGTGACCATGGGCAGATCGTAGTGCAGCAACAGATGGCCGGAATGCGGGAATTTCCGCCGCCGCCCGCGCTGCTGTGGAACGGGCCCGCAAAACCCGCACGGTACCCTCTTTGACGATGCCGAGCACCGACCTGCCGACCACCACCCGACGCCTCAGCGGCTGGGGCCGCACCGCACCCACCGTCGCGCGGGTGCTGTCGACCCGGGATCCCGAACTGATCGCCAAGGCGGTGACCCAGGCCGGTGAGCGCGGCGTCATCGCCCGCGGCCTGGGCCGCTCCTACGGTGACAACGCGCAGAACGGCGGCGGCCTGGTCATCGACATGACCGCGCTGAACCGCATCCACTCGATCGACGCCGACACCGCCATGGTCGACGTGGACGCCGGCGTCAACCTCGACCAGCTCATGAAGGCCGCGCTGCCGTTCGGGCTGTGGGTGCCCGTCCTGCCCGGCACCCGCCAGGTGACCGTCGGCGGCGCCATCGGCTGCGACATCCACGGCAAGAACCACCACAGCGCGGGCAGCTTCGGCAACCACGTGCGGTCGATGGAGCTGCTGACCGCCTCCGGAGAGGTCCTGCACCTGACCCCCGAGGGCGAGCACGCCGACATCTTCTGGGCCACCGTCGGCGGCAACGGGCTGACCGGCATCATCCTGCGGGCCACCATCGAGATGACGCGCACCGAGACGGCCTACTTCATCGCCGACGGTGACGTCACCGGCAGCCTCGACGAGACGATCGAACTGCACAGCGACGGCAGCGAGGCCAACTACACCTACTCCAGCGCGTGGTTCGACGCGATCAGCGCCCCGCCCAAGCTGGGCCGCGCCGCGATCTCCCGCGGCTCGCTGGCCCGGCTGGACCAACTGCCGCCGAAGCTGGCCAAGAACCCGCTGAAATTCGATGCGCCGCAACTGCTCACGTTCCCGGACATCTTCCCCAACGGGCTGGCCAACAAGTACACGTTCGGCCCCATCGGGGAGCTCTGGTACCGAAAGTCGGGCACGTACCGCAACAAGGTGCAGAACCTGACGCAGTTCTACCACCCGCTGGACATGTTCGGGGAGTGGAACCGTGCCTACGGCTCAGCGGGTTTCCTGCAGTACCAGTTCGTGGTGCCCACCGAGGCCGTCGACGAGTTCAAGTCGATCATCGGCGACATCCAGCGCTCCGGGCACTACTCGTTCCTCAACGTGTTCAAGCTCTTCGGGCCCGGTAACAAGGCGCCGCTGAGCTTCCCGATGCAGGGCTGGAACATCTGCGTCGACTTCCCGATCAAGGCCGGTCTCAACGAGTTCGTCCGCGAACTCGACCGCCGCGTATTGGAATTCGGCGGCCGGCTGTACACCGCCAAGGACTCCCGCACCACCCCCGAGACCTTCCACGCCATGTACCCGCGCATCGACGAATGGATCAAGGTGCGCCGCAGTGTCGATCCCGACGGGGTCTTCATGTCCGACATGGCCCGACGTTTGGAGCTGCAGTAGATGGTGTTCGACGCCGTGGGTAACCCCCAGACGATCCTGCTGTTCGGCGGCACCTCGGAGATCGGCCTGGCGATCTGCGAGCGCTACCTGCGCAACGCACGCTCCCGGGTGATCCTCGCCGACCTGCCCGATCATCCGCGCAAGGCCGAGGCCATCGCCGCGATGGAGAAGGCCGGCGCCAAGGAGGTCGAGTGGCTCGACTTCGACGGCACCGACACCGACAGCCATCCAGCGGTGGTGGACAAGGCGTTCGCCCACGGTGACGTCGACGTCGCGATCGTCGCGTTCGGCATCCTCGGCAACGCCGAGGAACTGTGGCAGAACCAGCGCAAGGCGGTGCAGATCGCCTCCATCAACTACACCGCGGCGGTCTCGGTCGGTGTGCTGCTGGGCGAGAAGATGCGCGCCCAGGGCTTCGGCCGGATCATCGCGATGAGCTCGGCCGCCGGCGAGCGGGTGCGCCGCTCCAACTTCGTCTACGGCTCCACCAAGGCCGGGCTGGACGGCTTCTACCTCGGGCTGGGAGAAGCGTTGCGCGAGTACGGGGTTCGGGTGCTGGTCATCCGTCCCGGCCAGGTCCGCACCACCACCACGATCGAGCACTGGAAGGCGACCGGCGCCAAGGAGGCGCCGTTCACCGTCGACAAGGAGGACGTCGCCGAACTCGCGGTGACGGCGGCGGCCAAAGGCAAGGAACTGGTGTGGGCACCCGGGGTGTTCCGGTACGTGATGATGGTGCTGCGCCACATTCCGCGCCCCATCTTCCGCAAGCTCCCCATCTGATGCGCACCGCCCTGGCCCAGCCGATGAAGGTCGTCGGCCAGATGGCCGCGGCGGTCGCCGTCGCGGTGGTCGTGGCGGTGGTCTCGCTGGCCGCGATCGCCCGCGTCGAGTGGCCCGCCTACAACTCGTCGAACCAACTGCACGCGCTGACCACCGTCGGCCAGTTCGGCTGCCTGGCAGGGCTTCTCGTCAGCGGCCTGCTGTACCGGCGGGGCAGGCGGTGGCTGGCCAAGGCGGCGGCGACGGTGTTCCTGTCGGCGTTCTCGGTGGTCACGCTGGCGATGCCGCTGGGTGCGACGAAGCTGTACCTGTTCGGCATCTCGGTGGACCAGCAGTTCCGTACCGAGTACCTGACCCGGTTCGCCGACAGCCCCGAGCTGCGCGACATGACGTACTTCGGGTTGCCGCCGTTCTACCCGCCGGGCTGGTTCTGGATCGGCGGGCGGCTGGCCGCGCTGACCGGCACACCCGCCTGGGAGATGTTCAAACCGTGGGCGATCATCTCGATCACCGCGGCCATCGCGGCGGCATTCGTGTTATGGGCGGCGATGATCCGCTTCGAGTACGCGCTCGTCGTGACGACCGCGACGACGGCGGCCGCACTGTCCTACTCCCCGGCCGAACCGTACGCGGCGATCATCTGCGTGATGCTGGCGCCGGTGTTTGTGCTGGCGTGGAGCGGGCTGAAGGCGGGTTCCCGAAACGGCGGCTGGGCCGCCGTCGTCGGCACCGGGCTGTTCCTCGGTGTCGCCGCGCTGTTCTACACGCTGCTGTTCGCCTATGCGGCGTTCACGCTGGCGATCATGGGCTTCCTGCTGGCCGTGGCGCGACGCAGCATCAACCCGCTGCTGCGGCTGGCGGTGATCGCGGTGATCTCCGGGGCGCTCGCGCTGATCGGCTGGGGGCCGTACCTGCTGGCCGCCGCCCGCGGTGAACCGGCCGAGAGCGGCACCGCCCAGCACTACCTGCCGCGCGACGGGGCGCAGCTGGAGTTCCCGATGCTGCACCCGACGCTGCTGGGCGCGCTGTGCATGCTCGGCACCGTGTGGCTGGTGTGGCGGGCCACCACCTCGACGCGGGCCGGGGCGCTGGCGGTCGGTGTGGTCGCGGTCTACGCCTGGTCACTGCTGTCGATGCTGACCACGCTGGCCGGCACCACACTGCTGTCGTTCCGGCTGAACCCGACGCTGACGGTGCTGCTCACCGCGGCGGGCGCGTTCGGCTTCCTGGAGGTCACCCGCGCGTGGGCGGCCCGGGTCAGGCCGGAGAACGCCAAACGTGTCGTCGCCGTCGCCGCCACCCTCGGTGCCGTCGGCGCGGTGACCTACAGCCAGGACATCCCCGATGTGCTGCGCAACGACATCGTCGTCGCCTACACCGACACCGACGGCAACGGCCAGCGCGCCGACCGCCGACCGCCCGGTGCCGAGCGCTTCTACCGCGAGATCGACGGCCGCATCCTCGAGGTGACCGGGCGCCCCCGCGACGAGACGATCGTGCTCACCGCCGACTACAGCTTCCTGTCGTACTACCCCTACTGGGGTTTCCAGGGGCTGACGTCGCACTACGCCAACCCGCTCGCGCAGTTCGAGCAGCGCGCCGAGGCGATCGAGAACTGGGCGGCTCTGACCGACGCCGACCGGTTCATCGAGGCGCTCGACAACCTGCCGTGGGAGCCGCCGACGGTGTTTCTGATGCGCCGCGGCGCCGACGACACCTACACCCTGCGGCTGGCCGCCGACGTCTACCCCAACCAGCCCAACGTGCGTCGCTACCACGTCGCGCTCGACGAGGCGCTGTTCGACGACCCGCGCTTCGACGTGTCCACCATCGGCCCGTTCGTACTGGCCATCCGCACCCACAATTAGGATCGAACCCCGTGGTCAAAGCAGCCGGCGTCGGGTCCAATCATCGGACTGTACGGCTCATCGCCATCATCGCCGGCCTGCTCGGCGCGGCGCTGGCGATCGCGACCCCGTTCCTGCCGGTCGTCCAGACCACCGCACAGCTGAACTGGCCGCAGGACGGTGTGCTCAAGAGCGTCGACGCGCCGCTGATCGGCTACGTGCCCACCGACCTGGAGATCAGCATCCCGTGCAGCGCGGCGGCGCCGCTGGCCGCCCCGGACATGCGCGGCCGCACGGTGCTGCTGTCCACGGTGCCCAAGCAGGCGCCCAAGGCGATCGACCGCGGCCTGCTGATCGAACGGGTCAACGACGACCTGCTGGTGATCGTGCGCAACACCCCGGTGGTCAGCGCCCCACTGGCCGACGTGCTCAGCCCGCGGTGTGAGCGGCTGACGTTCACCGCGCACGCCGACAAGGTCACCGGCGAGTTCGTCGGGCTGACCCAGACCCAGCGCACGCTGCCCAGCGACGAACCGGGTGAGCCGCTGTACGGGGAGCGCGGCGGCTACGACTTCCGACCCCAGATCATCGGCGTCTACACCGATCTGAGCGGGCCCGCGCCGCCGGGACTGGAGTTCTCGGCGACCCTGGACTCGCGCTACAGCAGCACCCCCACCCTGCTCAAGACCCTGGCGATGGTCATCGGGGTGGCGATGACGGTCGTCGCGCTGGCCGCCCTGCACGCGCTGGACATCGCCGACGGCCGCAGCGTCAAACGCTTCCTGCCGCCGCGCTGGTGGTCGCTGACCCCGCTGGACGGGGTGGTCACCGCGGTGCTGGTGTGGTGGCACTTCGTCGGCGCCAACACCGCCGACGACGGCTACATCCTGACCATGGCCCGGGTGTCCGAACACGCCGGCTACATGGCCAACTACTACCGCTGGTTCGGCACGCCGGAGTCGCCGTTCGGCTGGTACTACGACCTGCTGGCGTTGTGGTCGCACGTGTCGACGGCCAGCATCTGGATGCGGCTGCCCACGCTGCTGATGGCGCTGGTCTGCTGGTGGCTGATCAGCCGCGAGGTGATCCCGCGGCTGGGCCACGCGGTCAAGACCACCCCGGCGGCGGCGTGGACGGCGGCGGGCCTGTTCCTGGCGTTCTGGCTGCCGCTGAACAACGGCCTGCGGCCCGAGCCGATCATCGCGCTGGGCATCCTGCTGACCTGGTGCTCGGTGGAGCGGGGCGTGGCGACCAGCCGGCTGCTGCCGGTGGCGATCGCGCTGATCATCGGTGCGCTCACCCTGTTCTCCGGGCCGACCGGCATCGCCGCGATGGGCGCCCTGCTGGTCGCCGTCGGGCCGCTGAAAACGATTGTCACAGCGCACGTCTCGCGCTTCGGCTACCTGGCGCTGCTGGCGCCGATCCTGGCCGCGGCGACGGTGACGATCATCCTGATCTTCCGCGACCAGACGCTGGCCGCCGAACTGCAGGCCAACTCGTTCAAGAGCGAGGTGGGCCCCAGCCTGGCCTGGTTCGACGAGCACATCCGCTATTCGCGGCTGTTCACGTTCAGCCCCGACGGTTCGGTGGCGCGCCGGTTCGCGGTGCTGACACTGCTGCTGGCGCTGGCGGTGTCGATCGCGATGGCGCTGCGCAAGTTCCGGATCCCGGGCACCGCGCTGGGCCCGAGCCGGCGCATCGTCGGCATCACGGTCATCTCGTTCCTGTCGCTGATGTTCACCCCGACCAAGTGGACGCACCACTTCGGGGTGTTCGCCGGGCTGGCCGGTTCGCTCGGCGCGCTGGCCGCGGTGGCTGTGACGGCCGCCGCGATGCGGTCGCGGCGCAATCGCTCGGTGTTCGCCGCCGCGGTGCTGTTCGCCATGGCGCTGTCGTTCGCGACCGCCAACGGCTGGTGGTACGTCTCGAATTTCGGTGTGCCGTGGTCGAATGCGATGCCGGCGTGGAAGTTCGGCTTCTCCACCTACCTGCTGGGCCTGTCGGTGCTGGCGCTGCTGGCCGCGGCCTGGTTCCACTTCTCCGGCCGCGACTCGTCGCCGCCGGGGCCGCAGCGGTGGTGGCAGCGAATCGCGCAGGCGCCGTTGGCGATTGCCACCTGGGTGCTGGTGGTGTTCGAGGTGGCCTCGCTGACGCTGGCGACGATCGGCCAGTACCCGGCGTGGACCGTCGGGCGGTCGAACCTGCAGGCGCTGACCGGTAAGACGTGCGGGCTGGCCGAGGACGTGCTGGTCGAGGAGGATCCGAACGCCGGCATGCTCACCCCGGTCGGTGTCCCCGCCGGTGAGGGGCTCAACGCCGGTACGGTTCGCGGCTTCGGCCCCAACGGGATTCCCGCCGACGTCTCCGCCGACCAGGCGATGGGCGGGACGAGCACATCGACCAACTTCGCCGACTCCGACAGCGACGACGCCAGCCCGACCGGCAACGGCGGCACCGAGGGCGGCACCACCGCGGCCGCGGGCGTCAACGGTTCCCGGGCCCGGCTGCCGTTCAAGCTCAACCCGGCGACCACCCCGGTGATGGGCAGCTGGAGTCCGGGGGTGCAGCAGCCGGCCGAACTGCGCTCCGCGTGGTACCGGCTGCCCGAGGACCGCGACGCGGCCGGACCGCTGCTGGCGATCGCCGCGGCGGGCCGGTTCAACACCGACGAGGTCAAGGTGGAGTGGGCCACCGACGAGCAGGCCGCCGACGACGAGGCGGGCGGCTCGATCGGCGTACGCGACGTCGGCGCGGCGCCCGCGTGGCGGGACCTGCGCGCGCCGCTGTCCTGGCTGCCCGAGGAGGCCACCCAGATCCGGTTGGTGGCCAGCGACCAGGACCTCGACCCGAACCACTGGATCGCGCTCACCCCGCCGCGGATCCCGCAGCTGCGCACCCTGCAGCAGGTGGTCGGCTCCGAGGATCCGGTGATGCTGGACTGGCTGGTCGGCCTGGCGTTCCCCTGCCAGCGGCCGTTCGACCACCGCTACGGCGTCATCGAGGTGCCCAAGTGGCGGATTCTGCCCGACCGGTTCGGCGCGGAGGCCAACTCGCCGGTGATGGACTACCTGGGCGGCGGGCCGCTGGGCATCACCGAGCTGCTGGTCCGGGCCACCACGCTGCCGACGTACCTCAAGGACGACTGGTTCCGCGACTGGGGCTCGCTGCAGCAGCTCACCCGCTGGTATCAGGACGCCGAGACGGCCCGGCTAGACCTCGGCACCGCCACCCGCAGCGGGTGGTGGAGCCCGGCTCCGCTGCGGTTGTCCTGACGACTCCGACGCAGGTCGGCCACGTATCGGCGGCGCACACATCGTCGTCGCCTACGATCGCTTCTCGTGCCACGCGACGAGGTTGAGCGAACGCGCCGGGTCGCGCGACTGATCGCCGTCGTCGCGGGAATCGCCGGAGTACTGCTGTGTGGGCTGGTGCCGCTGCTGCCGGTGCAGCAGACCACCGCCACCATCGGATGGCCGCAAGCCCCCGGACCCGACGGGTTCGTCGGCGACATCACCGCCCCGCTGGTGTCCGGCGCCCCGCTGGCCCTCGACATCTCCATCCCCTGCGCCGCCGTCGGCTCGCTGCCCGACGAGGGCGGGCTGGTGCTGTCCACCAACCCGCCCAACGGCATCGACGCCACCCGCAACGGCCTGTTCGTGCGCGCCACCGACGACGCCGTCGTCGTCGCGTTCCGCGACACGGTGGCCGCCGTCGCCCCGCGGCCCGCGGTCGAGAACGGCGGCTGCAGCACCCTGCACATCTGGGCCGACCCGGGCGCCGTCGGCGCGGACTTCGTCGGCCTCCCCGACGCCGCCGGCACCCTGGAGCCTGACAAGAAGCCGCAGGTCACCGGCGTCTTCACCGAGCTGCAGGTGCCGCCGCAGGACGGCCTGTGGGCGCGCATCGACATCGACACCCGCTTCATCAGCACGCCCACCACGCTCAAGCTCGCGGCGATGGTGCTCGGCGTGGCCTGCATCGCGGCGTCGCTGGTCGCGCTGGCGGTGCTGGACCGCCGCGGCGGCCGGCACGTGCGGCACACCTGGCGACGGCTGTGGCGGGTCGGCTTCTGGCACTGGCTGACCGATATCGGCGTCGTCGGCACCCTGCTGCTGTGGCACCTGATCGGCCCGCTGTCGTCCGACGACGGGTACAACCTCACCATCGCCCGGGTGTCCGCCGAGGCCGGCTACACCACCAACTACTACCGCTTCTTCGGCGCCACCGAGGCCCCGTTCGACTGGTACCAGTCCGTGCTCGGCTGGTTCGCCTCGGTCAGCACCGCCGGCGTGTGGATGCGGGTGCCCGCCACGGCCGCCGCGATCGGCGCCTGGCTGATCCTGTCGCGCTGCGTGCTGCCGCGGCTGGGCCGCCGGCTGGCCGCCAACCGGATCGCCGTGCTGACCGCCGGTGCGGTGTTCCTGGCCGCGTGGCTGCCGTTCAACAACGGCCTGCGCCCCGAGCCGCTGATCGCGTTCGGCGCCATCGCCGTGTGGGCGCTGGTCGAGTACGCCATCGCCACCCGCCGTCTGCTGCCGGCCGCGCTGGCGGTCGTCGTCGCGGTGTTCAGCGTGACCCTGGCGCCGCAGGGCCTGGTCGCGATCGCGCCGCTGCTGGTCGGGGCGAAGGCGATCGTCGGCAACATCCGGGCCCGGCGCGGCACCGACGGGGTGCTCGCCCCGGTCGCCACGCTGCTGGCGTCGGCGGCGCTGATCTTCGTCGTGGTGTTCCGCGACCAGACGCTGGCCACCGTCGCCGAGTCCGCGCGCATCAAGTACCGCGTCGGCCCGACCATCGCCTGGTACCAGGAGTTCCTGCGGTACTACTTCCTGACCGTCGAGGACAGCGTCGACTCGTCGCTGACCCGCCGGTTCGCGGTGCTGGTGCTGCTGCTGTGCCTGTTCGGGATGCTGGCGGTGCTGCTGCGCCGCGGCGGCGTGCCCGGCATGGCGCGCGGCCCGGTGTGGCGGCTGATCGGCGCGACGGCGATCGGCCTGCTGCTGCTGCACTTCACGCCGACGAAGTGGGCGGTGCAGTTCGGTGCGTTCGCCGCGCTCGCCGGCGCGCTGGGCGCGGTGACTGCGTACGCGTTCGCCCGCGTGGGGCTGCACAGCCGACGCAACCTGGCGCTGTATGTCACCGCGCTGCTATTCGTGCTGGCGTGGGCGACCTCAGGCATCAACGGCTGGTTCTACGTCGGCAACTACGGGGTGCCGTGGTTCGACAAGCAGCCGGTGATCGCCGGCATCCCGGTCACGGGCATCTTCCTGGTGCTGGCCATCGCGACCGGTCTGCTGGCCGGCTGGCTGCACTTCCGCATCGACTACGCCGGGCACACCGAGGTGGCCAACACCGGGCGCAACCGGGCGCTGGCGTCGACGCCGCTGCTGGTGGTCGCGGTGATCATGGTGATCCTCGAGGTCGGCTCGATGGCCAAGGGCGCGGTGCAGCGCTACCCCGCCTACACCACCGCCAAGGCCAGCGCTGCGGCGCTGACCTCCGGGCTGTCCAAGGACAGCTGCGCGATGGCCGACGACGTGCTCGTCGAACCCGACACCAACGCCGGCCTGCTCGAACCGGCTCCGGGCCAACGCTGGGGCGAGTACGGGCCGCTCGGCGGTGAGGACCCGATCGGCTTCAACCCCAACGGGGTCAGCGACACCCTCGAACCGCCCGAACCGATCACCGCCAACCCCGGCACCGTGAACTCCGACGGCTCCCCCAACGAACCCAACGTCGGGATCGGCTACGCCGCGGGCACCGGCGGCGGGTACGGCCCCGAGGGCGTCAACGGGTCGCGGGTGTTCCTGCCGTTCGGTCTTGACCCGCAACGGGTCCCGGTGATGGGCAGCTACGACGAGAACACCGTCGCGGCCAAGGCCACCTCGGCCTGGTACCAGCTGCCGCCACGCACCCCGGACCGCCCGCTGGTGGTGGTCGCCGCCGCGGGTGCGATCTGGTACTACGAGGAGGACGGCTCGTTCAACTACGGCCAGTCGCTGAAACTGCAGTGGGGCGTGCACCGGCCCGACGGCAGCTTCGAGGAGCTGGCCGAGGTGCAGCCGATCGACGTCGGCCCCGGCGCCCAGAAGGCTTGGCGCAACCTGCGTTTCCCGCTGGAGTGGGCGCCACCGGAGGCCAACGTCGCGCGCATCGTCGCCGACGACCCGAACCTCTCCGACGACCAGTGGTTCGCGTTCACCCCGCCGCGGGTGCCGGTGCTGAAGACCGCCCAGGAGTTCCTCGGCTCGCAGACCCCGGTGCTGATGGACATCGCGACCGCCCAGAACTTCCCGTGCCAGCGGCCGTTCGCCGAGCACCTCGGCGTCGCCGAACTGCCCGAGTACCGGATCCTGCCCAACCTCAAGCAGGTGGTGGTGTCGTCGAACCAGTGGCAGTCCGCCCAGGACGGTGGACCGTTCCTGTTCATCCAGGCGCTGCTGACCACGTCGACCATCCCCAGCTATCTCAACGGCGACTGGTACCGCGACTGGGGCTCCATCGAGGCCTACCACCGCCTCGTCCCGCCGGAGGAGGCGCCGAACGCCGTCATCGAGCAGGGCACGGCCCGGGTGTTCGGCTGGAGCCGTAACGGACCGATCAGGGCGCTGCCATGAGCCCTGTAGTCACGAATGGGAGCGACACCCTGAGCAAGGACGTCCGGATCGCGCGCTGGGTGGCGATCATCGCCGGTCTGCTCGGCTTCGTGCTGTCGGTGGCCACCCCGCTGCTGCCCGTCGTGCAGACCACCGCCACGCTGAACTGGCCGCAGCAGGGGCAGCTGAACAGCGTCACCGCACCGCTGATCACCCAGACCCCCATGCAGATGACGGTGACGGTGCCGTGCGAGGTGATCCGCTCGATGCCGCCCAGCGGCGGCCTGGTGCTGGGCACCGCCCCCAAGGACGGCAAGCAGGCCGCGCTGCAGAGCCTGTTCGTCAACGTCACCCGCGACCGCGTCGACATCACCGACCGCAACGTCGTGATCGCCAGCGTGCCGCGCGCCAAGGTGGCCGGCCCGGACTGTGAGCGCATCGAGATCACGTCCTCGGAGGAGGGCACGTTCGCGACGTTCGTCGGCCTGACCAAGGCCGACGGCACCCCGCAGCGCAGCGGCTTCCCGGACCCCAACCTGCGGCCAGCCATCGTCGGCGTCTTCACCGACCTGAGCGGTCCGGCGCCGGAGGGGCTGAGCCTGTCCGCCGAGATCGACACCCGGTTCACCACCAAGCCGACCGCGCTGAAGCTGACCGCGATGCTGCTGGCGATCCTGTCGACGGCGATCGCGCTGGGCGCGCTGTGGCGGCTGGACCGCCTGGACGGCCGCCGGATGCACAAGTTGATCCCGCAGCGGTGGCGCACCTTCACCAAGGTCGACGCCGCGGTGATCAGCGGGTTCGTGATCTGGCATGTGATCGGGGCGAACTCCTCCGACGACGGCTACATCCTCGGCATGGCCCGGGTCGCCGGGCACGCCGGCTACATGTCGAACTACTTCCGCTGGTTCGGTGTCCCCGAGGACCCGTTCGGCTGGTTCTACAACGTGCTGGCGATGATGACCGCCGTCAGCGACGCCAGCATCTGGATGCGCCTGCCCGACCTGATCTGCGGAATCATCTGCTGGCTGTTGCTGTCCCGCGAGGTGCTGCCCCGGCTGGGCCCGACGGTGGCCGCGAGCAGGCCCGCGCTGTGGGCCGCGGGCATGGTGCTGTTGGCCGCGTGGATGCCGTTCAACAACGGCCTGCGCCCGGAGGGGCAGATCGCCACCGGCGCGCTGATCACCTACGTGCTGATCGAGCGGGCCATCAGCTCGGGCCGACTCACCCCGGCGGCGTTCGCGATCATCACCGCGGCGTTCACGCTCGGCATCCAGCCCACCGGCCTGATCGCGGTGGCCGCGCTGGTCGCCGGCGGCCGGCCGCTGCTGCGAATCCTGGTGCGGCGCAGCCGAGTCGTCGGGTTGTGGCCGCTGCTGCTGCCGCTGCTGGCGGCGGGCACCGTCATCCTCACCGTCGTCTTCTTCGACCAGACCATCGCCACGGTGTTGGAGGCCACCAGGATTCGCACCGACATCGGGCCGAACCAGGAGTGGTACACCGAGAACCTGCGCTACTACTACCTGATCCTGCCGACGGTGGACGGGTCGCTGTCGCGCCGGTTCGGGTTCCTGATCACCGCGCTGTCGCTGTTCGTGGCGATGTTCATCATGTTGCGGCGCAAGCGGGTTCCCGGTGTGGCCCGCGGCCCGGCCTGGCGGCTGATCGGCATCATCTTCGCGACGATGTTCTTCCTGATGTTCACCCCGACCAAGTGGGTGCATCACTTCGGGTTGTTCGCCGCGGTGGGCGCCGCGATGGCCGCGCTGGTGACGGTGCTGGTGTCGCCGGCGGTGCTGAAGTGGTCACGCAACCGGATGGCGTTCCTGGCGGCGATCCTGTTCCTGCTGGCGTTGTGTTTCGCCACCACCAACGGCTGGTGGTACGTCGCCAGCTTCGGTGTGCCGTTCAACAACGACAAGCCGGCCATCGGCGGGATCACCGTCAGCACAGTGTTCTTCGTGTTGTTCGCGATCGCCGCGGTGTGGGCGGCCTGGCTGCACTTCGCGCCCCCGGACCGCGGTGAGGGCCGGATCGCGCGCCTGCTGACGGCCGCGCCGGTGCCGGTCGCCGCCGGGTTCATGGTGTTGGTGTTCATCGCGTCGATGGCGATCGGCGTGGTGCGCCAGTACCCGACCTACTCCAACGGCTGGGCCAACATCCGGGCGCTGGCCGGCGGCTGCGCGCTGGCCGACGACGTGCTCGTCGAGCCGGACCCCAACGAGGGCTTCATGACGCCGCTGCCCGGCGACTACGGCCCGCTCGGCCCGCTCGGCGGCGTCGACCCGGTCGGCTTCGACCCCGACGGCGTGCCGGAAAAGATTGTCGCCGAAGCGATCCGGGTGAACCTGCCGCTGCCGGGCACCGACTACGACTGGGACCACCCGATCCGGTTGTCGCGGCCGGGTGTGAACGGGTCGCGGGTGCCGCTGCCGTACGGGCTGGACCCGGCGCGGGTTCCGGTGGCGGGCAGCTACGTCGAGGGCCCGCAGCAGGAGAGCACGCTGACGTCGGCGTGGTACTCGCTGCCTGCCCGCGACGACGCGCACCCGCTGGTGGTGGTCACCGCCGCGGGCACGATCACCGGCAAGAGCGTGTTCAACGGGCTGACCGAGGGCCAGACGGTCGAGCTGGAGTACGGGGTGCCCGGTCCCGACGGCACACCCGTGCCGGGCGGGCGGCTGGTGCCCTACGACCTGGGCCCGATCCCGTCGTGGCGCAACCTGCGGTTCCCGCGGTCGGAGATCCCTGACGACGCGGTCGCGGTTCGCCTTGTGGTGGAGGACCGTTCGCTGACCCCGGGGGACTGGGTGGCGGTGACCCCGCCGCGGGTGCCCGAGCTGCGCTCTGTGCAGGAGTACGTCGGCTCCGAGCAGCCGGTGCTGATGGACTGGGCCGTCGGCCTGGCGTTCCCGTGCCAGCAGCCGATGCTGCACGCCAACGGCGTCACCGACATCCCGAAGTTCCGGATCACGCCGGACTACAACGCCAAGCGCAAGGACACCGACACCTGGCAGGACGGGATCAACGGCGGCCTGCTGGGCATCTCAGACCTGCTGCTGCGGGCGCACGTGATGGCGACGTACCTGTCGAACGACTGGGGCCGCGACTGGGGTTCGCTGCGCAAGTTCGAGCCGACCCCGGACGCCCGCGACGCGGTCCCGGCGACGCTGGACCTCGGCACCCACACCCACAGCGGCCTGTACAGCCCGGGCGAGATCCGCATCAAGCCCTGACCCCCCTCCCCCTTGTCCGCGAGCGTGCGTGTCTGCACACGACACGCCGGGGTTTTACAGCAGTTTGCGCACGCTCGCGGGAGGCTGGTTCTCTCGGCGCGCCGCGCGAGACTACGGAAGTTGACGGATTTCCGCCGATTTTCGTCACCAACCGCAGTTTCGGCGGGCTTGCGTCGTCGATCCCCGCTTAACGGGTTAAGCCGAAAATCCGCACCTGAGAGCACTTCTCGGCGGCCGCGAACGTGCGCAAACTGTCGAGAATCTGCGGCGTGTCGTCATCAGACACGCACGCTCGCGGCCCGAGACGGGGACGCTAGCCGGAGTTGTTGCTCTGCAGGATGTCGTTCTGGCAGTCCAGATGCGACTTACCGGTCTGCTCCATGCACACCAGCACCGGATGGTCGTCTGGCGGCGCGCTGGAGGTCGGCGACGAGATCTCCCCGGGGTACGTCGACCAGAGGCTCTCACCGGTCGTCGACAGCTTCGCGCAGTAGGCGGGGTGACCCTCCGCGGTGATGCCGGCGGCGCCCAGCGTGCTGCAGTCCGCGCCGATCACCACCACCGGCAGCGTCAACGACTCCGGCGCCCTTTCCTCGGAACGGTCGCGGAACCGCTCCCCCACGACGAAAGCCGCTGCGGCGACGCCGATCAACGCCAGTACCGCCCCCACCGACAGCAGCACCACCCGGCGTGACCTCTCCCTGCGCCGCCGGGAATGCCGCGGCCCCGTCGGCGCCAGCTTCGCGGCCGGGGCCAGCATCGTGGGCTCCAACGGATCGAGCTGTTGCGGGGACACCCCGAGGCGCTGCCCGAGTGCCCGCGCGAAGTCGATGCAGCGTACGTAGCGGTCGCGCGGGTTCTTCGCCAGCGCCTTCTCGAACACCGCGCCCAGGCTGGACAGCTCCGGGCGCCGCGAACCGATCGGCGGCGGCTCCGCCGTCAAGTGCTGGCTGATCACCACCGCGGGGTTGGAGTGGTGGAACGGCGGCTTACCGGTCAACAGCTGAAAGGCGGTGGCGGCCAACGCATACTGATCGGCGCGGCCGTCGACCTGCTCCCCCTTGAGCTGCTCGGGCGCCGCGTAGGCGACGGTGCCGACGGTCATGTTCGTCCCGGTCAGCCCGCTGGCGTCGTCGTCGCGGCGGGCAACTCCGAAGTCGGCCAACAGGATTCGCTGATCAGGCGTACCCGGGTTGGCGATCAGGATGTTGGCCGGTTTGACATCGCGGTGGGTCAGGTTGCGCTGGTGGGCGTAGTCGAGCGCCTCGGCGACGGCCGTGACGATGCGGACGACCTCCTCGGCGGGCATGCCGTCGGGATACCGCTGGGTGGCCAACTGCGCGGCGTCGATGCCCTCGACGTAGTCCATCGCGATCCACAGTTGACCGTCGACCTCGCCACGGTCGTGCACCTCGACGATGTGCGGGTGCCACAGCGACGCGGCGATCTCGGCCTCGCGGTTGAACCGCGCGCGGTATTCGGGATCCGCACACACTGTCGCCGACAACACCTTGAGTGCGTCCTGACGCGGCAGTCGTGGGTGCTGGGCCAGATAGACCTCGCCCATTCCGCCGGCGCCCAGGGATCGCACGATGGTGTAGCCCGCGATCTGATCACCCTCAGCTAGCGGCATTTCCGCAGTGTAAACCGCGAAGCGGCCGCCGTGCCGGGTGAAGATGCCCGCGAGCGTGCGCAAACTGCGGTAAATCCGCGGCGTGTCGTGTGCAAACACGCACGCTCGCGGAGGGATTAGATCGGCGTCAGGCCGTGCTTGCGCTGCACGCGGCTGATCTGCTTGTCACGCAGCAGCTTCAGCGATTTACGCAGAAGCAAACGAGTCTCGTGCGGCTCGATGACCGCGTCGATGAACCCGCGCTCGGCGGCGATCCACGGCGTCGCCATGTTGAGGTTGTAACCCTCGATGAAGTCCTGGCGAATCTTCTGCACCTCGGGGGCGGTGGGATCCGGGAACCGCTTCACCAGCAGCTGCGCCGCTCCCTCGGCACCGATCACCGCGATGCGCGCCGTCGGCCAGGCAAAGTTCAGGTCCGCGGTCAGCTGCTTGGAGCCCATCACCGCGTACGCGCCGCCGTAGGACTTGCGGATCGTGATCGTCACCTTCGGCACGTCGGCCTCGACGACGGCGTTGAGGAACCGGCCGCCGCGCTTGATGATGCCGCCCTTCTCCTGCTCCACACCCGGCATGAAGCCCGGGGTGTCAACCACGAAAACCAGTGGCAGGTTGTAGGAGTCGCAGAACCGGATGAACCGGGCGGCCTTGTCGGAGGCCTCGTTGTCGATGGCGCCCGACATGTACATCGGCTGGTTGGCGATGACGCCCACCGGCCGGCCGTCGACCCGCGCGAACGCGGTGATGATCGCCGGACCCTGCTGCTCGGCCACCTCGAAGACGTCGCCGTCGTCGAAGATCCGCAGCAGGATCTCGAACATGTCGTAGGCGGTGTTGTCGTTGTCCGGCACGATCGAGTCCAGCTCGAAGTCGTGCGGGGTGAGCTCCGGCTCCAGGCCCGGGTTCACGATCGGCGGATCGTCGAACGTGTTCTGCGGCAGGAAGCTCAGGTAGTCGCGCACGTACTGGAACGCCGCGGCCTCGCTCTCCACCACCTGGTGGATGTTGCCGTAGCGGGCCTGCGCGTCGGCGCCGCCGAGCTCGTCGAGCGAGACGTCCTCACCGGTGACGTCCTTGATGACGTCGGGGCCGGTGACGAACATGTAGCCCTGGTCGCGCACCGCGACCACCAGGTCGGTCTGGATCGGCGAGTACACCGCACCACCGGCGCACTTGCCCAGGATGATCGAGATCTCCGGCACCAGGCCACGCAGCAGCTCGTGGCGGCGGCCCAGCTCGGCGTACCACGCCAGCGACGTGACCGCGTCCTGGATACGGGCGCCCGCGGAGTCGTTGATGCCGACGATCGGGCACCCGACCGTGGCGCACCACTCCATCAGCTTGGCCACCTTGCGTCCGAACATCTCGCCGACCGAGCCCTGGAACACGGTCTGGTCGTGGCTGAACACGCCGACCGGGCGGCCGTTGATGCGGGCGTGCCCGGTCACCACACCGTCGCCGTAGAGGGCGTTGGGGTCGCCCGGCGTCTTGCACAGCGCACCGATCTCGAGGAAGGAGCCCGGGTCGACCAGCGCGTGGATGCGGGCGCGGGCGCTCGGGATGCCCTTCTTCTCCCGCTTGGCGACGGCCTTCTCGCCGCCGGGTTCCTTGGCCAGCTCCAGCTTCTCGCGGAGTTCGGCGAGGAGCTCGGCGGTGGTCTTCGTCTTGATCGGAGCGGGAGTTGCTTCCGTCACTTCGCCTGGGTCTCCTCCGACTCGATCCGGTTGAGCCATTCGCTCATGTGGGCGCCGACCTTCGCAATGTACGGCTCGTCGATCGCCTGGATGTGCTCGCCCCCGATGTGGACGACCTCCAGATCCGACACGTACGGGCCCCAGCCGCCGTCGGGCTTGCGGGTGGCGTACGCGGGCTCGAACACGATCGCGTCGTCGTGGTAGCGGTCGGCCATGTACAGGGTCACGTGCCCGTCGTACGGCTTGATCTCAACGGTGTCGAGCGCGCGGTTGTCCAGGTACGACGTGCGCTGGTGCTCGATGATGCCGCCGGGGATCTGGACGCCGCTCTCCTTGACGACGTCGAGGACGAACTTCACCTGGCCCTCGTCGTCGAGCTTCTCCAGCTCCTCGTACGGGATCTCCGGGATCTCGACGTTGAAGGTGCGCTCGGCGAACCGGGCGTAGCGGTCCCAGCGGGCCCGCATGCCCTCCTTGCTCTGGTCGATCGGCTCACCCGGCAGCACGGTGTCGATGAGGCCGACGAACCGCACGTCGGCGCCGTGCTGCTTGAGGCCGATGGCGCAGGCGTAGGCCAGGGCGCCACCCAGCGACCAGCCGGCCAGCACGAACGGGCCGTTGTGCATCTCCAGCAGCTTCGGCACGTATTCGGCGGCGCGCTCCTCGATGGAGCCCTCGACCCGCTCGAAGCCGTACACCGGAATGTCGGCGGGCAGCCGCTTCATCAGCGGCTCGTAGACCACCGTCGAGCCACCGGCGGGGTGGAACACGAACAGCGGCACCGCCCGTGAGCCCTCCTTCGGCGGGCGCAGCGTGCGCACGAACCCGTCGACGACGCCCTCCTCGAGCTGCTCACGCACCGTGGTGGCGAGCTCCTCGATGGTCTTGGCGGCCAGCACGTCCTCCACCGTTATGGTGCCGTCGGCGCGCTCGGACAGCCGGTCGGCCATCTTCTTGGCGGTCGCCTCGTCGACCTTGGGCAGCTCGTTGAAGATGCCGCCCGGGGACTTGCCGGTGACGATCGCCCAGGTCGCGAACGTGACCCGCTCGGCGGCGTCGCGCGGCGGCACGTCGGCGCCCAGCGCCTCGGTGACCGCCTCCTGGGTCAGCACCTTGGCCGCGGCCGCGGCGGCGGTCGCCTTCGACACCCCGGGCACCTCGGGGCCGCTCGGATCGGTCGGCGGCGGCGGGACAGCGCCGGCGGGGCCGGACGGATCCGTCGGCGCGGGTGGAACCGGTCCGCTCGGATCGGTCGGCGGCGGCGGAATCGCACCGGCCGGAAGATCCTCGGCCGTCGCGGTGCCCGCGCTGGTCAGCTTGGGCGCCAGATCGCCGGCCTTCTCCTGCAGCACCTGCTCGAGCTCGGCCACCGTGGACGCACCGCCCAGCAGTTCGGCCTGCTCGGCGGCGATCTCCTCGGCCGTCTTCGACTTCTGGTGCTCGGCGATCTGCTCGACCTCGTCGCGGTGCTCGATCGCGTACTCGATCAGCTTCTCCACCGCGTACAGGTTCGCGTCGCGCACCGCGGTCAGCTGGATCGGCGGCAGGTCGAAGTCGTACTCGACACGGTTCTTGATCCGCACCGCCATCAGCGAGTCCAGGCCCAGCTCGATCAGCGGGACCTCCCACGGCAGGTCCTCGGGCTCGTATCCCATTGCGGTGCCGACGATCTTGCCGAGCCGGTCGTGGATGGTCTCACCCGAGTCCGGCGACCACTTGGCGAAATCGGCGCCCATGCCCGCACCCGCGGTCAGGTTGTCCTGCAGGATCTCCGCGTCGGGCTCGTCAGCCTCCGGCTCGGAGGTGATCGAAACCTGTTCGGCCACACCGGTTCCGGTCGCCACCGCCACCGGCAGCGCGCCGACGGCGCCGTCGCGGGCCACGATCGCGTCGTAGACCAGGGTGAACGACTCGTCGATGCGGGCGTGCACCTGCACGCTGGCACCACCGGGATGCCGGGTCAGCGTCGTGACCAGCCGGGCGCCCTCGCCGGGCACCGCGCGCTGTTCGGAGGCCACCAGCTTGGCGTCCGGAAGCACCTGCGCGGCAGCGGCTTTCACCAGCGCCGCCAGATCCGTCGCACCCTTCGGCGAGTACTCCCACACGTGCCTGCCGTCCGGCATGGCGACGTGGTTGCCCGGCATCAGCAGCGAGCTGTCGCCGGTGAACCGCGCCTCGAGCCAGTGCGGCTTGCGCTTGAACTTGGTGCGCGGGATGTTCGCGAACTCGCCCCTGCCGAACAGGGTCCGGAAGTCGAGGTCGTGACCGTGCACGTACAGCTGCGCCATCGCGTGGGTCATCGACTCGACCTCGTCCTGCTTGCGCGCCAGCGTGCCGATCAGCTGCGCGTCGTGCAGCCCCGCCGCGGCGGTGGTCAGCCCGACCTGCATGAGCGCCACCGGGTTCGGTGCCAGCTCCAGGAACGTGGTGTGGCCGTTGTCGACGGCGTTGCGGATGCCCTGGGTGAAGTAGACGCTGTGCCGCAGCCCCTTCTTCCAGTAGTCCACATCGTGGATGGTCTCGCCGGGCCGCACCAGGCGACCCTCGTGCACCGTCGAGTAGTAGTTGATCTCGATCGGATGCGCCTGGATGCCCACGAGTTCGGCGGCCAGCTCGCCGAGCAGCGGATCCATCTGCGAGGTGTGGCTGGCGCCCTTGGTCTGGAACTTGCGGGCGAACTTGCCCTCCGACTCCGCGCGGGCGATGATCGCGTCGATCTGGTCCGGCGGACCGCCGATCACGGTCTGGCTCGGGGCGGCGTACACACACACCTCGAGGTCCTTGAAGTCGGCGAACACCGTCTCGATCTCGTCGGGCGAGTACTCGACCAGCGCCATCAGCCGGATCCACTCGCCGAACAGCATCGCCTCGCCTTCACCCATCAGGTGAGCGCGCGAGCAGATGGTGCGGGTGGCGTCCTCCAGCGACAGACCGCCTGCGAAGTACGCCGCGGCGGCCTCGCCGAGCGACTGGCCGATCACCGCGGCGGGCTTGGCGCCGTGGTGCTTGAGCAGCTCACCGAGCGCGATCTGGATCGCGTAGATGACCAGCTGCACAACCTCGATCGGGTACTGGCAGGTCTCGTCGGTGTAGTCGACGGCGTCGTCGAGGATCAGCTCGAGGATCGAGTAGCCGCGCTCGTCCTGGATCAGCGAGTCGACCTTGTTGATCCACTCGGCGAACACGTCGTTGCGCAGGTACAGGCCCTTGGCCATCTTGCGGTGCTGGGCACCGAAACCGGCCAGCACCCACACCGGCCCGTTGGTGACGGGGCCGTCGGCGCTGTAGACGTTGGGGTTCTGCTTGCCCTCGGCGATCGCGCGCAGACCCTTGATGGCCTCGTCGTGGTCGCGGGCCAGCACCACCGCACGCGAGCGGCCGTGGTTGCGCCGCGACAGCGACCGGCCGATCGACTCCAGCGAGGCCGCACGCCCTTCGGGGCTGTCCATCCAGTCGGCCAGCTCGGCGGCGGCGGCCTTCTTGCGTGACGTCAGGAAGCCCGAGATCGCCAGCGGCACAAGCGGCTTGGGCAGCTCCCCGGCCTCCTCCTTGGCCTCCAGCTCGGTGCGGGCAGCCTCGAGCAGCTCCTTGGCCCGCTCGGTCATGCCGGGCAGTTCGGGCTCGTCGTCGACCGCCTGCGCGGGCCGATCCAGCCCGTCGTCCTCCTCATCGAAGCCAGATTCTCTTCGCGCAAGCGGCTCATCGACGAACTCGCCGTACTCGTCCATCCGCACCCCGCCGATGTAGACGGCGTTGGCGTCGGCGGCCGAGGACTTCTCCGCCTCGGGCTCGGCCTTCGGCTCGGGCTCGATGTAGTCGGTGGGCAGCACCTCACGCAGCACGACGTGGGCGTTGGCGCCGCCGAAGCCGAAGCCGGAGACACCGCTGATCGCGACGCCGCTGTAGCGCGGCCAGTCGGTGACGGTGTCGGCGACCTTCAGCCGCTGCGCCTCGAAGTCGATGTACGGGTTGGGCCCGGTGTAGTTGATCGACGGCGGAATCTTGTTGTGCTTGAGCGCCAGCGCCACCTTGGCCAGGCTCGCCGCACCGGCGGCCGACTCCAGGTGTCCCACATTGGATTTCACCGCACCCAGCAGCGCGGGCTTGTCCACCGGACGGCCGCGCCCGACGACGCGGCCCAGCGCGTCGGCCTCGATCGGGTCACCGAGAATGGTGCCGGTGCCGTGCGCCTCGATGTAGTCGACGACGCGCGGGTTGATGCCGGCGTCCTTGTAGGCGGCGCGCAGCACCTCGGCCTGCGCGTCCGGGTTCGGCGCGAGCATGCCGTTGGAGCGGCCGTCGTGGTTGACCGCGGAACCGGCGATGACGGCGTAGATCTCGTCACCGTCGCGGCGGGCGTCCGACAGCCGCTTGAGCACCAGCATGCCGGCGCCCTCGGAACGGGCGTAGCCGTTGGCGTCCTGGGAGAACGACTTGATCCGGCCGTCCGGCGCGAGCACGCCGCCGACCTCGTCGAACCCGATGGTGACCAGCGGGGTGATCATCGCGTTGACACCGCCGACCACGGCGACGTCGGCCTCCCCGCTGCGCAGCGCCTGCACACCCTGGTGCGTGGCGACCAGCGAGCTCGAGCACGCGGTGTCGATGCACATCGACGGCCCGCGGAAGTCGTAGAAGTACGACACCCGGTTGGCGATGATCGACGAGCTGGTGCCGGTGATCGCGTACGGGTGAGCGACCGTCGGGTCCGACACGGCCAGGAACTGGTAGTCGTTGTTCGACGCGCCGATGTAGACGCCGACCTTCTCGCCGCGCAGGCTCGACGCCGGGATCCGCGCGTCCTCCAGCGCCTCCCAGGTCAGCTCCAGCGCCATCCGCTGCTGCGGATCGATGTTGTCGGCCTCCATCTTCGACAGCGCGAAGAACTCGGCGTCGAAGCCCTTGATGTCGCTCAGGTAGCCGCCGCGGGTGGCGGCCTTGGCGACCCGCTCGGCGATCCGCGGCTCGGCGAGGAACTCCTCCCACCGGCCCTCGGGCAGATCGGTGATGGCGTCGCGGCCCTCCAGCAGCGCCTGCCAGGTCTCCTCGGCGGTGTTCATCTCGCCCGGGAAGCGGGTGGCGATACCGACGATCGCGATGTCCTCGACACCGTCGGGGCGCGACCAGTCCTCGTCCTCGCCGTCACCCTCCTCGAGTTCGGGCTCGCCCTCGATGATCACCTGGGCCAGCGACTCGATGGTCGGGTGGCGGAACGCGACGGTGGCGGTCAGCGTGACCCCGGTGAGGTCCTCGATGTCGCTGGCCATGGCCACCGCGTCCCGCGAGGACAGGCCGAGCTCCACCATCGGGGCCGTCTCGTTGATCGAGTCGGGATTCTGCCCGGTGGCGTTGCCGATCCAGTTGCGCAGCCACTCGCGCATCTCCGCGACGGTCATGTCCGTTTTCGGAGCCGGCTTGGCGGCGACATCCGACTCCCGCACAGCCTTGTTGTCGGAGGCCGGCTGGATCTCGTCGCCGGGGCGCTGCGGATCGTCTTGTGTATCAGGCATATTCAGGTGAGTTCTCAGTCCGTCTCGTCGGGGAACGCGTTCGCGATCTTCCCGGCGCGCAGGGTGCCGTCGAGGTAGGCCGCGCGGCAGGCCCGGCGGCCGATCTTGCCGCTCGAGGTCCGGGGGATCGCGCCCGCGGGGGTCAGGAGCACGTCGCGGACGGTGACGCCGTGGCGCACCGCGATCGCCGCGCGGATGTCGTCGATGATCGGGCCGACGTCGAGCTTGTGCGCACCGGGCGCGCGCTCACCGACGATGACCAGCTGCTCGGAGGTGTCCTCCGGATCGCGCTTGAGGCCGGAGTGGGCGTCCTCGAACACCTCGTCGGGCAGCTGGTTGGCCGGCACCGAGAACGCCGCGACGAACCCGGTGCGCAGCGCCTTGGTGGCCTCCTGCGCCGAGTACTCCAGGTCCTGCGGGTAGTGGTTGCGGCCGTCGATGATGACCAGGTCCTTGACGCGGCCGGTGATGTAGAGCTCGCCGTCGTAGTAGGCGCCCAGGTCGCCGGTGCGGACCCAGGTGGCGTCGTCGGGTGCGCCCTCGGCGTGCGACGGCGTGGTCCGCGACTTGAGGATGTTCTGGAACGTCTCGCGGGTCTGCTCGGGCTTGCCCCAGTAGCCGGTGCCCATGTTCTGGCCGCTGATCCAGATCTCGCCGATCTGGCCGTCGGGCAGCTCGGTGGCGGTCTCGTGGTCGACGATGACGGCCCACTCGGCGACGCCGATCTTGCCGGCGCCGGCCTGCGGCACCGCCTTCGGCGAGTCCTCGTCCACCGGGACGAACCGGCCCTGGTTCAGCTCGTCGCGGTCGACGTAGGTGATCCGCGGCTCGGCGTCGATCGGGGTGGTGGACACGAACAGCGTGGCCTCGGCCAGGCCGTAGGACGGCTTGATGGCCTGCGGCTTGAAGCCGAACGGGCCGAACGCCTCGTTGAAGCGGCGCACGGTGGCCGCCGAGATCGGCTCGGAGCCGTTGAGGATGGCCTTGACGTTGGACAGGTCCAGCGGCGGCTCGCCGTCCTTGGGCACACCGCGGGCGGCGGCGTGGTCGAACGCGAAGTTCGGGGCCACGGAGTAGGTGCCGCCGGTCTCGCCCTCCTTGCGGGCCAGCTCGCGGATCCAGCGGCTGGGCCGGCGGACGAACGCCGCGGGCGTCATGAACGTCACGTAGTGGCCGATCATCGGCGACAGCAGCACCGTGATCAGGCCCATGTCGTGGAAGAACGGCAGCCACGACACACCGCGGTCGCCCTCCTCACCCTGCAGCGCCTCGATCACCTGCACCACGTTGGTGGCCAGGTTGAGGTGGGTGATCTGCACACCGGTCGGGATGCGGGTCGAACCCGAGGTGTACTGCAGGTAGGCGATGGTGTCGTGGTCGACGTCGACGGGCACCCAGGTGGCGCCGACCTCGTCGGGTACCGCGTCGACGGCGATGACGCGCGGACGCTGGTTGGCCGGGCGGGTGCGGAAGAACTTGCGCACACCCTCGGCGGCCTCGGTGGTGGTCAGGATCGCCGACGGCTCGCAGTCGTCGAGCACCGCGTGCAGGCGGCCGACGTGGCCGGGCTCGTTCGGGTCGAACAGCGGCACCGCGATGCGGCCGGAGTACAGGGTGCCGAAGAACGCGACCAGGTAGTCGAGGTTCTGCGGGCACAGGATCGCGACACGGTCACCGGGCTGGGTCACCTGCTGCAGCCGCGCGCCGACGGCGCGGTTGCGGGCGCCGAAGTCGGCCCACAGCAGGTCGCGGGCCACCCCGTCGCGCTCGGTGGAGAAGTCCAGGAAGCGGTAGGCAAGCTTGTCTCCACGTACCTTGGCCCATCGTTCGACGTGCTTGACCAGGCTCCCGTTGTCGGGAAACTTGATCAGTCCGTCCTTGATGAACGGGTTATGGAACCCCATCGCACTCTCCTGTCAATGGCACTCACGCTCTGGATGCCGATTCGCACACGGTCCGCGAGCCGCCTCACCGGACCCGGCGATCCTACCGGTCGGTTACAAGCCTGCTGCTCTTAGTTTTTTCTTAATGTTAGGTGACTGCCGGGTCGCGTCCAAATCTGACCCGGTCACAGGTCAGCCATGTTTCGGGCGCGGGGCGTTATCGATCAGGGCCTGCGCCCAGCCCAGCGTCCACTGCGTCGCCGGCGCCCCGTCCACCTGCCAGAACTGCGGTGTGGCGTACATCGCGTGCACCGGCTGACCCGCGCCGCCGAGCAGGATCTCGATGGTCTTGGGCAGGTTCATGATGTTGAACGCCTCCGGCGGCGCCGCGCAGATCAGGTCGCCCGGTGCGCAGATCTGGTTGACGCGGTCGTTGAGCGCACCGAACCCGCCGGGGCGCGGTCCCGTCATCGCCAGGCCCATCCCATCGAGCATCGGCACGTCGCGCAACGTGATCTCCGCGCCCTGCCCCGGCGGGTTGGGACCGACGTCACGGCCGACCCCCTCCTGGCGGCGCCCGTCAGCGATCAGCGTCACACCCAGCACCAGGTCCTCGTCGACCGGGCCGCGGCCGTTGCCGATGTCGCTGGCGATGTCGCCGGCGATCACCGCGCCCTGCGAGAACCCGATCAGCACGTAGCTGGTCAGCGGGCACCGGTTGTTCATGTCGGTGATCGCCTGGATGGTCGCGCGGGTGCCCTCGGCACGGCTGTCGTTGTAGGACATCTGGCCGTCGCGGGCGAACGGATTGTGGAACTGCGCGGTGTAGGGAACGGTGTAGACCTCGAGCCGGGAGTTGTCGAACTGCGCCCGGATCGGGTTGGTGACGTTGAGCAGTAGCGCTATCGGGAACTGCGTCGGGTTGAACGGATCCAGCACCGGCGACGACTCCCAGGTGCCCGGCACCGCGACCAGCTGCACATCCGGGCAGCTGGCGTCCTGGTACTCCGGCCGCGGCTTCTTACCGGGGGTGACGGAGGTCGGGGGCACCGCCGTCGGGGGCACCGCGGTCGGCGGCGAGGCCGGCTTGCGCAGGATGACCACCACCGCGATGACGATCAGCACGACCACGAGCGCCATCGCGGCCGCAGCGATGAGCGCGAGAATCAGGCGGCGTTTCCGCCGTTTGGTGCTGGCCATTGGTGCGACAGGCTCCTGCTAGCAGAGTCGTTCGGTTGCGATGCGAATGTAGTCGGCCGTTGCCGTGGTGACGTCCTGCACCGACGGCGCCAGGCCGGCGACCCCGTCGCGCACATCCTCCAGATCGCTGCGCACCCGCGGATACACCGCGTCCCACACCGCCTGGTCGTCGTGTCCGGCGGCGCGGGCCTGGCACACGTACGACCCGATGGACAGGGCGTGCAGATCACTGGACGGGTGCACACCGGCCGCGGCCAGCCCGTCGAGGAAGTTCCGCTGCCGGTCGGTCAGCACCAGCGCGTTGGAATGCCCCTCGGCGGGCGGCGGGCCGGGCAGGGCGCCGGCCACCGCACCGTGTGCCGGCGACGTCTCCGAGGTGGGCATCCCGATCGTCGCCATCACGTCCGCACCCGAACAACCGGTCAGCAACGCGGCGGATGCGATCAGCAGCGACGCCGCCGCCGTGGTTGGTACCCAGCGTTGCACTCCTCCACGGTACCGGGACGAACCTGAGAGAAAGGTGAGTGCGCCTAGTTAGCTGGCTACCGGATGGTGGCGGCCAGTTCCCCGGCCATCGCGGCCAGTTGGGCGCTCCACGAACCCCAGTCGTGGGTGCCGCTGGTCGGGAAGTCGAAGTGCCCGTTGTGCCCGCCGACGCCGCGATAGTGCTGATAGAACTCGCGATTCGTGCCCTGGGCGATGTCGCAGTAGCCGATCATCGCGGCCGGGTCGGTGCAGCCACCCGCCGGGGCGCTCCAGACCCACAGCCGGGTGTTGTTGTCGGCCAGCAACTGCACGTGCACGTTGGGCGAGTGCCACTTCCAGCGGCCCAGCTGTGGCAGTCCCCACATGTTGCGGGTGTCCACGCCGCCGTACTGGGCCAGCCCCGCGGTGATCGCGCCGTCGACGCCGGTGCGCTCCGGCGCCAGGAAGCCCGACAGTGAGCCGGCGAACCGGTAGCGGTCCGGGTGGAAGGTGGCCATCGCCATCGCCCCGTAGCCGCCCTGGGCGGCGCCGACGATACCGTGCCCGCCGGGGGCCAGGCCCTTGTTGGCGGCCAGCCAGTTGGGCAGCTCGTCGGCCAGGAAGGTCTCCCACTGCTTGCTGCCGTCGGCCTCCCAGTTGGTGTACATGCTCCAGGCGCCGCCCGCGGGTGCGACGACGGAGATGCCCTTGCCGGCGAGCGTGTTCATCGCGTTGCCCGCGGTGACCCAGTTGCTCTCGTCGGGGGCGGCGTTGAACGCGTCCAGCAGCACCACCGCGTGCGGGCCACCGGCCTGGAAGGCCACCGGGATGTCGCGGCCCATCGCCGCCGACGGCACCATCAGCATCTCGACGTCTGCCCTGGCCGACGGCGCGACCGTCGTGCCCGCGGTCCACAGTCCGGCCGCCAGCGCGATGGTCAGGATCGCCCGGAAGAGAATCTGCATCGACTGCCCACCTTCGAGTTCGGTCGTGTGTCCCCGCGCGAGGTAGTCAATCACATGCCGAGCGACGCGGGTCACAAAAGGGTGACGGCGGTGATTCTTGCGGACCACCGCCGTCACCGACGTTGCTGTTACCGAAGCGGTCAGTTGCCGCTCGCGGCGCCTTCCTCAGCCACCGGGGTGTGGGGCTGCGGAACCGCACCCAGCACGCGCTGGATGTCCGGCTTCATCTGCTGCAGCTGCTGACCCCAGTACGGCCAGTCGTGGGTACCGCCCTGCGGGAAGTTGAACACGCCGTTCTTGCCGCCCGCGGCCAGGTACTCCTTCTGGAACGTCTCGTTGGTGCGCAGCGTGAAGCTCTCCAGGAACTTCGCGTTGAAGTTGTCACCAGCCACCCGGCCGTTGATCTCGGCGGGCTTGCCGTTGCCGCAGAAGATCCAGATGCGGGTGTTGTTGGCGACCAGCCGGTCGATGTTGACCATCGGGTCGTTGCGCTTCCACGCCGGGTCGCTCGACGGACCCCACATGTCCTCGGCCTTGTAGCCGCCGGCGTCACCCATGGACAGGCCGACCAGCATGGGCCACCAGCCCTCGGACAGGTTCAGAAAGCCCGACAGCGAGGCGGCGTACTGGAACTGCTGCGGGTAGTGGATCGCCAGCGTCAGCGCGGCCGAACCGGCCATCGACAGACCCACGGCCGCGTTGCGGTTGGGGTCGACGCTCTTGTTGGCGGCGAGGTAGGCGGGCAGCTCCTGGGTCAGGAAGGTCTCCCACTTGTAGGTCTGGCAGCCGTTCTTGCCGCACGCCGGCTTGTACCAGTCGGCGTAGAAGCTGGACTGCCCACCGACGGGCATGATCACCGCGAGGCCCGAGTCGAGGTACCACTCGAAGGCCGCGGTCTCGATGTCCCAACCGTTGAAATCGTCACGGGCGCGCAGACCGTCGAGCAGGTACACACCCGGTGCGTTCGGGCCACCGTTCTGGAACTGGACCTTGATATCCCGGCCCATACCCGCGGACGGCACCATCAGGTACTCCACCGGCAGACCCGGACGAGAGAAAGCCCCCGCAGTCGCCGAGCCTCCGATGGCGCTGACCAAGCCCGGCAGCACGGCGGCGATCATCGCCGCTCCGGCCAGCCGGCGGACCCAGGCACCCCGGATCTTGCCAACGAACTTCATGCTTCTTCTATCCCATCTGTCGTATGCCGCTCGCGGAACAGCCCGTCGTCGGGCCTGCCGCGTAACCCGTGCAGTCAACCACACCTTGTCGCGATCTTCCCATTCTGAGTGTGTCGTTCCTGGTCACGCGCCCGCGCCGGTGAGGGTCGCGATCAGGTCCGGTTTGAGGGCCTGCAGCTGCGCGGCCCAGTACGGCCACGAGTGATTTCCCGCAGGTGGGAAGTCGAACGTGGCGTTGTTTCCGCCGGCCCCGTAGTAGGCCTTCTGGAAGTCCTTGTTGCTCTTCAGCGCCATCGATTCCAGGCTGTTCGCGCTGAAGGCGAGGTTCGGGTCGGCGTTGACGTCCAGCGGGGTGGTGCCGCCGGGCGCGCAGTAGATCCACAGCCGGGTGCGGTTGGCCACCAGCTTGCCGACCTGCTTAATCGGGTCGTTGCGCTTCCACGCCTGGTCCCACGGCGGGCCCCACATGTTGTCGACGTTGTAGCCGCCGGCGTCGAGCATGGCGACCCGGATGGCCGACTGCATGAACAGCGCCGACGGGTTGAGGTAGCCCGACAGCGACGCCGCGTAGATGAACTGGGCCGGGTGGTAGGCGGCCAGGATCAGGGCCGAGCCGCCCGACATCGACAGCCCGACGACGCCGTTGCCGACCGGGGAGATGCCGCGGTTGGCGGCCAGCCAGGTCGGCAGCTCACTGGTGAGGAACGTTTCCCACTTATATGTATAAGTCTGGTTATTGAAGCTCGACGGCGAGTACCAGTCGGTGTAGAAGCTGGACTGCCCGCCGACGGGCATCACCACCGCGACCGGGGTGTCGACGAACCACTCGAACGCCTGGGTCTCGATGTCCCAGCCGTTGTAGTCGTCGCGGGCCCGCATCCCGTCGAGCAGGTAGACGGCCCTCGCGCCGGCCGGTGCACCGGCGGCGGGCTGGAACTGCACCCGGATGTTGCGGCCCATCGCGGCCGAGTACACGTCGAGGTACTCGACGGGCAGGCCCTCACGGGAGAAGGCGGTGGCATCGGGTGAGGTGACGGCGGCGGCGCCGGACAGGGCCACCGTCGCGACTAGCGCCGCGAGCGCGCGGCGAAGCCAGGTTCGCACAGCTTGACTCCATTTCTATCTCGCGCGGATCAGCGAGAGTTGCGACTTGCTTGTCCGATCTATCGGCGTGACCGGGGGTCCGCGTTACGGTCCGGTGGCCGGCATCCCGGTGTACGGCGCCTCTTTCGGCTCCGGCACCGGCAGCCCACACCGGATCAGGTCGTACAGCGGCACCCGGTCGATGCGGTACTTGGTGAGCTGATAGGAATGCACCAGGTTCGACAGGAACCGGTGCGGCCCCATCGGTGCGCGCACCGCGTTGAGCATCGCGTCGGTGGCCGGGCACGTCAGCGCCTCCTGGGCCTGCCGCACCCACTCCTCGTCGATGTAGCCGGGGATGAACGGGCGTTCCTTGAGGAACGGGCCCTCGGCGATCGCCCAGTCCGGGAACAGGTTCTTGTCGTGGCCGATGCGGCCGTCCTCGATGCGGGCGGTGTGCGCGGCCAGCGGGTTGGCCAGCCCGATCTGGTCGATGACCCGCACGTCGAGGCCGAGGTTCATACCGGTCATGCCCAGGTTGGTGAAGAACACGGTGTGCGGGCCGCGGTAGCCGGGGCCGGCGTCGGGCGGCGGCGGCAACGCGGGCACCACGTCCCACTGGTCGTAGTTGCCCGACGGCAGCAGCAGCGCACCGTCGGGGGTGTTGTCGATGGTCCGCAGGATCGCCCGCATGCGCGGATAGTCCAGGTAGTCGGCCGCGGTCAGCGGGTGCGCGTGCCCGGTGGCCTGCGCGTAGAAGCGGCGCTCGTCGACGATGCCACTGGCGGTGACGCGGGTGGCGTCGGCGCCCATGCCCTTGGAGTTGGCCGCCCACAGCGACCAACCGGCCACCGCCGCCCACAGCAGCACGGTGGCGCCGACGAAGAGATAGCCTGCGCCGCGGGCCATTCGGGTGCCGTCGGGCGGCACCACCGGGATCACCGCGACCGGCATCAGCAGCATGAACAGCGGGGCCAAAAGCACCCGGCCGTGCATGAAGTCCCCGCCCTGGCGCACCCAGTACACCGCCTGCAGCAGGCCGCTGACCACGATGAACGCCACCACCGCGGCGGGGCTCTGCACCATCCGCGCCAGCCAGCCCTGTTCGGTGACGACGACGCGGCGCGGGCGGGGCCGGCCCCGGCTCACCCACACCACCGCGGCCAGCCCGATCAGCAGCACCGCGGGCGCCCACAGCAGGTAGGGCTGGTTGAAGTTGGCCAGATACAGCAGTCCCTGCGACCACTTGGATCCGGTGGCGTCCTTGGCGATCGCGGTGTTGGGCACCAGCAGGCCGTAGTAGCCCATCCGGAAGATCTGGTAGCCGACGGGCAGCAGCCCGCCCGCGACGACGATCAGCACGCGGCGACGCCAGCTGCGCGTGGCGATCAGCATCATCACCAACGCCAGCACCCCGACCAGCGCCAGTTCCGGGCGCACCAGCACACTCAGCCCGGCGACGAAAGCCAGTGCGGCGTCGAAGGTTCCGGTGGTGCGCTCGGTGGTGTCGGGGCGGCGCTGCGACCAGCACACCATCATCCACCACAGCAGACCGAGATAGGCCAGCACCAGCCCGTTCTCCAGGCCGGACGTGGCGAAGTCGCGCGCGGGCGGCACCGCGATGTAGACCAGCGCACCGGCGGGCAGGATCAACGCACGACGGCCCTGCAGGCTCGGGGCGTACAGCCGGCCGGTGCCCAGCATCGCCAGCGCGACACCGAGCACGCTGAGTGCCAGCGCCAGCACCAGCACCACGTACTCCAGCCGCACCGAACCGCCGACCAGCGCGCCGAGATACACCAGATACGTCCACACCGTCGAGGTGTTGGCCTCCACCCGCTCCCCGGCGTTGAACACCGGGCCGTTGCCCGCCAACAGGTTTCGCACGGTGCGCAGCACGATCAGGCCGTCGTCGGCGATCCAGCGGCGCTGCCAGGCGCCCCAGCCGAACAGCACCGCCACCACGACGACGCTGACCCACAGGCTCACCCGGACGGTGACGTCATAGCGGAAGGCGGGCAGCCGCTCCAGCCGCTGCCCGATCCCTGCGATCCACCCCGCCGACGGCGGTTTGACGTCAGCTGAGGAAGACGGCGGCACAGATGGTTCCGATCCACGCCAGCAGCAACAGCTGCAGTACCCGGTCCTTGAGTGCGATCTCCTCCGGCTCGCCGGCCATCCCGCCGTCGACGTCGACGGCGTAACGCAGGATCGCGATGGTGATCGGCACGATGGTGACCGCGTACCAGCCCGCGGTGCTGCCGACCGAGGTGCCCGCGACCGAGAGGTTGTCGCGCTGGAAGGCCCACAGTGCGTAGCAGAGCACCATCGCGGTGGCCGAAAGCGTCCACACGAAGCGCAGATACGACGCCGTGTAGCTCTCCAGCGACTTGCGGATCTTGGCGCCGGTGCGCTCGGCGAGCTGCAGTTCGGCGTAGCGCTTACCGGCCACCATGAACAGCGACCCGAACGTCATCACCAGCAGGAACCACTGCGACAGCGGGATGTCGGCGGCCGCTCCGCCGGCGATGGCCCGGATCAGGTACGCCGAGGAGACGATGCAGATGTCCAGCACCGCTTGATGTTTGAGGCCGAAGCAGTAGGCCAGCTGCATCGCGATGTAGACCGCGATCACCAGCGCCAGGTTCGGCGAGGCCAGCAGCGAGATGGCCAGCGCCGCGATGATCAGCACCACCGAGGTGGCGTAGGCCAGCCACGGCGGCACCACGCCTGCGGCGATCGGACGGAACCGCTTGGTGGGGTGCTGGCGGTCGGCCTCCACGTCGCGGGCGTCGTTGACGAGGTAGATCGACGACGCCGCCAGGGAGAACGCCACGAACGCGATGGCGATCTTGACCGCCACCGCGCCCTTGTCGAACTCGACGTCGCCGCCCAGGGCCGCGACCGGGGCGGCCAGCACCAGCAGGTTCTTCACCCACTGCCGCGGCCGCATCGCCTTGATCAGCCCGGTCACGACGTTGCCCGGGGGCCCTTTGACCGGCTGCTCCGGTTTTTCACTCATTGGCCGTACGCTTCCTGCGCTGCTGTCACTCGAGGCGGTCATCGGTTCCCTTCGGTGCGGTCGGCGAGCGTGCCGACCACCTTCGCGACGGCCGCCCCGACGACGACGCCGGTGGCGACGTCGCTCGGGTAGTGCACGCCGAGTACCAGGCGCGACAGGGCCATCGGCGGGACCAGCAGCGCCGGCAGCGGCAGCCCGGTGGCCTTGCCCAGAAGCAGCGCCGCCGCGGTGGTGGAGGTGGCGTGCGCCGACGGGAAGCTCAGCCGGCTCGGGGTGCCGACGTTGACCGCGATCGCCGGATGGTGCGGCCGCTCCCGGCGCACCATCCGCTTGATCACCACGGCCGCGGCGTGCGCCAGGAACGTGCCCACCCCGGCGGTGACCCAGGCGCGTCGCCGCGCGGGTGAGAGCAGGGCGCCGAGCGCCGCGACGGCCAGCCAGCCCAGGCTGTGTTCCCCGAAGTGCGACAGCGCACGCGCGGCGGGCAGCACGCCCGGCCTGCCCGCAAGCGCGGCTTGCACAGCGACCAGGGCGGCGTCCTCACCGCGCGGAGGCGACGCGCCGTCCTGCGGCGCCGAGAGATGGTCAGCCATTGGTGGCGGGCTCCAGCAGCACTGACTCCCACTTCTGCGTGCTCGACAGCATCGGCAGCGCCTCGCGGTACACCTTGCGCATGTGGTTGAAGCGGCGCCAGATCAGCAGCTGACGGCGCAGCGACTCGCGGAACAGGTGCAGCATCTTCTCGCGGTCGCGCTGCCGGTACACCACACCGCGGCCGTCGGCGGTGGTGACGGTGACCCCGTCGACCCGGCACAGCGAGAACCAGCGCGCGTCCTGGGTCGCGACGTTGATCTGCGGGCGCACATGGTGTTCCGGGTTGTGCGGGCGCAGTTGGTGGAACACGCCGCGGGCCAGCCGCATCGCGATGGCCGGCTTGGTGGTGGGGATCTTGACCTTCTTGCGCCACCGCTTGTCCGACGGCGGCGGCAGCGCCGTCGCGCTCGGCAGCACCACCGCGTCCGGGTACTGCTGGCGCATGGCGCGCACCTCCGGCAGCGCCGACTCCAGGATGTTGAACAGGTTCTCCGGCCCGGCCAGGAAGTCGTCCATCGCCTTGTTCTGGATGGCGACGGTCGAATACTCAAGGCACAGAAGGTGTTTGCACGTCGCCTTGAAGTGGCTGGCGACCAGGCCGCGCACGTTGCCGTCCCAGTGCAGGGCGGCGACCACCAACCGGTTACGCAGGTGGAAGTACGCCTGCCAGTCGATGGCGTCGTCCTTGTCGCTCCAGGCCATGTGCCAGATCGCCGCACCCGGCAGGGTCACGGTCGGGTACCCGTGCTCACCGGCGCGCAGGCCGTAGTCGGCGTCGTCCCACTTGATGAACAACGGCAGCGGCTGGCCGAGTTCCTCGGCGACCTGCCGCGGGATCATGCACATCCACCAGCCGTTGTAGTCGACGTCGATGCGGCGGTGCAGCAGCTTGCTGCGCTCGTCCTCTTCGTCGTTGAGCGGGTGCTTGGCGAAGTTGTGGTCGTACTCGGCGTTGACGGCGTTGGTCCACATGAAGTTGCTCATGTCGACCATCTCGCCCATGACGTGCAGGTGCGACGGCTCCTGCAGGTTGAGCATCTGGCCGCCGACCAGGATCGGGCTCTTGGCGAACCGGTTCATGGCCAGCGCCCGCAGGATCGAGTCCGGCTCGATGCGGATGTCGTCGTCCATGAACAGGATCTGTTCGCAGTCGGTGTTCTTCAGCGCCTCGTACATGACCCGGCTGTAGCCGCCGGAGCCGCCGAGGTTGGGCTGGTCGTGGATCGACAGCCGGTCCCCCAGCCGCGCCGCGGCCTCCTCGAAGCCGGGGTGGTCCTTGACCTTGCTGGTGCCCTGGTCGGAGACGATGACCGCGCCGATCACCTGGTCCACCAACGGATCCGACGTCAGCGCCGCCAGCGCGTTGACGCAGTCGGCGGGCCGGTTGAAGGTCGGGATGCCGACGGCGACGTTGGCCCGGCCGGGCGCCTCGACGGGCGCGTACCAGGCGGCGTGGTGCAGGGTCACCCGGGTGTTGGTGGTGATGTCGAACCAGATCCAGCCGCCGTCCTCGAACGGGGTCAGGTCGAGTTCGAACTCCACCACCGCGGGTTCGTCGGAGTCGCCGGACGACACGGGGGCGCCGCCGACGGTGATCCGGGCCCCGGTGGCCTTGGACCGGTAGACGTCGACGCGCGCCGTGCCGGTGAGTTCGACGCGCAGCACCACCGTCTCCAGCGTCGACCACCGGCGCCAGTAGCTGGCCGGGAACGCGTTGAAGTAGGTCGCGAACGACACCTCGGATTCGGCACCGATCTCCAGCGTGGTGCGCGTCGGCGCATGCGCGCGCCGGGCGTTGGTGACCGATTCCTCGATGTAGAGCTTGCGGACGTCGAGCGGTTCACCCGGCCGCGGCAGGATGATCCGCGCGAGTGGGTAGACCGCTTTCGATTCCCCGGCGTCCAGCGCGCCGGACGGGATGTCACTCATGCGCTGTCGCTTTCTGTGTTGTCGCTCAGCGGCGCACCGTCGCGCAGGTGCGGCACGAGCGTGTTGTCGAACATGTTCAGGGCGCTGGCGATGGCCATGTGCATGTCCAGGTACTGGTAGGTGCCCAGTCGGCCACCGAAAAGCACTCCGGCCGAGGCGGTTTCGGCTTTGGCTCGGGCCCGGTACGCGGCCAGCAGCGCGCGGTCGGTCTCGGTGTTGATCGGGTAGTAGGGCTCGTCGTCGGCGTCGGCGAACCGGGAGAACTCGCGCATGATGACCGTCTTGTCGGTCGGATACGCGCGCTCGGGGTGGAAGTGCCGGAACTCGTGGATGCGGGTGTACGGCGCGTCCAGGTCGCTGTAGTTCATCACCGGCGCACCCTGGAAGTCGCCGGTGTCGAGCACCTCCATCTCGAAATCGAGTGTCCGCCAGCCCAATCGACCCTCGGCGTAGTCGAAGTAGCGGTCCAGCGGGCCGGTGTAGACGACCGGGGCGTCCGGGTTGGCCGCCCGCAGTTCGTCGCGCACCTCGAACCAGTCGGTGTTCAGCCGCACCTCGATGCGGTCGTCGGCGGCCATGTTCTCCAGCCACCGGGTGTAGCCGTCGACCGGCAGCCCCTCGTAGGTGTCGTTGAAGTAGCGGGTGTCGAACGTGTAGCGCACCGGCAGCCGGGTGATGGTCGAGGCGGGCAGCTCCTTGGGGTCGGTCTGCCACTGCTTGGCGGTGTAGTTCTTGATGAACGCCTCGTACAGCGGCCGGCCGATCAGCGAGATGGCCTTCTCCTCGAGGTTCTGCGCGCCCGCGGTGTCGATCTCGGCGGCCTGCTCGGCAATCAGCTTGCGGGCCTCGTCGGGCGAGTAGTAGCGGCCGAAGAACTGCGAGACCAGCGCCAGGCCCATCGGCAGGGGGTAGACCTGCCCGTTGTGCAGGGCGAACACCCGGTGCTGGTAGTTGGTGAAGTCGGTGAACTGGCGCACGTAGTCCCACACCCGCTTGTTGGAGGTGTGGAACAGATGAGCGCCGTACTTGTGCACCTCGATGCCGGTCTGCGGTTCCGGCTCCGAGTAGGCGTTACCGCCGATGTGCGGGCGTTTCTCCACCACGAGCACGCGTTTGTCCAGCTGTGTTGCCACGCGCTCGGCAACCGTCAGGCCGAAGAATCCGGAGCCGACGACAATGAGGTCAAAGCGTGCTGTCATCGGCAGCAAGGGTATCGGACTGCGCGCGGGCGCCCCGAATCCGACAGAAGCCGAAGGTTTCGATCGGCTCACGATTCCATATCGTCACTTCAGTCTCACTAGTCACATCAGTACCGTCGATCTCGTTGGCTCACCGCGCCGACAGCGCAAGGACCTCTTGTCGCCGTAGTCCATGTATTGAGGAGACTTCCGTGCCGAACCGACGTCGACGCAGGCTGTCGACCGCCACCAGCGCAGTCCTGGCTCTGGCCGTCGCCAGCCCCGCCGCTGTAGTGGCCGTGAGCGAGTTGGCCGACAGCATCAAGCCAGCACCCACCCACCGCGAGTTCGTGCAGGCGGCCTCGATCACCGACCTGCCCGGCGAGCTGATCTCGGCACTGTCGCAGGGGCTGTCGCAGTTCGGCATCAACATCCCGCCCATGCCGACCGGCATCCTCGGTGGCTCGGGCACCACGACCACGCTCACCAACCCCGGCCTGACCAGCCCGAGCCTGACCACGCCGGGCCTGACGGATCCGGGTCTGACCACGCCCGGTCTGACCACGCCCGGTCTGACCACGCCGGGCGTGACGTCGCCGAGCCTCACGACTCCTGGTTTGACCTCTCCCGGTCTGACCTCTCCCGGTCTGACGACGCCGTCGCTGACCGATCCGTCGCTGCTCGATCCCAGCCTGACCAGCCCGGGCCTGACCGCTCCCAGCGCCAGCGCCAGCGTCGACCTCACCAACCCCGCGCTGACCGCCCCCGGCCTGACCACCCCGAGCGCCAGCGCCGGCGTGGACCTGACCGCCCCCGGGCTGTCGACCCCGCCCGCGCTGACCGATCCCGCGCTGGCCACCCTGCCGGTGTCGGCGTCGGCCGGGCTGCCCGCCCCCAGCGAGATCCCGATCTCCACGCCGATCGGCCTGGACCCGGCGCTGGGCACCTACCCGATCCTCGGCGATCCGTCGCTGGCGATGCCGGCCACCACGACCGGCAGCAAGGGGATCATCGGCGAGCTGGCCGGCATGGCCGACGAACTCGGCGCGGGTCAGGCGATCGACCTGCTCAAGGGCATGGTGATGCCCGCGATCATGCAGGCGGTCAAGCCGCCGGCCCCCGCCGTGCCACCGGTTCCCGGCCCCGGGCCGGCTCCGGTTCCCGGCGCCTGAGACCTGATACCCAACGGCACCGCAGAAGCATCCCCCGGCTCTGCGGTGCCGTTGCTTTTTCGGATCTCTCTGGTTATTGACACCTCATTTGACCGTGTCGCACCACAAGTAACATCTGACACATACGTAACATCGGTGCGTGCCGACCCGTCGTCCAGCGCCATCGCTGCTGTTCACCGCGCTCGCGGCCACCGTGGTGATGCTGCCGATGGCCATCTACGGGATCCCCGGCGACGACTCCGCCGACCGGCCGCGGGCCGAAGCACGCCTGATCGAGGAACCGCTCACCGGCCTCGGCGGCGGCGAGACCATCCGGGAGATCCACCAGGACACCCCGTTCTCGATGGTCGCGCTCACCGCGCAGGACTTCACCGGAACCACCGCCCGGGTCCGCGCCAAGAAGGCCGACGGCACCTGGGGGCCCTGGTACGAGGTGGAGCCCATGACCGGCGTCGGCCCCGACACGCCGGCGGCCGGCCCCACCGGGACCGAACCGGTGTTCGTCGGGCGCACCACGACGGTGCAGATCGCGATCACCCGGCCCGCCGACGCCCCGTCGACCCCGGACCGCCCGGCCGCACCGCCGCGCGACGACTACGTCCCGGCCAACGTCGAACAACCCGTCGGCCAGAACCTCAACGCCGTGCTGATCAGCCCGCCGGAGGCGCCGGTGGACACGCTGCCGGTGCCGTCGGCGGTGAACGCGCCCGGCGTACCGCCGACCATCATCAGCCGCGCCCAGTGGGGCGCCGACGAGGCGATCCGCTGCAATCCGGAGTACGACGCGGGAATCCGCGCGGGCATCGTGCACCACACCGCCGGCAGCAACGAGTACGCGCCGGAGGACTCCGCGGGCATCGTGCGGTCGATCTTCGAGTACCACACCCGCACGCTGGGCTGGTGCGACATCGCCTACAACGCGCTGGTCGACAGGTACGGCCAGGTGTTCGAGGGCCGCGCGGGCGGGATGGACAAACCCGTCGAGGGCGCGCACACCGGCGGGTTCAACCGCTCCACCTGGGGAGTGGCGATGATGGGCAGCTTCGACATCGAGCCGCCCACCCCGATCCAGCTGCGCAACACCGGTCGGCTGCTGGGCTGGCGGCTCGGGCTGGACCGCATCGATCCGCGCGGCCGCGTGGTGCTGGCCTCGGCGGGCGGGTCCTTCTCCAAGTTCCCCGCGGGCGCCACCCCCACCCTGCCTGCGATCTTCACCCACCGCGACGTCGGCCCCACCGAGTGCCCCGGCAACGCGGCCTACGCGCTGATGGACCACATCCGCGACATCGCCGCCCGGTTCAACCAACCCCCGGGACCCGACGATCTCGCCGAATCCCTGCGCGGCGGAGCCATTTTCGCGCGCTGGGAACAGATGGGCGGGATGAACAGCATCCTGGGCAGGCCGACGTCGCTGGAGGCTGCGGGCGACGGTGCGGCGCGCTACGTGACGTTCGAGCACGGTGCCATGTACTGGTCGCCGGAGACCGGCGCCCAGCCGGTCACCGGGGAGATCTACAAGGCTTGGGGCTCACTGGGTTTCGAGCGCGGCGCGCTCGGCCTGCCGACCAGCGCGGAGATCCACGAACCGCTGTGGATCGTGCAGAACTTCCAGCACGGCACGCTGAACTTCGACCGGGAGAACGGCACGGTGTGGCGGGTCGCCGACGGTGTGGCGATGGAGCTGCCGCCGTCCGCGGTGGCCACCGAACCGGTGCAGCTGGAGCGGTTCACACCGCCGATCAGCGCGAACTGACCGCGAACCGACTCAGCCCCACCAGCGTTCCAGCACCCGGGCCACACCGTCGTCGTTGTTGGTGGTGGTGATCTCGTCGGCGGCGGCCAGCGCCTCGGGGTGACCGTGGGCCATCGCCACGCCGAGCCCGGCCCAGCGCAGCATCGGCACGTCGTTGGGCATGTCGCCGAACGTGACGGCCTCCTCGGCGGTGAGGCCGAGCGGGCCCGCGACCTGCTCGATTCCGCTGGCCTTGCTCACGCCGACCGGCATCACCTCGATGAGCCCGTTGTCGGTGGAGAACGTGATGTCGCCGTGCGGGCTGACATGGGGCGCCAGTGCGGCGGCCATGTCGTCGCTGCGGGCGCCGGCCTTGCGGATCAGCAGTTTGATCGCCGGCTGGCTGAGCAGGTCCTCCAGCGACACCTCGGTGTTGTCGGGGTTGAGCCACGCGTGCTCGTAGCCCGGTGAGCTGACGAACTGCGGGGTGGCGGCGTCGTGGGCGCTGTTGCCGACGCGCTCGACGGCCAGCCCCGCACCGGGGATCACCCGGGTGGCGATGTCGGCCAGTTCCCTGAGCACCTCGGCGCTGAGCGTGTGGGCCGACAGGATCCGGTCGGTGGCCGGGTCGTAGATCACCGATCCGTTGGCGCAGACCGCGATCGGCGCGAACCCGAGGGCGTCGACAACCGGCGGCACCCAGCGCGGCGGGCGGCCGGTGGCGATGACGAACGTCGCGCCGTCGCGCGCGGCGGCGTTGAGCACCGCCCTGGTGCGGGCGGAGACCTTCTCGTCGTCGTTGAGCAGCGTGCCGTCGACGTCGGAGGCGATCAGTCGCGGCGTCACTTGCGGCTCTTGACTCGCCTGCGGGCGCCCTTGCGCTGGGCCCGCAGCGCGCGTTCGGCCAGCTCGGCCTCGTCGAGCACCTTGGCCTCCTCCAGTGTCGGTGCGCCGCCGCCCAGCCGGCGCGGCACCCAGAACGCACCCGGCGGGTGCGGATATTCCTCCTGCACCCGGTGCAGCAGCTCGTCCATCGCGGTGCGCAGGGCTACCAGGGTCTGCTCCATCGTGTCGGCGGCCCGCATCGGGGCGCCCACCTCGACGATGATCGGGATCTTGCTGCGGCCGAGCCGGCGGGGGTGGTCCTTGGTCCAGATCCGCTGCGAACCCCACACGATGACCGGGATGATCGGCACGTCGGCCTCCGCGGCCATCCGCGCGGCCCCGGTCTTGAACTCCTTGAGCTCGAAGGCCCGGCTGATCGTGGCCTCCGGGTAGACGCCGACGAGTTCCCCGGCCTTGAGCCGCTCGACGGCCACCGCGTAGGCGCCGGCGCCGGCGCTGCGGTCCACCGGGATCGTGCCGGTGCGGTTGATCAGGAAGTTGATCACCGGGACTTCCTGCATCTCCTGCTTGATCATGAACCGCAGCCGGCGCCCCCGGTAGTGCACCGCCAGCGCGGCGGGCAGCCAGTCGACGTAGCTGGTGTGGTTGATCGCGATCACCCCGCCCCCCTCGGCGGGGAAGTGCTCGAGGCCGCGGTAGGAGATGTCGATGCCGTTGACCCGAACGGCCGCCTTGACGAGCACCTCGAGTGACGCGAAGACGGGTTCGGCCGGCACTATCCCGACGCTCCGCTCGGATCCTGGCGCTGCGCCTTGCGGGCGGCCTTCTCGACGGCCTCCTCGGCGTCCATCCGGTTGGCCTGCTCCAGCGTCGGCGCGCCGCCGCCGAGGCGCGCGGGCACCCAGAACTCGCCCGGCGGGTGCGGCCCGTAGTCGGCCTGCACCTGCTCGAGCAGCTGCTGCATCCGGGTGCGCAGCAGATCGGTCAGCTCCTGGGCGGGCAGCGTCGGCTGGATCGGCTCGCCGACGGCGACCGAGATCGGCACCTTCGGGCGCCACATGTTCTTCGGGTGGCCCTTGGTCCAGATGCGCTGGGCACCCCACACGATGTGCGGGATGATCGGCACGTCGGCGGCGATCGCCATCCGGGCCGCGCCGGACTTGAGTTCCTTGATCTCGAAGCTGCGGCTGATCGTGGCCTCCGGGTACACGCCGACCAGCTCACCCTCCTTGAGCTTGCGGCAGGCCTGCTCGAACGAGTCGGCGCCGCTGTCGCGGTCCACCTCGATGTGGCGCAGCTTGCGCATGATCGGCCCGGTGATCTTGTGGTCGAAGACCTCCTTCTTCGCCATGAACCGGACCTTGCGGCCGAGACCCTGCCGGTAGGCGGGCAGGCCCGCGAAGGTGAAGTCGAAGTAGCTGGTGTGGTTGATCGCGATGACCGCACCACCGCTGGTGGGCAGGTTCTCCACCCCGGTGACGGTGAACTTCAGCCCCTGGACGCGCCAGATCAGGCGCGCCAGCTGAATGACGGTGCCGTATACGGGTTCCACATCAGGCAGCCTAGTCGCGTGACCGTACCGGCCGAACCCGTGCCGACCTGCGCGTGAGACGGGCCGGGCCCGGTGGAGGGCTAGACTCGCGACGAGCAGTCCTATCGCAGTGAGGGGTATTTGTGCAGGTCACAAGCATCGGGCATGCGGGGTTCCGCATCGACACCGCGGCCGGGAGCATCCTGTGTGACCCGTGGGTGAACCCGGCGTACTTCGCGTCGTGGTTCCCGTTCCCCGACAACAGCGGCCTGGACTGGGACGCGCTCGGCGACTGCGACTACCTGTACGTCTCCCACCTTCACCTCGACCACTTCGACGCCCGGCTGCTGCGTGAGCACGTCAACAAGGACGCGGTGGTGCTGCTGCCGGACTACCCGGTGCCGGATCTGCGCCGTGAGCTGGAGAAGCTGGGCTTCCACGAGTTCTTCGAGACCACCAACTCGGTGCGCCACACCGTGTCCGGTCCCAAGGGCGAGCTGGGTGTGATGATCATCGCGCTGCGCGCCCCTGCCGACGGCCCGATCGGCGACTCTGGTCTGGTCGTCGACGACGGCGAGACCGTGGTGTTCAACATGAACGACGCCCGCCCGGTGGATCTGGATGTGGTGCATGCCGACTTCGGCCATGTCGACGTGCACATGCTGCAGTACTCGGGCGCGATCTGGTACCCGATGGTCTACGACATGCCCGAACGCGCCAAGGAGGCGTTCGGCATCCAGAAGCGGCAGCGGCAGATGGACCGCTGCCGCCAGTACATCGCACAGATCGGCGCCACCTGGGTGATCCCCTCGGCGGGCCCGCCGTGCTTCCTCGACGACGAGCTTCGCTTCCTCAACGACGACCACGGCGACCCGGCGAACATCTTCCCGGACCAGATGGTGTTCCTGGACCAGATGAAACAGCACGGCCACGACGGCGGCCTGCTGATGATCCCCGGCTCGGTCGCCGATTTCACCGGCTCGCAACTGAATTCGCTGACCCACCCGATTCCGCAGGATGAGGTGGAGGCGATCTTCACGACCGGCAAGGCGGCCTACATCGCCGACTACGCCGAGCGGATGGCCCCGGTGATCGCGGCCGAGAAGGCCCGCTGGGCACCCGCGGCGGGCGAACCGCTGCTGGAGCCGCTGCGCGCGCTGTTCGAGCCGATCATGGTGCAGAGCGACCAGATCTGCGACGGCATCGGCTATCCGGTCGAGTTGCGGCTCAACGGTGCCGGCCACCAGGAGACGGTCGTGCTGGACTTCCCGAAACGGGTTGTGCGCGAACCGCTCCCGGATGAGAAATTCCGGTACGGCTTCGCGATCGCGCCGGAGCTGGTGCGCACCGTGCTGCGCGACAACGAGCCGGACTGGGTGAACACCATCTTCCTGTCCACCCGGTTCCGGGCCTGGCGGGTCGGCGGCTACAACGAGTACCTGTACACGTTCTTCAAGTGCCTGACCGACGAGCGGATCGCCTACGCCGACGGCTGGTTCGCCGAGGCGCACGACGACTCCGCGTCGATCACTCTGGACGGCTGGGAGATTCAGCGCCGCTGCCCGCACCTGAAGGCCGACCTGTCGAAGTTCGGCGTGGTGGAGGGCTCGACGCTGACCTGCAACCTGCACGGCTGGCAGTGGAACCTGGAGAACGGCCGCTGCCTGACCACCAAGGGCCACGAGCTGCGCTGCGAACGGAAGTGACCGACATGGTGGCGCCCCCGCAGCTGTACGACGACGGCATGATCCAGCTCGACCGCGAGGCGATCACCTTGCGCCGCTACCACTTTCCGTCGGGCACATCGAAGGTGATCCCGCTGCGGTCCATCCGCGGCTACGACGCCAGACCGCTGGACCTGCTGCACCGGTTCCGGATCTGGGGCAGTTCGGACCTGCGCCGTTGGCTGCCGCTGGACGTGAGCAGGCCGCTGAAGCGCACGCTGGTCACGCTCGACGTCGACGGCAACCGGTGGCGACCCGCGTTCACGCCGGCCGACCCGGACCGGTTCGTCGCCAGACTCGAAGAACTGCTCGGCTGAGCAGCGCGGAATGTCCTTGTCGCCTTCACGGAAAGCTCAGGTCATTTCTTCGGGGAGAGCACCTCGGCGCCGACGAACGGCACCAGCGCCGCGGGCACCCGCACGCTGCCGTCGGGCTGCTGGTGGTTCTCCAGGATCGCCACCAGCCAGCGCGTGGTGGCCAGCGTCCCGTTGAGCGTCGCGGCGATCTGCGGCTTGCCGTTCTCGTCGCGGTAGCGCGTGGACAGCCGGCGCGCCTGGAACGTCGTGCAGTTCGACGTCGAGGTCAGCTCGCGGTAGGTCTGCTGGGTGGGGATCCACGCCTCGCAGTCGTACTTGCGGGCCGCCGACGAGCCGAGATCGCCTGCGGCGATGTCGATCACACGGTAGGGCACCTCGATCTTGGCCAGCATCTCGCGCTGCAGGTTCAGCAGCCGTTCGTGTTCGGCCTCGGCCTCCTCGGGCTTGCAGAACACGAAACCCTCGACCTTGTCGAACTGGTGCACGCGGATGATGCCGCGGGTGTCCTTGCCGTGGCTGCCCGCCTCGCGGCGGAAGCACGACGACCAGCCGGCGTAGCGGCGCGGGCCGTCGGACAGGTCGATGATCTCGTCGGCGTGGTAGCCGGCCAGCGGCACCTCGGAGGTGCCGACGAGGTACATGTCGTCGGCCTCCAGCCGGTACACCTCCTCGGCGTGGGCGCCGAGGAAACCGGTGCCCGACATGACCTCCGGGCGCACCAGCACCGGCGGGATCAGCAGGGTGAACCCGTTGTCGGTGGCGAGCCGGGCGGCCAGTTGCATCAGGCCCAGCTGCAGCAGCGCGCCCGCGCCGGTGAGGAAGTAGAACCGGGCACCGGACACCTTGGCGCCGCGTTCGAGATCGATCAGGCCCAGCGACTCGCCGAGTTCGACGTGGTCCTTGGGGTTGTCGATGCGCGGCGGTTCGCCGACGGTGTCGAGCACCACGAAGTCGTCCTCGCCGCCGGCGGGCACGCCGTCGATGATCACGTTGGAGATCGCCATGTGGGCGGCGGTGAACGCCTTCTCCGCCTCGGCCTGGTCGGCCTCGGCGGCCCTGACCTTCTCGGCGAGCGCCTTGGCCTGCTCGAGCAGCGCCGGCCGCTCCTCGGGGGCGGCCTTGCCCACCTTCTTGCTGGCGGCCTTCTGTTCGGCGCGCAGGTTGTCGGCGGCCGAGACCGCCGCGCGGCGGGCGGCGTCGGCGTCGAGCAGCTTGTCGACGAGGCTGGGGTCTTCACCGCGGGCACGTTGCGAGGCACGGACCGCGTCGGGATTTTCACGCAGCAGCTTGAGGTCGATCACGGCGCAACCCTATCGGGCGGGGGACCCGTCAAGCACAACCGCATAACTTTACAACCGCATCACTTGTCACAGCGTGTGACACGCCTGTCACAATGGAGCGGATGTTGGATGCACCCGACCGCCCGATCGGCGCTGATGCGCCCGATCCGGAGGCAGCAGACGACCAGCCGACGGAACGGGCGGCGTGGTGGAGGGACCTGCGCGCGACAGCGACCAGTCGCGCGCTGTTGTTGATCGCGCTGGGCGGGATTCTCATCGCCGGCGTGATCACCGTGCTGCCGGGGTCGGACCCCAACAGCGGGCTGACCGCCAGCACCATCTCGCTGGGCCCGCGCGGCAACGAGACCTTCTCGCACGCCAAGGCCGGTGACTGCCTGAACTGGCCGGACCGCACCCCCGACGCCGCCGAGATCGTCGACTGCAGCCAGGAGCACCGCTTCGAGGTGGCCCAGACCGTCGACATGCGGGCGTTCCCGGGCAGCGAGTACGGCCCGGAGGCGCCGCCGCCTTCGGACGCCCGCATCCAGCAGATCAGCCAGGAGCAGTGCACCGCAGCGGTGAAGCGCTATCTGGGCGCGCGCTACGACCCGAACAGCCGCTTCATGATCAGCATGCTGTGGTCCGGCGACAAGGCCTGGAAGCAGTCCGGGGAACGCCGGATGCTGTGCGGTCTGCAGCTGCCCGGCCCGAACAACCAGCAGCTGCCGTTCGCCGGCAAGGTCGCCGAACTCGACCAGTCCAAGGTGTGGCCGCCCGGGACCTGCCTGGGCATCGACCCGGCCACCAACCAGCCGACCGACATCCCGGTCGACTGCGCGGCGCCGCACTCGATGGAGGTCACCGGCTCGGTCAACCTGGCCGAGAAGTTCCCGGGCGGGCTGCCGCCGGAGCCCGAGCAGGACACCTACATCAAGGACACCTGCACCCGGCTGACCGACGAGTACCTGGCGCCCATCCAGCTGCGCAGCACGACGCTGACCCTGATCTACAGCACGATCTCGCTGCCGAGCTGGTCGGCGGGCAGCCGCCAGGTGGCGTGCAGCATCGGCTCCACCCTCGGCAACGGCGGCTGGTCGACGCTGCTCAACAGCGCGAAGGGCCCGTTGATGATCAACGGGCAGCCGCCGGTCCCGCCGCCGGATATCCCCGAGGAGCGGCTGAACTTCCCGCCGATCGACATCAGCGACATCTCGCCGCCGTCGAACAGCGGCGGCAGCCAGTACTCGGGCACCAGCAGCAGCGGTTCGAGCGGCTCGAGCAGCAGTAGCAGCAGCTCCCAGCAGGAGACGCAGCACGGGCCGCAGCAGCCGCAGACGCCGGCTGAGGAGCCGAACGAGGAGCAGCCCCCGGCGGGCAACACGTTCCTCAACGGTCCGCCGCCGCCACCGGGTGTCGGTCCGCCGCCGCCCGCCGGTGACCTGCCCCCGCCGCCGGGTGCGCCGCTGCCGCCGCCCGGCCTGCCCCCCGCGCCCGCGCCAGCGCCCGAACCCGCGCCGGTGCCGCCGCCGGACGCGCCGCTACCGCCGGGGCCGTAGCCGTCGTGGCCGTGCGGATGAGCCCGCAACGGTTCGAGGAACTCGTCTCCGAGGCGCTGGATCTGATCCCGCCGAAGCTGGCCGAGGCGCTCGACAATGTCGTGGTGCTGGTCGAGGCGCGCAACGAGGAGGAACCCGACCTGCTGGGGCTGTATCAGGGGGTGGCGCTGACCGAACGCGACTCCTGGTACGCCGGGTCGTTGCCGGACACCATCACGATCTACCGGGACGCGCTGCTGGAGATGTGCGAGTCCGAGGAGGAACTGGTCGAGGAGGTGGCGGTCACCGTCATCCACGAGATCGCCCACCACTTCGGCATCGACGACGACCGGCTGCACGAACTGGGCTGGGCCTGATTTCCGGGCCTGATTCACAGGGTCCGCGCCCGCGCGGCAACCCCGCGATGTCGGCGCGCGGTGCTATCAAGAGGCCATGACCGAGTGCCGAGCCTGCCTGTCGGGTCTTGCCCACTGCCACGGCACCGTCATCCACCACGCGGCGATGCGCTCGGAGTGCACCGATCCGGACTGTGTCACGCCCGAGGACGTGCACACCTTCGCGATCGACTGTGAGACGGTCGGCTGCCGCTGCGCGGTCTCGGTGTCGGTGTCAGCCCATCGGGTCGGCTGAGTTCACCGCGTCCTCGATCGGGCGCACCCCGGGGTCGGGGTGGAACGGCGGGGTCAGCGAGCCCCACTGCAGACAGCTCCAGCGTCCGTCGGTGATCGGCGCCAACACGACGGCCTCGGTGTTGCTCAGGTGGTTGCCCAGCGCGAAGGTGGGGTCGACGCCGGCCAGCACCGAGCTGACCAGGCGGATCGCCGCGCCGTGGCTGACCACGACGATGTCGCCGCGCCAGGAGTCGTCGTCGAGGTGGCGGGCCCGCAGTTCGGCGATGGTGGGCACGTAGCGGTCCAGCACCTCGCGTCCGGTCTCGCCGTTGGGCATCGCGACGTCGAGTTCGCCCAGGTGCCAGCGTTTGTAGACGGCCTCGAACTCCGCGACCGCGTCGTCGTCGCTGCGGTCCTCCAGCTCGCCGACCTGCACCTCGTGGATCCCGTCGACCTCGAGCGGTTCCACCCGCACGGTGCCGGCGATCTCCTCGGCGGTCTGGCGGGCCCGGTGGGCGATCGAGTGCGCCAGCAGCGCCGGCGGCCGGGGGAGCTCGCGGGCGAAGGCGCGGGCCTGGTTGCGGCCCAGATCGCTGAGCGGGGCGCCCGGCGGCCGGGTGTCGAGCCGGCGTTCGACGTTGGCCAGCGACTGACCGTGCCGCAGCAGCACCAGCCGCCCGCTCACGTCCGGCCCTCCCGCAGCCGCGTCACCCACTCCGATGCGTCGTCGAGTGCGGGCGGCACCGCGCCCGCGGCGGTACCGGTCGGCCAGGAACCCAGGAATCTCACATCCGAACAACGTCGGTACAGCGCTTTGAGTGCCTCGGCGACCGCGTCGTCGTCGATGTGACCGACGCAGTCCAGGAAGAAGATGTAGGTGCCCAACTCGGTTCGGGTGGGCCGGGATTCGATGCGGGTCAGGTCGATGTCGCGGATCGCGAACTCGGTCATCGCGCTGACCAGCGCGCCGGGCACGTTGGCCAGCCGCAGCACCACCGAGGTGCGGTCGGCGCCGGTGCGCGGCGGCGGCGGGGCGGGCGGACCGACGAGCACGAACCGGGTGCATGCGCTGGCCTCGTCGACGACGTCGCTGGCCAGCGCCGCCAGCCCGTACCGCTGGGCGGCCAGCGCGGTGCTGACGCCGGCGTCGGCGCGGCCCTCGGCGACGTCGGCGGCCGCCGCGGCGTTGGAGGTGGCGGGTACGACGCGCGCCGACGGCAGGTGCTCGGCCAGCCAGGCGCGCACCTGGGCGGCGGCGACCGGGAAGGCGGCGACGGTGGTGACGTCGGCGGGGCCGGTGCCCTCGCGCACCACGATCGTGAACGCCACGTCGAGGGTCAGTTCGGCGAAGATCTGCAGCGGTGTGCCGACGGCCAGGCTGTCGAGGGTGGGCAGCACCGAGCCCTCGATGGAGTTCTCGATGGGCACGCAGGCGTAGTCGGCGTCGCCGCGGCGCACGGCGGCCATCGCGTCGGGGGTGCTGTCGCAGCCCAGCGCGGTCACGTCGGCGGCTCCGGACGCCCCCGGGACGAACCCGGCGGCCACCATCTTGCGCAGCGCCGCCTCGGTGAACGTTCCCTCTGGGCCCAGGTAGGCGATGCGCGGCACGCCCCCAACCCTATCCGCTGAGCGTGGTAATCCCGTTCCGCTGCGGACGAAAGCCTTGCGGCCGCCGGATCGTGAAGTTAAGTTAGGCTCACCTTAGTAAGCGGGAGGTTGGCATGACAGCAGGGATCACGGCACCGACGACCGCCGAGCGGATCCGCAGCGCGTGCGCGAAGGGCGGCGACGCCGTGCTCGCCGTCGACGGGGTGGAGCCGACGGTCTCGCCCGTGCACCACCTGCTCGACGACGGCTCTTTCGCCGTCACCGTGCGCGCGGACAGCCCGGTGGCGGCCACCGCCGCGGCCGCCGGGGTCACCGGAGCCCAGGCGGTGCTCGAGCTGACCGACTACGCGCCGCTGCCGCTGCGTGAACCGGTCCGCTCGCTGGTGTGGATCCGCGGCCGACTGCACGCCGTTCCCGACGACGAGGTGCCCGCCCTGCTGGACCTGGTCGCCTCCGAGGACCCCAATCCCGCGCTGCTGGAGGTCAATTCATCCGAGCACGACGGCGACGACCCGCACACGCTGCTGCGCCTGGAGATCGAGTCGGTGGTGGTCGCCGACTCCACCGGCGCCGAGTCCGTCGGTGTCGGCGCGCTGCTGAGCGCGCAGCCGGATCCGTTCTGCGCGATGGAGTCCGGCTGGCTGCAGCATCTGGAGTCCGCGCACCGCGACGTGATCGACCGGCTGGCCACCCGGCTGCCCGCCGCCCTGCGCCGCGGCCGGGTCCGCCCGCTGGGCCTGGACCGCTACGGCGTCCGGCTGCGGGTCGAGGCCGAGGACGGCGACCACGACGTGCGACTGCCGTTCACCCAACCGGTCGACGACGTGCCCGGGCTCAGCCGCGCGATCCGCATCCTGATGGGCTGCCCGTTCCTCAACGGCCTGCGCGCACGCCGAATCTGACGGCGCTACCGTAGCTCCGGTGAGCGCCGCCCCCGACGATCTCGACGACGCACGCCGGCGCACCCTGCGCATCGAGATCGTCGTCGTCCTGGCGGTCACGTTCGGGCTGTCGGCCTACAGCGCGCTGCTGCGCCTCGTCGAGGCGGTGCTGCTGGGTCTGTCCGGTCAGGTCGTCACGCTCAACCCGCGCCGCTCCCCGTTCGCCCTGATCGATCTGGGCCTCAACCTGGCGTGGGTGTTCCAGCTGCTGGCGTGGGGCGCACTTGGCCTGTACCTGTTGTGGCGCAGTGGATTCGGGCCCTCAGCGATCGGCCTGGGCCGGCCGCGGTGGCGGCCGGATCTGCTCGGCGGGCTGGGCCTGGCCGCGCTGATCGGCCTGCCCGGGCTGGCCTTCTACCAGCTCGCGCGGCTGCTGGGGCTCAACGCCGACGTCGAACCCGCCGAGCTGTACGACACCTGGTGGCGGATCCCGGTGCTGCTGCTGACCGCGTTCGCCAACGGCTGGGCCGAGGAGGTGATCGTCGTCGGGTTCCTGCTCACCCGGCTGCGCCAGCTGCGGATGGGCCCGGCCGCCGCGATCGTGGTGACCAGCGTGCTGCGCGGGCTGTATCACCTGTACCAGGGGTTCGGTGCGGGGCTGGGCAACCTGGCGATGGGCCTGGTGTTCGGCTACGTCTACGTGCGCACCGGCCGGCTGTGGCCGCTCATCGTCGCGCACGCGCTGATCGACGCGGTGGCGTTCGTCGGCTACGCCCTGCTGGCCGGGCATCTGGGCTGGTTGCGCTGACCACAGCGGCGCGACCCGTACATTCCTATCTGTGAACGACGAACGGCAACCGCGCCGGCCGGGGTCCGATCCCCGGTTTCGCCGGGAGCCGTCGCAGGTGATCCGCCGCGACCCGAACTTCCGCCCGCCACCACAGTGGCCGCCCAATCCGCCCACGCCGCAGCGGCCGGGCCCGCCGCCACCGCCACCGCCTCCCCCGCCTCCGGTGCGTCGGCCGGCACCACCGCCACCGCCATCACCACCGTCGAGGCGCCCACCCCGACCGGCGGCCCGGCAGCCCGCGCCACCCCGGCCGCCCCAGGCGCCGCCCACCCCCCCGAAGCCCCCGAAACCTCCACGGCGCAAACGGCATTGGGGCCGGATCCTGGCCACGCTGGTCGTGCTGCTGGTGGTCGCTGTGGTGGCGGGCGGGCTGTGGATGGACTCGTCGCTGCAACGCACCCCCGCGCTGGCCGACTATCCGGGGCGACCGGCCGCGGGGGCGGGCACCACGTGGCTGCTGGTCGGCTCCGACAGCCGCCGCGACCTCACCCCCGAGCAGCAGGCGCAGTTGGCCACCGGCGGCGACGTCGGCGACGGGCGCACCGACACCATCCTTCTGGTGCACCTGTCGGGTCTGCTGTCGGACACTCCCGCGACGCTGGTGTCGATCCCGCGCGACTCTTACGTGGAGATCCCGGGGCACGGCAGCGACAAGATCAACGCCGCCTCGGTGTACGGCGGTGCGCCGCTGCTGGTGCAGACCGTCGAACAGGTCACCGGGCTGCGGATCGACCACTACGCGGAGATCGGCTTCGGCGGATTCGCCGCGCTGGTGGACGCGGTCGGCGGGGTGCAGATGTGCCCGGCCGAACCGATCGTCGACCCGCTGGCCGGCATCGACCTGCCCGCCGGATGCCAGGAACTCGACGGGCGCAGTGCGCTCGGCTTCGTCCGCACCCGCGCCACCCCGCGCGCCGACCTGGACCGCATGGTGCACCAGCGCGAGTTCATGTCCGCGCTGCTGCACCGCGCCAGCAGCCCGACGGTGCTGCTCAACCCGTTGCGCTGGTATCCGATGGCGCGGGCGGCGACACGCACCCTCACCGTCAACACCGGTGACCACATCTGGGACCTCGCGCGGCTGGGCTGGGCGATGCGCGGCGACATCGTGACGGTGACCGTGCCGATCGGCGAATTCACCACCACCGGCGCGGGCTCGGTGGTCATCTGGGACGACGGGCTGGCGAATCAGCTGTTCGAGGCGCTGCGCACGGATGCGCCCCTGCCTGGCGACGTCCTCGAAGCCCAGCCATGAAAACACGGCTCAGCAAACTCAAATTCACGCACTGTAAGCGCGCTCACAAAGGGTCTACTTAGTTAGGCAAAGCTGTCCTGCGTTAGGTCGACCTTCGCTGACAATGCCCTCTGACCTGCTCTATTGTGTCGATCATGACGATGGTAGATGCGCCGGACACCAAATTCCACGCCCTTCTGCAGGAGCAGATCCGCAATGAATTCGGCGCCGCTCAGCAATACCTGGCGATCGCCGTTTATTTCGACGGCGAGGACCTTCCGCAGCTGGCGCAGCACTTCTACCGTCAGGCCGTCGAGGAGCGTAACCACGCGATGATGCTGGTGCAGTACCTGCTGGACCGCGACATCGAGGTGGAGATCCCGGGCGTGGACCCGGTGCGCAACCGGTTCGAGAAGCCGCGCGACGCGCTGCAGCTCGCGCTGGACCTGGAACGCACCGTGACCGAGCAGATCAGCCAGCTGGCCAGTGCCGCCCGCGACGAGCGCGACTACCTCGGCGAGCAGTTCATGCAGTGGTTCCTCGGCGAGCAGGTCGAGGAGGTCGCGACGATGACGACCCTGGTGCGGATCGCCGACCGGGCCGGCGCCAACCTGTTCCACATCGAGGACTTCGTCGCCCGCGAGCTCGCGGGGGCCGGCACCGACGCGAACGCGCCGAAGGCCGCCGGCGGCACCCTCTGACGCACCTGACCCGCTAGGTCCGGCCGGTGTCGGCCAGCCCGTTCTGCAGCCACGCCTTGGTGCGGCCCGGGTGGTTGGTGGCCACCCACGCCACCCCGACGTCGCGGCAGTACCGCACGTCCTCGTAGTGATCGACGGTCCAGCAGTACAGCGCGCGGCCCTGTGCCGCCGCCCGGTCCACCAGTTGCGGGTGGTTGCGCAGGGTGGCGATGGACGGTCCGACCGCGGTGGCGCCGACGGTCGTGGCGGCGCTGCCGCCCAGGTACCGCGACGTGCCGCCGAGCAGCACGGTCGGCAGCATCGGCGCCGAGCGGCGGATCCGCCACATCGCCGACGCCGAGAACGACATCACCACCGCGCGTGAGCGGTCGGCCGACGGCGGCCCGGCGATGCCGTAGCGGTGCAGCAGCGCCAGCAGCTTGCTCTCCACCAGCGCGCCGTAGCGCACCGGGTGTTTGGTCTCGATGAACAGCTTGACCGGCCGGTTGAAGTCGAGCACCAGCGACACCAGCGCGTCGAGGGTGAGCAGCCCGGTCTCCGACTCGCCGGTGCCGTTCTGGCGGCTGGGGTGCCAGCCGCCGTAGTCCAGTTCGCGCAGCTCGCCGAGCGTCATCTCGCTGACCAGCCCGGTCCCGTTCGACGTCCGGTCCACGCGGCGGTCGTGCACGCACACCAGGTGGCCGTCGCGGGTCAGCCGCACATCGCACTCGACGCCGTCGGCGCCCTCCTTGAGGGCCAGTTCGTAGGCGGCGACGGTGTGTTCGGGACGGTCGGCGGAGGCCCCCCGGTGCGCCACCACAAACGGGTGACCGCCGATCGCGGGCCCAGAAGCCGCGTCGGCGGCTTCGGAGTCGCCCGGGGTCATGGCTCCTATGCTGCCGGGTTCTGCCCTTCAGACTCAACCGGAGCCTCGGTATCCGATTCGGCGGGCCGGTCGTCGGCGCCATCGGACCCGACCTCACCCGCATCGAGGGGCACGACCACCCAGCGTTTGCTCGGCCGTTCGACGGGCTGGCGTTCGAATCCGAACACCACCTTGGTGGCGAGCAGCAGGGTGGCCAGCGCCGCCAGGTAGGCCACCATCGTGGTGACCGTGTTGTCGGCGATGCCCTGAGCGTCGGTGGTGAAGCTGGTCGCGATCGACCAGATCGACAGCGCGTAGCTGACCACCCAGGCCAGCCACCACACTACGATCGGGCGGCGCAGCCAGGTGAGCCGCTCCTCGAGACCGGCCAGTTCCAGCACGAACACCGGCGCCCACAGCAGGTTCACGAACGGCGCCAGGCAGCACAGCCGCAGCTGCCAGGCCGGCCGCGGGTCGGTGGCGCCCAGGTGCGCGTAGGCGGCCGCGCGCCGCGCGATCAGCCAGTTGGTCAGCACGACCACGCTGGCCAGCAGCATGAACGCGGCGACGACGCTCAGCGCCACGCCGAACCACGTCGCGCCCGCGGCGATCCACGGGTTGAGCAGCACGGTGCGGTTGACGATCAGCAGCACGTACCGGACCAGGTGGATCAGCGCGGCCGCGCCGAGCACCGCCATGGTCAGCGTGGTGACGCCCCGCAGCAGCATCGGCGACGGCCCGGCCTGCGGCGCCGCCTGCTGCTCGTGCTCGGCCTGGTCGAACTGTTCGACGAGCCCCCACCGGGGGATCGTCGCGTAGCGCGGTGTGGGACCGAGGTCGCGGCGGGGGCGCCGCGGCGGTGGCGGGGTGCCGGGCCGCACCGCGATCCACCGGTAGCCGGGTGGCAGTCGCGGCGGGGTGCCCGTCGGGCCCGCGGTGGGGGCCGACGCGGACTGGGCGCTCCACCGGGCGTCGGGCACCGGCGCGCCCGGCGGCAGCAGGCTGCCGTTACACCGGGGACACCACGACCGCTGCCGGTCGCGCACGTTCCACCGTGTTCCGCACTGGGAACACACCTGAATCATGGCGACCAGCGTAGCGACGGTTTCTCGGGACTGTTTTCAGGCCGAGCCTTCAGACAGTGCCCGCTCCGCCGGCGTCGGTGACGACGGGACGCCCGGCACCGGCCCACGCCAGCATCCCGCCGCTGACGTTGATGGGCGCGTAGCCGTTGTCCGCCAGGTACTGCGCGACGCGCTGCGACCGGCCGCCGGCCTGGCAGATGACGTAGAGCCGGGCACCGGCGTCGATCTCGGCCAGCCGGGCCGGCACCTCACCCATCGGGATGTGGCGGGCACCCGGGGCGTGGCCGCGGGCCCACTCGTCGTCCTCGCGCACGTCGAGCAGCACCACCGAGTCGTCGAACGAGGTCGGGACGTCGGCGATGTCGGCCTGGGGCACCTCAGCGTGATCCATGGCTCCATGCTGGCATGCCGCCGCGCACTCACCCGCGGCACCCGACGGCAGCAATTTACGGCTATCCACAATTTCCACAGGTCTATCCACAGGCTGTGGGGACGCGAACCGGGCGTGAGCCGCTCAATCGGGGAGATCGTCAGAGCATCTGTGGATAAGCAGGCGCCTCAACGGCGCGGCGATCAACAGCCCGTCGGCCACTGAGCGAAATAGCTAGTCCAACTAATCGCAGCCGGGACGCGGTGCGCGTGCATCGTCGACATCCATCAACCTCTGACCTCAGCCCTCAACAACGCCCCTCTACCTGCATATTCCCGACTTCGCCAGTTCGATTTCCCTGAGTGGAACACCAAGGGCTATGATCGGCGTCACAACACGACCGTGTGACAGATTTCACTGCGCAGAAGTCGCTGGTCAGGAGGGTGGATGACGACGTCGATGGGATCGGGACCGGCCGTGCCGCCGTCGGAGTGGCAGACCTCGGCCCCGGTGTACACCCGGTCGCAGCTGATGGCCTGTCTGCGCGCCGGTGTCATCGCTCTGGTGCTGCTGGCCATCCTGGCTGCCATCGTCCTGTTCTGACGCCGTCGGTTTCCGACGCCGTCCCCGAGTTCTCGTCACGATCGCTGGTCACCCCAGCAACGACAAGAGCCGCCGGTCTGTCGACTCGGCGGCTCTTCGTGTCGGAGGGGATCAGGCGGGCGGGTAGACACCCATCTGCTTGCCCTTGTCGGTCTGCCAGAAGATGTCGGCGATCTCGTCGATCGTCTTGATCAGCTTCTCGGCGACCGCCACGTCGAGCGACTTCTTGACGTCGCCGGCGCCGTGGATGGCGTCCCAGAAGAGCTGGTGCAGGTTCGGGAACTGCTCGAAGTGCTCCTTGGTGAAGAAGTCGGCCCACAGCACCATCAGGTGATGCTTGACCTCTTCGGCCTGGCGCTCCTTGATGATGATGGCGCGGGTCTTGAAGTGCTCATCGTCGGAGTCGTGGTACTTCTGAATCGTCTTCAGGCAGGAGAGCGCCTCGATCTTGGCCTGGGCGGGGTCATAGACGCCGCAGTACAGATCGCAGTGCGCGTGAGCTTCGGTCGCGTTGTTGAACAGTCGATGCAGCATGCGGATTAACTTACCCTCTGCCTGTGCGCCTGAACCAGACACCGTTACATGGGGCGCTGCGCCTGTTCCGGGTGGTCGACGACTCGATGCGCCCGGCGCTGCGCCCCGGCGACGGGCTGGTCGCGCTGCGCGGCGGCGCCGTGCGGACCGGCCAGTTGCGGGTGTTCCCGGACCCGCGCCGGTCGACGCGCTGGCTCATCAAACGGGTCGGCGAGGTCTACCGCGGCGACGCGGGCACGATCTTCGAAGCCCGGTCGGACAATCCGCGCGCACCGGGTGCGGCCGACTCCCACGAGTTCGGCTGGGTCCCGGCGGCCGGCTCGTACCGCGTCGTGTGGACCGTGCGCGCGAAATCCCCTGATTAGCAGTCTCGTCCACTTGTCTGCCAGCTGATCTTTGCCGCATCCTGTGCTCATCGACCCATTGACGTGTCTGGTAACAGCCGGCGCGGGCCGGCTCCACCACCCAAGGCGCGGAGGCGATATGGAAAGGCAATCCGGTGGCCGACCTATCGAGGTCGCACCGTTTCATTCCGGCGGTTCACTGAAGGGATTCGTCATCTCGGGCCGCTGGCCGGACTCCACCAAAGAGTGGGCACAACTGCTGATGGTGGCGGTCCGGGTCGCGTCGCTGCCCGGGTTGCTCTCCACCACAACGATTTTCGGGGTACGCGAGGAGCTGCCCGACAACCCCGAACCGGACACCGTCGGGCTCGTCGTCGCCGAAGGTCCGGTTGTCGGCGAATCAGCGGTTCCGCCAGGGCATTTCGCGGAGCACCAGCCGCCGGCGCTGATGATGCTGCATCCGCCGTCGGAGACCACGCCGAGCCTGCCGGAGTGCGCGGGCGCGGCATCCGGGTGCGTGCTGCTGCCCGGGCTGCCCCACCTCGGCCTGGAACACCGTGCGGCGTGGGTGGAGGCCGAGGCCGACGGCACGGTCACCTCGATGGTGAGCCGCGTCGGCGTCGACCCGATCAGCCACCCGGACACCGCGATCCTGGCGATGCTGCTTGCCGCGTAAGGGTTTTCGAACCCTTACGTTCGGCCGCCTGAACACTGGATTCGGACACCCGAAATCTCGTCCCGCGGTGGCGATCCCGCGGCGGCTAAGTTAGGGTCGACTTCGTAAGCGAAGGGGAGTAGCCCCCAATCGTCGTGTCGACATACTGGCGCCGCACCTCGCGGTGCGCGCCCGGCCGGCGGACCGGACCTCATCGGAGGACGGTGGGCGAGACCTTCGACCGAAGCCGTCGGGCCGTGAGCATGACCCGTCGGCGACGCGTCGAAAGGTCGTCTCCGTGCTCGCAGCCATCCTCGTCAGCCTCGCGGTCGTCTTCGTCGCCGAGCTCGGTGACAAGTCGCAGCTGATCACCATGACCTACTCGTTGCGCCACCGGTGGTGGGTGGTGCTGACCGGTGTCGGCATCGCGGCGATGCTGGTGCACGGTCTGTCCGTGGCCATCGGCTACTTCCTCGGGCTCACACTGCCCGAGCGGCCGATCGCGTTCGCCGCGGCGATCGCCTTCCTGCTGTTCGCGGTCTGGACCTGGCGCGAGCGCGGCGGTGACGGCGACGAAGAGGTCAAGGTCGCCGAACCCCGGTTCATCATCCCGGCGATCGTGTCGTCGTTCGTGCTGGCCGAACTCGGCGACAAGACCATGCTGGCCACCGTCGCGCTGGCCAGCGACCGCAACTGGGCGGGCGTGTGGATCGGCGCCACGATCGGCATGGTGGCCGCCGACGGGGTGGCCATCGCCGCCGGCCGACTGCTGCACAAGCAGTTGCCCGAGCGCTTCCTGCACAGCCTGGCCAGTGTGCTGTTCCTGCTGTTCGGCCTGTGGATGCTGTTCGACGGCGTTCTCGGCCTGCGCGCGGTCGCGATCGGGGTCACCGCCGCGGTGGTGATCCCCGCTGTCGCGACGGCGCTGTTGCGCAGGCGCTCGCGACGGGCCGGCTCGGCCGAGACCGAACCGTCGTCGCAACATTCTTGACACCTGTCCGCTATCCGAGGGTCGTCGCCGAATACCGCGACAAAAACCGCCGACATACCTTCCGGTAGATCGTGGCGAATTCCCCAGTTATTTCGTTCCGCGACGTTACGTTCGGTAAGCGGCAAACTATGAATTCAGAAAACACGCACAAGATCAACGTTGCCAACGACGTCTCGCGTGACTACTGTGGCGCGGGTGCCCGGTGCGTCGGGAAAATGTGCTCGACGCTGCCGTTATTATTTGCCCGGCCTCACCTCGGAGTGCGGCTGAGCGCCACGTCACGGGCATCGCTGCCGCCACCTGCGGTGGAGACAACGGAAAAGGCGGGTTAACTTTTCCGTCGTTTGCACTTGGTTGTGGCCACAAGTCTCGCTACGATGATCAGCAAATACGCCGCCAATTATCCGCTCGTCCATGCATGTGGAGGTCAACACGATGAGCACGACGTTCGCCGATCGCCTGAACCGGCTGTTTGAGACGGTCTACCCGCCCGGCCGCGGACCGCACACCTCTGCCGAGGTGATCGCCGCGCTGAAGGCCGAGGGCATCACCATGTCGGCTCCGTACCTGTCGCAGCTGCGCTCAGGCAACCGCACCAACCCGTCGGCGGCGACCATGGCCGCTCTTGCCAACTTCTTCCGGATCAAGCCGGCCTACTTCACCGACGACGAGTACTACGAGAAGCTCGACAAGGAGCTCACGTTCCTCGCGAGCATGCGGGACGAGGGCGTGCGTCGCATTGCGGCCCGCACCATCGGCCTGTCGCCGGAGGCGCAGCAGGATCTGGTCGAGAAGGCCGAGGAGCTGCGTCGTCGCGAGAACCTCGACGACTAGCACGTTCGCCTGACCCGGCCCGCGCCGCCGCCCCGGCGAAGTCGGGCCGGATTCAGGCGGTGCCGGTCTGCAATACCGGTGTGCAGCAGCGTCCTGAAAATCTGATCTAGACCGACTGGCCCGTCGCGACTTCGCGGCGGGCCAGTCGTCGGTACTGGTCGGCGATCTCCAGGATCCACTCCCGGTCCGAGTAGCCGCTGGGCTGGCGCAACCAGTTCACGCCCGGGAACTCCGCCGCGAGGGTCTCCGGAGCGGAGTCCGAGCCCCCGTAGATCCACTCGGCGATGGCGCGGGCCTGTTCCCGGGGCGGTACCGGCGGAGCCTCCAGTTCGGTCCCGTCCAGGTCCTCGAGTTCCTCCTCGCCGGACCCGACGTGGTTGACCCGCAGTTTCGCGGCGGTCGCCTCCAGGAACAGTGCGTCGGAGATCAGCGACATCCGCTCGGCCACCCGGAACACCAGCGGGCCGCGCGGGCGCAACCCGATCCCGATGTCGGGATGGCGGCGGCCCAGCTCGTCGAGGATCGGCTGAATGATCCGCATCTCCCGGCGCGCCCCGAAGTAGTCCTCGATGCTGGGCAGCAGCGAGCCGAGCGCGACGACCGCCATCGCACAGCCCAGCAGCGTGGCGGCGGCGCCCACCGTCACCGGCCCCTGGGTGCCCACCGCGCGCAGCAGGAACGCCGCCAGCACGGCGGCGATCAGCGTGATGCCGATCGTGAACACGAACAGCGCCCGGCCCCGGCGGCTGCGGTTGGAGTACCGCAGCCCCGCCCAGGACACCAGCGACAGCGCCAGCAGGATGTAGAGCAGCGGCAGCAGCCAGGGCAGCGTGTTACCGCTGTTGTTGAGCGTGCGGCGCAGGTACTCCTCGGGCGTCATCTCCGGTAGCCGCTCGGCGGTGAAGAACGCGACCATGCTGATCACCGCGATGGCCCCGGCAACGCTGTACTGCGCGATCGCGATCTTGCGGATGGTGGCCGGCTTGCGGACCGAGGAGACGGCGGTGATCATCACGCAGCTGCCCGCGGCGCAGCCGACCAGCGCCAGCTGGGTGAACGCTATCGAGATGTTGGGGTACCGCAGCAGGTTGTCGAGCAGCAGCGTCAGCGGGTGCCAGTTCAGCGCGGCGACCAGGCCCAGGCTGCCCAGCGCGAGGATCATCGCGGTGCTCACCAGGGACTGCTTGTTGACGAGGGCCCACCCGATCCGCAGGCCGGTCGCCAGTCCGAGCAGACCGGCGATGACCCAGACGATCAACCAAACGCCTCTCCGAGCCGGACCTGCACGATCGACGACCGGTCCGACGGCAACCGGCCGAGCCGGTAGAGCAGCAGGGCCGCGAAGTCCTCGGCCTCCTGTTCGGCGTCCTCACCGGCCGGGCCCATGCAGCCGGTGCGCTGGTTGAGCATGTAGCCGATCAGGTCCGAGCTGGCGAACTCGGTGCTCTCCAGGGCGGCCTGCACCACCGGCATGCCCTCGTGGCCGAGCACCAGATGGCCGAGCTCGTGGGCCAGGGTGCGGTCCCAGGCCGGCAGTCCCTTCTGGATGACGAACACGTCCCGGTCGGCGTACTGGCGCCACTGCCCGCACACGCCGGGCGGCAGGTCGGCCATCTTCAGTTCGATAGGACGGTTGCGATCCTCGCTGACGGCTTCGACGAGCCGGGTCAGCGATACCTCCCCGTGCCGCGGTGCCAGGTCGAGCACGGCACCGACCGCGCGGGTGACGCGGCGGCTGGCTGGCATGTGTGTCCCCTTTCGACCAAAGTCCACTATGCGCTGTCCGCCGGGCGAGCGGGCAGTTTCGTTGTCACTTCACGAACCGCGTGCCGATAGTGTGCACCCCGCGCCCCGCTTCGGCTTGCCGGGACCCCACCGCAACGCCGGCTGCGGCCGGTCCCGGCAGGCCCGCCGCCGCGGCTGGCGCCACCCCGGCAAGCTGCGCAATCCCGGGCCGGGCGCAAACCGGCCGGGCATTGCCGAACACGTTCGGCGGCTCGCGCGCCGGGTTTGCCGACGACGGCGCGGAACCCGGCTCGCCGGCCACCCCACCACCCGGGCGGAATTTCATACAGAGGCAGTCACCCGATCAGTCCCGATCCAAACCTCCCGCTAGTGTTGTGCTGCAAAACCATGACGTCAGCGATGAAGAGAGAGACCGGGAGGCAGCCGGGATGAGCTTGTTCAAGCCACGCAAGACCCGTGCCACCCGTCGGGCCGAAGCCCGCGCCCTCAAGGCGAAGGCGAAGATGGAGGCCAAGCTCGCCGCCAAGAACGAGGCTCGGCGCATCAAGTCGACCGAACGTGCCGAGGCCAGGGCGCTCAAGGCGCAGCTGCGGGCCCAGCGCGAGAGCGACAAGGCGGCCCTGAAGGTGGCCCAGACCCAGCTGAAGGCGGCCCGCGACGGGAAGCTGTTGTCCCCCACCCGCATTCGCCGGGCGCTCACCGTGACCCGGCTGCTGGCCCCGGTGGTCGTCCCGGTCGCCTACCGCGCCGCGATGTCGGCGCGCGGGTATCTCGACCAGCGCCGCGCCGATCAGCTGGGTGTGCCGCTGAGCCAGCTGGGCCAGTACAACGGCTACGGCGGGGCGCTGTCGGCGCGCATCGCCGGGCTCGAGCAGTCGCTGCGCGTGGTGACCGAGAAGAAGCCCAAGGACGCCGAGACCAAGCAGTTCGTCGCGGCGATGACCGACCGGCTCGGCGAGCTGTCGGCCGCCGTGACCGCCGCCGAGCACATGCCGCCGTCGCGGCGCCGGTCCGCGCACTCCGCCATCGAACGCGAACTCGACGCCATCGACGCCGACCTGATGGCCCGTCTCGGCCTGAGCTGAGATCGAGCTGACATGACACCGTCGCGCCCCGCAGCCCGCCTCCGCGGTGCGGCCACGGGGCTGCTGACGGCCACCCTGACCCTGGCCGCGCACGGTGCGGGCCTGCCGAGCGGCGCCGCGCTGGCCCTGCTGGCCGTGCTCGCGACGGGTGTCGGGGCGGTCGGCGCCACCCTGCCCCGCGCGGGTGAACTTCCGGCCCTGCTCGGGCTGCTGGCGGCGGGGCAGCTCGCCGGGCACCTCCTGCTCAGCGCCGGTCATGTGCACGCGGGCACGCCGAGTCCCGAGGTCGTGCTGCTCGCGCACCTGACCGCGATCCTGCTGGGTGCGACGCTGATCGCGGCCGGTGACCGGTTGTGCCGGGCGGTGACCCGCGCGGTGCGCGCCGCGGTGCGGGTGGTGTGCGCACCCGTCCCGGCGGGCCCGGCCCGCCTGGCGCCGCCCGCCCGTCATCCGCTGCGCTCGGCGCTGTTGCTCGCCTCGTCGGTCTCACATCGCGGTCCCCCGGCCGTCGCCGTCGCCTGACCGTTTCCGACCGATTCGAGAAAGACTTCGATGACCACTGTTCTGCGGGTGCCGTCACGCGCCCATCTGTTTTTCCAAACCCTGTTTTTCAAAACCCTTGTCCTGAGCGCTGTCTCGACTCTGGTTCTGCTGACCGGCGCGATCGCCGGCGCCGGCCCGGCGGGCGCGCACGCGACGCGCATCAGCGAGGACCCGGCGGAGAGCAGCGAGCTGACCGAAAGCCCGGCGCGGGTGTCGGCCACCTTCAACGAACCGCTGCAGAAGGAGTTCGCCGCGATGACCGTGGTGGGTCCCGACGGCAACCTGTGGCAGACCGGTGAGGTGCTGGTCGACGGCCCCGTGCTCAGCGTCGCGGTGCGGCAGCTCGGCCCGGCCGGCGACTACACCGTCAACTACCGGGTCACCTCGGCCGACGGGCACGTTCTCAACGGGTCGTGGTCGTTCCGGATGACGGTGCCCGGCGGCGGCAGCCCCGGTCCCGCGGTGACGGCGGCGCCCGACGACGCGCCCGCCGAGAGCCCCGCGGCACCGGCCACCGACGCCGCCGGGGACGGGATCCCGGTGTGGCCGTTCTACGTCGGCGCCGTCGTCGTGGTCGCGGCGGCCGCGGTGTGGGCGGTGCGGCGGCGCGGATGAACCTGCGCTCCACCGCGTTGCCCGGTGCGCTGGTGGCCGCCGCCGCGGTGGTGCTGACGTGGGCGCTGGCGTACCCGGACGGCTCGGCCGGGCAGACCGGCATCCGCGTCGTCGCCGACGGCGCGGCCGTCCTCACGCTCGGCCTGGCGGTGGTCCCGCTGCTCGACGACTCGCGCCACCGCGACGAACTGGTGGCCCGCACCCGCGCGCCGCTGGCGGCGGCGTCGGCGGTGTGGCTGCTGGCGGAGCTGCTGCGGCTGCTGATGTCGGCGGCGCAGGCCGCCGCGTCGTCGTTGGGGGCGCTCGACGTGGGCACGGCCGTGGAGTTCGCGACCGCCACCGCGCCGGGGCGGGCCGGCGCGCTCGCCGTCGTCGTCGCGGCCGTGGTGTGCGCGACCGCGCTCGTCGCACCCCGCACCCCCGCGGTCACCGTCGCGCTGGCCGGTGCCGCCGCGGTGGGCGTCGCCGCGCGCCAGCTGACCGGGCATTTCTCGGCCAGCACCAGCGGCGGGCTGGCGGTCACGCTGCACACGCTGGCGGCCGCGCTGTGGTGCGGGGTGCTGGCGGGGCTGGTGCTGACCGTCGAGCACCGCGGTCAGTGGGCGCGGCTGCTGCCGCGGTTCTCCCAGCTCGCGCTGGGGTGCGTGGTCGTGCTGCTGGCCGGCGGTGTGGTCGGCGCCCTCGGGGCGGTCGAGGACCTGCCCGCCGGGCTGTTCAACACCGGGTACGGGCGGCTGCTGTCGGCCAAGGTCGCGCTGACCGTGGTGCTGGTGGTGCTGGGCTGGCGTAACCGATCGGTGTGGGTGCCGGCGGCGCGGTCGCACCGGGCGTCCGCGGTGGTGTCTCGGACGCGGGCCCGGGTGGAGACCGGGCTGATGATCGTCGTGCTGGTGCTGGCCGCGGGACTGGCCGTCACCGGCTAGCGGTGGGATCCGCCTGGCATGATGGACCCGACTCAGAGCCGTAACCGGCGCGGACGCGAGACTGCGAAGGAGCAGCCCATGGCAGACCAGCAGGGCCGACCCGACGACCAGCCGCAAGGCAGCACCCCGGCGGACGAGTCGACCCCACAGTCTGCCGCGCCTGCCGAGGGCGCATCCGCCGCCGGGCAGGCGCCCGCGAAGAAGGCGCCCGCCAAGAAGGCCCCGGCAAAGAAGGCCGTGAAAAAGGCCCCCGCCAAGAAGGCGGTGAAGAAGGCGGCGCCGGCAAAAAAGGCGGTCAAGAAGGCCCCCGCGAAGAAGGCTCCGGAGCAGGCGCCGGCCCCCGCACCGGTGCCCGCGGTCGACGAGAAGGTGGTCGAGGCGGCCAAGGTAGCCGCAGCTCAGGCCAAGGCCGCGGTGGCCAGCGCCCCCAACCCGGTGTCCGGCCCGGAACCGGTCCCGCCGGTGGGTCCGGAGGCGTCGCGGCTGCCGGTAGCTGCCGCAGTGGCCGTCGGCGTGCTGGCAATCCTGGTGGTGCTGTTCGTGCGGCGCCGCGACCACGACTGACGTCGGTCTCGGCACAAATCGCTTGACCCTCACGCCGCGTCAGGGTCGATAGTGGCGGTATGGACGCCAGGACCGTCGGCGCGGTGGCCGCCCTGACCGGGGTGTCGGTGCGCACGCTGCACCACTACGACCACATCGGTCTGGTGGTGCCCAGCGTCCGCACCCCCGCGGGCTACCGCGGCTACACCGACGCCGATAACGAACGGCTGCACCTGGTGCTGGTGTACCGATCGGCCGGCCTGCCGCTCGAGCGGATCCGCACGATCCTCGACGGCGACCCCGATGTGCTCGGGCACCTGAAGCGACAGCACGCGCTGTTGCTGGAGCAGGCCGACCGGCTACAGCACACGATCAAGGCAGTGAAGGAACTCATGAGCGCGCACCGCAGCGGGATCCGGCTGACCGCCGAGGAGCAGGTGGAGATCTTCGGGACGACGGTGTTCGGCGAGGAGTACGCCGACGAGGCCGCGGCGCGCTGGGGCCACACCGACGCCTGGGCACAGTCGCGGGAGCGGGCCGCCCGGCTGGGCAGGCAGGACTGGGTCGCGATCAAGGCCGAGAACGACGCGCTGCTGGCCGCGCTGGCCGACGCGAAACGTCGCGGTGTGGCACCGGGCTCGGCGGAGGCCGACGCGCTGGCCGCCAGGCACCGGGCGGCGATCGAGCGGTTCTACGACTGCGACGACGCCATGCACCGGTGCCTGGTGGAGATGTATCTGGCCGACGAGCGGTTCACCCGCTACTACGACGACGCCGAGCCGGGGCTGGCCCGGTTCGTGCACGACATCGTCGTGGCTACCATCGACCGGTGAGTATCGAGCCCCGCCCCACCGCGGATCTGGTCGACGAGATCGGTCCCGACGTCCGCAGCTGTGACCTTCAGTTCCGCCAGTTCGGCGCCCGCACGCAGTTCGCCGGGCCCATCACCACGGTCAAGTGTTTCCAGGACAACGCACTGCTGAAATCGGTTCTCTCCCAACCAGGTAACGGCGGAGTCCTGGTGATCGACGGCGACGGGTCGCTGCACACCGCGCTCGTCGGCGACGTGATCGCCGGCCTCGGTGTGACCAACGGCTGGGCCGGGATCATCGTCAACGGCGCGGTCCGCGACGCGGCCACGCTGCGCACCCTCGACATCGGCATCAAGGCGCTGGGCACCAACCCGCGCAAGAGCACCAAGACCGGCGAGGGTCAGCGCGACGTCGCGGTCGAGTTCGGCGGTGTGATGTTCGTGCCGGGCCACATCGTGCACAGCGACGAGGACGGCATCGTCGTCATCGAACCCTGAGTCTCACTCGCGAGCAGACACAGAATCGCACCGGATCGGGTGCTTCCGGGCGCTTCTGTGTCTGCTCGCGGTGACAGAAACTAGGCCTTGACGGGGGTGAGCTTGCGGCTGAACGTCAGGCCCTCGTCGTCGACCTTGCCGTGCCGGATCAGCCGCAGGTCGAGGAAGTAGTTCTGCTTGAGCCGCCACGGGGTGACGTGGCCGGCCTTGGGCAGGTAGTCCAGCGCGCGCAGCACGTAGCCGGGGGTGAAGTCCAGCAGCGGACGCTCCTCGACCTTGTTACCGGGATGCTCGGGCTCGAAGGTGGTGTAGCCGTGGGCGTCCATGTGGTTGAGCACCCGGCAGAAGAACTCCGAGACCAGGTCGGCCTTGAGCGTCCATGAGGCGTTGGTGTAGCCGACGGTGAACGCCATGTTGGGCATGTCGGTGAGCATCATGCCCTTGTAGGCCATGGTGTCGTGCAGGTTGATCGGCACGCCGTTGCGCATGATCTGCGCCCCGCCGAACAGCTGCAGGTTCAAACCCGTTGCGGTGACGATGATGTCGGCGGGCAGCTCGGCACCGGAGGTGAGCTTGATGCCGGTCTTGGTGAACCGCTCGATGGTGTCGGTGACGACGTCGGCCTTGCCCTGGCGGATCACCTTGAACAGATCGCCGTTGGGCGCCAGGCAGAGTCGCTCGTCCCACGGGTTGTACCGCGGCCCGAAGTGCTTCTGCACGTCGAAGCCCTCGGGCAGCCGGCGCTGCGCCATCGTCATCAGCTGCTTGCGCATGAACTTCGGGAACCTGCGGCTGATCTGGTACTGCGCGGACTGGAAGACGATGCTCTTCCACCGGTTCACCACGTAGGCCGCCTTCTCGGGCAGCGCCTTCTTGGTGCGCGCGGCGAACGGGTCGACGTCGGGCAGCGCACCGATGTAGGTCGGCGAGCGCTGCAGCATCGTGACGTGGCCTGCGCCGGAGTTAGCCAGCGCGGGCAGCAGCGTGACCGCGGTGGCGCCGCTGCCGATGACGACGATCCGCTTGCCCTGGTAGTCCAGGTCCTCGGGCCAGTGCTGCGGGTGCACGATGGTGCCCTCGAAGTCGTCGCGACCAACGAACTCGGGGGTGTAGCCCTCGTCGTAGTTGTAGTAGCCGCTGGCGGCGAACAGGAACGACGCGGTGAGCTCGATCTCCTCGCCGTCGCGGTCGACCTTGAGCGTCCAGCGGTTGTCGGCGTCGGACCAGTCGGCGGACAGCACCCGGTGCCGGTAGCGGATGTGCTTGTCGATGCCGAACTCCCGGGCCGTCTCCTCCAGGTAGGCCTTGATCGACGGGCCGTCGGCGATCGACTTCTCTGAGGTCCACGGCTTGAACCGGAAGCCGAGGGTGAACATGTCGGAGTCCGAGCGGATGCCCGGGTACTTGAACAGGTCCCAGGTGCCGCCGAGGTTCTCGCGGCGCTCCAGGATCGCGTAGCTCTTACCGGGGCAGCGGTCCTGCAGATGCCAGGCCGCACTGATGCCGGAGATGCCGGCTCCCACGATGACGACGTCCAGGTGATCGGTCATGGTACCGGAGCGTATCAACGGTGTGTTGAGTCGTCAACGGTGTGTTGAGCACACTCAACACCATGTAAAGTGAGCGGCTGTGACCAGCGTTAGCCAGCGGCGCCGTTCCCGCGCCCGAGGACCCGCCCGCCCGTCCGGCGACGAGCGTGAGCAGGCGATTCTCGCGACCCTGGAGCGTCTGCTGACCGAGGGCCGCACGCTGGCCGACATCTCCGTCGACGACCTCGCCAAGGGCGCGGGGCTGTCCCGGCCGACGTTCTACTTCTATTTCCCGTCCAAGGACGCGGTGCTGCTCGCGCTCGTCGAGCACGTGATCAACGAGGCCGACCGCAACGCCGACGCGGCGATGGGCGGGTTGGACGCCGCGGTCGACCCGACCGGGGTGTGGAAGGCGATCAACGCCCTGTTCGAGACGTTCGGTGCGCACCGGGCGGTGACGCTGGCCGGCGCCGCGGCCCGCCCGCACAACCCCGAGCTGCGCGCGCGGTGGTCACGCTTCATGCAGAAGTGGATCGACTACACCACCACCTCGATCCAGGCCGAGCGCGACCGCGGCGCCGCGCCCACCACGATTCCGGCCCACGACCTGGCCACCTCGCTGAACCTGATGAACGAGCGCACCATGCTGGCCGCGTTCGCCGGTGAGCAGCCGGCCGTCGACCCGTCCCAGCTGGTCAACACGCTGGCCCACATCTGGGTCACCAGCATCTACGGCACCACCCGCCACTAGACCGCTCGCCATCCGTCGGCCCTCGATGCGAACATATGTTCGTGTCGAGCGATCCGCGGCCGTCGTCGGCGAGCATCCTGCACGCCGATCTCGACTCGTTCTACGCCTCGGTCGAACAGCGCGACGACCCGTCCCTGCGGGGCCGTCCGGTGATCGTCGGCGGCGGGGTGGTGCTCGCCGCCAGCTACGAGGCCAAGGCCTTCGGGGTGCGCACCGCGATGAGCGGGCGCGAGGCCAGACGGCTGTGCCCGCACGCGGTCGTCGTACCACCGCGGATGTCGGCCTACTCGCAGGCCTCCAAGGCGGTGTTCGAGGTGTTCCACGACATCACGCCGGTGGTCGAACCGCTGTCGGTGGACGAGGCGTTCCTCGACGTGTCCGGGTTGTGGCGGGTGTCGGGCACGCCGGTGCAGATCGGCGCGCGGCTGCGCGAACAGGTGCGCGAGCTGGTCGGGCTGCCGATCACCGTCGGCATCGCGCGCACCAAGTTCCTGGCCAAGGTCGCCAGCCAGGAGGCCAAACCCGACGGGCTGCTGCTGGTGCCGCCGGACCGGGAACTGGCGTTCCTGCACCCGCTTCCGGTGCGCCGGTTGTGGGGCGTCGGCGCCAAGACCGCCGAGAGACTGCACGACTTCGGCATCGAGACCGTCGCCGACGTCGCCGAACTCAGCGAGTCGACGCTGTGCTCACTGGTCGGCCACGCGATGGGCAGCCGGCTGTTCGCCCTGTCCCGCAACATCGACCGCCGCCGGGTGACCACCGGGGTGCGCAGGCACTCGGTCGGTGCGCAGCGCGCACTGGGAAGACGCGGAAACACCATGTCGCACAATGAGATCGACGCCGTCGTGGTCAATCTGGTCGACCGCATCACCCGCCGGATGCGCGCCGCGGGCCGCACCGGGCGCACGGTGGTGCTGCGGTTGCGCTTCGACGACTACAGCCGCGCCACCCGCTCGCACACCATGCCGCGCGCGACCGCCTCGACCGAGCCGATCCTGGCGGCCGCCCGGTCCCTGGTCGCCGCCGCGGCCCCGCTGATCGCCGAAAAGGGTTTGACGCTGCTCGGTTTCGCGGTGTCCAACATCGACCGCGACGGGGCCCAGCAGCTGGAGCTGCCGTTCGACGACCGGGGCGACCCGACCGCCGTCGACGCCGCCGTCGACCGGGTGCGGCAGCGCTACGGCAACGCCGCCGTCACCCGCGGGGTGCTGGTGGGACGCGACCCGGGCCTGGAGGTGCCGCACCTGCCCGACTAGGAGGTGGTCCACTCCAGCAGCTCCTCGGCGGACCAGGTGTTGACGATCCGCTCCACCGGCACCTCGTTGTCCAGCGCCCGCTGGGCGCCGTAGCCGAGGAACTCCAGCTGCCCGGGCGCGTGCGAGTCGGTGTCGATCGAGAACAGACAGCCGATGTCGCGCGCGAGGTTGAGGAGCCGGGTGGGCGGATCCCGGCGCTCGGGCCGGGAGTTGATCTCGACGGCCACCCCGTGGTCGCGGCAGGCGGTGAACACCTTCTCCGCGTCGAACTTCGACTCCGGCCGCATCCCCCGCCCGCCGGTCACCAGGCGGCCGGTGCAGTGACCGAGCACGTCGGTGTGCGGGTTGGCGATCGCGCGCAGCATGCGCCGCGTCATCGCGGCGGCGTCCATCGCCAGTTTCGAGTGCACGCTGGCCACCACGATGTCGAGGCGCTCCAGCAGATCCTCCTGCTGGTCCAGCGACCCGTCCTCGAGGATGTCGACCTCGATGCCGGTGAGGATCCGCATCGGTGCCACACGCTCGCGGATCTCGTCGATGACGTCGAGCTGGCGGCGCAGCCGGTCCGCGGACAGCCCGTTGGCGATGCGCAGCCGTGGCGAGTGGTCGGTCAGCGCGCAGTACTCGTGGCCGAGTTCCCGTGCGGCCTGCATCATCTCCTCGATCGGCGCGGACCCGTCCGACCAGTTGGAGTGCACGTGCAGATCGCCGCGCAGCGCCGCGCGCACCTCCCCGCCGCCGAGATCCGGTGCCGACGAGCGTAATTCGACGAGGACATCGGGTTCCTGGCCGGCCCAGGCCTGGGCGATGACCTTCGCGGTCTTGGGTCCGACGCCGGGCAGCGACTGCCAGCTGTTGGCAGCGCCGTGCCGTTCGCGTTCGGCGTCGGTGAGCGCCTCGACGACATCGGCGGCCCTGCGGTAGGCCATCACCCGCCGGGGATCCTCGCGCGCGCGGTCCTTGTAGTAGGCGATCTGCCGCAGGGCGACGACGGGGTCCATGCCTCCAGTGTGCCCAACCCGCCACTTCGGTATGTGAGCAAGAACGCACCGCCGCGATTTGGCCGGGCACCCGTCCCGCGCGTACCGTGAATTGCGATTTCGTTCAATCCATCAATTCCGAAAACGGTGCATATGCCGAACCCATTTCCCGGCAACCCCGAGCAGCCGCTCTACGAGATCAAGGCGAACCTGTTCAAGGCGCTGGCGCATCCCGCCCGGATCCGGATCCTCGAGATCCTGTCGTCCAACCGCGACGCCACCCCGGTCAGCGAGATCCTCACCGAAACCGATCTGGAGCCGACGCTGCTGTCGCAGCATCTCGCGGTGCTCAAGCGCCACCGGGTGGTCACCGGCCAGCGGGTCGGCAACGCCGTCTACTACCAACTGGCCCACCCGAAGATCTCCGAGCTGCTCGTGATCGCCCGCACCTTCCTCGCCGATGTCCTTGATTCCCAACGTGATCAGTACGAGGCACTGAAGTCCCTGCCGCCGCTGGGGAGGCGCAAGTGATCCGCGCCGCCGGGGCCAACCTGGCCCGTCTGCTGCCCAGCCGCCGCGACTACGAGGAGCTGCCCCGATCCTGGCGCCGCGACATCCTGGCCGGCATCACGGTCGGTGTGGTGGCGCTGCCGCTGGCGCTGGCGTTCGGCATCAGTTCCGGGGTGGGCGCCGCCGCCGGTCTGATCACCGCGGTGGTCGCCGGTCTGCTGGCCGCGGTGTTCGGCGGCTCGCACGTGCAGGTGTCCGGGCCGACGGGCGCGATGGCGGTGGTGCTGGCCCCCGTCGTCGCCCAGCACGGCCTGGGCAGCATCGCGCTGGTCACCATCCTGGCCGGGCTGATGGTGCTGGCCGCCGGCGTCACCGGGCTGGGCCGCGCCGTCACCTTCATCCCGTGGCCGGTCATCGAGGGCTTCACCCTCGGCATCGCCGCGATCATCTTCCTGCAGCAGGTGCCCGCCGCCCTCGGCCAGGAGACCCCGCCGGGCGGGCGCACCCTGGCGGCCGCGATCCAGGTCGTCGCCAACGCCGACTGGACGACGGCGATCTACCCGCTGAGCATCGTCGCCGTCGTCGCGATCCTCATGGTGGGCCTGCCCCGGCTGCACCGAGGTATCCCGGAATCGCTGACCGCGGTCATCGTCGCGACGGTGATCGTCGTACTGGCCAAGCTGCCGGTCGCCGACATCGGTGAGCTGCCGTCGCACCTGCCCGCGCCGGTGCTGCCGCACGCCGACCTCACCGCGCTGCGCACCGTCGTCGGCGCCGCACTGGCCATCGCCGCGCTGGCCGCGATCGAGTCCCTGTTGTCGGCGCGGGTGGCGGCGACGATGGCGCCGACCGGCCCGTATGACCCCGACCGCGAACTGGTCGGCCAGGGTGTGGCCTCGGTGGCCTCGGGCCTGTTCGGCGGTATGCCCGCCACCGGCGCGATCGCCCGCACCGCGGTCAACGTCCGGTCCGGGGCGCGCACCCGGCTCGCGGCGATCGTGCACTCACTGGTGCTGCTGGCGGTGGTGTACCTGGCCACCGGCCCGGTGTCGACGATCCCGCTGTCGGCGCTGGCCGGGGTGCTGATGGTGACGTCGTTCCGGATGATCTCGGCGTCCACGGTGCGCAAGATCCTGCGCTCGACCCGCTCGGACGCGGTGACGTTCGTGCTCACCGCGGCGGTGACCATCTGCTTCGACCTGATCGAGGCGGTCATCATCGGCATGCTGGTCGCGGCGTTCTTCGTGCTGCGTTCGGTCGCGCGCCGCAGCAGCGTCACCCGCGAGGAGCTGCCCGGCCCGCCGCAGCCCGGTGACGACCGGATCGCCCTGCTGCGCCTGGACGGTGCGATGTTCTTCGGTGTGGCCGAACGGATTTCGAATACGATCACCGACCCCGACCATCCGAACGTCGAGGTGGTGATCATCCGGTTGTCGCAGCTGGGCATGCTCGACGCCACCGGGGCGCACACACTGGCCCAGATCGCCTCCGAACTGGAGGCCCGCGGAATCACGGTGATCATCAAGGGCGTTCGCCCCGAGCACATGGATCTGCTCACCAATGTCGGTGTGTTCGAATCGCTTCGGCACGAGAACCACCTGATGGATTCGCTCGAGGAGGCCATCGAGCACGCCCGGTCCCATGTGGCCGAACACGCCGCCTAGGCGGTCACGGCGTCCAGTCCGGGGCGCGGCCGGTCATCGCAATGATCCGGTCCAGCACCGGCGCGTCGTCGGCGACCGGCACCGCGGGACCGAACAGGCCCTCCGTCGGCCCCTCGGCGGCGATCGCGGTGACGTGCGGCAGGATCGCCGCGGCGGTGGCCGCGTCGACGTCGTAGGGCTGGCTGCTGGCGCGGGCGATGTCCCAGCCGTGCACCACCACCTCGGTCAGCGCCACCAGCCCGGCCACCTCGGCGGGGAAGTCCACCGTGCCCGCCCGGGTCATGCCCTGCCAGGCGGCGGCGTCGGCGAACGCCTGCGCCAGCCCGGCCAGCCGGGCCGGGTAGCGCTGACGCCAGTCGCCGTCGAGCGGGGCGTCGAACGACGGCGGGGTGTCGGTCAGCGGCCCGAAGTCCTTGAGGGCGGCGGCGGTGAAGGCCAGGGCCAGCCCGCCCACGTGCGCGATCAGCGCGTCCAGCCGCAGCTCCCGGCAGGGGGTGGCGGCGCTCAGTTGGTCATCGGTCACACGCACCAGCACGTCGGCGGTGCGGGCACAGGCGGCGCTCATATCGATCATGTCGGTACTGACCGGCGCCGGCGGCGGAAGTCATCGCCGCGGCAGTGCCCCCAGCGCGCCGCGCACCAGGCTCGGCACCTCACCGTCCCCGCCGCCGGTCAGGAACAGCAGCTCGTCACCGGCGGCCAGCACATCGTCGGACTTGGGCAGCACGATGCCCGACTCGCGGATCACGATGGCCAGCATCGTGTTCTCCAGCAGCGGCACCTCGCTGATCCGCTTGCCGACCAGCGAATCCCCTTCGGGCAGCGTCAGTTTCGCCAGGCTGACCTGACCGTGACGCAGCTCCATCAGCCGCACCACGTGCCCGACGTCGATAGCACCCTCGATCGCGGCGACCAGCGCGCTGGGCGCCGACACCGCGACGTCGACACCCCACGCCTCGGTGAACAGCCACTCGTTGCGGACGTCGTTGACCCGGGCGACCACCCGGCCGACGCCGAACTCGGTCTTGGCCAGCAGCGAGGCGGTGAGGTTGACCTTGTCGTCGCCGGTGGTGGCGATCACCACGTCGCACATGTGCAGTCCGGACTCCTCGAGCGCGGACACCTCGCACGCGTCGGCCAGCAGCCACTCAGCCTGCGGCACGGTGTGCGGTTCGAAGTGGCGCGGGTTCTGTTCGATCAGCAGCACCCGGTGCCCGTAACCGATCAGCTCCCGGGCCACCGACCGGCCGACCGCGCCGGCACCGGCGATGCCCACCCGCATCACGGGCCGCTCATCGACCCGCGACGGGGCCTTCGATGAGCGTTTCCACAACCGCACCACGCACACATAGTGACGCATCGGGCTGCGGCGGTGCGCGTTCACCGCACACCCGCACGCCCCCGTCACCCGTGATAGGTGTTTTAGTGACCCGACCCCGCAGATCCCGAACGGCTGGCAGATGACCCTCGAGCAGCTCTACCTGACCGTGCTGCTCGCCGGGCTCATCCTGCTGGCCAGCATCGTCGCCACCCGGGCCGCGTCGCGGGTGGGTCTGCCCAGCCTGCTGCTGTTCCTCGGCGTCGGGGTGATCGTCGGCGAGGACGGGCTGGGCCTGCAGTTCGACAACTACCTGCTCGCCGACCACCTCGGCACGGTGGCGCTGGCGATGATCCTCATCGAGGGCGGTCTGACCACGCGGTTCTCCGACATCCGCAAGGTGTTGGCACCGGCGGGCATGCTGGCCACCGTCGGCGTCGTGGTCAGCATGCTCATCACCGCGGCCGGGGCGCATCTTCTGCTGGGGTTGGACTGGCAGCTGTCGCTGCTGCTCGGCGCGGTGGTGTCGGTGACGGACGCGGCGGCGGTGTTCTCGGTGCTGCGCGTGGTGCCGCTGCCGCGCCGGGTGGCCGGCCTGCTGGAGGCCGAGTCCGGCTTCAACGACGCGCCCGCGGTCATCTTCGTGCTGATGTTCTCGGTGACGCCGCTGGAGATCTCGCCGGTGCACGCGTTCGTGGAGCTGGTCTACGAGCTGGCGGCGGGCGCCGCGATCGGGTTGGCGTGCGGTTTCCTCGGCGCGTTCGCGCTGCGGCGTATCGCGCTGCCGGCGTCGGGGCTGTACCCGCTGGCGACGTTCGGCATCGGGATGGTGGCGTTCGCCGCGGGCGGCTCCGCGCACGCCAGCGGCTTCCTCGCCTGCTATCTGGCCGCGGTGGTGCTGGCCAACAGCGGGCTGCCACACCGCTCGGCGACCCGTTCGTTCGCCGAGGGGCTGGGCTGGCTGGCCCAGATCGGGCTGTTCGTGCTGCTCGGTCTGCTGGTCGACCCGAGCGAACTGGGTGCGGCGATCCTGCCGGGTGTCGTCACCGGGCTGGTGCTGCTGCTGGTCGCCCGGCCGGTGTCGGTGGCGGTGTCGCTACTCGGCTTCAAGGTGCCGTGGCGCGAACAGCTCTTCCTGTCGGGGGCGGGGCTGCGCGGTGCGGTGCCGATCGTGCTGGCGACGTTCCCGATCGTCGGCGGCGTACCCGACAGCGTCTACCTGCTCAACATCGTGTTCATCCTGGTGGTGGTGTTCACGCTGATCCAGGGGCCCAGCCTGCTGCCGTTGGCCGGGCTGCTCGGGCTGATCCCGAAGGAGGCCACCCGGGAGATCCAGGTGGAGTCCGCGCCGTTGGATGTGCTGGACGCCGAACTGCTGACGATGACGGTGCAGGAGCCGTCGAAGCTGCACAACGTGACGGTGCTCGAGCTGCGGCTGCCGGATCCGAGCGTGATCACGCTGATCATCCGCGACGGCCGCACGTTCGTCCCGCAACCGGACACCCGCATCGCGATCGGCGACGAGCTGTTGATCGTCACCACCGCCAAGACCCGCGCCGAGGCGGAGCGACGGCTGCGGGCGGTGAGCCGCAAGGGCAAACTCGCCTACTGGTTCGACGAATTCGGCGAAGCCGAATAGACAACCGGGGCCGGCGAAGCCGAATAGACAACCGGGGCCGGCGAAGCCGAATAGACAACCGGGGCCGGCGAAGCCGAATGGACCGGGCGGGGCCGACTGGTTCTTCGCTCACAGTGCATGTCCAGGTTTTCGGACTAGCCTCGGGGCAGTGAGATTCGCCTTCAAGACATCACCGCAGAACACGACGTGGTCGGACATGCTGGCCGTCTGGCAGGCCGCCGACGAGATCGAGGTCTTCGAGTCCGGCTGGACGTTCGACCATTTCTACCCGATCTTCTCCGACCCGACCGGCCCGTGCCTGGAGGGCTGGGTGACGCTGACCGCGCTGGCCCAGGCGACCAAACGGCTGCGGGTCGGCGTGCTGGTCACCGGCATCCACTACCGGCACCCGGCGGTGCTGGCCAACATGGCCTCGGCGCTGGACATCGTCTCCAACGGCCGGCTCGAGCTGGGGATCGGGGCGGGCTGGAACGAGGAGGAGTCGGGCGCCTACGGCATCGAGTTGGGTTCGATCAAGGAGCGTTTCGACCGCTTCGAGGAGGCCTGCGAGGTGCTCACCAGCCTGTTGAGCCAGGAGACCACCACCTTCCAGGGCAAGTACTACCAACTCACCGACGCCCGCAACGAGCCGAAGGGACCGCAGCAGCCGCACCCGCCGATCTGCATCGGCGGCAGCGGGGAGAAGCGCACCCTGCGGATCACCGCGAAGTACGCCCAGCACTGGAACTTCGTCGGCGGCACACCCGAGGAGTTCGCGCGGAAGCGTGATGTGCTGGCCGCGCACTGCGCCGACATCGGCCGCGATCCCAAGGAGATCATGCTGTCCGCGCACGTGCGGCTGGACGAGGAACTGGATTACGCCAAAGCCGTCGACGAGGCGCTGGCGCTCGGCGAGCAGGGGCTCGATCTGGCGATCTTCTATCTGCCGCCGCCGCACGACCCGGCGGTGCTGGAGCCGCTCGCGAAGGCCATCACCCGCGCCACGTAGCGAATCCGCGACCGGAAACGCGTCGCGGCCTGCCAGTTATTCGCTAGATGCCGTACAACCGAAGGTCGGCCGGCGTGACGAGACGTTCGGCCCGGGCCGGGAATTCGCGGCTCTTGATCGGATGGCGGAACAGTGACCAGGCGATTCGGCTCACCCGTGACCGTGAGAGCAGGTTGAGGTACACGGAACTAACTCCTGCGTCGTTTCCGATTGCTGACCGTGGGCCCACGTTACCGCAGCACCCCTGGTGAAGTCATTACACACCCGTCGCCAGGCAAACTTCAGGCGACGCGCCGGAAAATAATCAGATGTTTTTACTGTTACTAGAGTGACAGATGAGGTTCCTGACTTGGCCCATTTGTGCATCTGACGACGGTTTGCGGCCGTTTCGCGTCGGCGGTTTCACAAACGGGATCAGGGCCGCAGGTACACGTCGTCGAGCGTGACGGTGCGCAGCCCGCGTTCGCGGATCAACTCGACCAGGTAGCCGTAGACGTGCGTGACCGGGTCGTGGTTGAGGTGACCGATCACGATCGTCTGCGCGGTGAAGTAGCGCTCGGCGTTGCGGGCGACCTCCTCGGCGGAGATCCTCAGATGGTCCTGCAGGTCACCCGACCACAGCGTGGTGGTGGTGTAGCCGAGCTCGCCCGCCAGCTTGTCGACGTGCTCGTTGTGTGCGCCGTACGGCGGCCGGTAGTACGGCCGGGCGTCGACTCCGTATGTCTTCCACAGGAATTCGTGGTTGCGGCGGAACTCCTCGGCGACGTCGGCCAGCGGCAGCCGGGTCAGGTCCGGATGCGACCACGTGTGGTTGGCCAGCTGGATCTGCCCGTCGTCGACCAGAGGTCGCAACAGGTCGGTGTGATCGGTCCAGGAGCGGTAGATGCCGTTGACGAAGTAGGTCAGCCGCAGGCCGGTGTCCTTGGCAAGTTGGGTGTAGGCCCGCACCACCTCGCTGTCCACCCCGTCATCCACGGTCAGCGCCAGCAGATCCTCGCCCGGCAGACTGCTGAGCACACCGCCGGGCACCGGGATCCGCGCCGACCGCGGGGGCGGCGGCAGCAGCCCGGGCGACGACGCCGGCTCGGGCACCTCGGCCGCCACCTCGGCCACCTCGGGCCGGTCGTCCCCACCCCAGCGGCTGACCCCGATCGCGGCCGCCGTCACCACCGACAGGGCCACGACGAACTGCCGTCGGGTCACCCCGGACCCCACGGCGGATTGGCGCAGCTGACTTCGTGAACGCGGCAGCAAAGTAGCCAACAGTGTGTGACCGAACCACGACGATGCGACGGCGACACGCCGCGGCTACGCGCCCTCGATCACCAGAGGCAAAGCGGTACCTCTATATTGACGCGAATGACGATACTGCGGGCGTTGACTCAACGCCGGGGTGCAGCGGCGTTGACCCTCGCCCTGCTGGCGGTCCCCGGCCTGCCCACCGTCGCGAACGCGGTGCTGCCCGAACCGCAACGGGACAACGCCGGCGCCACCGACGTCGTCGACATCGCCACCGACGCAGGCAACGCGATCGTGCTCCGGCCGCCGGCCGGCTGGCGGATCTCCGACCGCGGCAACCAGGCGGTGCTGCGCGACGGCGACAGCGTCGTGCTGGTCCGGATCTTCGACCGCGGCGACCGTGACCCGCAGGCGGTGGCCCAGCGACTCATGCGCGCCGACCGCGTCCGCGGGATCAGCACCGCACTCGACGGCGGCACGATCAGCACCGCCGACGGCGCCCTGTCCGGCACCACCTGCGTGGCGGTCAGCGAGAACGTCACCGGCAGTTGCGCTTTCCTCGCCGACGACGACGTCGTCGTGTCGGTGCTGGCGCTGGGCAGCCCCGATGACCCGGCGCTGCCGATCGCCAAGCTGGTCGAGCCGATCACCCGGGACCAGCGATGAGCACGACAATCGAAAAGCCGGTCCTCGCAACGCCTCCCGCGGTGGTGTACCGACCCGGGTCGGCGGTGTTCTGGGTGTACGTCGGCGCGGTGGCCCTGGGCACCGCGTTCCTGCTGTCGGCCGACGGCACCGTCTTCCACGAGTCGCTGTCCGCGCAGATCGCACTCGCGCCGGCGTGGCTGGCGTTCGCCACGTTCCTGGTGTGGCTGATGCTGCGCTTCGATCCCTATCGCAGCATGCGCCGCCACCCTCAGATCCTTGTCGCCGCAACGGCTCTGGGAGGCACCGCGGCGGTGGCACTGGCCATGGCGGGCAATGCCGCGCTCGGTGAGGTGTGGGCGCGTGTCCTGCCGCCCGACGTGCTCGCGCGGTGGCAGGCCGCACTCACCGCGCCGGTCATCGAGGAGTCGGCCAAGGCGGCGTGCGCCGCGGTCGTGCTGGTGTTGTGCGCGACGGTGTGCACCCGGGTGTCGCACGCCCTGCTGGTCGGCATGTTCGTCGGGTTCGGTTTCGACATCGTCGAGGATCTCGCGTACGCCAGCGGTGAGGCGCTCGACAGCCTGGACTCCGACGTCGTCGGCGCCGGCGCGAACCTGATCGTCCGTATTCTCACCGCGGTTCCGGCGCACTGGGCCTACACGGGGCTGGCGGGCGTCGCGGTGCTGCTGGTGCTGCCGTCGTTCGCCGGCGAGTGGTCCCGATCGCGCCGCTGGGCGACCGCCGCCGCCCTGGTCGTCGCCGCCTGGTTCATGCACTTCCTCTGGGACGCCCCGGTTCCGGGGAACGAGGCCGCCGCGGCACTGCTGCTGCTCAAGGTGCTGGTGAACCTGGCGGTGTTCCTGGTGCCGGCGCTCCTGCTGCTGCGCACCGAACGCCGGTGGGTGGCCGAGCGGATCGGCGAGGCCGCACGCGGGGGCACGTTGGCGGCCTACGCCGACGTGCTGGACTCGCTGCCCACCCGCAGGACCCGCCGGGCGCTGCGCAGGCAGGCGCGACGCACCGGCGGACGCGACGCCGCCGCGGCGGTCCGGGCCCGGCAGAACGCGGCGCTGGACGCGATCCAGGCCGGGTTCAGCGCTGCGGAACCGCCGTCGGCTTGATCGGCGCGGGCAGCGCCGAGCGGCCCATCAGGTAGCGGTCCACACCGGCGGCCGCGGCGCGGCCCTCGGCGATGGCCCACACGATCAGCGACTGGCCGCGGCCCATGTCGCCGGCGACGAACACGCCGGGCACCGTGGTCTGGAAGTCCGCGTCGCGGGCGACGTTTCCGCGCTCGTTGATCTCGACGGCCAGGTCGGTCAGCAGGCCCTCACGCTGCGCGCCGGTGAAGCCCATCGCGAGCAGCACCAGGTCCGCCTCCATCTCGAAGTCCGAACCCTCGACCTTCTCGAACTTGCCGTTGTTCATCCGGACCTCGTGGGCCCGCAACCCGACGACCTTGCCGTCGCGGCCGATGAACTCCTCGGTGTTGACCGAGTAGACGCGTTCGCCGCCCTCCTCGTGTGCGGAGGTGACCCGGTACATCAGCGGGTACACCGGCCACGGGGTGGACTCGGCGCGGGTCTCCGGCGGGCGCGGCATGATCTCGAACTGGTGCACGCTGACCGCACCCTGGCGGTGCGCGGTGCCCAGGCAGTCGGCGCCGGTGTCGCCACCGCCGATGATGACGACCTTCTTGCCCTTGGCCGTGATCGGCGGCTGCCCGTCCGCGTCGGTGATCGGGTCGCCGAGCTGCACCCGGTTGGCCAGCGGCAGGTACTCCATCGCCTGGTGGATGCCGTCGAGTTCGCGGCCCGGGATCGGCAGGTCACGGCGCACGGTCGCGCCGCCGGCCAGCACCACCGCGTCGAAGTCCTGCCGCAGCTGGCGCGCGGTGATGTCGACGCCGACGTTCACGCCGGTGCGGAACTCGGTGCCCTCGGCCGCCATCTGCTCGAGACGACGGTCGATGTGGCGCTTCTCCATCTTGAACTCGGGGATGCCGTAGCGCAGCAGGCCGCCGATGCGGTCGTCGCGCTCGAACACCGTCACCGTGTGCCCGGCGCGGGTCAGCTGCTGCGCGGCGGCCAGCCCGGCGGGGCCGGAGCCGACGACGGCGACCTTCTTGCCGGTCTTGACCGTCGGCGGCTTGGGTACCACCCAGCCCTCGGCGAAGGCGTTGTCGATGATCTCGACCTCGACCTGCTTGATGGTGACCGGATCCTGGTTGATGCCCAGCACGCAGGAGCCCTCACACGGAGCGGGGCACAGCCGGCCGGTGAACTCCGGGAAGTTGTTGGTCGCGTGCAGCCGCTCGATGGCGTCACGCCAGCGGCCGGTGCGGACCAGGTCGTTCCACTCCGGGATCAGGTTGCCCAGCGGACAACCGTTGTGGCAGAACGGGATCCCGCAGTCCATGCACCGGGTGGCCTGGACCTGCAGCGTGTCGTGGGAGAAGGCCTCGTAGACCTCTTTCCAGTCCTTCAAGCGCAGGGGGACCGGCCGCCGCTGCGGGGTCTCGCGCTTGGTGTGCTTGAGGAAACCGCGGGGATCAGCCACCGGCGGCCGCCATGATCGCCTCGGCAATTCCCTTTTCGTCGGCACCGCGCTGTTCGGCCTCCGCGATCGCCTCCAGCACCCGCTTGTAGTCGCGGGGCATCACCTTGGTGAAGTGCTTCACGTTGTTGTCCCACTCATTCAGGATCCGCTGTCCGACAGCGGAATCAGTGGCGTCCACGTGGGCAGCAATCATGCCACGCAGCCACTCGGTGTCCTCATCGCTGAGGGCTTCGAGTTCCACCATCTCGTCGTTGAGGTTGCCCGGCAGCTCGCCCGCCGGGTCGTAGACATACGCGATACCGCCGGACATGCCCGCGGCGAAGTTGCGTCCCGTCGGCCCGAGGATGACCACCCGGCCGCCAGTCATGTACTCGCAACCGTGGTCGCCGACACCTTCGACCACCGCGTGGGCGCCGGAGTTGCGGACCGCGAAGCGTTCGCCGACCTGACCGCGGATGAACGCCTCACCGCTGGTCGCGCCGAACAGGATCACGTTGCCGGCGATGATGTTGTCCTCGGCGACGTAGTCGGCGGGTGCGTTGTCCGACGGGCGCACCACGATGCGGCCACCCGACAGACCCTTGCCGACATAGTCGTTCGCGTCGCCGTACACCCGCAGCGTGATACCGCGGGGCACGAACGCGCCGAAGCTGTTTCCGGCCGAACCGTCGAACGTGATGTCGATGGTGCCGTCCGGAAGTCCCTGGCCGCCATAGGCTTTGGTGACCTCGTGGCCAAGCATCGTGCCGACGGTGCGGTTGACGTTGGTGATCGTCGTGGTGAACCGGACCGGGGTGCCGTGGTCGAGCGCCTCGCGGCACTGCGCGATCAGCTGCTGGTCCAGGGCCTTGTCCAGCCCGTGGTCCTGCCGGGAGCTGCAGTACAGATCCTGGTTCATGAACGCCGAGTCGGGCTCGTGCAGCACCGGCGCCAGATCCAGCTTGTGGGCCTTCCAGTGCTCGGCGGCCTGGGTGGTGTCCAGCGCGCCGACCTGGCCGACCATCTCGTTGACGGTGCGGAAGCCGAGCTTGGCCATGTACTCGCGGACCTCTTCGGCGATGAACATGAAGAAGTTCTCCACGAACTCCGGCTTGCCGGCGAACCGCTTGCGCAGCTCGGGGTTCTGTGTCGCCACGCCCACCGGGCAGGTGTCGAGGTGGCAGACCCGCATCATGATGCAGCCCGACACCACCAGCGGGGCGGTCGCGAAGCCGAACTCCTCGGCGCCCAGCAGCGCGGCGATCACCACGTCGCGGCCGGTCTTGAGCTGGCCGTCGACCTGGACCACGATGCGGTCGCGAAGACCGTTGAGCAGCAGCGTCTGCTGCGTCTCGGCCAGGCCGAGCTCCCACGGTGCGCCCGCGTGCTTGAGCGACGTCAGCGGCGAGGCGCCGGTGCCGCCGTCGTGGCCGGAGATCAGCACCACGTCGGCGTGCGCCTTGGAGACGCCGGCGGCGACGGTGCCGACACCGTTCTCCGACACCAGCTTGACGTGGATCCGGGCCTGCGGGTTGGCGTTCTTCAGGTCGTGGATCAGCTGCGCCAGATCCTCGATCGAGTAGATGTCGTGGTGCGGCGGCGGCGAGATCAGGCCGACACCCGGCGTCGAGTGCCGCACCTCGGCCACCCACGGGTAGACCTTGCCACCGGGAAGCTGGCCGCCCTCACCGGGCTTCGCACCCTGGGCCATCTTGATCTGGATGTCGGTGCAGTTGGTGAGGTAGTGGCTGGTGACACCGAAGCGGCCGGACGCCACCTGCTTGATCGCGCTGCGCCGCCAGTCGCCGTTCTCGTCGGGCTCGAAGCGGCTGACGTGCTCGCCACCCTCGCCCGAGTTCGACCGGGCGCCAAGGCGGTTCATCGCGATCGCCAGCGTCTCGTGCGCCTCGGCGGAGATCGAGCCGTAGCTCATCGCGCCGGTGGAGAAGCGCTTGACGATCTCGCTGGCCGGCTCCACCTCTTCGATCGGAACCGGCGGGCGCGCACCCTCTTTGAACTTCAGCAGACCGCGCAGCGACGCCATCCGCTCGCTCTGGTCGTCGACCAGGCGGGTGTACTCCTTGAAGATCTCGTACTGCCCGGTGCGGGTGGAGTGCTGCAGCTTGAACACCGTGTCCGGGTTGAACAGGTGGTACTCACCCTCACGGCGCCACTGGTACTCACCGCCGACCGGAAGTTCGCGGTGCGCCCACTCCTCGGGCCGGTCCAGGTAGGCCAGCGAGTGGCGGGCGGCGACGTCGCTGGCGATGTCGTCGAGGTCGATGCCGCCCACCGGGCAGGTCAGCCCGGTGAAGTACTCGTCGAGGACGTGCTGGTCGATGCCGATGGCCTGGAACAGCTGGGCACCGGTGTAGGACGCCAGCGTGGAGATGCCCATCTTCGACATCACCTTCAGCACGCCCTTGCCGGCGGCCTTGACGTAGTTGGCCTTGGCCTGGTCGCTGGTGATGCCGGTGATGATGCCGCGGTCGACCATGTCCTCGATCGACTCGAACGCCATGTACGGGTTAATCGCGGCGGCACCGAAGCCGACGAGGCAGGCCATGTGGTGCACCTCGCGGGCGTCGCCGGTCTCGACCACCAGCCCCACCTTGGTGCGGGTGCGCTCGCGCACGAGGTGGTGGTGCACGGCCGCCACCGACAGCAGCGACGGGATCGGCGCCAGCGACTCGTTGGACTCGCGGTCGGACAGCACGATGATGCGGGCGCCGTCGCGGATGGCCTCCGACACCTTGGCGCGCACGTTGTCCAGGGCCTCCTTGAGGCCCTGGCCGCCGCGGTTGACCGGGAACAGGCAGCGGATGACCGCGGCGCGCATCCCGTGCTTGTGGCCGCGGATCTCGTGGTCGGGGTCGACGCAGATCAGCTTGGACAGCTCGGCGTTCCGCAGGATCGGCTGCGGCAGCACGATCTGGCGGCAGGAGTCCGGACCCGGGTTGAGTAGGTCGCCCTCGGGGCCGACGGTGCCCTGCAGGCTGGTCACCACCTCTTCGCGGATGGCGTCCAGCGGCGGGTTGGTCACCTGCGCGAACAGCTGCTGGAAGTAGTCGTAAAGCATCCGCGGACGCTGCGAGAGCACCGCGATCGGGGTGTCGGTGCCCATCGAGCCGATCGGCTCGGCACCGGTGCGCGCCATCGGCGCGACCAGCAGGTTGAGCTCCTCGGAGGTGTAGCCGAAGATCTGCTGGCGCAGCACCACGCGGTGGTGCGGCATCCGCACGTAGTCACCCGGCGGCAGTTCGTCGAGTTGGAACAGGCCCTGGTCCAGCCACTCCTGGTAGGGGTGCGCGGCGGCCAGCTCGGCCTTGATCTCCTCGTCCTCGACGATGCGGCCCTTGGACGTGTCGACCAGGAACATGCGGCCCGGCTGCAGACGCATCCGCTTGACGACGGTCGACGGGTCGAGGTCGAGCACGCCGGCCTCCGACGCCATCACGACCAGGCCGTCCTTGGTGACCCAGATCCGCGACGGGCGCAGGCCGTTGCGGTCGAGCACCGCGCCGATCACGGTGCCGTCGGTGAACGTCATCGACGCCGGGCCGTCCCACGGCTCCATCAGCGAGGCGTGGTACTGGTAGAACGCCCGCCGGGCGGGGTCCATGTTCTCGTTGCGCTCCCACGCCTCGGGAATCATCATCAGCACCGCGTGCGGCAGGCTGCGCCCGCCCAGGTGCAGCAGTTCCAGCACCTCGTCGAAGCGGGCGGTGTCCGACGCGCCGGGCGTGCAGATCGGCGTGACCTTCTCCAGGTCGGTGCCGCCGAACAGGTCGGTCTTGATCAGCGCCTCACGCGCGCGCATCCAGTTCTCGTTGCCGGTGACGGTGTTGATCTCACCGTTGTGCGCGATGCGCCGGAACGGATGCGCCAGCGGCCATGACGGGAACGTGTTGGTCGAGAACCGCGAGTGCACGATGCCCAGCGCGCTCTTGAGCCGGTCGTCCTGCAGGTCGAGGTAGAACGCCTTGAGCTGCGGGGTGGTCAGCATGCCCTTGTAGACGAAGGTCTGACCGGAAAGGCTTGGGAAGTAGACGGTCTCGCGACCCGGCCCGTCCTGGCCCGGGCCCTTGGTGCCGAGCTCGTGTTCGGCGCGCTTGCGCACCACGTAGGCGCGACGCTCGAGGTCCATCCCCGAGGCGCCGCCGAGGAACAGCTGCCGGAAGGTCGGCATGGCGTCGCGGGCCAGCGCGCCGATCGCCGAGTCGTCGATCGGGACGTCGCGCCAGCCGAGCACCTCCAGGCCCTCGGCCTCGGCGATCTTCTCGACCGCCTCGCACGCGGCCGCGGCGTCCTTGGACGACTGCGGCAGGAACGCGATGCCGGTGGCGTAGCTGCCCGCCTCGGGCAGGTCGAAGTCCACAACGGCGCGCAGGAACTCGTCGGGAACCTGGATGAGGATGCCCGCCCCGTCGCCGGTGTTGGGCTCGGCGCCCTGGGCGCCGCGGTGCTCCAGGTTCACCAGCGCGGTGATGGCCTTGTCGACGATGTCCCGGCTCCGGCGGCCGTGCATATCAGCCACCATGGCCACGCCGCACGCGTCGTGCTCGAACGCGGGGTTGTACAGCCCTTGAGTTCTGGGCGTCATTCCCACCTACCCTTTTTCACACGTCTAGGAGGCTTCTGCCTGACAGCCGAGGACCGCGGCTGCTCGCCGATCCGGCCATTCCGGCTATGGAGTGCCTTCGTGCAGCATCGAACGCCGGCCTTTATTCCACTTGCCTCAAGTGGAGAAAACGATATGACAAAGATTGGGTCACACGCCAACTTAGGCGAGCCTAAGTTGGCGTAGGCTCGCCTGGACGTACCTCGCACGCCCCGCGATAAGGCGCTTGTGAATTCCCTTGCCACTGTAGACATTTGACGCGATTCGCGCCCGTCGGCGCGCGAGGCGACATTGATCACGTTTTTGACCGTCCCCGCAACTTCTTTGCTGTTGTCGCGACAAATGCGTCGGAGCTGGGATAACCGCGCTGCGGCGACTTTGCGCAATCCCTAGTCAGATTCTTAAGAATCCGCGTGCACCCGGTCTGCCGCCCGCGGCCGGCCCGATGCGGTGCTGCTACACCGGCCGTCGCGGCCGGCGCCGCGTCCGGTGTCCGGGTCGCGCACGTTACCCGGATCAGATCTCTCGGTGCGCCAAGGCTTTTCGACTCGCATCGGCGCTCCGTACCCGGTCGCGTACCCCCAGGGGGTATATCGCCGCCGTGCGGGTCGTCACTCTGGACCCGATGCATTATCCGCTGACCTCCCCGCTCGGCCGGTTCGGCGTTGTCGCCGTCTCCAGCTCACCGCAGCGCTATGTCGCCTCGATCCCGGTCGCCGGGCTGGTCAACCCGCTGACCGGTGCGCCGACGATCGCCCCGATGGCGATGCTCGTCGACCACATCTGCGGACTGGCCAACCATGAGCGCCGCGCGCCCGACGAGTGGACGGTGTCCAGCGAGCTGTCCCTGGAGGTCGACCCCGACGCCGCCGACATCGTGGCCGGCGCGCCCGACGAGCCCGTCGTCGCCACCGCGCGCCCGGTCGGCCGCAAGACCCGCGTCGCGATCGGGGTCTGCGAGCTCACCCACCGCGACACCGTGGTGGCCACCGCGACCGTGCGCTCCTTCTACATCCCCACCCCGGAGGACGTCGCGCCGTTCCCGGAGGGCCCGACCGGTCCACCGCCGGCGGGCACGCTCGCCGAACGGATGTCGGTGCGCGTCGCCGAGGGCGGCGGCGCCGCGGTGCTGCTGCAGGACGAGGACCCGGTGCTGAACAACATGATCGGCATCGTGCACGGCGGGGTGTCGGCGATGGCTCTGGAGCTGGTGGGCTCGGCCGCCGTGAATCACGCGGTGACCCAGCGGGCCGACGGCGCCCCGCTGCGGACCGGTTCACTGCGGGTCAACTTCCTGCGCCCGTTCCACTGTGGCGCCGAATCCCGTTATGTCGGAACGGCTTTGCGCGTGGGTCGCAGCACCGGTGTCGCCGAGGCGCAGGCCGTCGGACCGGACGGCACCGTGGCGATCAGCGCTCGTCTGACTGCGTACCGCTGAATTCCCGTCTAGCATCGGCATCCATGCCGGACACCCGCGGAGTCGGTGACTTCATACGGCGATCCGGGTACATCCGCAAATGGCTGATCCTCGGGATCGCGATCGGTGTGATCGCCGGCCTGGGCGCGGTGGTGTTCTACCTCGCCCTGGACTACGCAGGCCGGTTTCTGCTCGGCTACCTCGCCGGTTACGACATCCCCAAGCCGATCGGCGACGGCGGTGATCCCGGCTCGCCGGGCTTCGACCGGCCCTGGGCCATCCCCCTGGTGACGTTCGGCGGCGCGCTGGTGTCGGCGTTCCTGGTGGCCCGGTTCGCCCCGGAGGCCGAAGGGCACGGCACCGACAGCGCGATCGAGGCGGTGCACACCGATCCGCGCGCCATCCGCGTCCGGGCGATCGTCGTCAAGACCATCGCCAGCGCCCTGACCATCGGTTCCGGCGGGTCCGGCGGCCGGGAGGGCCCGGCGGCGCAGATCTCCGCGGGCTTCGGGTCGCTGCTCACCCGCCGGCTGGACCTGTCCGACGAGGACGGCCGGATCGCGGTGTCGCTGGGCATCGGCTCGGGTATCGGCGCGATCTTCGGCGCTCCGCTGGGCGGCGCCGTGCTGGCGGCCTCGATCGTCTACCGGCGCGACTTCGACTACAGGGCGCTGATTCCCGGCTTCATCACCTCGGCCACGGCGTATGCGGTGCTGGGTTCGATCCTCGGCTTCGACCCGCTGTTCGGCTACGTCGTCGCCGACTACCGGTTCAGCCACCCCGGCGAGCTCGGGTGGTTCGCGGTGCTGGGACTGATCGCGGCGGGGGTGGGCTACCTGTACGCGCGGATCTTCTACGCCACGGTCGCGATATCGAAGCGGTTGCCGGGCGGCCCGGTGCTCAAGCCCGCCCTCGGCGGCCTGGCGGTGGGTCTGCTGGCCCTGCTGATTCCCCAGGTGCTGGCCAGCGGCTACGGCTGGGCCCAGAAGACGACCACACTGGAGTCGCTGCTGACCATCCCGTTGTGGATCGTGCTGGTGCTGCCGCTGGCCAAGATCGTCGCGACGTCGCTGTCGATCGGGACCGGCGGATCGGGCGGCATCTTCGGACCCGGTGTGGTGATCGGCGCGTTCGTCGGCGCCGCGGTCTGGCGGCTCGGCGATCTGGCCGGGCTGCCCGGCATTCCGGAGACCCCGGCGGTGTTCGTCGTCGTCGGGATGATGGCCTGTTTCGGCAGCGTCGCGCACGCTCCGCTGGCGGTGGTGATCATGGTCGCGGAGATGACGGGATCCTTCGCGGTCGTCCCCTGCGCGATGGTCGCCGTCGGCATCGCCTACATGGTCATCTCGCGCACCGACGTGTCGATCTACTCCGCGCAGCGACTGGACCGCGAGCACTCCACCCCGTAGCTCTCGACCCCATAGCTCTCACTTATTTGCTACCAGCGGTACTGCACTTTTCGTTAATCGACTTCTCAGTCAATTCATCAACCCTCTTGCATTATTCGCAAGATCGTTGCCATGTGTGAACTATTCGGTTTGCAATCGCCTCCCGTCTCGCATTCCGTTGCCAACTGAAATGCCTTTTACCTCTGCTTTTTACTTTCGCTTAGGTTAATAAGCCAGTTATGTGGATTAGCTATCTGACATTCGACAACTGTGCTAACAATGTTGCTATTGCTTCGTTAAATGCTGCGGCTAGCGAAGGTTTTCACAGGGGCCACCGCCAGGAAAGGATCCGGCAATGAAGATTGCCAAGCAGAAGTCTGTTGCAACGGCAACACTCGCCATGGGAGCTCTGGCCGCGGCGGCGGCCACCGGCTATCTCGTCGACGCCCCAGCGGAGCCGGTCGCCAAGCCGAACCCGCTGATCGTCCATCAGGACCAGCCCAGCGTTCAGGAGCACGACGTGCAGCTGACGCTGTTCGGGCTGTTGTTCCAGATCCTCGCGCCCAACACGCCGCCGCCACCGGCCGACCCGGTGAGCAACCTGCTCGGCGGCCTGGTCCACGCGCTGATCAGCAACGGTGACGAACCCGGCGAGAACGGCGGCCTGCTGATCGGCAGCGGCGCGGCGGGTGCCCCGGGCGAGAACGGCGGTAACGGCGGTCTGCTGCTGGGTAACGGCGGCGCCGGCGGGGCGGCCGCGAACAGCTCGCAGACCGGCGGCAACGGCGGCAGCGCGGGCCTGATCGGTACCGGTGGCGCCGGCGGTGACGGGTACACCCCGCCGATCGCCGGGGCCGGCGACGTGGCCGGGACGGCGGGTGGCGACGGCGGCCACGGCGGCATCCTGCTCGGCGACGGCGGCGCGGGTGGCGCCGGTGGCGGCGCGGGTGTCCTGGTCGGCAACGCGACCGGTGGTGAAGGCGGTGACGGCGGCAACGGCGGCCTGATCGGCGCCGGCGGGGCGGGTGGCGCCGGCGGTGACGCCGCGACCCTGCTCGGCAACGCGACCGGCGGCGACGGCGGCAACGGCGGTGAGGGCGGCCTGGTCGGCGGCGGCGGAACCGGTGGCGACGGCGGCGACGGCGAGGTGATCACGATCGGCAACGGCACCGGTATCGGCAACGGCACCGGTGGTGACGGCGGCACCGGCGGCGGTGGCGGCGGCGTCCTCGGCGACGGCGGCACCGGCGGCGGTGGCGGCAACGGCACGGCGGCGGTCGGCACCGGCACCGGCGGTGACGGTGGCGACGGCGGCGACAGCAACGGCCTGATCAGCAACGGCGGTACCGGCGGCGACGGCGGCACGGGCGCGGTCGGGATCGGCGTCTCCGACGGCGGCGACGGCGGTGACGGTGGCGACGCCGGTGTGATCGGCGGCGGCGGCATCGGCGGTGACGGCGGCGCCGCGGGCACCGGCACCGGCACGGTCGATCCGGACATCGATGCCGAGGCCGGTGACGGCGGCGACGGCGGCCAGGGCGGCGGCCTGCTCGGCGGCGGCGGTAAGGGCGGCGACGGCGGCTTCGCCGTCGGCGGTACCGCCTCCACCAGCGGCGGCGACGGCGGCGACGGCGGCGACGCGGGCGGCCTGCTCAGCAGCGGCGGCAACGGTGGCAACGGCGGCGACGGTGTCTCCGGTGTCGGCCTCGGCAAGGGCGGCGACGGCGGTGACGGCGGCAGCCCGAACGGCTCCGGCGGCGCCGGTGGTTCCGGCAGCGGCGGCAGCAGCGGCAACGACGGCAACGACGACTAGCCGCCCAGAAACACCAGGAGGGGGCCGGGACGGCAAACGTCCCGGCCCCTTTTGGGCCCGCGTTGATTTCTGTTCGAGAACGATTGAGGAACAAGCAGAGTCCGCGTGGCAAACACCTGCCACGCTCACAGCACATCGTCACCCGCAAAGGAGTCACTGCAAAGGAGGAGTGAGGTGGACGAACCCACGATGTGCACCGACTGGCAGCTGAGTTCATCGGTACGTTCTGGTTGGTGCTCGGCGGCTGCGGCAGCGCGGTCTTCGCCGCCAAGTTCGCCGCCGGCGATGGCACCCAATTGGGAATCGGATTCCTCGGTGTCTCACTGGCTTTCGGCCTGACCGTGCTCACCGGCGTGTATGCGTTCGGCACGATCTCCGGCGGTCACTTCAACCCGGCGGTCACGCTCGGGGCTGCGCTGGCCAAGCGCGTCGAGTGGAAGGCCGTGGTGCCCTACTGGATCACGCAGGTGATCGGCGGCCTCGTCGCCGGCCTGGTCATCTACATCGTCGCCAAGGGCCAGGACGGCTGGAGTGCCACCGGCAACATGGCGGCCAACGGCTACGGCGCGCACTCCCCCGGCGGGTACTCGCTGGCGGCGGTGCTCATCGCCGAGGTCGTGCTGACCGGCATCTTCCTGCTGGTCATCCTTGGCTCGACGGATGACCGTGCCCCGAAGGGCTTCGCGGGCCTGTCGATCGGTCTCACGCTGACGCTGATCCACCTGATCTCGATCCCGATCTCGAACACGTCGGTGAACCCGGCGCGCTCGACCGGTGTCGCGTTCTTCAACGGTGACGGCGCCCCGGCCCAGCTGTGGGCGTTCTGGTTGGCGCCGCTGGTCGGGGCCGCCATCGCGGGCGTCGCCTACCCGTACCTGTTCGGCCGTAAAGAGGAACTGGCCGAACGGCCGGTGCGCGACGACGCCCTCGAGGCTCGCCGCTAGCCGGACTTCTTCTTGGCCCGGTTCGCCGCGCCCTTCTCGGTGGACGCTCCCTCGTTGGCCAGCTGGCCGCCGGCGTTCTCGAGATGGGCGCGGACGAACCACTGGAACTTCTCCATCTCGGCCGCCTGCCCGATCAGCATGTCCTCGGTGATCGGGTCGGCGTCGCCGGCCTCCTCGATGTTCTTGCGGGTGTCCTCGATGACGCCGTCGTACACGAGGTCCAGGGCGGCCAGATGGGCCTGCACGGTGTCGCGCTCCAGCGAGTAGTCGTCCCAGGAGCGGTCCTCGATGATGGCGCCGGGCGTGCCCTTGGGTGCGTAACCCAGGGTGGCGATGCGTTCGGCGACCTCATCGGCGTAGCCGCGCACCAGCTCGACCTGCGGGTCGATCATCTCGTGGACGCCGATGAAGTTGGGCCCCACCACATTCCAGTGAATGTGCTTAAGCGTCAGGTGTAGGTCGTTGTACCGGCTCAACTGCTTCTGCAGCAGTTCGGCCATCTTGGCCGCGTCCTTGTCGGTCATGCCGGGGACGGTGAATTGCGACATGTGGGCTCCTTCGCACGTGGTGTCTCGTGCGGCATCTACCCATTACCGGCCGGTGGTAATCAGCGGCCCGGTAGTAATCAGCGACACGGTGCGCGGCACCGACGGGGTGTGGTGTCGCGGGGCGGAGCCCGGTCAGATCTCGGCGATGTCGGTGATCGCGGTGCGCGGTCCGAAGCGCGGCAGCACGGCCAGCCCGCTGGCCTCCAGTAGCCGCACCGCGCGGTGCCGGTGCGGCCGCAGCGGTTCGAGCAGCTCGACCATTTCCGCATCGTCGATCGGGTGACCGAGCAGGCTCCAGCCGACCACGGTGGACAGGTGGTAGTCGCCGACCGACAGCGCGTCGGCGTCGCCGAAGGCGCGCTGGGCGGTCTCGGCGGCCGTCCACTCCCCAACGCCCGGCAGCGAGGTCATCGCGGCACGGGCGGCCTCGGGTGAGCGGGCGCCGAGCCGTTCCAGCGCATCCGCGCGTTCGGCGCAGACGACGATGGTGCGGGCGCGGCGCGGATCGACGTTGGCGCGGTGGAACTCCCACGACGGGATGCGCCGCCACACCTCGGCGGGCGGCGGCACGCGCATGTGGGCGGGCGCCGGGCCGGGCGCGGGCGCCCCGTACTTCGTGACGAGCAGCTTCCAGGCGCGGCGGGCGCTTCTGCCGTGCACGCGTTGTTCGAGCACCGCGGGGATGAGCGCCTCGAGCACCCGGTCGGTGCGGCCCAGCCGCAGGTGGCGGACCCGCCGCCGGGCCGCGGCGATCGTCGGTTCGGCGGGCGCGAAGCCGGCGGCGTCGTCGTAGGCGCCCAGCAGCGCGGGCAGCGTCTCGACGAACTCCCGCGCCCCCGCACCCCAGGCCTCGCAGTCGACGGTGCGGGGGCCGGACGTGGTGATGCGCGCGGTGACCGGTCCGCTGCGCATCAGGCTGGTGCGCCAGATCGCGCCGTCGGGGGCGTCGTGGTAGCAGGGGTCGGCGCGGCCACGGCGCAGCGGTACCAGCGTCAGCGCGGGGCTGACCGGGCCGTCGAAGACGACGCTGACCGTGGGCACGGGCCCAGGCTATGCCCGGGCGACGATGATCTCCGCCTTGTCCGGGTAGAAGGCGACGTGACCGGCGATGTCGGCGACGGCCGGATACGGCTCCGCATAGGTCCAGATGGCGTCCTCGACGGTGGCGCCTGCCGAGGTGACGACGTGGTAGTAGCCGGCGTCGCCCTTGTACGGGCAGTACGTGTGGGTGTCGCTGGGCCGCAGCCGCGCTGCGTCGACGTCGGCGAGCGGGATGTACTGCACGGGCGGATACGACGCCTCCCGCAGGGTCAGCGCCCGGTCGGTCTCGGCGACGACGTCACCGCCGACGCGGACGGTCACGTGGGCGCCCGTCGGCGCCACGGTGATGGGGTGTTCATCGCTGGGCTGCCATACCGGTCGATCGCTCATGGTGGTGGCAACGACGCTACCGCTATCGGTGATTCCCGGTGGCTACGATCGCCGCATGACTGAATCCGGGCCCCCGACCGTCTCCGCGGACATCGAGATCAACGCCGATCCGGACACCGTGTACCGGTTGATCACCGATCTGGCGACGATGGCGCAGTTGGCCGACGAGGCCTACGCGATGCAGTGGGTCAAGGGTGACTCCGCCCGGCCGGGCGCGGTGTTCAAGGGCCGCAACCGCAACGGGTCGCGCAAGTGGACCACCCGCTGCACCGTCACCGCCGCCGAGCCGGGGCGGGCCTTCGCGTTCGACGTGCATGGCGGGCCGGTGCGCGCCGCGCACTGGCGCTACGAGATCGAACCCACCGGCACCGGCTGCCGGGTCACCGAGAGCACCTGGGATCACCGCCCCGGCTGGCTGAAGGTCGCGGGCGGCCTGCTCACCGGCGTCTCGGACCGCACCGGCGCCAACGACAAGCACATCCGGGCCACGCTGGAGCGGCTCAAGCAGCGCGCCGAAGCGGGTTAGTGGGGCCGGCCGGCGATCTTGTCGGCCACCACCGCGATCGGCGACGTCGTCGCGCGGCCGCGGGACTCGTGCCAGTCGGCGGCCTTGTAGGCCAGGTACATGCCGCGCACACCGAGCCAGCGCAGCGGTTCGGGCTCCCAGTCGCGGGACCGGTGCCCGACCCAGGGCAGCTCGACCAGCGGGCCGCCGCGGTCGAGCACCAGATCGGTCAGCGTGCGCGCGGCCAGGTTGGTCGCCGTCACCCCGTGCCCGACGTAGCCGCCGGCGTAACCCAAACCCGTTGCGCGGTCGAAGGTTACGGTCGACTCCCAGTCGCGTGGGACGGCGAGCACACCGCACCAGCCGTGCGCGATCGGGATGTGGCGCACCTGCGGCAGGATCGAGTGCAGCACCCGGGTCAGGTGCTTGATGGTGCGGGTGGGCACCTTGCCGTCGACGTCGGTGCGGGAGCCGAAGCGGTACGGCACGCTGCGGCCGCCGATCGCGATCCGGTCGTCGACGGTGCGCTGGGCGTAGAAGAAGCCGTGCGCGGTGTCGCCCATCGTGGCACGGTCCTGCCAGCCGATCTCATCCCACAGGTCGGCGGGCAGCGGCTCGGTGGCGATCATCGAACTGTTCATCGGCAGCCACCGGCGCCGCAGCCCGGGCAGGTGCGGGGTGAAGCCCTCGGTGGCGCGCAGCACGACGGGGGCGCGCACCACGCCGCGGTCCGTGGTCACCCGCCCGGACTCGATGGTCTGCGCCCGGGTCATCTCGTAGATGTCGACGCCGAGGCGCTCGACGACGTCGGCCAACCCGCGCGCCAGCCAGGCGGGCTGGATCCGCGCACAGTGCGGGGTGTGATAGCCCGACACCACCCCGTTGAGCCGAACCCGTTGGAGGACTTCGTCTTTCGACAACCGGACGATGCCGTCGTTCTGCCAGGCCTGTTCCTCGTCGGCCTCGGCGGTCAGCCGGGCGGCCTGGGCGGCGTTGCGGGCGATCTGCAGGGTGCCGCCCTTGACGATGCCGGCGTCGATCCCCTCGGCGTCCGCCACCGCGATGACCTCGTCGACGGCCTCGTTGAGGGCCCGCTGCCAGGCCAGCACCTTGTCGCGGCCGTAGCGGGCGGCCATCCGGTGCCGGTCGCCGGGCACCAGCCCGGACAGCCAGCCGCCGTTGCGGCCGGACGCGCCGAACCCGGCGAACCGGGCTTCCAGCACGGTGATTCGCAGCGCCGGGTCGGCCTTCTTCAGGTAGTAGGCCGTCCACAGCCCGGTGTAGCCGGCGCCGACGATGCAGACGTCGGCGTCGCGGTCACCGGGCAGCGCGGGCCGCGGCGACGGCAGCTTGGCGAGCCAGTGCGAGACGTGGCCGTTGGTGGTGGACACGGCACGATTCTGTCAGCCGCACCGCTGTGACGGGCGGCGTGGCTCAGCCGGCCTTGCTGCGGCTGCGGGCGTCTCGCAGACCGGCCCAGAATCGGGCGGCCTCGCGGATCGACTCCTCGACGGGTCGGGGCTGCCAGCCGAGTTCGCGGACCGCCTTGCTGTAGTCCAGCGGCGCCTCGGCGCGCATCAGCCGCAGCGACTCCAGCGACATCCGCTCGTCGCTGCCCGTCAGCCGCGCCTTGAGGCTGCCCAGCGCCGCCATCGCGTAGGAGACCGGCAGCGGGATGGCCCGCGTCGGCGCCGGCATACCGGCGGCTTCGGCGGCGATGCGCACCACCTCGGCGTTGGTGATCATCTTCTCCGAGATCAGGTAACGCTCGCCGACACGGCCGCGCTCGGCGGCGAGAAGCATTGCGCGAGCGGCGTCCTCGACACCGACGGCCTCCAGCTCGATGCCGCTCATCACGAACGGCAGCTTGCCGAACGCCGCGCCGGCGATGATCGCGCCGTGCGGGGTGCGGCCCCAGTCGCCGGCGCCGTAGGTGGTCGACACGCACATCGCGACCGCGGGCAGCCCGTGGTCGCGGGCGTACCTCAGCACCAGCCGTTCGGCCTGCACGCGCGAGCGCACGTACGGGGTGAGGGCGTTCTCGTCGGGGATGACGTCGTTCTCGGTGGCCACGTGGCCGCGCCGGCGCCAGACGGTGACGTAGCTGCTGGTGTAGACGAACCTGCGCAGGTTGGCGTCTTTGGCGATCTCCAGCACGTTGCGGGTGCCGTCGACGTTGGTGCGGAACAGCGGCGCGGGGTCCTTGAGCCAGCCGCGGGTGTCGACGACGCAGTAGTACAGGTCGTCGACCCCGGCCATCGCGGCGCGCAGGGTGTCGTCGTCCCAGATGTCGCCGTGGAACCGTTCAACGTCGAGGTCGTCGATGCCGATGGTCTTGGCGGTCGGCCGCACCATCACCCGCACGTCGTGCCCGTCGGCGACCAGTTGGCGGGTGACGTGCGAGCCGAGGAACCCGTTGGCCCCGATCACCAGCTTCTTCACTTGGCGACCCCCGCGCCGTACTTCTTCATCCACTCCTCAGCCTCCGGCGTCAGCGTCCCGAGCTCGGCGGCCTTGCGGCACCACTTGAGCGCGGCCCTGGCGAAGCGCAGCGGGTTGTAGATGTCCTCCTGCTGCTTCCACAGCCCGTCGCCGGCGTAGGTGAGGATCGAGATGTTGGTGGCGCTGATGACGGTGCCGTCGCCGGGATCGCGCATCGGGTTGTCCAGCTCGCAGATGATCCGTCCGGTGGCCTCGTCGATCACCGACCACAGCGACGGGAACGCGACCATGTGGTTGCCCGGGAACGACTCCATGGTCCGCCAGATCCAGGGCCGGACCTCCTCGCGGCCGCGCATGGTGCCCGCGGCGTGCTCGATGTAGAGCACGTCGGGCGTGTACTGGTCGACCCACTGGTCCCAGTCGCGGGTCTGGGCCGCGCGGTCGACGGTGGCTTCGAACTGCTGGAACGCCGCGGCGAGTTCCTCACGGCTGAAGGTGCTGCTCGTCACACCAGAACTAGAACACGTTCTATCCGAGTTTGTCGAGAGGGTCAGAACTCGGTGAGCACCACCCGGTCGCCGAGGGGTTCGGCCAGCGCAACCTCGACGGCGCCGAACACCGCGATCTCGATGCAGGCCCGGCCGGCGGCCTCGGGAAGGGCGCCGCTCGTCAGCGCGACGGTCACGGTCTCGGGCGTCTCGGTGGCGGTGGCGTGCACGCCGTAGCACTGCGGGGTACCGGTGGTGAAGTGCACGGCGATCGCGCGGTCGTCGGGCAGCCGGTTGAACGACTCGGCGCGCAGCGGGTGGGCGTCGACGATGGCCGGATTGTCGGTGAACAGGGCGCGGCCGTCGCCGGGTTGTTCGGGCAGCACCGCTGTCTCGGCGACGGCGGTCGGGGCCGTCCACAGGGCGGCGGTCAGCAGGACGGCGGCGGTCGGCACACGGCTCATGTACCGGTTATCGCCGGACGGAACACCGGCGTTTCGCCGGCGGTTGTACGTGCGGCACACCGCGGTGGTTGCGCCGCGGCCGGAACTCGGCTTCGCTGGGTTCAGACGAAGGAGGCACAAGCGTGAGCGAGTACAAGACGGCGATCCTGGCGGGCGGGTGCTTCTGGGGGATGCAGGACCTGATCCGCAAGCAACCGGGCGTGGTGTCCACCCGCGTCGGCTACACCGGCGGCGAGAACGACCACCCGACCTACCGCAACCATCCGGGTCACGCCGAGGCGGTCGAGATCGTCTACGACCCGGCCCAGACCACCTACCGCGATCTGCTGGAGTTCTTCTTCCAGATTCACGATCCGACCACGAAGGACCGGCAGGGCAACGACATCGGCAGCAGCTATCGCTCGGCGATCTTCTACCTCGACGAGGAGCAGAAGCGCATCGCCGAGGACACCATCGCCGACGTCGACGCCTCGGGGCTGTGGCCGGGCAAGGTGGTCACCGAGGTGACCCCGGCTGGCACGTTCTGGGAGGCCGAGCCCGAGCACCAGGACTATCTGGAGCGCTTCCCGAACGGCTACACCTGCCACTTCCCGCGGCCGAACTGGAAGCTGCCCAAGCGCCAGACCGCCGAGGCGTAGCGGCTCTCTCGGCGCCTACCTCCGACGAACGGTGACCTTCCCGCCGGCCTTCGGGGTGAACGCCACCCCGCGGAAGTGCACCTTCTCGTCGGGCGCGGTGTCAGTCTGAATCGTGAAGTCGCGCAGGATCGTTCGCAGCACGACGTCCATCTCGACGTTGGCGAACGCCGCGCCGATGCAGCGGCGGGTGCCGCCGCCGAACGGGATCCACGCCGTCGGGGTGCGGGTGTTGAGGAACCGCTCCGGGTCCAGCCGCTCGGGGTTCGGGAACACCTGCGGGTCGGCGTGGATGTTGGCGATCGCGACCATCACCGTGTAGCCCTTGGGAATTCGCCATGGACCGAGATCGAAGTGCGGCGCCAGCACGTGCCGGCCCGCGAAGTCGATGACGGTCCGATTGCGCTGCAGTTCTTGGATGAACGCCTGCCGGTACTCGTTGGTCTGGCCCGCGTCGTTCTCCTCTACCAGCCGGGCCAGCACCTGGGGGTGGCGGCGCAGCCGCTCGAACGCCCACGCCAGCGTCGACGCCGTCGTCTCGTGGCCGGCGCCCAGCAGGGTCAGCAGTTCGTCGGAGACGTCCTGGCGCGACATCGGTGTGCCGTCCTCGTAGGTGCTGCGCAGCAGCAGCGCCAGGATGTCGGTGCGCTCCTCGAACTTCGGGTCGGCCTGCGCCTTGTCGATCAGCGCGAACACGGTGCGGTCGAAGTTGCGGCGGAACTCGGCCATCCGCCCCCACGGGCTGTGCCGGCCGGTGGGGAACGGCGGTTCGGGCAGCGTGGCCATCCGCGAGCCGAGTTCCACCCACGGCGGGATGATCTCGCGCAGGTAGTCGAGTTCGGCTCCGTCGGCGCCGAACACGGTGCGCAGGATGACGTTGAGCGTGATCCGGTTCATCGGCTCCAGCGACCGGAACTCGCCACCGTCGGGCCACGTCGCGGTCTCGCGCAGCGTCTCCTCTTCGATGATCGCCTCGTAGTTCTTGATGCTCTGGCCGTGGAAGGGCGGCGCGAGCAGCTTGCGGCGCCTGCGGTGCTCACCGCCGTCGAGCGCGAACACCGAACCCGGGCCGAACACCCGGCTCAGGTTGGGCTGCACGTTGATCAGGTCGTCGGTGCTGGCCAGGAACACCTGCCGGGCCAGGGCGGGGTCGCTGACGACGACGCTGCGCCCGAAGAACGGCACGTTGAGGCTGAACACCTTTCCGTAGCGCTTGGCCGCGCGACGCAGGAAGGGGCGGCGGAAGCCGGCCATCAGCACCATCTGCACGGGTTTGGGCAGCGGCACCGCGGGCGGCAGGGCGGCCGGGGCGGTGGTGCTCGGGTCAGCAACGGCGACGTCGGTCATCGGCTTCTCCTCAGCCAGGCTGGTACTACGATGTACCGCAGGTTTGTGTAGTACGGTACCGGGTGGTACCAGTTGCGCGCAAGAGGTTAAGGGGGCGAGATGACCACAGCGCTGGACAACGGCGCGCCCGCGGCCCCCGCCGACCCGTTCCGCGACCGGCTGCTCGACGGCCTGGCGATCTGTCTCGTCGAACGGGGCTACCGCGACACCACGGTCGCCGACATCGTGCGGCACGCCCGCACCTCCAAGCGCACCTTCTACGAGCAGTTCGCCTCCAAGGAGGAGTGCCTGATCGAGTTGATGCGCCGCAACAACGACGATCTGATCGCCGGTATCGTCGCGGCCGTCGACCCGGAGGCCGACTGGCAGGACCAGATCCGGCAGGCGGTCACCGCCTACGTCGACCACATCACCGCCCGCCCCGAGATCACGCTGACCTGGATCCGGGAGGCCCCCGCGCTCGGCGACGCCGCGCACCCGCTGCACCGCGCCGCGATGGAACGGCTGACCGACATGCTCGTCGGGCTGTCCGAGAACCCCGGATTCCGCCGCGCCGAGCTCGGACCCGTCAGCAGGCCGCTGGCCCTGATCATCCTGGGCGGTCTGCGTGAGCTCACCGCGCTGCTGATGGAGGACGACCGCGATCTGCACGAGCTCGTCGAACCGGCCATCACCGCGGCGACGGCGATCCTGTCGGTCAGTTAGTCAGCCCAGGATCTGGCGGGCCGCCTTCTCCAGCCGCTCGGCGATCTCGGCGTAGGACGCCGACCCCATGCCCGCGCGCACCAGGGCGCCGGCGTTGAGCAGTTCCAGCGCGTCGATCACGTCCTCGTCGACGTCGGGTCCCAGCGCGCTGGCCAGCCGGGCCCGGATGTCCAGGCCGATGCGGGCGCGCAGCACCTCGACGTCGGGGTCACGGCCCAGCAGCGCGGTGGTCACCGCACCGGCGAACTCCGGTTCGTCGGCGACCAGCAGCGCGATGTGGCGCAGCACCTCGACGACGCGGGTCGCCGGATCCGAGGAGGTATGCTCGGCCGCCGGCGACGACGCCAACCGGCGCCAGAACACCTCGGCAACCAGGTGTTCCTTCGAGGAGAAATAGGTATAGGCGGTGGCCGCCCCCACTCCGGCCTCCGCGGCGACCCGGCGGACCGTCAGCCCGGCGAACCCTTCGCGGCGGAGGAGTTCGACCGCCGCGCGTCCCAGGCGATCGACGGTGTCTGCCTGTTTGGCGGTCAATCGGCGCCGAGTCGACTCCATGGCCGTTTCGGACACATGTCCGGACGCTACTACAACGACCGGGGGCCAGCAACGATCAACACCGGGCGGGAGCAGTAAGTTGGACCCCGATGCACACCACCGAGGAACTCTTCGCCCTGGCCGAGAAGGTCACCGGATTCATGCCCGCCGACGAGGGCCGCGCGCTGTTCGACGCGGCCGTGAAATACCTCGGCGACGGGGTCGGTGTCGAGATCGGCACCTACTGTGGCAAGTCGACGGTGATGTTGGGCGCGGCCGCCCAGCAGACCGGCGGACTGCTGTTCACCATCGACCACCACCACGGCTCCGAGGAGCACCAGCCGGGCTGGGAGTACCACGACGCGTCACTGGTCGATCCGGTGACCGGTCTGTTCGACACGCTGCCCAAGGCGCGCCACACGCTGGACGCGGCCGAACTCGACGACCATGTCGTCGCGGTGGTCGGGCGCTCACCGGTGGTGGCCCGTGGCTGGCGAACCCCGTTGCGGCTGTTGTTCATTGACGGTGGCCACACCGAAGAGGCCGCCCAGCGCGACTTCGAGGGCTGGGCCAAGTGGGTGGAGGTCGGCGGTGCGCTGGTCATCCACGACGTGTTCCCCAACCCGGAGGACGGCGGTCAGGCGCCGTACCACGTCTACCGGCGGGCGTTGGACACCAACGAGTTTCGCGAGGTATCGGCGACGGGCTCGATGCGGGTGCTGGAGCGCACCGGCGGGACGGTCGGCGCGCCGCTGTAATCAGCGCTCGCTGGCGGCGCACTCGCAGTCGAAGGAGTCCTCCAGACCGCGGGGCAGATCGTGCGCGCGGAAGATCCCGCACGCCGGCGTGGTCTCCGACAACGCGTCGGCGGCCAGGATCATCGCCGCGCCGGTCCAGGTGGTGCGCTCCTCGGGCCAGCGCTTGCCGTCGGCGAACACCAGGCCCGTCCAGTAGGAGCCGTCACCCTCCCGCAGATGGTGCATCGCGGCGAACTGCTCACGGGCGCGGGCGGTTTCACCAATCGCGTCGAGCGCCATCACCAGCTCGCAGGTCTCGGCGCCGGTCACCCAGGGCCGGTCGTGCACGCACCGGATGCCCAGGCCCGGAACCACGAACTCGTCCCAGCGTTCGTCGATGCGCGCCTGTGCCGCCGGGCCGCGCACGGCGCCGCCGAGCACCGGGTAGTACCACTCCATCGACCACCGGTCCTTGGTGACGAACAACTCCGGGTGGTGGGCGATCGCGTGGCCCAGCCTGCCGACGGCGACCTCCCACTCGGGCTGCGGGTCGTCGAAGTAGTCGGCCAGCGCCAGCGCGCAGCGGATGCTGTGGTAGATGCTCGCGCAACCGGTCAGCAGCGCCTCCTGCTCCAACCCGTTTGCGCTACGCGCCCAGGCGATCTCACCGCCTGGCAGTTGCATGTCGATGACGAAGTCGATGGCCTTGGTGACCACCGGCCACATCGTCTCGGCGAACTTGCGGTCGCCGGTGACCAACACGTGGTGCCACACGCCGGTGGCGATGTAGGCGCAGAAGTTGCTGTCGCTGTTGGCGTCCTCGATCACGCCGCCGCGCAACTGGATCGGCCAGGACCCGTCGGGCCGCTGGGTGCTGCGCGACCACTCGAACGCCGCGCGCGCCGGTTCCAGCAGACCGGCGACGGTCAGCGCCATCGCATTCTCGATGTGGTCCCACGGGTCGGTGTGCCCGCCCTCGAACCACGGGATGGCACCCGACGACTCCTGCACCGCGGCAATGGATTCGGCCGTCTGACGGCACTCCTGCGGGGTCAGTACGCCGGGGATGCCCGGAATGCGCTCAGGATTCGCCACCGACATCCACCGGCTTCTCGAAGTACAGCGCGACGCTCTTACCGATCAGCGGGTTCAGTAGGGACTCGGCCGTCCGAGTCAGCCACGGACGACTCATCATGTCCCACACCAGCAGCTGGTGATAGGCCTTCACCGCCGGGTTGCCCTCGTTCTCGGTGCCGACGGCGCACTTGAGCCACCAGTACGGCGAGTGCAGGGCGTGCGCATGATGGGTGTGGGTCAACCGCAAGCCGTGCGCGAGCACCTTGTCGCGCAACCGGTCCGCGTGATAGATGCGCACGTGGCCGCCCTCGTTGGCGTGGTACTCGTCGGAGAGCAGCCAGCAGACCTTCTCCGGCAGCCAGCGCGGCACCGTGATCGCCAGCGTGCCACCGGGTTTAACCACACGGACCAGTTCGGCGATGGCCTTGTCGTCCTCGGGGATGTGCTCGAGGATCTCCGAGGCGATCACGCAGTCGAAGGTGCCGTCGTCGTACGGCAGCGCCAGCGCGTCGCCCTTGACCACCTCGGCCCGCGCCGACAGCGGAACCTCGCCGGCTTCCCGCATGGCGGTGAAGATCTCGTCGACGTCGTTGAGGTCGGAGGCGCTCTGGTCGAACGCGACCACGTCCGCGCCGCGCCGGTAGGCCTCGAAGCTGTGCCGGCCCTGCCCGCAGCCGACGTCGATGACCTTGGTGCCCGGTCCGACGCCGAGCCGGTCGAAGTCCACGGTCAGCATGCTGCCACCCTCTTGCAGGCTCGTTCGTACACCGCAACCGTCTGTGCGGCAACGGATTCCCAGCTGAAGACCTCGACGGCGCGTTTGCGTCCGTTCGCGCCCAGCCGGGCCAGTTCACGTGGTGAGTCGAGCAGTTCGCCCAGCACGGCGGTCAGTTCGTCGACGTCGGCGGGGCGCACCAGCCGTGCGCACTCGCCGTCCGGTCCGACGACCTCCGGCAGCGCGCCGGCGCGGCTGGCCACGATCGGCGTGCCGCTGGCCATCGCCTCCACCGCGGGCAGCGAGAAGCCCTCGTACAGCGAAGGGATGCAGGCGATCTCAGCCGAGGCCAGCAGGTCGGCGAGTTCCTGGTCGGACAGCCCGCTGGAGATGTGCACGATGTCGGAGATGCCGAGCTCGGCGATCAGCTTCTCGGTCGGACCGTTGGGCTCGAGCTTGGCGACCAGCTGAAGCTCGACGTCACGCGACACCCGCAGCCGGGCGACCGCGTTGAGCAGATGGCTGACCCCCTTGAGCGGGACGTCGGCGCTGGCGATCGCGATGATCCGGTTGCGCACCCGCGTCGCGGCGGGTTTGAACGTCTCGGTGTCCACACCCAGCGGCACCACGTGCAGCTGCGACGGCGACACCCCGAAGTCCTCGGCGATGTCGGCCGCCGACGTCGAGGACACGGTCAGCAGTTCCGGGATCTCGCGGGCGACCCGCTTCTGCATCTCGGCAAAGCCGTACCACCGCCGCACCAACGGTTTGCGCCACCACTTGGCCGCGGCGACGTCGACCACCTTGTCGCGGGTGATGGGGTGGTGCACCGTCGCCACCAGCGGCAGCCCCAGCGCGGCGATCCGGCGCAGGCCGGTGCCCAGGCACTGGTTGTCGTGCACGACGTCGAACTCGTCGCGGCGCTCGGCCAGCACCCGTGCGGCGCGCAGGCTGAAGGTGCGCGGCTCGGGGAAGCCCGCCGTCCAGGTGGTCAGCAGCTCGAGCAGGTCGATCGAGGTCTTGATCTCGCTGGGCCGCGGAACCCGGAACGGATCCGGCTCGCGGTAGAGGTCCAAGCTCGGCACCTTGGTCAGCTTCACCCGCGGATCCAGCCCCTCCGGGTAGGGCTGCCCGGAGAACACCTCCACGTCGTGGCCCAACTCGACCAGACCGCGGCTGAGATAGCGGACGTAGACCCCCTGACCACCGCAGTGGGTCTTGCTTCGGTACGACAACAGGGCGATGCGCATGTTCAACTCACCATGCGCAACGACGGTTGAATCCGGGGCCGGTGGGCTGGACAAATGGTGTCACGCAACGACTCCGCACCCTCTGGACATGTGTCCAGACTATAGTTTGACGTGCTATCAGACGCAACGCGGGCCATCCTGCTCTGACTACCACACCCGCGGTGTCCAGGGCATTTGGTCCCTTTTCCAGCCCTTTGCGAACACAGCGGCGGAGGACGTGCGCCGGAGCACCCCCGGACCCGGGCCCGGCCGTGTGAGCTGGGAGAACCCGCGCCGAGGTGGTCGCGGCCGCAAAGAATGCGGAACGACACCCCCTGAATCGCACCTAAGATTGGCTGCGTGCAGTCGCCCGATTTGCCTGGCATTCCCGTATGTGGCGCTCAGCGGGCGACTGAGAGTTTGCTGTGCGCCGACGCGCGCAGGGGGACCAACCGGGGAGGTGGCTGAGGCGTGCGGCGCATCGGTGGGCTGCTTGCTGCCCTGCTGCTGGCTCTGGCCACGGCCCCGCCCGCGGCGGCCGTGGAACCCCCGGCCATCGACCCCGGGGCGGTGCCGCCGGACGAGACCGGCCCCGACCAGCCGATGGAGCTGCAGCGGATGTGCTCGGAGCCGACGGTGTTCCCGGACTCCAACTTCGCCGACCGGCCGTGGGCCAGCGACTACCTGCGCATCCCCGAGGCACACAAGTTCGCCACCGGCGCCGGCGTGACGGTCGCGGTGATCGACACCGGGGTCAACGCCTCGCCGCGGGTCCCGGCCGAGCCGGGCGGCGACTTCGTCGACCGGGCCGGCGACGGGCTGTCGGACTGCGACGCCCACGGCACGCTCACCGCATCGCTGATCGCGGGCCGGCCCGCACCGGGCGACGGGTTCGTCGGGATGGCGCCGCAGGCCCGCATCCTGTCGCTGCGGCAGACCTCCGAGGTGTACCGCGTCGTCGGCGTCCGCCAGGACTCGAACAACCCGAACGCCACCCAGACCGCCGGGTCGCTGCGCAGCCTGGCACGCGCCGTCGTGCACGCGGCCAACCTCGGCGCGCAGGTCATCAACATCAGCGAGGCGGCCTGCTACAAGGTCACCCGCCCCATCGACGAACGCACCCTGGGCGCGGCGATCAACTACGCCGTCCACGAGAAGGGTGCGGTGATCATCGTCGCCGCCGGCAACACCGGCCAGGACTGCAACCAGAACCCGCCGCCGGACCCCGCGGTGCCCGCCGATCCCCGCGGCTGGGAGGAGGTGCAGACGGTCGTCAGCCCCGCCTGGTACTCGCCGCTGGTGCTCACCGTCGGCGGGGTCGCCCCCAACGGCCAGCCCAGCGCGTTCTCGATGTCGGGCCCGTGGGTCGGCGCGGCCGCGCCGGCGGAGAACCTGGTGGCACTCGGCTACAACGGCGCCCCGGTCAACGCGCTGAACGGGGAGGACGGGCCGATCCCGATCAGCGGCACGTCGTTCGCCGCCGCGTACGTCTCGGGGTTGGCGGCGCTGCTCAAACAGCGGTTCCCGACGCTGACCCCGGCGCAGATCATCAACCGGATCACCGCGACGGCGCGGCATCCCGGCGGCGGCGTCGACAACTACGTGGGCGCCGGGGTCGTCGACCCGGTCGCGGCGCTGACGTGGGACGTGCCGGCCGGACCGGAGCGGGCGCCCTACCGGATCAAGGAGATCCCGCCGCCGGTGTACATCCCGCCGCCGGACCGCGGGCCGATCACCGCGGTGGTTATCACCGTGGTCTCGCTGGCCGCGGTGCTGGGTGTCGGCGCGCTGGCGCGACGGGCGTTGAGGCGCCGATGAAGCGGTTCTTCTCTCTGTTCGGGCTGCGTTTCACGACGGGGCACGCAATCTGGGCGGCGGTGCTGATCCCCGCCTGCATCCTGGTGTTCGCCGGGCTCGACCTGCTGTGGCTGGGCATCACGCTGGCGGTGCTGATCGGGGTGGGTGCGGTGCTGACGTTCCGCAGCCGCCGGATCACCGGTTGGGTGGCGGCGCTGTTCGCGTGGCGGCGCCGGCACCGCGAGGCGCCCGCCCGACCGTCCGAGCCGGCGGTGGGCGCGACGGTGATGCCCGCCGACCATGTGGCGGTGCGCTGGCACGACGACCATCTGGTCGCCGGGATCGAGTTGGTGCCGCGGCCGTTCACGCCGACGGTGATCGTCAACGGGGAGGCGTTCACCGACGACGTCGTCGACACCCGCATGGTGCAGCAGCTGCTGGCCGCGCACTGCCCGGACCTCGAGGCCGACGTCGTCTCGGCGGGCTACCGGGTGGGCAAAACCGCTCCGGCGACGCTGGTTTCGCTGTACGAGCAGGTGGTCGGCCCGTATCCGGCGCCGGCCAACCGGCGGACCTGGATCGTGCTGCGCGCCGACCCGGAGACCACCCGCAAGTCGGCGCAGCGCCGCGACGCCGGGGTGGCGGGGCTGGCCCGGTACCTGGTCGCGTCCGCGACGCGGATCGCGGATCAGTTGGCGGGCAACGGGATCGACGCGCGACCGCTGCGTAGTTTCGAGGCTCTGGACCGGGCCACCGAGATCAGCTTCGAGCGGGAGACCTGGTCGTCGATCAAGGGGCGCAGCACGTTCACCGCGGCCTACACGGCGGCGGGCGGGCCCGACGTGTGGTGGTCGGCACGCGCGGACCACACCATCACCCGGGTGCGGATCCGTCCGGACGCGGCGCCGACGTCGACGGTGCTGCTGACCACGCTGGCGAATCCCACGACGCCCCGCGGGTTCTCGCGCCTGTACGGCGGTCAGCGGGCGGCGCTGCACGGCATCTGCCCGGTCAACGACCGGCACTACGAGCTGCCGATCGGCTCGGCGGGCGTGCTGGTCGGCGAGACCGCTGACCGGTACCCGGTGTACATGCCGTTCGACGACGTCGACACCAGCGTCAACCTCGGTGACGCGCGGATGTTCACCCAGTTCATCGTGCGCTCGGCCGCCTCCGGCGCGCACATCACGCTGCCGCCGCAGTTCGCCGAGTTCGCCACCCAGGTCAACGCCCGGATCGGCGAGGTGGCCAAGGTGGTGTGGCCGAACGCCACGACCTACCTCGGCCCGCACGCCGGTGTCGGCCGGGTGGTGTTGCGGCACAACTTCATCGACACCCCGCGGCACCGGCAGCTGCCGATCCGGCTGATCAACCCGCGCGAGGAGAGCCGCTACCAGATGGTGCTCGAGGGCCAGCGATGATCCGGGCGGGGGTGTAGACGATGTCGGAGCAGGTGGTTCGGGTCGAGCCGGCCGACCTTCGCGCCATGGCGGCAGCCCTCGGCGGCAACGGCTGGATCACCCAGATGCGGGTGGAGGTGCAGGCCCCCGACGGACTGAAGTGCTCGCAGGCCGCGGTGCAGAATCTGTCCGCCAACGCCAAGGCCATGCTGGGCTTCCAGCGGTGGATCGAGGCGGAGAACGACTACCTCGCCCAGCTGTTCGCCAACACCGCGACCGCCTACGAGGCGGTCGACGCCGCCTGCGGTAAGGCGCTCGAGGCGCCCGGCCGCGCCGCGGCGGTCGAGCAGATCCAGGTGGTGCCGCCGCAGGTGGAGTACCCGCCCCCGCCGGTGCCCGTCGGTGCGCAGGAGACCCCGGCGGCGGTGGAGTACTACATCGTTCCGGAGACCGAGAAAGCCCTGCAGCAGGGCGACGACGGCGCCTCGCTGCGCGACGCGTGGTTTCAATGGAGTCACGCCTCGCGGCTGGCCGACGACGCGCAGGTCGAACCGGACCTGCGCAACTGGGAAGGCGAGGCCGCCGACGCCGCGCAGCAGCGCCTGCACCGGTTCAACGAACAACTCGTGCAGCTCTCCGAGGGCTGGCGCGAGCTCGCGCAGGCCGCCGACAAGATCCGGCAGGCACACGAGCAGGCGCAGTCGGCGCACACCCCCGTCGCCGAGGAGTACGAGCAGCTCGAGGAGCAGCTGAAGGCGCTCCCGCAACGCATCACGCCGGGCAACTACGAGTGGGTGATGAAGGAGCAGCGCCGAATCCACCAGCGGATGGAGGAGCTGCAGAAGGAGTCCGACGGGATCCGCGAGGGCTACGCCCGCGATGCGACCTTCTCACCTGTCCGGCCGGACATGCCCACCACGCGATCGGGCACCGGGTCCGCCTCCGGCGGCTCCGGCAGGTCCGGTGGCGGTTCCGCAGATGGCAGACCCGGCAGCGGCGAGCAGGACGGTGGCGGTGACGCCAGGAACCTCGCCGACAGGATGGGCGACTCCCTCGGCGGGCCGACCCCGCAGGGCGACGGCAGCGGCGGCGCACCCGCGGGTGGCGAGGCCCCGACCGGTGGGGCGGCACCTGCGGGCGGCGTGCCCGCCGGGATGCCGACCGGCACACCGGGTTCGGAACTGCCGACTGATCCGCTGCTGCGTCCCGCGGCGGCCTCCGCGGGTGGCGGGGGTGCCGGAGGTGGTGGCGCCGGCGGCGGTGGGGGCGGCATGCCGGCCACCCCGATGTCGGCTCCGGTGGCCGCCGAGACCGTCGCCCCCGCACCCACGTCCACCACACCGGTCAGTGCCCCGGCCCCCACACAGGCCGGCACGGGCGGCATGATGGGCGGAGGCATGGCCCCGATGGCCCATGGCGCCGGCGCCGGCGCACAGGGGAAGGAGAAAAAGCGCGATCCGCGGCTGGCGCCCGACGAGGACCTCTACATTGAGGACCGGCCGTGGACCGAGGCGGTCATCGGAAACCGCCGGCGAAGCAGCGCCGGCAAGTCTGAAGGTACCGAGAACAAGTGACCGAAGAGATGCACCCCGAAGTGGCCGCGGTGCTCCAGAAGGCGCAGCGGCTGCAGTCCGTCATGGACGACCAGCTCCATCGGATGAACACCCAGACCTTCACGGGCACCGACGCCGACGAGACCGTCGAGGTGACCCTCAACGGGCATCACCTGCTCACCGGCGCGCACATCGAGGACGGCCTGCTGCGTCTCGGCGTCGACGTCGTCGAGCAGCGGATCAACGAGGCCATCCAGAACGCCACCGCCGCCGCGGCGGCCGCGCTGGAGGCCGACCGCGAACGCATGGACGCTGCGATCGTCCAGATCACCGGCGAAAACTCTTAGCGCACACCTTCTTTCGCGTACACCACGCGCAGCACGTGGGCCACCTCCGGCCCCATCACGATCTCCGCCAACTCGCCGAACGTCGCGACGAACCGCGGCCCGTGCGGCGGCACCGCATCGCACAGGTGGTGCGCCACCTCGTGCAGCACCACCAGTTCGCGTAACGCCCACCGAGTCCGCGCGTCGGGCACCGCGATCACCGGCCCGCCGGGACCGGATTCGTAATGCGCCGCGGTGTTCCCGCGCCGGGCGCGCACCGCCAGCGGACCCGCGTCCGGCCACCGCTGCCGGACCGCGGGCATCGCCAGCACGTCGTCGACGTAGCGCCGCACGGACTCCACCGACGCGAACCGCGCCTCCGGCGGCAGGGTCAGTGAGGTGCCGAAGAAGTCGATGACGCGGTTGCCGTGCTCCTCGGCGCGATCGAACAGGGTGCGGACGAAGGCCTCGGCCGCATACACCTTCGCCCGCTGGGTGTCGCGCGTCGTCACTTCTCCAACGCGGTGCGGGCGCTGGCCAGCTCCGGGCTGGGTCCGAGCCGGGCCTGCCTGCCGGCCCGGTCACCGGCGCGCCGCGCCGCCGACGAGTAGCCCGCCGACGCGCTGGTGGGCCGCCACGTCCCCCGCGCCTGCGACGTCTGCCGGTAGAAGTCACGTAGCTCAAGATCCTTGTCCCGCAACGCGAGAGCGGTGCCGGGCTGCGAGTCGGAGCTCTCGGTGGCCTCCCGCCGGGCCTGCTCCCGGGCCTCGGCCAGTCGCTTGCCGATCCGCGCGCCGAACGCCAGCTGGAAGTTGATCCGCGCGGTGATCGTCGGCGTTGGCCGGTGCGCACCCGAGGCGATGTAGGCCTCCGAGGCCCTGACCATCTGGGTCACCAGGCTGGCGTACAGCGCGTGGCTGGCGTCGATGTCCTCGGGAAACCCGTAGGCGTACACGAACGTCGAGTTCGACGCGACATCGCACTTGACGTCGTTGGCGTGTGCGATCACCGTGAACAGCTGCACGTAGGTGCGCAGGCCCTTGGTGCCCGCGGCGCCGATGGTGATGGTGCGCTGCACCGGCATCTGCGCCTTGGTGCGTTTCTCCGAATGCGCCCGCGCGACGGCCAGATCGATCGACGTCGCCGTCGCCAACCGCTGCGCCGCCGCCATGAAAGCGTCTGCCTCGTGCGGATTGTCGGTGCCCTCAGCCTGACGCAGCAGCGCGGCTATCCGCGCGAGCATCTTGTCGTCAGTCATGCGCGATCCACTTCGTTTCTCGCTGAACCATCATGCGCGATCCACTTCGCTTCCCGCTGAACCGTCATGCCCGCAACAGTAGATCTACTTCCCGACAAACTCATCCAGCGCTTCGACCACCTGTGGAGAAAGTGGTTTCTGCTCGGCGTAGTTGGCGACGTTGTCGGTCGGGTCGTCGCGCAGCACGTGGTTGACGCCCGCCAGCTCGACCAGCGTCAGGTCGGTGTGGCGCAGCGCCTCGGCCAGCGGTCGGACCGCGTCGCAGCTGGCCTGCCCGTCGGAGTCCGAGCACGTCAGCAGGACCGGGGTGCCGGCGGGGATCTTCGCCGCCAGCGCCAGCGGGTCGATCCTGTCGGCCTCCACCACCGCGTTGACGTTGCCGGGGTTGAGCAGCGCGCCGAGCCCCTCGGGCAGGTTCTCCGGCACGGTGCCGGTGGTGCGGACCTGCTCGACGGCGGCCTCCCACGTCGCCAGCGCCTCGGGGCTGGCGCTGGCCCGCACCCGGTTGGTGATGATGTCGAGGTAGCGCCCGGACATCGGCTGAAACAGCCCGAGCGAGTGGATCTTCGGCGCACCGGCGGTGGTGTCGGTCGCCAGCGCCATCGCATGCACCGCGCCCTCCCCCAGCGCGTACACCGAGATCCGGTCGTCGTCGGTGCGGGGCTGCTCGGCCAGGTAGCGCACCGCCGCCTTGGCCCCGGCGGTGTAGACGGCGCTGACCACCTCGGTGGGCCGCTGCGCGTACGGGCCCAGCCCGGTCTTGCCGGTGCCCACCTTGTCGTAGCGCAGGCTGGCGACGTCGTGCTCGGAGAGTAGTTCGGCCAGCTGACGCATGTTGCCGACCGGCCCGGCGACCTGGTTGTCGCCGTTGCGGTCGGTGGCGCCGCTCTCCGAGATCAGCAGCGCCGCCGGTCCAGCCTGCTCGTCCTCGCGGTGCCGGTAGGTGCCGTAGAGCGTGAGCCCGTCGGCGACGAACGACACCTCCTCCTCGGTCCACTCCGGTTCCCGCTCCGCCGTCGACGAGCACGCGCTCAGCGCCACCGACAGCGAAACCGCCAGCGCGACACCGACTTTCGCGAGTCTCACAGCTTCGCCTCGATCCACGAGACGACGTCGTCGAGCACCAGGTCGCGCTCGGGCTCGTTGAACACCTCGTGGTAGAGCTCGGGGTAGACCTTCAGATGGGCGTCGTCGGAGCCGACGCACTCGATCAGGTGCCTGCTGCCGGACACCGGGATCAGCTTGTCCTGCTCGCCGTGCACCACCAGCAGCGGAGCGGTGAGCGCGCCGGCGCGGCGCGGCATGGTCTCGCCGACCTGGATGAGCGCCTTGGCGATCCCGGCGGGCAGCTTGCCCTTGTGCACCAGTGGGTCGGCCATGTAGGCGGCCACCACCTCGGGATCGCGGGACACCGCCTCGGTGGGCAGCTTCTCCACGGGCAGGAGGGGCAGCAGGCCGCCGAGGATCTTGGCGACGGTGATCATCACCGGCGCGACCCCCTCCTGCGCGTAGACGGCGGGCCCGGACAGCACCATCGCGGTGTAGTCGTCGGGGTGCTCGACGCCGTAGCTGAACACCACGCCGCCGCCCATGCTGTGGCCGACGACGATGCGCGGCAGCTGCGGATGCTCGGCGGCGGCGATGCCGACCAGGGTGTGGAAGTCGCCGGTGTACTCGGAGATGTCGCGCAGATAGACGCGCTTACCGCCGGAGCGGCCGTGCCCACGCTGATCGAGCGCGTAGGTGATCAGGCCGGCCTCGCCGAAGCGCTGCGCGACGTGGTCGTAGCGGCGCGCGTGCTCGGCGTAGCCGTGGCACAGCACGACCACCCCGCGCGGTTGCGCGTCCGGGGTCCACACGTCGTAGACGATGCGCACACCGCCGACACCGTCGAAATTGCGTTCGCTGCGGGTAGTGGCCACCCAGCGAGACTAACGGGCGGCCGCGATCCGGCCCCGGCGACGACGCCCGAATGTCGGCGGGTGTGGTTACGCTCGGCGATATGACTGTCCTGGCTCGTGACGTCGACGGCGGCAGCGCCGAGGACGCCTTCCTCGCCGAGGCCCAGCGGTACCGGCGCGAACTGCTGGCGCACTGCTACCGGATGACCGGCTCACTGCACGACGCCGAGGACCTGGTGCAGGAAACCTACCTGCGGGCGTGGAAGTCGTATAAGGGCTTCGAGGGCAAATCGTCGGTGCGCACCTGGCTGTACCGGATCGCCACCAACACCGCGCTGACGGCGCTGGAGAGCAGGCAACGCCGGCCGCTGCCGTCGGGGCTCGGGACGCCCAGCTCGGATCCGACCGACGACATCGTGGCCCGCCACGAGGTGCCGTGGCTGGAGCCGCTGCCCGACGACGCGGCGGACCCGTCGACCATCGTCGGCTCCCGCGAGTCGGTGCGGCTGGCGTTCGTCGCCGCGCTGCAGCACCTGTCGCCCCGCCAGCGCGCGGTGCTGGTGTTGCGGGAGGTGCTGCAGTGGAAGGCGGCTGAGGTGGCCGAGGCGGTCGGCTGCTCCACCGCGGCCGTCAACAGCCTGCTGCAGCGGGCCCGCGCCCAGCTCGACGCGGTCGGGCTGAGCGAGGACGACGAGCTGCGCCCGCCGGACTCCCCCGAGGCGCAGGACCTGCTGACCCGCTACATCGCGGCGTTCGAGAGCTACGACGTCGACCAGCTGGTCGAACTGTTCACCGACGACGCCGTCTGGGAGATGCCGCCGTTCGACGGCTGGTACCGGGGGCCGCACGACATCGTGCTGCTGTCGAAGACGCACTGCCCCGCCGAGGGCCCGGGCGATATGCGGTTCATCCGCACCACCGCCAACGGTCAGCCCGCCGCGGCGCTGTACATGCTCAACCGCGACACCGGCCGCCACGAACCGTTCCAGATGCACGTCCTGGCCGTCGGCGCCGAGGGCATCACCCACGTGGTCGCGTTCCATGTGACGACGTTCGAGCCGTTCGGCCTGCCCGCCCACCTCTGACCCGAGCGAGGTACCCGATGACCGTCCCGACCGTCGACATCCGGCGGGCCGCCGACCGCGCCAGGACGACGATCTCCTGGCTGGACTCCAAGCACTCGTTCTCGTTCAACGACCACTACTCCCCAACCAACACCCACCACGGGCTGCTGCTGGTCAACAACGACGACATCGTCAAGGCGGGCACCGGGTTCGACACCCACCCGCACCGGGACATGGAGATCGTCACCTGGGTGCTGCGGGGCTCGCTGGTGCACCAGGACTCCACCGGCCACTCCGGGGTGATCTATCCCGGTCTGGCGCAACGCATGTCGGCCGGCCGCGGCATCCTGCACTCGGAGAAGAACGACTCCTGGACCTTGACCGGCGAGCAGTCCCACAGCGAGCCGGTGCATTTCATCCAGATGTGGGTGGCGCCCGACGAGAGCGGGATCGACCCCGGCTATCAGCAGCTCGAGATCGACGACGAGCTGCTGCGCGGCGGCCTGGTCACCATCGCCAGCGGGATGCCCGCCCACCGCGACCAGACCGCCATCGTGATCCGCAACCGGCACGCCGCCCTGCACGGCGCCCGCCTGCAGCCCGGCGACAGCGTCGAGCTGCCGCACGCGCGGTACCTGCACCTGTTTGTCGCCCGCGGCGAGGTCACCCTCGAGGACGCCGGACCGCTGCGGGAGGGCGACGCTGTGCGCTTCACCGCCACCGGCGGCCAGCGGGTTACCGCCACCTCGGCCGCCGAGATCCTGGTGTGGGAGATGCATGCGAGTCTGGCTGAGGTGTAAGCGGATCGGCGTGTGCACGCTGGCGGCCGCGCTGGCCGCCTGTTCGTCCGCCCCCGGCCCCACCCCGCCTGACACCGCGCCACCGGGCCCGTCGTCGTCGGCATCGCCGCAGGCGGCGTCCCTGGTGTCCACCCCGGTGCAGGTCCCCGCCGAGCTGGCCCGGGAGCCGTTCGACACGCCCCGCGAGGCCCTGATCCCGCCGGACTGGACGATCTCGGTGTGGGCACGGGTGCCGCGGGCGCGGCTGGCCGCGTGGGCGCCCGACGGCACACTGCTGGTCTCCCAGCCGAGCACCGGCGCCGTGCTGCGACTGCAGCCCGACGACCCGGTGCCGCGGCAGAGCACCCTGCTCGACGGGCTCGACCAGCCCCACGGCCTGGTGTTCGTCGGCGACACCCTCTACGTCGCCGAGAGCGACCAGATCGACGCCTACGACTACGCGGACGGCACCGCGACCAATCGGCGCACACTGGCCGCGGGCCTGCCCGACGCGAAGAGCCCGGACCTGCGGGGCGCCTACGCGCATGCGCTGAAGTCGGTGGCGGTCGGACCCGACGGCGCGGTCTACTTCTCGATCGGCTCGACCGGCAACATCTCGGCGGCCGACCGCGACGCCACCCCGCCGCGCGCCACGATCATGCGGATTCCGCCCGGTGGCGGGCAGGCGGAGCCGTTCGCGACCGGCGTGCGCAACGGGACCGGACTGGCGTTCGCCCCCGACGGGTCGCTGTGGACGGCGGTGAACAACCGGGACAACATCGCCGACCCGCAGACCGGCGAGGTGTACCCCGAATACGTCAACGACCATCCACCGGAGTCGGTGGCCCGCCTGACGCCCGGACGCGAACTGGGCTGGCCCTACTGCAATCCGGAGCTGTCCGAGCAGGGTCCGGCGAACCTGGCGTTGGTGCGCGATGTGCAGACCAACCCCGACGGCGCCGAGATGGACTGTGCGGCACTGCCGCCGATCGAGCAGAGCCTCGGCGCCCACTCGGCCCCGCTGGGGATGAGCTTCACCGACGGCGTGCTGCCCGAGCCGTACCGCACCGGTGCGCTCGTCGGCGTGCACGGGTCGTGGAACCGGCAGCCGCCACGCGCGCCGGGGGTGGTGTTCTTCCCTTGGCACAACGGCGAACTCGCCGACGGGCGGACGCTCGTCGGCGGGTTCCAGGCCGAGGACGGCTCGCGGTGGGGCCGGCCGGTGGCCGCGGTGGTCGGGCCCGACGGCGCGGTCTACGTCACCGACGACTACGCCGACGCGGTGTACCGGCTGGCCCCACCGGGCCGCTGACCGGTCAGCGGGTGGGGGTGCCCGTCTTCTTGCCGGTGACGGCGATGTAGATCGCGATCAGCACGATCGCCACCACGATGCCCACCAGGAACGGAATGATCTCGAAGCCTCCGTTGGAGTTCGAGTAGCCGAACTGGTAGATCAGCCAGCTGCCGATGAGCGAGCCGAGCGCGCCCAGGACGATCGTCATGAGCACGCCGATGTTCTGCTTGCCCGGCATGATCAGGCGCGCCAGCGCACCGACGATCAGACCTACGACGAGCGCGCTGAGGATGGTTCCGATCATTTCTGCTCCTCTGTCTGTTGTCCGTCGCTGCGGGGTTACCCGTTAACGGTAGATCCACGCCACGTTGAGCGGTCGAAATTGAATCGTGATCGCTCTGTGACGCAAGTTGACAGTGTTCAAGGTGTGATTGATGGTGCTTCTGTCTCATCGGCGCACCGGGAGGAACGAGCGTGGCATCGACAACCGCAAACATCCGGCGGTTCGCGGCATCGGCCGCGGCTGTGCTGATGTGCGCCGCGGCGTCGATGACCTCCGGGGCGGCCGTGTCGAAAGCGGCCAGCGCCCGCGAGCAGCTCGCCACCGCGATCGCCACCACCCGCGGGTCCTACCTTGTCTACAACTTCGGCAGCGGTTACCCCGCGCCGATGCTCAACGCCGCGGGCAACTGGTACGAGATGACCAGCGGCGGACGGCTGATGATCATCAAGGCGGCCTCCACCCGGCTGGCACCGCGGCTGCTTGTGGACTCGCACAGGGGTTTTCAGGCCCGCTGCGAACGTGATCCGCGGGCCCGCACCTCGGAGGGACTGATGCAGTCCGCCGAGGTGTACACCCCGCTGCAGGCCTGGCAGGCACTCGGCGCCCCGACGATCGCGATCAACGCCAACTTCTTCGACGTGCGCGGGCAGAAGGGCGGGTCCTGGAAGACGACCGGGTGCAGCTCCCCGCTGGGCACCTACGTCGACAACACCCGCGGCCAGGGCAAGGCCAACGTGCCGGTGACGGGCAAGATCGCCTACGCGGGCAAGCAGGCGCTGTCCGGCGGCGACGAGCACTGGACCGCGCTGTCGACGATGATCCTGCCGGTCGGCGGAGCCCCGTATGTGGTGTCGCCGAAGAGCAAGACCGACTACGACGCGGCGTCCCCGGTGATCAACGACCTGGTGAACAAGGGCGTGCGGTTCGTCGCGGTGGCCGGCCTGGGTCTGCTCGCACCGGGCGACACGGGCCAGCTCAACGACGGCGGCCCGAGCGCGGCGCGCACCGCGCTGGCGTACTCCCGCGACAAGGACGAGATGTACGTCTTCCAGGGCGGCAGCTACACCCCCGACCAGATCCAGGACCTGTTCCGCGGCCTGGGCAGCGACACCGCGATCCTGCTCGACGGCGGCGGCTCGTCGGCGATTGTGCTGCGCCGCGACACCGGCGGCATGTGGGCAGGCGCGGGGGTGCCCCGCGGATCGTGCGACACCCGTCAGGTGCTGTGCGACTCGCGGGAGCGCGCGCTGCCCAGCTGGCTGGCCTTCAACTAGCCAGCCGGGCCCGCCCTTCAGCCGAATTACGCAGCGGCGCTGCCGGATTCGTTGTCACTGCCGGCGCCACCGTCATTGGTGGAAGCACCGGACTTGGCACCGGCGTCGTTACCCGCCTTAGCGTGCCGCGGCGAGAACTTCGTGACCGGCGCGGGCGCGTCGTCGTTGTCCGCCTTGGCGTGCTTGGGCCCCGGCTTGGTCTCGCCGTCGGCGTCATCCTTATCGGCGTCCTTGACGTCCTTCTCGAGGTCCTTCTCCAGGTCCTTGTCGAGATCCTTCTCGAGATCCTTCTCGAGGTCCTTCTCCAGGTCCTTGTCGAGATCCTTCTCGACGTCCTTCTCGAGGTCCTTGTCGAGATCCTTCTTGACGTCCTTCTCGACGTCGGTCTCGTCGATGTCGTTCTCAGCCGGCTCGGCCTCAGCGCCCTCTTCGTCAGAGCCCGCCTTGCCCGACTCCTCCTTCGGGGCCTCCGGCTCCTCGGACTTCTCGGTGCCCTCCTCAGTGCCGGCACCGGTGCCCTCTTCGGCGGACGGCTGCTTGCCGCCCTCGCCGGTCTGGGCGTCGGCGTCCCCGGCCGTGAAGTCGGCCGCGAACAGCTTGAGGTCGCCGTCGGACTCCTCGGACAGGCCGGTACGCAGGGCCAGCGGCGAAGCCGTCTGGGCCGCACCGAACAGACCGCCGAACAAGCCACCCAGCAGACCGCCGACGACGTCGTTGAGGGCATCGGTGACGCCGCCCAGCAGACCGCCGCCGCTGCCGATGCCACCGCCGATGCCGCCGGTGGCCCCGCCGCCGATCAGGCCGCCGCCGAGCAGTCCACCGCCCAGCAGACCGCCCAGCAGACCGCCGACGACGTCGTTGAGGGCGTCGGTGATGCCGCCCAGCAGACCGCCGCCCAGCAGACCGCCGAGACCCGGCAGGCTGCCCAGGCCACCCCCGCCGCCGACGACACCGTCGCCGAGCAGACCGCCGAGGATGTCCCCGCTGAGGATCCGGAGGAGGTTGCTGACCACGTTCGGCGTCGGCCCGGTCGGGTTGCCGCTGAAGAACTCCTTGTAGAACCCGCGGACCAGCAGGTTCATCACGTCGACGGCCGCCTGGATCGGGTTGATGCCCGACGGGAAGGAGAAGAACGGCGTCGGAATGCCGGCCTCGTCCAGCGTGCGGGTGTAGGTGCCGTCGGGGTTGCGGACCACGTCGGTGTAGCCCAGGTTGTTCAGCGCCTGCAGCGCCGGGGCCAGCGCGTTGGCCAACCCGCCGATCGGGTTGGTCGCCAGCACCCCGAAGGTCATCAGGCTGATGACGTCGGAGAGCAGGTACAGCGGCTCGAGGATCGGCTGGGTGCGCGCCCCCAGCGTCAGGTACAGGTTGAGCGCCAGGTTGTTCCCGCCGAGAGCGCCGCCCAGCGCGTCGGTCACCTGGTCCAGCAGGTCGTCGGTGACGCCCTCAAGGCTCAGGCCGCGCAGGATGTAGGTCGGCAGCAGCGCCGCGGCCAGGTTGTTGGCCAGCGAGAACGGGTTCGGCCAGGCCGCCAGGTCGTTCAGCGGGTGGTACTGCACACCGACGTCGAGCAGGATCGGCAGCAGGTTCGCCCCGCCGAGCGAGAGCCCGAACGGCAGCAACGGAAGTCCTCCGTCGCTCTCGACCTGGGTCTCCGGGTTGACGGTGTTGATGCCCAGCAGGCTGGCCAGCGGGTAGAAGCGGGAGAACAGGCCGCCGTTGGGCCGCGCCGGGTTCAGCGCCAGCAGCATCGGCAGGATCGTGATGCTGCCGAGTACCGGATCGAGCTCCGTGTAGTTGGAGCCGCCGGGCTGCTTGGCCAGTTCGGCGACAACCTGGTCGTAGCCGGTCGCGATCGCGAACGCGCCCATGCCGATGCCGACCGTCACGGGCACCCGCAGGTGCACCACGTCGGGCAGGACCTTGCCCACGATCCCGGTGCCGATCTCGTTGAGCGCGGCGATCAGGCCGAGCGGATCCACACCGGCCTGAACCAGCCGGTCGGTGAGCTCGTCGAGGAGCCCGGCCACGCCCACCTTGAGGTACTCGGTGCCGTTGATGTCGGCCGCGACCGGGTTCGGCAGTCCCGGAACCCAGCCCAGGTCCACGCCCAGCATCTTCAGCAGGCTGAACGCCGGTCCGGCGGTGATGACGTTGAGACCGGGGATGTCCAGGTTGGCCAGGTTGAGCGGATCGCTGAGGTCCAGGCCGACCAGATCCAGCAGGCCGAGCAGGTTGGTGACACCGCTGGCGTTCGTGATGCCGAGAAAGTTCAGCGCCGGGATCAGGGTGTCGGTGACGATGTTGCCGATGAAGTCGCCGAGGACGCTGGACAGCGCTTCCGACAGGATCGGCTGCAGGTTGATCGGGATCTGGCCCAGGACCGGGGCGAGGATCGCGTCGATGAGGAAGTCGGGGTTGCCGACCAGGCTCTCGAGCACGCTGTTGAGGTCGAGACCGGCCGCCTGTGTGAGGGCGGCGAGGTTGAGGTTCTCGACGACGGCCCGCGACACGAACTCCAGCAGGTCCTGCGTGAAGTTGTAGCCCATGGTGCCGAGCCCACCGGTGATGTCGGGGAACTGGTCGGGCCGCGGCCACGGGTTGACCGCGGCCAGCAGGTTAGTGTCGGAGGTGCGCAGCTCGAAGTCCGCGGCCTTGTCGTCGGGCGGCGGCGCGGCGCCGATAAGCACGGTGGCCGTGGCGGTCGCGGCCCCGATGGCCGTCGCCTTCTGCGTGGCCTTCTTGGCGATGGTGGTGACGCGCTGGTTGCGCCTGCGCTTCTTCACGTGCCGTCCCGCCACGTCCAATGTCCTTTCCGCAGGCAAAAACCTTTTGACGGAACCGTAACATCACGTCCGTTTCGGTATGGCACCGATCCCGCAAATTGTCTGAACTATCAAAGATCACGGTGGCGGCGACAGCCCCGTCCCCAGGCAAAGAACGCGGCGGTCACACCAGCAGCGCGCTGCGCGCCGCGGCCGCCGTCTGGTCGGCAAATCCCGACCCGAACAGCGCGACGTGGGCCAGCAGCGGGTAGAGCTGGTGCAGCCCGACCCGGTCGCGCCAGCCGGCGCGCAGCGGTCTGACCTGCTGATACGCGTCGAGGATCACGTCCAGATGCGGGCAGCCGAACAGCGCCAGCATCGCCAGGTCGGTCTCGCGGTGGCCGCCGTGCGCGGCGGGGTCGATCAGCACCACCCCGTCGGGTGTCCACATCACGTTGCCGCTCCACAGATCACCGTGCAGTCGCGCCGGCGGATCGTCGTCGTCGAAGTCGCCGGACTCGCAGCGCGCCGCCACCGCCTCGACCGCCGCGCGGGTGTCCGGATCGAGCGGTGCGTGCCGCGCCATCGGCCGCAGCCGCTCCCGCGCGTAGAAGACGCCCCAGCTGTCGTGTCCGGTCAGCGACATCGGCAGCGGGTGGTGCAGCGGCCCGAAGAACCCCGGGCCGTCCCAGCCGTCCGGCCCGGCGCCGAACGCGGCCGCACCGGCGTCGTGGGTGCGGGCCAGCCGGGCCCCGAACTCGGCGGCCGCCGCACGGGTGGGGGCGACGGTCCGCAACCGCGCCAGGGTCAGGCTGGTCCGGTCGTAGCCGAGCACGCGGGCGCACGGCACCCCGTCGTCGACCGCCGAAAGCCATTGCAGCCCAGCGGCTTCGCACGCGAAGAAGCCCGCTGGCGCGACGGGGTTGCGCTTGACGAACCCGTCCATCGCTACGGCTGACCGAACACCCTGCGCAGGATGACGTCGCGGACGACGGCGGGCAGCTTGGTCAGCACGGCCATCTGCAGCGCGGGCCCGGCGCCGACGGGATAGCGGGCGCGCGGGCAGCGCGCGGTCAACGCCTTCTCGATGACCGCGGTCACCTGCTCGGTGGGCACCGCCATCCGCTGCGCCACCGGAACCGCGGCCTTCATCCCGGTGATGTGCTTGGCGTACAGGGCGCGGTGCTCGGCGGACAGTGCCGCCTCGACGTCGGCGACCATGGTGTCGGCGGTGCGCCACATATCGGTGTCGGTCTGCGCGGGCTCGATGACGCTGACCCGAATCCGCCACGGCCGCAACTCCATCCGTAACGCGTCCGCGGCCGCCTCCAGCGCGAACTTGCTGGCCGCATAGGCGCCGATCATCGGCATCGACACCCTGCCGTTGACGCTGGAGATGAACACGATCCGGCCCCGCGAGGCGCGCAGCTTCGGCAGCACCGCGCGGGTCACCGCGAGCTGACCGGTGACGTTGACGTCGAGCTGGCGGCGCAACTGTTCGCTGCTGACGGTCTCCAGCGGCCCGGCGACGACGATCCCGGCGTTGTTGACCACCGCGTCCAGCCGTTCCGGCAGCGCCGCGGGCAGCGCGGCGACCGCGTCGTCGTCGGTCACGTCGAGTCGCACCGCCGTCACCCGGGGCAGGGCCCCGACCTCGGCGGCGTCGCGGTCGCTGCGCACCCCGGCGATGACGTCCCAGCCGCGCGCGGCCATGTGCTCGGCGGCCGCGCGTCCGATCCCGCGGGACGCCCCGGTGATGAGTACGGATGGCATGGCGAAACTCTAATCGCGGTGCTGGCGACGACCGCCGAACCAGAAGATCGCGCACGCGGCGGCGACGAAGCCGGCCGCGATCGCGATCACCGGCGCCACGGTGAACCGCGTCATCGTCGCCCCCACGGCGGCGCCGCCGCACATGGTCAGCACCACGGTGTAGCGCAGCTTCTCGCGTTCCCCGCTGCCGCCGGCCAGCCGGCTGTCGAAACCCAGTCCGGAGATGGTCGAGGTGAGCACCGTCGTCGACAGCTCCTGCACCCCGAACTGGCGGGCGGTGACATTCTGCACGCCGAAAACCACTGCCAGCCCGGCGATCAGCAGCAGTTTCGTGTCGTCCTGATAGTCCAGCACCCCGGTGCCGCCCAGGATCGCCAGGGCCAGCAGCGCGACGGTCTCCGCGCCGAGGGTGATGCCCAGCCAGGTGCGCACATCGTGGTCGAGGTGACGGGCCAACCGCCCGCCCAAGATCGCGCCGCCGACGAAGGCGACGAACGCCACCAACGCGGCCGTCATGTCGACCCCCGAGTGCGGGACGAACCAGAACCCCAGAAAGATCACGTTGCCGGTCATGTTCGCGACGAACACATGCCCGAGGACCAGCACGCTGACCGCGTCGACCAGCCCGGTCGCGAACGTCAGCAACAGCAGGCTCAACACCGTCAACCGTTGGGAGACAGGTGATTCGACGGCCACGACGACCTACAGCTGCGGGGTCAGGTCCAGCGACGTGATAGTCGACATCCGGGTGATCAGCCACTTGCTGCCGTCGCGCTGCAGGGTCAGCCGGTAGGACAGATACCGCAGGGAGGGGATGTTCTTGGTCAGCGGGCTGGTGGCCACCGAGTTGGTGTAGACGATCGCGGTGGCCTCGGTCGGGGTGAGCGTCTCGACCGCGGCGCCGAGCACCTGTGTCGTGTTGGTGACCTGCGCCTGCTTGTTGGACGCGACGATCGCGTCGATGTACTTGCGGTACTCGTAGGCGAAGTCGCCGCCGAGGTAGCCCTCGGCGCGGTCCGGCAACTGCTCCATGTTCTCCGGCGTGTACGTCCACAGCGTGGCGATCGCGGTGGCCGCCGTGCGGGCGATCTGGAGCTTGGTGTCGACCTCCGCGCGTTTGGCGACGTACGGCCACAGGTTGGCGCCTGCGAAGCCCGCCGCGCCGACGAACAGCGCCGCACAGACCAGCATCGCGGCCAGCAGGCGCCGGCCCGCAGGCCGGTGCGCCACCAGCGTCGCCGGGTCGACCTGCTCCTCGGCCGGAGCATCCTCGGCGGTGCTCTCCTGCCCGGCCTGCTCCTGCTCGGGCTGCTCCTGCTCGGGCTGCGGTGTCTCGGCCTGCGGCTCGGCCTGAGTCCTAGCCGTGCGGCGCCGCTTGCCGACCGGCTTCTTGACCTCGGCGGCCGGCTCCTCCGGGCGCGACTCGGGTTCTGCGGCAGCGGCTTTGGGCCGGCGGCGCCACCACCGGCGACGGCCGGCCTGCTCGCCCGCCTGGTCCCCGGTGGTCAGATCACCTGGATCAGCTGGCTGATCTTCCACTGCTGCCCTTCCTTGATAGCCGTTGCGATCCAACGGTTTCCACTTTCGATCGTGGACTTGCCGTCCGGCGTCTTGGTGGAGATCTTGGTCGCGACGAGGATGTCGGCGCTGCCGTCGTCGTTCCAGCGCTGCACGCCCGCCGCCAGCACGGTGCCCTGCGTCGGCTCGGCCCGCGCCACCTGGATCAGGATCTCGTTCTGCCTCTCCTTGAACGCCTTGGCGAACTCGCCGGTGCCCTGCGCCATGATCCGTTCCACGTAGTCGTTGGCGTTGAACGGATCCAGCGTCGTGTACTGGGTCATGAACTCGGTGACGTAGCCCAGCGCGGCGACGTCACGGACCACGGTCCGGCGGTTGGACTCGTGGTAGATCAGCATCAACGTGCCCAGCGTGAGGGCGGCGACCATGAGCAGCGCCGCCACCGTCGCGACCACGCGGAAGCCCCAGCGCCGCGGCGCCGGTGCCGCCGGTGCCACGAAGTACTGCGGTTCGTCGGGATCGATCCTGCGACGCGGACTCATTGCCCCTGCGCATTCATCTGCGGTTTCTTCAACACGGTCAGGTTGGCGACGCGCCACTGCCCGTCACCGGACTTCTCGAACTCCACCCGCACCGTCGCGGTGATGAACTTCAGGGTCTGCGGATCGCTGCCCCGCTGGCCCTGCATCGCCAGCAGCATCTCGGCGGTCGTCGGCGACGCGGCGAGCACCGCGCTGCTGACCGCCCAGTACTCGTTGTCGGTCAACTCAGCGCCGCGCACCGCGTTCTGCTGGGCCTCCAGCTGCGGCCGGTAGGAGTCGGTGACCAGGCCCTGGGCGCGTGAGAAGTCTTCCTGCAGTGTGTCTTTGCGGTAGCTCAACAACTGCTCGACGATGCGCGGGCCCTCCTCGGCGATCTGCTCGCGGGCGGTCTCCACCGCGCGTTCGTGCCGGTACACCACCTGATAGGACGACGCCACCGCGGCCAGGCAGATCACCGTCGCCGCGATCAGCCAGCCCGCCGCGACCCGGCGCGCATCGTCCCAGCGGCGCGACGCGGGCCGAACCTCGGTGCGCAGCAACAGATCCGCGAATGTGCGTCGGCGCCGGTCCCACAGCGGCCACAACCATCCGACGAACAGGGGTGCGGTGTCGAGCAGATGGGCGATGTCCCGCACCAGCAGCCGCCACATGCCCGCAGCGCCCCCGTCGCGGGTGACCACCTCGAGGCCGAACACCGCGCGGCCGACCGAGAAGCCCGTCAGGGCCGGCAGCACCACACGGTTGACCACCACCGCGACGACCACCAGCGCAGCGGCGACGGTGTAGGTCCACCACAGCGGGCTGTACGGCGGGGCCGCCAGCGCCACCAGCGCCAGCGTCGCCACCACCGCGAGCCCGGCGATCACGTCGATCGCGAACGCCCCCACCCGCGCCCGCCACGACGCGACCGGCGCGGCCGCCGGCGGTTCGGCGGGCACGCTCTCGAGCACGGCGGAGGTGGTCACGAGGCGACCTGATCCAGTCTGGCGATCTTGAAGGTGCCCTCGTCGGGAGCCATCTTCACCCGGAGCCGGTAACCCTGCTCCTGGTCGGCGGTGTCGGAGTTGGTCACCTTCACCCGCACCGCGACCAGGACGTCGAACGACCCGTCGTCGTTGTGCTTCTCGACCGCGGCCCGCATGTCCGACACCTGCACCCGGACGTTGGCGGCCTGATAGGCGTCGACGAGCACACCGGCGTACAGCGAGGACTGCACGGCGAAGTCACCGGTCGAACACTCGATGATCTTCGACTGCGCCGCGGTCATCGCCTCCACGTCGGGCGCGTGGGTGGCCGACACGCAGTCCTTGGCGGCCTGCAGCGCCGCCGCCTCGGCGGCCGCGACCTCCGCGTTGTGCCGGTCGGCGTTCAGAAGGACGTAACCGAGCACCCCGCCGGCGACGGCCAGGACCAGCAGCGCGGCGCACACGGCGACGGCGATGCCGCGCCCGATCCGCGTCGGGCGACGGTCGTCGGCGGTGTTGTCGGGCTGTTCGGTGGAGGTCTGTTCGGTGGTTTCCTGCGTGTCGGTTTCCGGCGAGGCTAACGGCGTCTCATCAGCATCGGTGGGGTTCAGCTGGCTGGAGCCAGCATCTCCTTCCATCCGTCGTCTCCTGGGTTGCTCGAGTTGCTGACGTTGTACGTCACGCCGTCAGGTCCGACCACCTGGCCGCTGGACGGGCTGTACACCGCCGTGGCGCCGGGAGGCCCTGGTGCCGGAGTGTAGATGCAGGGGTTGGGCTGTTGCCCACTACAGCTCACCGTGCCCTGTCCCGGCGGGCTCAGCGGGTCGCTGACCGGCGCCGTCGACAGCGGTGACGGCAGCTCGTCGGCGGGCAGCGGATTGCGCCCGTTGTTGACCGACGGTGCCGGGATCACCCCGCGGCCGGGGTTGACGCCCTGATCGCAGCGCGCGCCGGGAGCCGGGCAGGACAGGATCTGGTTCGGGTCGCCGTACCACGGGTTGGTGCCCAGCGGGACGTACGGCTCGGGGCTGCGGCACTCCATCGGGGTGGCCGCCCGCTTACCCGGGACGTCGACGCACGGATAGTTGCGCGCACCGCGCACGACGTTGCCCTGGTAGTCCTTCGGGATCTTGCAGTAGGTGCCCTTCGGCAGCGGCGCCATGCTGGTGTCGGCGGGCGAACGCCACTCCGAGGCAGGCAGGAAGCCGGTCAGGCACGGCGGCGGCTGGTTGATGCCCAGCGCCAGCGGCAGCTGCCCGACGTCCTCGAACAGCGTGCCCGCCTGCGTCGCCGACGAGCCCTGCGCCAGCACCACCAGCGTCTGCTGCAGGCCCTTGTGATACCGGTTGAGCATGTCGATGACGATCGACAGGTTGGCCAGTGTCTGCGGCAGCGATTCGCGGACATCGCCGAACACCTCGCTGACCTGATCCAGGGTCGGCGGCACCTGCTGCAGACCGCTGCGCAGCGCCGCGTCCTGTTCGGCGGCCTGCGAGGCGATCACGTTGAGGTTGCGCGACCACCGCTCGATGTTGTCGCCGGAGTCGGCCTGGCTCTGCAGGATCGGCGTCGAGTTCAGGATCAGGTCGTTGACCTGCGGCAGGTTCTCCTGGAAGCCCTGGGCGATGTTGGTCGTCGAGTCCACCAGCCGCTGCAGGGCCGGCCCCAGCCCGCCGACGGCGTCCGACGTCTCGGTCAGCAGCGCGTCGATCTTCTCCTTCGGCAGCACCGCCAGCCCCTCGTTGGCGGCGTCCAGCGCGGGCCCCACCTCGCTGGGCACGGTGCTGTCGGTGATCGTCGCGCCCGGCTCGAAGTACTTGCCCGGGTTACCGGTCGACACCAGGTCGAGGTACTGCTCACCGATCGCCGACACCGAGTGCACGTTGGCGGTCGCGTCGATCGGGATCTTGTAGCGGTTGTCGATGCTCATCACCGCCAGCGCACCGGTCTCGGTGGGCTCCACCGACTTGACCTTGCCGATCTGGGTGCCCCGGTAGGTGACGTTGGCCGTCGCGTACAGCCCGCCCGAGCGCGGCAACTGCGCCTTGAGCTCGTACTGGCCGATACCGACCAGGGTCGGGATCCGCAGGTAGTACCAGCCGAGCACCACCAGCGCGATCACGGTCAGGATGGTGAACAGCACCAGCTGGATCTTGATGAACCTCGTCAGCACAGCTCACTCACCCCTTTCCACCAGCGGACCGCCGGGAGCGTCGTGCGGGTTGGGGGTGAACCGCACATCCGGGATCATCGTCGCCGGATCACGGCCCCAGGCCTGTTCGAGTGCGCGCAGCATGCCCGAGACACCGGTGCCGCTCAGGATGCCGTTGTCGATGGCCGACAGCGTCAGGTCGACCGTCAGCGACACGTTGAGGTAGTCGCCGCGCACCACCTTCGGCACGTTCTCGATGGAGAACGGCGCGGTCAGCATCAGCTTCAGCGCGCCGACGGTATACGGCGCGGCCCGGCCGATCTGCTTGAGCGGACGCTGCAGGTTCTGCAGGTTCGTGCGCAGGTCGTCGCTGGCCGGGGCCAGGTGGTCGTCGGTGGCCTTGCTGATCCGGCCCAGCGCCTCGACGGCGTCGGCGAACAGATCCCGCGTCTCCGCGAAATGCTCGATCAGCGGCGGGAACTCGGTCAGCACCCGGTCCAGCGTGTCGTTGCGCTGCGCGACGATCGACAGCAGCCGGTCGGTGGCGTCGATCGCGCGGGTGATGTCGGCGCGCTGCTGGTTGAGCTCGTCGGTGAAGGTGTCGAGCTTGGTGAGGAAGTCGCGGATCTGGTCGGCGCGACCGTTGAGCACGTTGTAGATCTCGGTCTGGATGACCTCGAGGTTCTGCACCCCGCCGCCGCTGAGGATGGTGGCGATGCTGGCCAGCACCCGCTCGGTGGACGGGTAGGCCTCGGCGTTGGCCAGCGGAATGGTGTCACCGTTGCGCAGCGGTTCCGGCGACGGGTCCTCCGGCACGTTCAGCTCGACGTGCTGGGACCCCAGCAGGCTGGTCTGGCCGATGCGCGCCTGCACGTTCTTCGGCAGCTTGATGCCCGGCTCCAGGTTCAGCGTCAGCGTCGCCACCCAGTTCTTCAGCTCGATGGCGCGTACCCGGCCGACGTAGACGTCGGCGACGCGGACCCGGCTGTTGACGTTGAGCGCCAACGTGTCCGGCATCTGCACGTAGATCGTCATCGCGTCGCGGCCGGTGCCCGGGCCACCGGGCAGCGGCACGTTGGCGATACCGCGCCACGAACCGCACGAGCTCAGCATCAGCGCGATCGCCGACAACGCGACGACCCGCCTGGCGATCGTCGTCCACCTGCGCGCCATGGGCTGTCCTTCTGACCTGTTCGCACGGGCTCTCATCGGCCGGCCTCCGCGGGAAGCGGCGGGCCAGCCGGTGCGGGTGCCGCCGGGCCGACGTAGGGCGCAGGCACCGGTCCGGCCATCGCCGCACCACCCGGGTCACCGGGGATCACGCCCGGTCCGGGCGCCGGCGGCGGACCCGGCTGCGGATACCACGGCGGCGGCAGCGGGTTGTTCTCGTCGAACGCGTTCGGCGGGCCGGGCAGGTTGCCGCCCCGTGTGGTGCCGAAAGCCGGTGGTGCGGGCGGGATCACGCAGTTCGGTCCGCCGAGCAGCTCGGCCAGGCACTCCGGGGTCATCATGTTCGCGGTGAACGGCTGCACCTCGACGCCCTGCATGCCGGGCGCGGCGACCCAGCCGGGCTCGTGGTTGCCGTGCGAGAACAGGGTGTCGCGGGAGAAGATGCCCGGCACGGTGGTGTCCTTGTAGCCCGGCGGCGGCTGCAGCCGCGGCTCGGAGTAGGCGATCTGCTTGGGCAGCGTCAGCGCCGAGGTGAACTGGTTGACACCGAACGGCGGGAAGTTGAACTTGATCGCGTCGAGGATCGGCGCCAGGTACTGGGCGCACAGCTCCGCCGACTCCTGGTAGCCCAGCCGGCTGGCCGCCTGGATACCGCTGCACACGAACTGCAGCGGGTTGGCGAAGTTGTTGATCACCGGGATGCTCATCACGCCACCGGTGTTCGGCGAGATGATGTTCATCAGGTTGGCGCCCAACGTCGGGAACACGTGCAGCGCGGTCTCCAGACCGTTGCGCGGATCCTCCTGCATGATCGCGTTCGTCACGTCCGCGAGGTTGTTGACGTCGTGGACCAGCACTTCGGAGTTCTCGTCGAGGAAGTTGCGGGTCGTGGACAGCAGCTCGTTGAGGTCGCGCAGCGCGTTGGACACCTCGCGGTCGGTGTTGGTGAACGCGTTGGTGAACTGCGCCAGATCGTTGTTGAGCGCCACGAACTGCCGGTCGCTCTGGTGCAGCGCGTTGACGAACAGCGCCAGGCTCTTGACCACGCTGAAGAAGTCGTCGCGACCCTCGTTGAGCGCGTACAGCGCCTCCGACAGGTTGTTGAGGGTCTCGTTGAGCTGCTTGCCCTTCCCGGCGAACCCGTCGGCGGCCGACTCGATGATGTCGCCGAACGGGCCCTTGGGCTGTTCGGGCGTCGGACCGAGGTCGGTCAGGATCCGGGCGATCGAGTCCCGCAGCTGGTCGTACTCGACGGGCACCTGGGTGCGTTCCAGCGGGATCACCGCGTTGTTCTCCAGCACCGGGCCGCCGGTGTACGGCGGGGCCAGCTGGATGGTGCGGGACGCCACCAGGCTCGGGTTCAGGATCGACGCGGTGGCGTTGGCGGGCACCTTGTACTTGTTGTCGTAGTGGAAGGTGACCTTCATCTTGTCGCCGTCGGGCTCGATCCTGTCGATCGCGCCCACCTTCACACCCATGATCTGCACCTTGTCGCCGGGATACAGCGCCAGGGTGTCGGTGAAGTAGGCGACCACGGTGTTGGTGGTCAACCGCTTGTACAGGTTGTAGCCGATGAACGCGGCGACCAGCGCCAGCACCACGATCAGCGTGCTGACGATGATCGTGGCACGGGAAAGCTTGGGCAGCTTCAGGCTTCGGAGGTCGAAGATCGTTGACATCAGTCCTGTCCCCCTAACCCTGTGAACCCGGTGGGAGGAATGGCGGGTTGCCCGGTAGCGGCGGCTGCCCGGCGGGGGCGACCTGCTGGCCCGGTCCCGGCACCGCCGGGGCGGGCAGGGCGGGCGGCAGCGGCGCGATGCCGGGCGTGAAGTCCGGCGGTTGCGGCGGCTGCGACGCGTCCGCCGGGACGGGCACGGTGCGCGCACCCGGCGGGGCGGGCGGCAACTGGCCGTGCGCGCCGGGCACATTCGGCGGCAGCTGACCCGGGATCGCCGCGGCGGGCACACCCGGCGACGGCTGCGGGCCGTGCGCGTTCGGGTCGGAGGTCGCCACGTTCGGCGGGCCGTAGGCCGGGCCGCCGAACGGCCCCACCGACAGGCCGGCGCACGGCAGCGGATTCTCCGGCCGCGGCAGCCCGTCGGCCGGCGGGGTGTACGAACACGGCGAGCCCTTCAGCACGGCGGGTCCCGGATGCTCCGGGGTGCCCTCGATCGCGGCGGGCGGCGGTGGCGGCGCACCGTTGTCGAAGCCCTGCCCGTTCGGGTCCGGCCACTGCCAGGCGGGCAGACCCGCGTCGCGCCAGAACTTCTCGGGGTCGATACCGCGCTTCTTGAACGCCGCGTCGATGAACGGCTGCAGGATCTGGCCCGGCAGCAGGTTGACGAGCATGACCTTGAAGTACGGGCCCGACGCCACGGCCTCACCCAGCGAGGCCACGAAGTTGGCGACCGTGGTGAGGGTGTCCATCAGGTCGAAGCGGCGGTCGCGCAGCACGTCGCTGACCTCGCGCAGCTGCTCGAGCACCCGGTTCAGGTTCGGGTTGTCGTCGATGAGGCCCTTGACCTGGGCGGAGAACTTGTCGACCCGCTCCAGCAGCATGCTGACCGCGTAGTTGCGCTCGTTGATCGCCGCGAGCAGCGACTGCGCGTTGACCAGCAGCTTGTTGATCTGCTCGCTGCGGCTGCCCAGGATGCCCGCGATCGCGTTGGCGTTCTTGAGCAGCTTCTTGATGTCCTCGTCGCGCTTGCCGACGGTGTCGGAGAACCGGGCCACCCCCTCGAGCGCGGCGCTCAGGTGCGGTGAGGTCTGATCGATGGTCTCCGACAACACGTTCAGCGATTCCTTCACGGTGCGGGTGTCCCACTCCGAGGCCGCCTTGGTCACGTCGAAGAACGCGTCGTAGATCTGGTACGGCGTGGTGGTCTGGCCCAGCGGCAGCATCCCGTTGGCGCGCAGCGGTTCCGAGCCGCGCGGCTCGATCTCGATGTTGCGCCTGCCGAGGATCGTGTCGGTGCGGATGGCGGCGCGGCTGTCGGTCCCGATCTGGGTGCCGCCCAGCGTGAAGCCGATCTTCACCTTGTCGCCGTCGATCTCCATGCTGCGCACCAGCCCGACGTCGACACCGGCGATGCGCACCTTGTCGCCCTCGTTGAGGCCGCCGGTGTCGGAGAACTGCGCGTAGTACGTCGGCTGCGCGAACAGCATCGGCACACTGGCGAAACTCTGACCCACCCCGATCGCGACGACGAGCAGGATGATGCCCATCAACCCGTTTCGAACCCGGTTCGAACCCTCGAGCGTTCTCATTGCGGTGTGCACCTACCCGACGGCTGGCTGAACAGCTTGACCGTGCGCACCGGGCCGCCCGGCTGTAGACCGTTCATGCGCACCGAGATATCGCAGGCGTAGAAGTTCAAGAAGTCGCCGTAGATACCGCCCGCGCGCCCGATGATCTTGAAGGCGGTGGGCAGCCGGACGAGGATGTCGTTGAGCTGCTCGCGCTGGTCGATCAGCGGCTGCTGAGCGGTCTCGAGGTGGCCGATGGTGGACTGCAGCAACGGCCGGTTGTCGGCGAGCAGGTCGGCGACCGTGCCTGCCGCGTCGCTGATCTCGGCGACCGAGGTGGCAATCGGGTCGGCCCGGTTCTTCAGCCCGGTGACCAGCTTCTCGAAGTTCTGCACGGTCTCGTCGAACTGCTGCTGGTGGCGGACCGAGGTGTCGAGCACCGTGTTCAGGTTGGTGATCACCTCGCCGATGGCGCGGTCGCGGTCGGCCAGCGCCTCGGTCAGCGACGCGGTCTGGTCGAGGATGTCGTTGATTGTGCCGCCCTGCCCCTGGAACACCGTGATGATCGACTGGGCGATCTCGTTGACCTTGTCCGGATCCAGCGCGCGGAACACCGGGCGGAAGCCGCCGATCAGCGCGTCGAGGTCGAGCGCGGGCTGGGTGCGCTCGATCGGGATGGTCGCGCCGCCGGGCAGCCGGCGGTCGCTGTCGCCGCGCTTGAGCTCCATGTAGCGGTCGCCGATCAGGTTCAGGTAGCGGATCGAGGCGGTGGTGCCCTCGAACAGGGGCAGCGACCGGTCGACGTTGAAGTCGACCTTCACCTGCGTGCCGCCGTTGATCAGCTGGATCTTTTCGACCTTGCCGACCTCCACGCCGGACGCGCGGACGAACTGGCCTTCACGAAGGCCGCTGGCGCTGGAGAAGATCGCCGAATACCCGGTCGTGCGGTCGAATCGCATCTGACCGAACACCACGATGATGATCGCGGTGAACATGAGCAGCACCAGCGAGAATGCGCCCAGTTTGATTGCGGTTCCGGTGATTTTCATGGGTTGATCGTGTTCTCCCCGATCTGACGGCCCCAGACGTACTCGATCAGGATCGGCTGGCCGAGCTCGAAGTGGTTGTACGGCGCGATCGACGCACCGGTGTCCATCACCAGATAGGGCGCCGGCCACAGGTCACGGGTGATCTGCTGCCAGCAGCCGGCCCGGCCCTCCGGCCCGCCGCGGGCGTTCACGCGGGGCAGGTTGTCCGGGTAGACGTACGGGTTGGCGGCACCCATCAGCTCTGACAGGGTGCGCAGCGAGTAGCCGTTACCACCAAGCGAGGCAGCCACTTTCGGCTCGGCGTCGTGGTAGTTGCGGACGGTGCAGAACAGCGCCGGGCTCTGCTCGTCGAGCACCTCCGACGGCCGGATCAGATCCTTGGCGCCGCGCTGCAGGTACGGCCCGCCCCGTTCGAAGACGTCGCCGCCGCTGTTGCCGAAGCCGATCGCGGCCATCAGCGCCTGATCGATGTTGTCCTGGTTGGCGTTCAGCGTCGCGGCGGTGGTCACCGCGTTCTGCAGCCCGTCGAACAGATCCGGTGCGGCGTTGGCGTAGGTCTCGCCCAGGTCGGCGAGCAGCTGGTTGTCCCGGCGGATCTGCGGCATCTTCGGGTTGACGTCGTCGAGGATCTCGTTGCCGTGGATGATCGACTGCCCGAACCGGTCACCGAGCCCGTCGAGCGCCTCGGCCGTCGCGGCCAGAGTCTGGTTCAGCTTGATCGGGTCCACCTGCTGCGAGATCGACACCACCGTCTCGAACAGGGTGTTGAACTCGGTGGTCACCGACGACACCTCGATGGTGTCCGCCGGCGTGATCCGCTGCGGCGACGGGTCTTTGGGTGAGCGGAAGTTGACGTACTTGTTGCCGAAGACCGTGGTGGCGTCGATGGTGGCGTCGACGTTGCGCGGAATCAGCTTGAGGTACTTGGGATTGACGTCGACGGTGATCCTGGCCCGCGGCTCACCGCTGACGCTGTACTCGGAGACGTCGACGACGCGGCCGATCTCCACGCCGTTGAACGTCACCTTCGCGCCCGGGTCCATCGACAGGCCCGAGCGTGCCGCCGACAGCGTGAGCTTTTCGTGCGGCATCCACGGGACGTTGCCGCGGAACTGCAGATACACGAACACCAGCGCTAACAGCGCCAACAGCGTCATCACCAGCCCCGCCAGCTTGTAGGGCGGGGTGCGCGGGTTGTTCAGCGGAGCCGTCATCGCTACACCGTCAGGTTGAAGTTCGGGTCGACGCCGTAGAGCGCCAACGACGCGAACAGGACCACACACACGATCGCGACCAGCGAGGCGCGCATCGACCGGCCGACGGCCTCACCGACGCCGACCGGGCCGCCGCTGGCGTAATAGCCGTAGTAGCAGTGGTTCAGCATCACGATCACCGAGATGATCACCGCCTGGATGAAGGACCAGAAGACGTCGTCGGGTCGCAGGAACGTCCGGAAGTAGTGCTCGTAGGTGCCGATCGACTGGCCGTAGAAGAACGTCGTGGTCACCTGTGCGGACAGGAAGCTCATGATGATCGCCATCGCGTACAGCGGGATGATCACCACGAATCCGGCCATGATCCGCGTCGACACCAGATACGAGATGGACTTGATGCCCATCACCTCCAGCGCGTCGATTTCCTCGCTGATCCGCATGGCGCCCAGTTCGGCGGTGGCACCGGCGCCGACGGTCGCCGCCAGCGCCTGACCCGCGACCACCGGCGCGGCGATGCGCACGTTGATCATCGCGGCGAAGAAGCCGGTGAACGCCTCGACGCCGATGTTGCCCAGCGAGGCGAAACCCTGGATGGCCACCAGCGACGAACCGGACAGCGTCACGAAGCCGACGATCGCCACGGTGCCGCCGATCACCGCCATCGCGCCTGTGCCCATGCCGATCTCGGCGATCAGCCGCAGCGTCTCGCGGCGGTAGTGGCGCAGGGCGTGGCCGATCGAGCCGACCGCGTTGATGACGAACCAGGCGACGTGGCCGACGCTGTCGAGGAACCGGCCGGGCGCGCCGACCAGGTGCTGTGCGCGCGAGTAGCCCCGCGGGAAGCGGGAACGCAGAACTGTTGTCGTCGACACCTCAGCTCCCCGTTCCGAACCGGACACCGATGGTGGTCAGGACCACGTTGACCGCGAACAACGCGATGACGCAGAGCACCAGGGTCTCGTTGACCGCGGTGCCCACGCCCTTGGCGCCGCCGGCGACGGTCAGGCCGCGGTAGCAGCCGACCAGTCCGGCGATCAGGCCGAAGGTGCCGGCCTTGACGATCGAGATGACGACCTCGGGCAGACCCGTGATCAGGGTCAGCGTCGAGACGTAGGCGCCCGCCGACACGTTCTGCAGGTACACGCCGAAGATGAAGCCGCCCACCAGGCCGACGGTGATCACCGCGCCGTTGAGCAGCACCGCGACGAACGTCGACGCCACCACGCGGGGCACCACCAGGCGGTGGATCGGGTCGATGCCGAGCACCTCGAGCGCGTCGATCTCCTCGCGGATGGTGCGCGCGCCGAGGTCGGCGCAGATCGCGGTCGAGCCGGCGCCGGCGACCACCAACACCGTGACCAGCGGGCCCAGCTGGGTGACCGCGCCGATAGCCGCGCCCGCGCCGGAGACGTCGGCCGCACCGAACTCGGCCAGAAGGATGTTGAGCGTGAAGATCAGCAGCACGGTCAGCGGGATCGACACCGCCAGCGTCGGCAGGAACGCCACCCGCATCAAAAACCAGCTCTGCAGGATGAACTCGCGCCACTGGAACGGCGGTTTGAACAGGGCCTTGCCGACCAGGACGCACATGCGGACGAAGCCGCCGACCGCCTCCAGCCCCGGGCGGACCTGGTCGCGGACGTAGCCGACAACGCCGGGCGACGCCGTCACCAGAGTGCTCCTGCGGCGCAACGGCGACTGTCGCGGTGCAACGGCAGCCCCTGTCGCACGACCCCTCCTTGCCCCGACCCGTTGGTAGTGACCGGTGTCTCCCTACTGGTGAGTAGTAAGACGGACCACAGGACCATACCCGAATCGGTCCGCGCCTTGCATGGCATCGGGGAGATTGAACGTTCAACCGTTAGCAACCGCGCTCCCGTCCTGTAAAGCTCTTACGCACCCGTAGAAAGCGTTGACCCCGTGGTGCTTTCACTCCTATCCCGCCCCGAAGCGCTCGCGCAGTTCGGTCTTGAGCACCTTGCCCGCCGGGTTGCGGGGCAGCGCGTCGACGATCTCGAGTGCCTTGGGGTGCTTGTACCGCGCCAGCCGCTCATTGAGGAAGCCGTCGAGTTCAGCCAGGTCAAGATCGGTTTTCTGGGTGGGGTCCAGTGCCACGACGGCGACCGGCACCTCACCCCACTTCTCGTGCCGGCGGCCGATGACGGCGACCTCGGCGATGGCCGGATGCGCGGCCAGGGCGTTCTCCACCTCGGCGCAGTAGATGTTCTCGCCGCCGGAGATGATCATGTCCTTCTTGCGGTCGACGACCCAGATGTAGCCCTCCTCGTCCTGGCGGACCAGGTCGCCGGAGTGGAACCAGCCGCCCTCGAACGCCTCAGCGGTGGCCTTCGGGTTGTTCCAGTAGCCGGCCATCAGCGTCGGCGCGCGGTACACGATCTCGCCGACCTCGCCGACCGGCACGTCGTTCATGTCCTCGTCGACGATGCGGGCCGACACCGTCGGGATGACCTTGCCGACCGAGCCGAGTTTGCGGATCGCGTCGTCGCCGAGCAGCATGCACGTCACCGGCGACATCTCGGTCTGGCCGAACGCGGCCAGGATCTGGCTGCCCGGGAAGGTCTCGGCCATCTCCCGCAGCAGGGTGTCCGACGCCGGGGCCGCACCCCAGGACAGTGTGCGCAGCTTGAGGTTGCGCGGCCGCGCCTTCTGCGCGATGCACACCGCCTGCCACTGGGCGGGTACCAGGAAGATGCCGGTGACCCCCTCGGCCTCGAGCACGTCGAGCAGCTCGTCGGGGTCGAAGGCACCCAGCGGGTAGACCACGGTCGGACGGCCCAGCAGCAGGCCGGGGATCATGTTGCCGATCCCGGCGATGTGGAACAGCGGGACGCCGATGAAGCCGACGTCGTTGTTGATGTCGGCGCCGGACGTGAACATCATCGTCATCGCCTGGCCGTAGATGTTGGTGTGGGTGAGCACCGCGCCCTTGGGCTTTCCGGTGGTGCCCGAGGTGTACATGATCAGCGCGGGTGAGTCGTTGGGGATGTCGACCAGCGGCGCCTGCTCGCCGGTCTCGGCGAGCAGGTCGTCGTAGCCGAGCACCCCCTGCTCGGTGGCGCCGCCGGCGACGATCACCGTGGTCAGCGTCGGGTCGATGTCGCGCACCGCGGTGGCCACCCCGGCGAGCACGGCCTCGGTGATGACGATCCGGGCCTGGCAGTCGCTGACCAGGTAGGCGATCTCGGCGGGGGTCATCCGGAAGTTCACCGGCACCGCGATCGCCCCGAGCTTGTTGATCGCCAGGAACGACTCGATGAACTCGTTGCGGTTGAGCATCAGGATCAGCACCCGGTCACCGGAGGTCACCCCGCGCCGGTGCAGCGCGTTGGCCAGGGCGCTGACCCGCTGGTCGAGCTCACCCCACGTGGTGGTCTTGCCGAGGTGACGCAGCGCCGTCGCGCCGGGTTGCATCAGCGCGTGCCGGGCCAGCTGGTTGCACCAGTTCTGGCGCCGGGCGAGATACGGCTGCGAGGTGGGATCCGGCTCGGTCAACTGCGGCTGCTCCATCTACATCGGTGTTGCGGCTGGCTGATATTTGATCAAATATGGTGTCGCCCCGGTCACATTAATGGCCTCGGCGTTGCGGGAACAACCCCTCCCCCGACCCCCTCGCCACGTCCCACGAAAGGACCGGAGAGCACGGTGAACGCGCCCCTGGCAGCCGGCGGCACTCCCCGCCGCGCGGTCCGGCGCGAACAGCTGTCCGACGAGGTCGCCGCGCGGCTGCGGCTCGACATCGTGACCGGTGTGCTGCGACCGGGAACCTTCATCCGGCTCGACGAGACCGCCGCGGCGCTCGGGGTGAGCATCACGCCGGTGCGCGAGGCGCTGCGGACCCTGCGCGGGGAGGGCATGGTGCAGCTCGAACCGCACCGCGGACATGTGGTGATGCCGCTGTCGCGCACCGATGTCGAGGACATCTTCTGGCTGCAGGCCACCATCGCCAGGGAGCTGGCCGCCAGCGCCGTCGCGCACATCTCCGACGCCGGGATCGACGAGCTCGAGCGGCTCAACGACGAGCTGGCCGCCGCGGTCGCACGCCAGGCCGTCGACGAGATCGCCGCCACCGAGTTCGCGTTCCACCGCGCGTTCAACCGGTCCACCGGCCGGATCAAGCTGGCGTGGTTTCTGCTGCACGTGGCCCGCTACCTGCCCGGGCAGGTCTACGCGACCGACCCGCAGTGGGGCACGTCGGCGGTGCAGAACCACCGCACGCTGATCGCGGCGCTGCGCGGCCGCGACGTCGACACCGTGGTGGAGGTGGCCGCCGGGGAGTTCGGCGACGGCGCCCGGCGGCTGATCTCGCGGCTCACCGAGTCCGGCGTCTGGCGCTGAGCGCGGATGAGCTACTTGGCGGCGAGCTGTTCGGCGCGGGCCTTGAGGTTGTCGGCGAGGTAGTCCAGCGTGTCGCCGATCGCCTTCTTCACCATCTGCTTGGGGATCGGCAGCTTGACCTCAACGTCGAGGTCGACGGTCAGCAGCGACGACGGGCCCATCGGCACGACCGAGAACCGCTGCTCCTGCTTCTCGAAGTGATCCCCCTGCTGCAGCACGGTGTAGATCTGGTTCTCCGCCGGGTAGTACACCGCCGTGATGAAGGTGCCCGCCTGTCCCTGCACGACGACGTCGAGCCGCAACTGGCTGGGCCGGCCGTCGTTGTACCGGGCCAGCACCCAGCAGCCCTTGATCTCCTCGTTCCACTGCGGGTACGCCTCGAAGTCGGCGACGATCGCCATGATCGCTTCGGCGGAGGCCGCGACCTCGACGGTCTTACTCACGAGAGGCATTCGACGAGCATATCCACTAGCCGGTGACCGCCCGCGCGAGCAGGTCGCGGATCGGTTCCGGGATCGGCACCGGGCGCCGGCTGTCCCGGTCGACGTAGACGTGCACCCAGTGCCCGACGGCCGCGACCGGGCCGTCGGCCGCCCACAGCCCCAGCCGGTAGGTGACGCTGCTGGTGCCGAGCCGGGTCACCGCCAGCCCGACGATCAGCGGGTCGGGGAACCGCAGTTCGGCCAGGTAGCGGCAGCCCGATTCGGCGACCACACCCAGCCACGGCGCGGTCAGCGGGTCGATGCCCAGCGTGGTGTCGATCCAGGCGTTGATCGCGGTGTCGAACAGCCCGTAGTACACGGCGTTGTTGAGGTGGCCGAACATGTCGTTGTCGGTCCACCGTGTGGTGACCGGCCAGTGCACCGGGAAGTCGGTCACGGCCGGGACGTCGTCACGTGCGGGCATGGCAGCAGTCTGGCAGTGCGGGCAGGCTGGTGGGCATGAGGATCCGCGGCGCCGTCCTGGAGGAGATCGGCCGCGCACGGCCGTACGCACAGTCGCGACCGTTGACGGTCGGCGACCTCGAGCTGGACCCGCCCGGTCCCGGCGAGCTGCTGGTGCGGATCGAGGCGGCCGGGCTGTGCCACTCCGACCTGTCGGTCGTCGACGGCAACCGGGTGCGCCCGGTGCCGATGCTGCTCGGCCACGAGGCCGCGGGCGTCGTCGTCGACACCGGGCCGGGCGGCTCCGACCTGGCGCCGGGCACCCGGGTGGTGATGACGTTCCTGCCGCGCTGCGGCCGGTGCGCGGCCTGCGCGACGGACGGGCTGACCCCGTGCGAGCCGGGCAGCGCCGCCAACGGCGCGGGCACGCTGATGACCGGTGGGCGGCGGCTGTCGCGCGACGGGCAGCCGGTGCACCACCACCTCGGGGTGTCGGGGTTCGCCGACCACGCGGTCGTCGACCGCCGCTCGGTGGTGCCGGTGCCCGCCGACGTGCCCGCGGTGGTGGCCTCGCTGCTGGGGTGCGCGGTGCTCACCGGTGGCGGCGCGGTGCTCAACGCGGGCCGGCCGCGGCCCGGGGACACCGTCGCGGTGGTCGGCCTCGGCGGGGTGGGGATGGCCGCGGTGCTCACCGCGCTGGCCGCCGACGAGGTGCACGTCGTCGGGATCGACCAGCTGCCCGAGAAGCTGGACCGCGCACGCGAACTCGGCGCGCACGACACCGCGACCCCGGAGGCGGCGCGGGACCGCGGGCTGAAGGCGGCCGTCGTGATCGAGGCCGCGGGCCACCCGGCGGCGCTGGAGACCGCCGTCGACCTCACCGCTCCCGGCGGGCGCACGGTGTCGGTCGGACTGCCCCGCCCCGACGCCCGGGTCACGTTGTCGCCGTTGGGGTTCGTCGCCGAGGGCCGCTCGCTGATCGGCAGCTACCTCGGCTCGGCGGTGCCCGCCCGCGACATCCCGCACTTCGTCGACCTGTGGCGCGCCGGCCGGCTGCCGGTGGAGTCCCTGGTCTCCTCGACCATCACGCTCGACGAGATCAACACGGCGATGGACCAGCTCGCCGACGGCCGGGCGGTCCGCCAGGTGATCACCTTCGACTAGTCAGAACCAGCCGTCGCGCATCTCCAGCGTGGTGCGGTCCAGGCTGGCCAGCAGATCCAGTTGCGGTCCGGTCCTGGGCAGTTCGTAGCGGAAGAAGTAACGGGCGGCCTGACGCTTGCCGTCGTAGAAGTCGCCGTCGCGGCCGTGCGCGGCCAGCGCCTGCTGCAGCCAGATCCACGCGACCACGATGTGCCCGAACGCCTCGAGGTAGGCCGCGCTGTTGGCCATCGCGGCCTCGAGGTCACCGGAGGCGAACATCTCACCGGTGACGGCCACCAGCCGCTGCCAGGTGGCGTCGAGTTGCGCTGCCTGCGAGGCGATCTCACCGCCCAGCGCGGCCGCGTCGGCGATCGTGCGGCCGATCTCCGCACCGAGCGCGGCCATCCCCGCACCGCCGCGGGCAGGCACCTTGCGGCCCAGCAGGTCCAGGCTCTGGATGCCGTGGGTGCCCTCGTGGATGGGGTTGAGCCGGTTGTCGCGGTAGTGCTGTTCGACGTCGTACTCGCGGGTGTAGCCGTAGCCGCCGTGCACCTGGATCGCCAGGTCGTTGGCCGCCAGGCACCACTGCGCGGGCCAGCTCTTGCCGACCGGGGTGAGCATGTCGAGCAGCACTGTCGCGGCGTCGCGCTCCTCGGCGGAGCCGGCACTCTCCTGCACGTCGACCAGCCTGCTGCAGTACAGCAGCAGCCCCAGCCCGCCCTCCACATAGGCCTTCTGCGCCAACAACATCCGCTTGACGTCGGCGTGCTCGATGATCGGCACCTGCGGGGTGGTCGGATCCTTGGCGGTGATCGGCCTGCCCTGCGGACGTTCCCGCGCGTACTGCAGCGCCTTGAGGTAGCCGGTGTAGCCCAAGGCCACCGCGCTCATCCCGACGCCCAGGCGCGCCTCGTTCATCATCGTGAACATGTACGACAGCCCGCGGTGCGGTTCGCCGACGAGATAGCCCACGGCGCCGGGCTTTCCGCCCGGGGTGTGGACACCCTCGCCGAAGTTGAGCACCGTGTTGGTGATACCCCGCTGGCCCATCTTGTGGTTGAGCCCGGCCAGCACCACGTCGTTGCGCTCGCCGACGGCTCCGTCGGCGCCCGGCAGGTACTTCGGCACGATGAACAGCGAGATGCCCTTGGTGCCCGGCGGACCGCCCGGGATCTTGGCCAGCACCAGGTTGACGATGTTGTCGGTGAGCTCGTGTTCGGCGGCCGAGATCCACATCTTGGATCCGAACAGCCGGTAGGTGCCGTCGTCCTGGGGTTCGGCGCGGGTGAGGATGTCGGCCAGCGACGACCCGGCCTGGGTCTCCGACAGCGCCATGGTGCCGGAGAACCGCCCGGCCAGCATCGGTTTGAGGAACGCCTCGATCTGCTCGTCGGTGCCGAACCTGCTCAGCAGGTTCGCGTTGGCCGCGGTCAACATGATGTAGCCCGTCGTGGCGACGTTGGCCGCGAAGAACCACGCGGTGGCCGCCTGCGCCACGGTGACCGGAAGCTGGGCGCCGCCGAACCGCTGCGGCATCGACATGGCGAGCAGGTCGGCCTGCGCGAACGCGTCCCACGCCTGTTTGACCTCGGGGATCAGCGTGACCTTCTCGCCGTCGAAGGTGGGCTCGTTGGCGTCGTTGAGCTTGTTGTGGTTGGCGAAGTACCGGGTCGCCAACTGCTCGGACAACTCGAGCACCGCGTCGAAGGTCTCCCGGGAGTGGTCGGCGAACCGGTCGCGGGAGGTGAGCTCGTCGACCCGCAACCACTCGTAGAGCAGGAAGTCGAGGTCGCGCCGGGACAGCAGCAGGGACTTCACGCCCCCATCTTGCCCGCCGCTCAGCCCGCCGTGGCGGGGTCGGACTTGGTGACGTTCACGCCCAGCGGCGACTCGAGGCGGACCTGCTCGTCGCGGATCAGGCCGCGCAGCAGCGCGGTGGAGAACTCGACGGCGATCTCCTGGGCGGTGCGCCTGCCGTGCGGGCGCAGCCAGCGGTAGGCGCCCAGCGTCATGCCGATGTAGCCGAGGGCGAGCACGTGTGAGTCGCACTCGTAGAACTCGCCGCTGGCGATGCCGCGGTCGATCACGTCGCGCACGTGCTCGTAGACCTGGGCCTCGCGTTCCCGGATGTAGGCCACCTGCTCCTCGGTGAACCACTCTGTGATGTAGGGGCCCTCCTGGAAGTACACCGCGGCGCGCTCGATGTCGTTGGCGATGCCCTCCAGCAGCCGGTGGGTGAAGTGGTAGATGGTCTCGCGCGCCGACGCCGACGGGTCGTCGTGCAGCGCGTCGACGGTGAAGTCGGCGGCCTGCTTGTAGATGTCGTAGAGGATCAGCGACTTGCTGGCGTAGTAGTGGTAGACCGTCGCCTTGTTCAGCCCGACCGCGTCGGCCACGTCGTCCATCCGGGTGCCGTGGTACCCGCGCGCGGCGAACAGCTTGGTCGCGACGGCCAGCAGCTCCTCGCGACGTGACTGCCCGTTGCTTCGGGTGTCCGACGAGGGTTCTGAAGGCGGCATGGCGAACTCACTATAGGCAGGGCCCGGGCGCGGGCGGGCGTCAATCAACTGGTTGGCCAGTTTAGTTGTTGGGGCTGTCGCCGGCCCGACTCCGGGGGCTAAACTCCGATCCATCACTGCCGCACGTGAGAGGTGGACCACATGGATCCGAATCCGGATTATGACGCCAGCGACGAGCTGGAGTACGGCGTCAACTGGTTCGCCTGGATTCTGCGCGGGGTGTACCCGCCCCCGGCGTATCCGCCGGTCTAACCCGTAGACCGCGAACAGACACAGAATCGCGCGCCCGAGCTGCTCGGCGCGCGATTCTGTGTCTGTTCGCGGTTTTCAGGGGGTATCAGGCGGCTGCGGCCTTGACCGCGCGGCCCACCTCCGCCCGCAGCTGCGCGTACTCCGGGGAGCGGCGCAGCTCGTCGGCGTCGACGCCGGTGCGCGGCAGATCGACCGGGATGTCGAGTGCCACCTTGCCCGGCCGCCGGGTCAGCACCACGATCCGCGACCCGAGGAACGCGGCCTCGTCGGCGCTGTGCGTGACGAACACCGTCGTACGCCCCGTCTCCGCGCTGACCTGCCGGACGTCCTCCTGCAGCAGCTCGCGGGTGAGCGCGTCCAGCGCCGCGAACGGCTCGTCGAGCAGGAACAGCGGGGTCTCGGCGGCCAGCGCCCGCGCGATCGCCACCCGCTGCTGCTGCCCGCCGCTGATCTCCCAGATCTTGCGCTTGGCAGTGCCCTCCAGACCGACGCGGGCCAGCAGCTCGTCGCGGCGGTCGGCGCGCCGCTCCCGCGGCACCCCGGCGTACTTGAGCGCCAGCTCGACGTTGCCGCCGACCGTGCGCCACGGGAACAGCCGCGGCTGCTGGAACACCACGCCCGCGGTGACGCCGGGCGTCGGCGCCTGACCGGCGACCTTCACCTCCCCCGAGGTGGGGGTCTCGAAGCCGGCGATCAGCCGCAGCAGCGTGCTCTTGCCGCAGCCGGACGCGCCCACCAGCACGAGGAACGCGCCCGGCTCCACCTCGAGGTCGACGGGACCCAGCGCCGTCACATCGCCGTAGCGGTGCTCGACGCTGTTGATGCGCAGGGTCCCGTCCGAGTCACTCGGTGAGGGCACCCGGCAGTCCCTTGGTGTAGATCGCATCCTGGAACACCTTCAGCGGCGCGGCCTCCGGAATCTGGTTCTGGTCGGCCAGGAACTGCGACGCGCTCTGCAGGTTCACCGCGATGTTGCCCGGCTTGCCGTCGGTCCCGAGCCACTCCGCGGAGGCCTCCTCGGCGGGGGTCAGGAACACGGTCTGCTTGATCTGGCCGGCGACCTCCTCGGGGGTCAGGCCGATCTCGGCGGCGATGGCCTTGGCGGCGGCCTCCGGATCGTTGTGGATCACGTCCAGCGCGCGGGCCTCCTGCTTGCGCCACACGTCGACGACGTCGGGGTGCGCCTCGGCGAACGCGTCGGACACCGTGGCCAGGTCCATGGTCGGCTTACCGGCCTCGGCGAGCTGGCGGCTGGAGATCAGGTCCTTGCCGGTCTTGCGCAGCTCGTCGAGGGTGGGCAGCCACGAGTAGGCGGCGTCGATGTCGCCGCGCTCCCAGCCGGCCAGGATGGCCTGCGGCTGCAGGTCGATCAGCTGGACGTCGTTGGGGGTCAGGCCGGCCTGCTCGAGCGCGGCCAGCAGGCTGTAGTGCGCGGTCGACGCGAACGGGGTCGCGATGCGCTTGCCCTTCAGGTCGGCGACGGTGTTGATGCCAGTGCCGTCGCGGGCCACCAGGGCCTCGTTCTCACCGGCGACGCCGAGCACGAACGCGACCTTGTACGGGATGTTCAGCGGCTCGGACAGACCGCGCGCCACCGGGCTGGAGCCCAGCGTGCCGAAGTCGAGCTCGTCGGCGATGAACGCGGTGTTGACGTCGGCGCCGGAGTCGAACTTCGTCCACTTGATGTTGTAGTCCGGCAGCGCCTCTTCGAGCCACTTGTTGTTCTTGACGATCAGGTCGCCACTGATCAGCGCCTGGTAGGCGATGCGAATCGTCGGTTTGTCGGCGGACTGCTCCGACTTGTCCACCGAGCACGCCGATAGTCCCGCCACGGCGAGTGCGCTCGCGGCGACGGCGGCAACCAGCGATTTGAATTTCATATCTTTCCTCTCCAGGGAACTGCACGCCTCTCCAGGGCGCGGAGCAGACCGTCGATCACCAGGCCGGAGAACCCGATGGCGAAGATGCCGACCAGCACGACGGGGGTGTTGTTGTAGTTACTCGCGTCTTTGACCAGGCCGCCCACGCCGGGGATGCCGTTGAACAGCTCGGCGGCCACCACCGAGGAGTACGCCATGCCGACGGCCAGCCGGATGCCGGTGAACGTCTCGGGCAGGGCGGAGGGCACCACGACGTCGCGCAGCACCTGCGCGCGGGTGGCGCCCAGCGCGCGGGCGGCCTCCTGCAGGCCCACCGGGGCCGCGACGACGGCGGTGGTGGTGGCGACCGCGGCGGGCGGCAGCGCGGCCAGCGCCAGCAGCGTGATCTTGGGGGCCTCGTCGATGCCCAGCCAGATCACCAGCAGGAAGAAGTAGGCCAGCGGCGGCAACGCCCGCAGGAAGGTCAGCCACGGTTCCAGCACACTGCGCACCCAGCTGATCGAGCCCATCACCAGACCCAGCAGCACGCCGACGGTGACGCCGATGAGCACACCGGCGAACACCCGGCGCAGCGTCATGTAGAGGTGCTCCCACAGCAGGTAACCCGCGTAGCCGCGGACACCGTCGTGGGTGGTGGAGATGTCGATGAACGCCTGCCACACCGCGCTCGGGTACGGCACGAACGTCTTGTTCCAGATCCCGCTGGCGGCGGCGAGCTGCCAGGCCGCCAGGAAGACCAGCACCGACAGCAGCGGCAGCGCGAGCCGGGTCAGCCGCCCCCGCCACGGCCGTGCGGGCGAGACCTCGGGCGCCGCGACGGCATGCTCATCGGGCGTGATGTCAACGAATACGGACATGGACGGCTTTCTCTCACTGACTGCTGGGGAATTGCGCTGCTCAGCGACGGCAGCAGCAGGCAGGCAGTGTCAAGCTCACCCGGGTATTGCTACCGGCCGTTGACACGCTGGTAAACATCTGCGCTCACGGTGAGCAAAACCCTGCGCGACGCGCGAACCTTGTGCGGGCGCGCTCAGGTGGCGGTGACCGGCTGCGCCGAGTTCAGCCGGCGGCGACCCGGTCGGCGAGGGCGGGTGGCAGCGGGTCGGTGAAGTCGAGCACCGGGCCCGGGGCGGCGGCGAGGATGTCGATCACCGCGGCGCCCTGCGAGTAGCCGCCGAGCACGAAGCGGGTGTCGGGGCAGGCCGCGGCGACGGCCTGCAGGTGGGCGCTGGCGTCGGTGGCGCCGTCGGTGGCCTTGAGGAAGTCGAACGAGGCGGGGTAGTTGACCGCGTACACCGACACCGTCATGCCGGGCAGGTCGGCACGCAACGCGTCGACGAACGCCTCGCCCTCGCGGCCCAGCCCGGCGGGCTCGTTGGTGCCACGGGCGAACACGACGTCGACGTCGGCGCACGGCCCGTCCTCAGCCACGGCCGGGGCCGCGAATCCCAGCACCCCGGCGGTGACCATCGTCGCGGCCGCACCGGCCAGACCCTTGACACCCATCGTCGCCTCCTCAGTGGTGATGCTTCGATCTCACCGCGGCGGCGACGACGGGCCAATGCCGCTGGCACCAGCGCCGGTTACCGGCTAGCCGGTAGCCGTTACAGCGCCTTGAGCTCCTCGATGACCTCGCTGACCGACTTCTTGGCGTCGCCGAACAGCATCGAGGTCTGGTCCAGGAAGAACAGGGGGTTCTCGATGCCCGCGTAGCCGGCGTTCATCGACCGCTTGAGCACGATGACCGAACGTGACTCGTCGACGTTGAGGATCGGCATGCCGTGGATCGGCGAACTCGGGTCGTTGCGCGCCGCCGGGTTGGTGACGTCGTTGGCACCGATGACGAGGGTGACGTCGGTCCGGGCGAACTCGCCGTTGATCTCGTCCATCTCCTTCATGGCGTCGTACTCGACGTCGGCCTCGGCCAGCAGCACGTTCATGTGGCCGGGCATGCGGCCGGCCACCGGGTGGATGGCGTACTTGACCTCCACGCCCTTGCTCTCCAGGATGTCGGCCATCTCCTTGACGGTGTGCTGCGCCTGCGCGACGGCCAGCCCGTAGCCGGGGACGACGATGACCTGGTTGGCGTAGGCCATCTGGATCGCGGCGTCGGCGGCCGAGGTGGCCTTGACGGTGCCCTGGGTGCCGCCCGGGCCGGCGGCCGCGGCGGCGCCGCCGCCGAACGAGCCGAACACGATTGCCGGGATGGACCGGTTCATGGCGACGGCCATCAGGTTGGTCAGGATCGAACCCGAGGCGCCGACGATCATGCCCGCGACGATCATCGCGGTGTTGTTCAGCGCCAGACCCGCTGCCGCGGCGGACAACCCGGTCAGCGCGTTGAGCAGCGAGATGACCACCGGCATGTCGGCGCCGCCGATCGGGAACACCACGAACAGGCCCATCAGACCGGCCAGGCCGAGCACCACCAGGATGGTCCAGGCGGGGCTGCCGGTGCCCGCGTTGACCCCGATGTAGATCGCCGCGGCGGTCGCGCCGAGCAGCAGCACGATGTTGGCGGCCTGGAACAGCTTGGCGGAGGCGACAAGTCGCTTCTCGACGTTCTTCGGGATGGACTCCTGCAGCTTGAGGAACGCCACCAGCGAACCCCAGAACGACACCGAGCCGATGATCGCGGCGAACAGCGAACCGGCCACCAGCGCGACCGTCGGATGCTGGTCCTCGGTGAAGTGCGCGAAGCCACCGGTCTCGATGAACTCCGCCCACGCGATCAGCGCGACGGTGCCGCCGCCGACGCCGTTGAACAGCGCGACCAGCTGCGGCATCGCGGTCATCTTGGTCTTCTTCGCCGGTGGCACACCGAGAATCACGCCGAGCGCCAGGCCGACGGCGATCAGGATCCAGTTGATCGACGCGGTGTCGCGCACCTTGATCAGGGTGGCGACGACGGCGAGCGCCATACCGGTGGCGGCGATCCAGTTGCCGCGCACCGCGGTCTTCGGCCCGGTCAGACCGGACAGACCGAAGATGAACAGTGCGAACGAGACGATGTAGAGGACGGTGACGAGATGGTTCACTTGTCGCCCACCTCAACGGATTTCGCCTCGGGCTTGCGGGTCTTGAACATGCCCAGCATGCGGTCGGTGACCAGGAAGCCGCCGATCACGTTGAGCGTGCCGAACACCAGCGCGACGAACGCGATGGCGCGCACACCCCAGTGCGCGTCGGCGGGCAGGTCGCCGAGCACGATCAGCGCGCCCAGCACGACGATGCCGTGGATGGCGTTGGTGCCCGACATCAGCGGTGTGTGCAAGGTGTTGGGCACCTTGGAGATCACCGCGAACCCGACGAACCCGGCGAGCACCAGGATCGCGAGGTTGGCCAGTAACTGGTCGTACATCAGTTCTCTCCTCGGGTGACGCAGGAGGCCGCCACGATCTCGTCGTCGAAGTCGGGGGCGAGCACGCCGTCCTTGATCAACAGGTCCAGCAGCGAGGTCAGGTTCTTGGAGTACAGCTCGCTGGCGTGTTCGGGCATGGTGGCCGCCAGGTTCAGCGGCGCCGAGATCGTCACCCCGTGCTTGATGACGGTGCGACCGGGTTCGGTCAGCTCGCAGTTGCCGCCGGTCTCGCCGGCCAGATCGACGACGACGCTGCCGGGTTTCATGCCCTGCACGGCGGCGGCGGTCACCAGCCGCGGCGCGGGCCGTCCGGGCACCAGCGCGGTGGTGATCACGACGTCGAAGCCGGTGATCGCCTCCTCGAGCCGCTTCTGCTGCTCGGCGCGTTCCGCCTCGGACAGTTCGCGGGCGTAGCCGCCCTCGCCGGCCGCCTCGATGCCGAGGTCGAGCCACTGCGCGCCGACCGAGCGCACCTGGTCGGCCACCTCGGGACGCACGTCGTACCCGGTGGTGCGGGCACCCAGACGCTTGGCGGTCGCCAGCGCCTGCAGGCCGGCCACGCCGACGCCGAGGACCAGCACGGTCGCGGGTTTCACCGTGCCCGCGGCGGTGGTCAGCATCGGGAAGAACCGCGTCGACTCCCAGGCGGCCAGCAGCACGGCCTTGTAGCCGGCGACGTTGGCCTGCGACGACAGCGCGTCCATCACCTGGGCGCGGGAGATCCGCGGGATCGCCTCGACCGCGAAGGCCTGCACACCCTTGGCCTTCAGCGCGGCGATCTGGTTGTCGGCGTTGCGGGGCGCCAGGAAGCCGATCAGTGTCTGGCCCTCACGCAGCCGGGCGACCTCCTCGTCGGTGGGCGGCGCCACCTTGAGGATCACGTCGGCGGCCCAGGCGTCGCCGATCGTGGCGCCGGCCTCGACGTAGAGCTCGTCGGGCAGCAGCGCCCGCACCCCGGCGCCGGACTCGACCACCACGGGCAGCCCGCTCTTCACCAGCGAGGCGGCCGCCTTCGGTACCAGCGCGACGCGGCGTTCGTCGGCGCCGGACTCGCGCACCACCCCGATCGTCGGCCTCTGCCCGCCGACGTCGGCATTCGTCTGGATCTCTGTCATGACCCCTGGCTTCTGTCTTTACCCGCGCGCTGCGCGCGGACTGCGTTGTGCTCGACACGATAGAGGGTCACGAATTCATCGCGGCAGCCTGAGTGGGCCGTTTCCCCCGTTCGGTGGAGATCGAAATCCCCCGCGCGCGGGGCTGATCAGCGAAAAGGCTTCGGGTTCCACATGGCGGGACTGTGCGCACGGCTCAGCCGAGTAGACACACTGACGAGGAGTGTTCACAGGTCTTGGCCGGGCCCTGCGCCGGGCCCTTGGTCGGGTCCTTGGTCAGGCCCGCAGCCCCTCGGTCAGCAGCGTCGCCAGCTCGACGTAGGCGGCGGCGTCGGACAGCCCGGTGGCCGCGGCGACCTCGCGCTGCTGGATGCGCACCATCGTGGTGGCGATCAGATCGGCGGCGAAGGCGGCGTTCACCGCCCGGAAGACGCCTGCCGCCACCCCCTCCTCGATCAGCTGGCGGACCCGGGTGGCGGCGGCGTGGGTGTTGGCCTCGTACACCTCGCGGGCCGGGGCGAACGCGTTGAGGTCGGCCATGAACACCTCGGAGGCCACCGCCAGTTCGTCGCCGACGGCGGTGAGGTAGGCGGTCACGCGGGCCCGCGGGTCGGTGGTCCGGGCCAGGGTGGCCTCGACGGCGGCGGTGGCGCGCTTGAAGAAGTGCACGGTGACCCGCCGGACCAGCTCGTCCTTGCTGGCGGCCAGCGTGTAGAGCGTGGACTTCGAGCAGCGCAGCCGGGCGGCGAGTTCGTCGAGGGTGAAGCGGCTGAAGCCCTCGGCCAGGAACAGCTCGAGAAGTTCGTCGAACAACCTGGTGCGTCTGCGCGTGGCGAATGCGCTGTCTACCAGGTCGGACACGCCGCAATAGTACTGCAGCGGTAGCTACAGTACTATCAGTGAGTACTGCACGACCGCTGTCAGTACTGTTTGTCGAGAGGTGACCGCCCGTGGCCGTTGACCGCCTGCTGCCGTCCGATGAAGCCGCCGAGCTGATCGCGCTGACCCGCGAGATTGCCGACAAGGTGCTCGACCCGATCGTCGACGAGCACGAACGCAGCGAGACCTACCCCGAGGGGGTGTTCCCGCAGCTGGGCGCGGCCGGGCTGCTGAGCCTGCCGCAGCCCGAGGAGTGGGGCGGTGGCGGTCAGCCGTTCGAGGTGTACCTGCAGGTCCTCGAGGAGATCGCGGCGCGCTGGGCTGCGGTGGCCGTCGCGGTCAGCGTGCACAGCCTGTCGTCGCATCCGCTGCTGGCGTTCGGCACCGACGAGCAGAAGCGGCGCTGGCTGCCCGGCATGCTGTCCGGCGAGCAGATCGGCGCCTACAGCCTGTCCGAGCCGCAGGCCGGCTCCGATGCCGCCGCGCTGCAGTGCCGGGCGACCAGGACCGACGACGGGTACGTGCTCAACGGGTCGAAGGCGTGGATCACCCACGGCGGCCGCGCCGACTTCTACACGCTGTTCGCCCGCACCGGCGAGGGCTCCAAGGGTGTGTCGTGCTTCCTGGTGCCCAAGGGCCTGCCCGGCCTGAGCTTTGGCAAGCCCGAGGAGAAGATGGGCCTGCACGCGGTGCCGACGACGTCGGCGTTCTACGACAACGCCGCCATCGACGCCGACCGGCTGATCGGCGCGGAGGGTCAGGGCCTGCAGATCGCGTTCAGCGCACTGGATTCCGGGCGGCTGGGGATCGCCGCGGTGGCGACGGGCCTGGCGCAGGCCGCGCTGGACGAGGCGGTGCGCTACGCCAACGAGCGAACGACGTTCGGCCGCAAGATCATCGACCACCAGGGGCTGGGCTTCCTGCTCGCCGACATGGCGGCCGCGGTGGCGACGGCGCGGGCCACCTATCTGGACGCCGCTCGCCGTCGCGATCTGGGCCGGCCGTACTCGCAGCAGGCCAGCATCGCCAAGATGGTCGCCACCGACGCCGCGATGAAGGTCACCACCGATGCGGTGCAGGTGTTCGGCGGGGCCGGCTACACCCGCGACTACCGCGTCGAGCGCTACATGCGCGAGGCCAAGATCATGCAGATCTTCGAGGGCACCAACCAGATTCAGCGCCTGGTGATCGCCCGCGGCCTCACCACCAAATAGCCCTCTCCCCCTCTCCCCCTCTCCCCCGCGAGCAGACGCAGAATCGCACGGTTCAGCCGCCGACAGTGCGATTCTCTGTCTGCTCGCGGCGCTAGGGCTCGCGGTGCTAGGTGTTCTTCACGGGTAGGTTGTGAACGCGTAGGCGCTCGATTGGTGTCATTCCGCCGATGCCGGTGTGGGGTCGGTGGTGATTGTAGTGGTGCAGCCAGTGCTGGTAGGTTCCGGCGCG